>Ga0247844_1000473_pt1 | contig 86062 bp, 137 predicted proteins | sample LaCtaG_FD_192421 | JGI IMG/M metagenome (GOLD analysis project Ga0247844, IMG submission 192421) | Freshwater microbial communities from meromictic Lake La Cruz, Castile-La Mancha, Spain - LaCruzMarch201714.5m_1 | ecosystem: Environmental > Aquatic > Freshwater > Lake | place: Spain: Castile-La... | reverse complement strand
TGTATTACTGAGTAGGAGTATATCATATAGTTGTTAGAATACAAGCTTTTTCTATATCGAGGTTATTGAATCGGATAGGTCTGGACATAGCCATCGCCCCCTTTACGTCAAACACATACCCCCCCCTAGCAATAACCATGCCAAGTAATAGAACTCCGAAGCTCATGCAATAACTATACTAACCGTACAACTGTATGGTATAACAAAGCGTATGCAAGGATCGTACCTGGTACAGAAGTTGCAGAGAGATGCAAGATCTATGCCAATGGTCCATCCTATGCAATAGCCATGCTAGCGAAATAATATTTCGTTGTGACGATATGTGACCATATATGTTATATCTAAACAATCCTAACACTCCTATATATACATGATGCGATAACACACCCTGAAGAACTATTAGACACTGACTAAACTATAACACCACCATAATCCCTAATGATAACAATGCGTTATAGCTAAGTAGTTGATATGTGCTGTCTAATACGTAAACAGGGTATATTCTAATAGTTTCAATTAGTTAAGTCCTGGTATGGTATTAGCAACATACCTAATCAGAACACGCTGAACGTTAGCAGAATGGTCCTAGTCGTGAGACTCGGATATCAAACGAAAAACTCGACACCTAATAAACACTGTAAGTGTGATTCGAGCTAACTATATACCACGCGCTAACACCGCTTAGACGTATAGTTAGATGAGACCGAAACTCTCATTATAACCTTGCTTAGAATAGAGCTACCGAGGTCACTGGAACTTCGCGATTGTGCGAATGATTCTACACCTTAGGAGAACACCTCAGGCAAGGCATAACACGAAAAGCGGGGCTTAGGTCCCGCTTAGACGCGAATGAGTCTATAACGCGTCCTGATGAGTGTAAAGACTTAATAACTAAGGAGTTATAACATGATCAAACGAGTCGAACAAAGTGACGCAGTTATCTTCGGAAAGACTTTCAAAGTGAAACGTGGCACAAAAATCCTTGTTAAGGGCAAGTTAAGCATTGAATCTATTGACGCTTTGATTCGCTGCGGCTTTACAATCGTTTATAAATAAGGAGTTATCTTATGAGAACTATTGAATCTTCACAGTTTCTTAACAATCGTATTCAAATTGTATATCACGCTGAAAGCGCGGCATATGCTGCAATGGTGAATAATCGGCCTGTTACGGAATACGGCAAGCTTGTACTTGACTCTTCAAAACTTAACTTGATAACCTTTGTACGTGAAGCTATTCTTAACAATAAGTTCCCCAAGGTGAAGTAACATGGTAACGTTTTTGGTTGTCCTATTGATTCTGCACGATGTCCTATAAGATTAAGGAGATACGATGTCCAATCTTGGAACACTCACAACGAAGCTTTATAAAGAACTTGTTAACAATAGTATGGCTGGAGCTTCGATCATGTCCGATGGTAAAATTCCCAAGTCTGGCTTTGCTTTGAGTATTGACCCTGATTTTGAGGAAAAAACAGACGTTCTTAACTTTCACGTTCTCGTAACATACGCTTCGAAAGTTGAAAAGTTCCTTAATAAATCAGTAGATAAGGGAATTGGTATCTGGTTCAATGAGTCCGAGGGAATGTTTTATCTTGACGTTATCACTGTTAAGAAGAGTATTAACGAGGCGATAACACTCGCAAAAATGAACAATCAACTTGCAATCTTCCACCTTAACACAAAACAGGAGATTAAGATTGTATGAAGAAAAAATTCTGGTTAATTGCGGATACTTATCATAACGATTATACTAGGGTTTTCGTTGAGGCTATTGACGCTTATAATTTTATTAACAATGCCTTTACATTTCCTAATCAGACTGATTTTGTGATTCACGCGAGAGAACTTACCTTGAAAGATCTTGATCTTATCCTAGAGGGAGAGAACGTAGAAGAAACTTGGGAGAATGCTAAAAATGTATAAAGTAATTGTTAACGATATTGAACTTCTCTTTAAAGTAGAATCTCCGAAGCTTTTCATTCGTCGCTTTTTAAAGCCGACGCATATGGGGCAATGGGTTAAGACTTCGCAAGGTCTTGAATATAACACCACTATTGGCAAGTATTACGTTTTCATTAAGGAGTAGCATTATGTCGGCAAGAACTTACAATCTTTATAAACCTAAGAAATACGGTAACGTGCAAGTCCAATTAAGCGAAGATAAAGAAACGATTAAGGTTTATCTTCATGATCATAACGTTCTAAGTTTCAATCCTCGCACAAAGGAACTTGTTCTTAACGCTTGTGAGTGGCATACAATGACTACTACGACTGCGATTAATACCGCGTTAAAACAAATTGACTTGCCCTATTATGTATTCAGAAAAGATGGTATGATTTTTGTATCAGGCTTTGAAAACGTTTTCGAGAAGGTACAATTCTTGAGCGCAAAAATGCGAGTCACAAGCGTAGGCCTTGAAAAGGTATAACTTTCTAGAGAATCTTAATACCGCCTTTTCTATAACGTTCTTAACTTAACAATGGGAGAGAATTATGCGAGTTATCACACAACAAACAGAAGTGTTTAAATTCGAGGAACTTGAAGATTCTGTTAAGACAAAGGTTATCGATAAGTTTCGAGACTTTAACTTGGACCATACGTGGTGGGAATTCTGCGAGGAGAATATTAAGAATGATCTTGAGAAGATCGGCCTTAGACTTGATAAAGCCTACTTTTCAGGCTTTTGTTCCCAAGGTGATGGGGCTTGTCTAGAAGTAACGCTGATGGATTATGAAAAACTTATCCCTAAACTTAAAGAACGTGGCGTGCCGATGCGTGAAATTGTTCTCGCGAGGAAACTTGGATTAAGCTTTGATACTAAACACTCGGGACATTATTATCATGAGAATTCATTGCGTTATAACATTGACGCCGATTATTATCCTCATAAACGGCACGAGAAAACTTGGAATGATCTTGAAGATACTGTTAAGGAACTTGTGCAAGATCTAAGCCGTGATTATTACAGAACACTCGAAAAGGAATACGAGTATTTGACAAGCGATGAAATGATCAAAGAATCTCTTGAAGCTAATGAATACGAATTTAAGAAAGACGGGAGTATTTTCTAATGGAAATCAAAGGATTAACCGTACAAGAATTAAGTCTTATTAAATCAGGACTTGAGCTTAATTCGAAGAACTTAGAAAGACTGCGCGATGCCTGTCAAGATTCTGAATTGAATGCTATATTTAGCAATAGACGTAACCTTAATAGAAAACTTTACAAAGAAATATCAGACGCTATACTGGAATTAACTGAGGAGAATGAATAATGAAAACGTATAACTTTGAAGTTCGGGACCTTGGTGATATTGACGTGGGACTTTTGCCTACAATCTCCACGATAACAATTAATTCAGAGAATGAACTAAGCGATGAACAAATACAAATCACTAAACTTTTCCTGCAAGATCTTTTCGACTCCGCTACGATGGTTGAAGTTCTAGACGACAATGATCTTAGAAAAGAAATCGAGGACCGGCTAGAGCTACAAGAAATGATTGACCTAGAGAGACAAGCGGAATTCGAGAATAACGTGCTTAATGAAACGTTGAAAGTCTGGAGAGTAATGTAATGAAAGTTAAGGAGTTAATTGAATCTTTACAGAAACTCCCTCAAGATGATGAAATCTTTGTAGGTGATCATACTTATGGTACGCAATTGCTTTACATTCCCGACCCTAAGCACGTAGATATATTGACTAATGCGTACAATGAAGACTATGAAGTAACGATATACGATTTTAAATCAGAGGAAGATACTGAGGACTATTTCACAGACGCTACTAATTTGAGAAAAGGATGGCTTTTATGAGAACTTTAAGTGTACAATTTCTTGACAGTGTTGACTCGACTGGATTCTACTATTATCTGATTCGCCGCGCTAATGGCAAACTAATGGCACGCCCTATTCACAATCAACCAAAGTATCAATACAATAACTAAACTTTCTAGAGAATCTTAATACCCTCTTGACATTGCTTGGTTTTTAAGTACCGGGCGCGGGACCAATTTTAACATAAGGAGTTTTACATGAGACTAAATAACGCAGTGAATACACTTGAAACTAATGCTCAAACTGTATCGACAAACTTCGGAATTGGCGATGTCGGCATGGTTATTGAAATTCTTAGGTCTAAGCTTTACTCTCATCCTATTAGGACTTTGGTACAAGAGTACGCTTGCAATGGCCGCGATGCAATGCGTGAAGTTAAGTCGCAAGATCGCTTGATTATAACAGCGCCTACAACTTTTAATCCAGAATTCCGAGTGAGGGACTTCGGACCCGGTATCTCGCCCGAACGTATTGAGAACGTATTCGTTCTTTACGGCGCGAGCACTAAGCGTAAAGATAATACGCAAACTGGCGGCTTTGGTATCGGTGCTAAATCGGCTTGGAGTTATACCGATAGCTTTACCATTACGACATTCATTGACGGCACTAAGCGCGAATACGTGGCGCATATCGGTACTAGTCAAAACGGTAGCCTTGACTTTGTATCAGAGTCTAAAACAGACGAAAAGAATGGCACAGAGATTAAGATCGCAGTGAATCTTCAAGATATTGTGAAGTTCCAAAAGGCAATTCAACGCGCAGTATTCTTTTGGGAAGAGAAAGAAAAACCAGAACTTCGTTGTGTACAAGTGCCTGATCTTTCTAAGCAAAACGGTGATGAACTTCGAATTGAGGAACTCCTTATCACCGATAAGAGCTTGGATTTTGTCGAGTCTAATAACGGTTACTACGGATCACGCGGTGGTTTCTTTCTGATTGTTGACGGCGTACCGTATCCGATCGATGATGAACTTGTTAATGAAAACGAGAGTCTAAAGAACTTTCGTACTAAAGTATCGCACATAGTTAACGTATTTTGTAGCGTACAAACTGGATTTGTTGAAGTAAGTGCTAATCGTGAGCAACTCTCTGATTCTAAAGCTACCCGCACTGCGCTTAATCTTATCGCAAAACGGTGGACTAATCTTCTCGACAAGTATCATTCCGATAAGTTCCAAGATTGTAAAACCGTAATGGATTATCTCAAAGCTCAAGCTACATTCGAAAAGGTATTTGTTCGCTCAAGTTTCTCGAATGAAGTGGACGGTTATAAGATTAACGATTGTCGAGTTACGAGTGACTTGTTTGATAAGACTAAGTGTACGGAAGTATTCGGAACTTCAAACGATAACTTGAAATACTCTGATAAGACTAAGAGAGTATTTCATATCGACGAACTCCAAACGGTTTATATCGATGATTTGAAAAGCGATACGTCAAAGGTCGAGAGGGCAGCAGTGTTGAGGGGAGCAGTTAAAACCACTGGTAAAAAGAACACGATACTTGTATTATCTAATGGAATACACGTTACTAAATACGATAATAATCACAAGGCTACTAGTACATTCAAAGCAATGACCGATGCGGAATGGGATAAGCTTGTATTGGATCTTGAAATTAAGAAACTGTCAAGTGTAACTCCCGATTATCGTGCAAAGAAAACAAGATCGGTTAACTCTTCGGGACAAAAACAAAAAGGCGAGATCACTGTATGGCGCAATAGCAGTGGCAATAAAAAGAATATCGATCTTGATAATGTCACTTTGAAATACGTATATCTTAAACTTGATGATACGGAAAAGCATCGCGAGTTTCAGGGAGTGGTTCATCTTATGGGATACGAGCTTGTACGAATGGGAGACGGATCGATTAAGAAGATTAAAGATGACGCTGATTTCATGGCATTTGATAAGTTCGTAGAAAGTCTTAAAGATAATAAGAAGTTAAAGCAAGCTTGTATTGATCGTCAGTTTATCAATAGTAACTGTTATATTCAGCAACTAGTTCGAATCAAAAAAGAAATCACTAATCCGGACATTAAAAAGATGCTTGATAAAACTAATGTTACAGCACAAGGTCATTACGAAAACGGCATAGCGCTATCTCCCTCTGTTATTACCCTTGTATCTTCATGGGATGGAATGAAACAAATGGAAAAAGAAATCGAAGAATTTGCTAAACTAGTTAAGACAAAATATGCTATCGTTACTAATGTAAATCAATATGCATCCGGTACTGATCAAGAAAACGAAAACATCATCTGGTATATCAATAACCGTAAATAAGGAGAAACAAAATGTCACACGTAAAATACCATGTCCTACCTAATAGTATCGTTCTTAATTTTCACGGTAAAACAATGTCAATTCCCCGAGATGACAAGCGTTATGATAAAGTTCTAGGTCTTATTAGGTCGGGACAATTGGCAGATATTCCCGCAGCTATCGATCTGGAAACAATGTTTAAAGGTACTAGGATGTCACTGGTGGACGGCGTTGTACAAATCGACGGCGATGAACTCCCGAATGCCCTATCTAAAAAGATTCTACTCCTCAAAGAACAAGACCTACCGCTGGATTCGATTGTTAATTTCTGGGATAGACTTAAACTTAATCCAAGCTTTAACTCTCGTAAACAACTGTATGATTTCCTTGAATTTAATCAACACCCATTGACAGAGGATGGCAAGTTCATTGCATATCGCGGAGTGACAGAGGATTTCAAAGATATTCATTCTAAGACTTTCGATAATTCAGTAGGCAGTGTTTGCGAAATGCCCCGCGATAAGGTGGATGATAACCCTAATAATACTTGTAGCTTCGGACTACACGTAGCATCTCACTCATACGCTAAAGGATTTGGACCTAAGCTTGTAGAAGTTGAAGTAGACCCGGCAGATGTCATAGCAGTGCCTACCGATTATAACGGTACAAAGATGCGCGTCTGTAAATTTAAGGTTATCGCACTGGGCGAGAACGAACGTACCGAAGTTCTATACGGTCATATCCCTGAATCAGTTGATGAAGAAACAAGCGATGACAACTCTGAGGAACTCGCGTTAATCGAACAAGAAATGAATGAAGTCGAAACTAGTATCTTGAACTTTGACCCGCGTCATGACAGTATTGATTATCTAATCGAGATGCGCGATAGACTCGAAAGACTTGAAAACGAGAAGAGTTTTCTAGAGTAATTTAATACCCTCTAGTTTCTATCCAAACTTTAAGACCGGGCGGGGAACGAAATCTCCGCTCGGAATAGGAGAATGAAATGGGTTTTCTTAAACAAAAACAATTACCTGAAGACGACGAAAAAGAATTGCGCAGACTCGCGTGGGTTCAACTTCGAAAACATCTTGACTATGAAGCTCTTGTATTGTCATATGTAGATGCGTATGAAGTAGGGGCGAGATCGGGATTTACAGACGGTTATCTTAAAGGTCTTGAAGTAGGGATCGGTAAAGGATTGGAGACAAGCGATGAATAACAAATACGAATTTACAGGACAGACTATCGTATCGTTCGGTATTACTCTAAAACAGATTAGACGTAAATCAGACGGACTAATCGGTGGATACATTGAGAGCGAGAAGAACTTGAGCTTCGATGGTGACTCTTGGGTTTCCGGTAAAGCTCAGGTTTCAGGTAACGCTCAGGTTTACGGTAACGCTCAGGTTTACGGTAACGCTCAGGTTTCCGGTAACGCTCTGGTTTTCGGTAACGCTCAGGTTTACGGTGACGCTCTGGTTTTCGGTAACGCTCTGGTTTACGGTAACGCTCTGGTTTTCGGTAACGCTCTGGTTTACGGTGACGCTCTGGTTTTCGGTAACGCTCAGGTTTACGGTGACGCTCAGGTTTCCGGTAACGCTCTGGTTTTCGGTAACGCTCAGGTTTACGGTAACGCTCTGGTTTTCGGTAACGCTCTGGTTTACGGTGACGCTCTGGTTTTCGGTAACGCTCTGGTTTACGGTGACGCTGTTATTAAGTCCAAAGCATGTCTAATCGTTCTAGTACTAGGACTTAGCTATAACGTAACAATTACACCGCAGAACGTTTCGATTGGTTGTAAACTGTATGACTATAAGACACTGAGGCATATGACGAAAGAACAAGCTATTAACGAAGGTATTTTAGAAAGCGAAGTATCGTTTTATCACGCCATGATAATGGAAAGTCTTAATGAAATGGAGAGACGCAATGGAACGAAATAAGGAAGAAAAGCGTAGAGCAGAATGGGATGCAATGACTCATCTCGCTAAAACTTATCCAAAGAAATACTCTCTCAGTATCGGCATTGAAAATGTTTATCTATGGGAACTCAAAGATTTCGGAAAGCAAGTGTTCTACTGGTTCCCAGTGATGGATTTAACAGAACAACAACAAATAAGAGATACCGAATGGGAGCAATAATCTTAACGATCTTCATCATTTACCTTATACTTGCCGTACCAGTGACTCGGTTTTTTGTACTAAAACTCACAGAGTTGATGTTTAATACTCTCGCTTGGTTTACAAGTACGATTACTGGATGGTTTATCATCGGCATTATATACGCAATATCTAGGAGTTAACAATGAATAAACTGACAGTGTATCATGAACTAGACTACGTTGAAACGTATATGGAATTTAGTCCACTTATTCGTAACTATACAAAAGATTATCTTGTTTACAAAGACTTTGTGATATGTTACGATGATCTGATAACGCTCACTGAAAAAGGACAAGCCTTTCTAATGGAATTCAGAGAAGAACAAGAAGTCTATAACATGGCTGACAACTCAGGGATCGACCATAACAATATCGAAATGGAGACAATGTATGAATGATAAAGAACAATTAATCGAAGATATCAAACTACTTACTAAATCAGTGGAGGATATTTGCATCAAAGCAGCGAGTCATATCGAATCGCAAGGTCAAGAACTTCCGAATGCTTATGAGTTGATGCTATATGTTATTGAAGAAGCATATGCTGGAGCTATTAAACGAGCGAACGCTGAGTTCAATGATCAACAAACGGCAGTATTGAAGGGGACGGGAGACGTGAACTAATGGATCTTACTTTACTAGTAGGAGAATACTTTAATTCGAAAAAGACATCTAGTGTTTGGAAAGTAACAGCGGTGGATAGTTTACACGATAAGATCGAATGTAAGGAACGTATTGCTCAAGTTCCCTGCGAAGTTGAATACATTAAGTTTAAAGAACGATTCGAGTCGGGAGCTTGCGAGTTTATTGACGGTCCTAGTTATACTAATTGGGGTAGTATGGTAACAAAAGGTCATAACTCTATTTTCCAAAAAGTCGAGAGTTCATTCGGTAATGTAACCTTTAACAACGGATTGACCCCGACATTAGTAGCAAAGCCTACGAATGTTACTGGAGAATGGACTGTAGATAATCCTTTATGGAATCACCAGTATATGATAAACGATGTAGCGACACGAATCTACGGAGAGTTTAAAAAAGAATACAAGAAACCGAACTGCGAATGTGGAGCACATGCTATTGGAGTTAAGGATTATCAAGGTGGACATGCTCATTACTGTCCAGTTCATAAAACATAAGGAGATATATATGTTATGGTTTACAAGCGATTTACACTGGAATCATCGCAACGTTCTTCCGTATTGCAATAGACCATATGGAAGCGTAGAAGAAATGAACGAAGCTATGCTTAAAATCTGGAACGATACAGTTAAACCCGACGATACCGTTTGGTTCTTAGGAGATCTCGACATTAACGGTAAACGTAGTCATCGTGATCTAGTTAAATCGCTCAACGGTCATAAGAAACTCATCGTCGGAAACCACGACATTGGATTTAGCCATACTCATTCGGGTAGTAGAGTATTGGATAAAACCCAACGTCAAAGAGATCAGCTACTAGAATATGGATGGCAAGAAGTTCACCAAATTCATACCGTCACTCTTAAAAATGGACGCAACGTAATGCTTAGTCATCTTCCTTATCTAGAAGATACTTCAGAGTTTGATCTTAGATACAAAGAACTTCGACCTATCGATAAGGGAATGACGCTCATTCACGGACATTTGCACGCTCGTTATATTAAAAAGAATAGAATGATCGATGTCGCATTCGATGGTAAACTCGGATTCTATTCCGAAGATGAAGTCATTGCACTGATCGATGACCCTAGGGATTATATTTCGAGTAGGCTTACTGATTTCTACAACAGTTCCAATCCTAGAGTACTGGAGAAGTAATGGACTTTCTACAAACAAAGACTAGGGTTCAATGGACTAAACAGGGAGATCAATACATTAGTCATAAGTTCCTAGCTGGAGATAAAGTAGTGCGTTGTATCATCGATACCGTAACTAAAACGGTAGGAGTATACACCGTAGATCCTCATGTTGTATTATGGGCGGAGATTCAACAAACAGATAATCTAATTCGAATGAAGAACAAAGCGAAGAAAGCATTAGAACTAGTAGGAGTTAAGTTCTTTCAAGAGAAACGAGTAAAGGATAAGGAGTAACAATGAACAAGTATTTGATGGCAGCTATTCTAATGGGACTCGGAGCTTGCGGAGATCGCGATCAGGTTCAACTAATTCCTGGACCTAAGGGCGAACAAGGAGAACGCGGCAGCGACGGTGAAGATGGTATTGATGGTAACGACGGTCAGGACGGCGAAGACGGAAGCGATGGTCAAGACGGAGAACAAGGTCCTATCGGTCCACAGGGTCCACAAGGAATTCCAGGTTTGAACGGTACTACGTTCGAAATCGTACCTCTTTGTCCATCACTTAGTGGTTCTTATCCAGAAGTTCTTTTCAGAATTAACGGTAGTCTTTACGCTATTCTAGACGGAGGTCCTCATTCTGATAGACTGGCTTATCTTCCTAATGGTACATATCAAACAACGGACGGTAGATCGTGCGTCTTTACTGTTTCAGGAGGTAACGTACTATGAAACGTTTAGTATTAACCTTGGGTCTTTTAAGCGGTCTAGCGAGTGCTCAAGATCTTCCAGGTACTGAGGTTATTCCTAAGTTCATGAAAGACGGTACGATTACCGTTCAACTTAAAGACGGTAAGAAGTATATCTTTTCGACAAATGAATACAAAGTAGTACGTCGCGGATCTAAACGAGCAGAACCAGTAGAGCAAATCGTTGTTGCTCAACAGCCAGATACTACGAATCGTAATAGAGTACAGTTACATGGTGGAGTAGGTTACAAAGGGTTCGATACTTCGGTTAACTCTTCGGATATAGTCGTTAGAGAGAAACGAGTACCAGTCTTCGGAGTGTCGTACTTTAGACTTCTCGATAACGATGCGAGTATCGGAGCGAGTATCTTTACGAACGGTGTTATTACGCTAGGAGTAGGCAAGGATTTCTAGAGAATCTTGATACCCTGTAGTTTCTATCTGTATTTCCAGATCGGGCGGCTAACTGAAAAAGTTAGTCGCTCTTTTCATTTCTAAACGAACCAATTGACGTAATTTTGTATAAGAATGGTCCTATGACCTCGCAATGATCTTAACGAACGAATTACTATTAACAGTCCTAATGAAATTAAATACACCTATTCATTATCTGAGGGGCTATCTTATTGTGTCTTTGAATTAATTTTAACGTTTGAAATTAAGAGATCGTTCTCTAAACTATTATACCAGAAGTTCTAAACCCGTCAAGTATTAAATGATACTCAATACAAGATTAACCCATTGACAGAAATAACGAATTACTATATGATTAGAAGAAAGGTAGGTAACTAATGGAATATTCAGAACTTGTTACACTTCACGACGGTAGGCAATTAGATGTTATCGTTGAAGTTACTACTCCAGATCCGAAAGAGTACGACTTCCAAGAATCAACAGTAACTGGATGGTTCATTGATACGCTTGAACCTATCGAGGATTCGGAAGTAGAAGCACTAATCGGTTCTAAACGCTTAGATGCTATCGTAGAAAGCGCTATTGAGAGATACTGGTATATGGGAGGAGTTTCGAATGAGTACGCAGATTGAATACTCGGTCATTATGGACGATCTAATGACGAATAAGGACTATTACAAATCGTGGCTTAATGCTCTTAAAGAAGACAAGTACGCAGGGGTTGAAGATCTTTTCGACTTCAACGTTAAGGATAAAAAGAAACAGGCAGTAACTTTTAGCCTTGCTTCTATTTTCACGGTTAAGTATAATTACAATATCGAGGAGCTTGTTATTATGTTGGAACAAATCGACTGGCAGAGGTATTTGGAATCATGAACAGAAATACAGATAAACCTACCGTTCATAGCGCAGTAGCTATCGACTATGAAGGAAATTTAATTGTGATTAGCTTAGTAGATCAGTCATCTTCTTTGTATTTTTTAGAAACAGAAAAATACGGTAAAGGTCATTACTACTGGTTTAATGAAATAGAGGTAGCTGAAGTTTTAGGTGAACTATGATAAACAATGTAGAACAAAAGGTAGGAATTACTCCTAATGGATCGTTAGTTATTCTGACACCTTTATATGCTAAATACTTCCCAAATACAGACATTTACGACTTTAAAACAATGACTATTACAATTATCGATCAAGATCCTGTTCTTTACCTTTTAGAATATGAAGATTCTGGTATTATTGAAACCCTAAATCCTACTATTCTAGACGAACTTATTATGGTCGGTGATCTATGAGCTATTGCTGTCCAAAATGTAAATCGACCGTTACGTATACTCATAAGCAACTCGTTAAGTGTTTCGAATGCTTGACGGTTATTGAGGTACTATTCTAATGTACGGATTGTATTTCAGTTTACTAGCGTCGTGTTTAACTCCAAATGTTGTTAACGAGAGTAAAGAACAGTTCGGTACTCAGCACGATAAGGAAGCACTAAGACGTGCTAAAATGACGTGTAATAGCAGATACTATGGATGCTTAAAGACGTTCACTAAAAAGGAACCTCAGCGGTTCTGGGCTATTTGTTCGAAGGAGTATAAGAAATGACTATTGATGAACCCAACGAATGTCCCTTGGATGAAGATACTGAGGACTATTTTACAGACGTTGATTTTGAAAAGCGAGCATTAGAGCATGGTATACCGTTGAGCGTGATTCGCGGTGAAACTAAGCTATCTGATCACTTCTCTAAGGAGTATATAAATTGGAAGCGTAACCTAGACGAGGATGAAAAATGAATCAAGATATTCTAGAAAAGCTCGCGGAAGAATTAACAGATAGGCGTTTCGTTCGAGACGATGATCGATACGATGATGAATACTTTTCTTACAAAAAAGGAGTAAAAGCTGGTATTATCGAGATGTTATCGATGTTCTCTCCGGTTTTAAACGAAGCACGTTCGCAATGTCAAAGACCTCAGAAGCCCGATAAACTTAAACGTGAGATTTACCTAATCGAACATAACCTCGGAATGGATTATACTTTTCCAAAAGAATGCTTGAAATCTACAGAAGAATAGGATATAATAATCGTATGAAAAAAGCACTCGTCATTGAAGTAGAAGCAAAGAACTCCGAAGTAACGGCTTTAACTCTCCGTTCGATTGGGACCGATAACGTTCTAATCAAACCGGAAGGACCTGGAGCTTCAGTTTCTATCACAGAGCTGAAAGCCGCGCTGAATTCTATGGAAGAGTGGCAAGAATCGGAAGACGTTAAAGAAACTGCATACTAATGGAAAAAGATATTTTCCTAGTGAAAAGAGATGGGTTTTTCTTAAACCTTATTGTTCATAGAGCTTGGAAAACATTTGGATTTTCATTTTCAGTTCGCTGGGGTAAAAATGACTTTGTATACAGAAAGATTCTAGAGTTCCGAAGTCGTATTTTGTTCTGGGAATTTCTATTAATTTATTGTTGGCAACCATTTAGGAGAATCAAATGACCCCTAGCGTGAAGAGCATTGAAATCGCTAAAGCCATACTCGCTGACGAGTTCACTTCGAAAAAGCTATATTATAGAATAGCGTTAGCTCTCGATGCGGCCCGAGTTCCTAAGGTGGACAAGAGCGATGAGGAAAGAGCAATGGAAGTCTTAAAAGAGATGACCGATAAATGTCATACTGTCCCCTATCCTAGATCTGAAACTGATCTGTTTACCGTTCAAGTGAACGTGTTAGCTCAATCCTTTGCGGAGATCCGCGCCGAGTCCCAGCCCGAACTTCTAAGCGAGAGCGAGCTTCATAAGGCTGCTATAGAGTGCGACCCTTTCGCAAATGTTAGCTCTTACGACGCATTCAAAGCCGGGTATAGACTGGTAGTAGGAAAGATCAAATGACCATTCAAAAAATCCGCGAGCATATCGATTTAATCTGTTCGTTTGAAATAGAAGATTACGTTGAAGATGAGTTGCGAAACATTTTAGACCTTCTATATCAACTGGAAGCAAGACAAAGACGTTCTGACAAGCTAGTGGAAGCGTTGAAAGAAATAGCGGAAATTACAACAGATAGAGGATTCGAGATGGGTCTAGATCGAATGATTGCTAAAGGTGCGTTAGCCGAATGGGAAGATGGTAATGGGAAAGACATTGACTAAGAAACAGATCAACGCTATCGTAAAAGAAGCTAAAGAACTATCGAAACTACCAGAGAATGAACTATTTGAATTACTAGGTAAAGCGGTTGTTAAAGAACGAACTAAGAAAAGGAAACGTAAATGATCGTATTTAAATGCTGGAAAGAAAAGTCAGGCGTTAAGTTTATAATTACCGTTAAAGAAGAACGGAAGAAGTATCTGGTATGACCCCTAAATCCTTAGACGCTAAAGCTATTCGTTATATCCAAGATCAAGAGTTTGTACAACCGGGTAGCAGAATCACGTTGGACTTCGAAGAAGGAGTACAGACGTTTAAAGCAGGATACGAACAGGCTATTGAAGACGTAATTAAACACATCGAAGACGAGTGGTACTATAATGGTATTCCGGATAGTGACGATGTTGCAGAATTCGTTAGAGCTAATTTTAAGGTTAGTAAATGAAATACATTCTGTACGTAGGATCTCCCGATAATTTCGGTAGATATTTCGCATCGTTGAAAGTTCAGGAGTTCAAGATTAACGTTTCCGATCATAAGTTTATATCCAAAGACTTCACTGTTTTCAGGAGAGGAATTCAAGACCCTGAAATGCTTAGAGGATATAACGTGGACGAAGTAGTTATTAATAGCTTCGAATATAACGCATTGTCAATAGAAAAACAGAAAGAACTAGAGCGAGTTATTAGACCGCTTGTTGCATTTAGTAGTGGAAAAGTTCTTTACTTAGATCCTTAGTTCTGATATAATAAATTAACAGAGCCCGATAACTTCGGGGAAGAAACACCAATATCGGAGATTAGGGTCCTAGGCCTGAAAGTCGGTTGTAAGAACGATTGCTCCCTCTAAGAATAGACGGTTGACTGAGTGGTTTAAGGTTGACCCAGATAAACGGGATGTCCGGTTCTGAGGACTGCATGGATGTTCCGCCATACGTTCGAATCGTATACCGTCTAGTTTCTTTTAAATAATCACTTGCTAAATCTAAAGAAGTGTTGTATAATAAGATTATGAACATGGATAGAGCTAAAGAACTAGCGAGAAAGACATCGCTACTATCCGATCATAAAAGCCATAAAATGGCGGCGGTTATTGTCAAAGGAAAATCAGTACTTGCGGCACGTCCGAATTGGCAGTTCAAGACTCATCCTGAATATCATCGCATCGACCAACTCAAAACTTTACATGCGGAATCTTCTGCAATTTTGTCATGCCGACATAAGAACGATCTCAGAGGTTCTACCATTGTCGTATTCAGATCTACCAAGGACGGTAGACTGGCAATGTCGAAGCCTTGCGAAGCTTGCACTAAGCTTATGAAGATATATGGTATTAAGAAAGTCGTTTATACGAATGGGAATGAATGGCACGAGGAGAAAGTGGTATGAGTAATAAATCTATTTTACTAGACATTAGTTCGTTGTTTTCAGGAATGATGATCGGTACTGCAATTGGGAATATGCTATTTCATGGAATTTCACATAAAGGTTTAGTAATAATTGTATTAAGTTTTTTCGTATTAATGCTTAATATTAGGATAAGGCGAATACTATGAAGAAAAAGTTTAAGACTAAATATACTTCTCCGTATTCGACCGAAAAAGAAACTGCTACTTTTTTACTAAACTCATTTACAATGGACGGTATAGAATATCTAGAATTCGATTCCTTCGATGATCGATTGAGAGGGTACGATGGGATGTTCCCTATTAAAAACGCTAAACAATTAGAAGATATCGGTAACTATTTTCTTAAACTGGCTACGAAATACAAGAACTACGAGGTGAAATAATGCTATATAACGTTTTTAAACATCCAACATACGGACTTGCTAAATTCTACGAGCGCGTGGAAGAACTCAAAAAGAAGAAGAAACCACGAGGTAGTAAAAAGTCTCGTGAAGAACGTGCTGCTAAGAAACGAGCTACTCGAAAACAGAATCATCTAGAGGCTATTCGTTCCGGAGAAGCGGAAGCTATTCGAGTATTGAATTCAACTACTGAAGAAACTCAGAAGAAAAACGTACATCCTCGTCATAAAAGAGAGGCATAATGGGAACCGCTCAAGAAGTTCTTAAAGTACAAATAGAATCTTTACAAAGACGAATTTCTTATAATGATGCGCAATTAAAAACGCTCACAGCTGAAGTACTAATTGTCAAACAAGGTTCTATGAAACTTCAGAATGAAATTGATGAACTCCAAAAAGCTATTAAAGTATTAGATAGCAATAAGACTACACGTAAACGATGAAAACACTGATTCTATTATTATCGCTTATTTTTGTATTTCTTTTAATATACAAGTTAGAATGGGAATGCTTCATCCGTAAAGATGTGGTAGTCTGGGGAGAAAATGGCGTTAAAGTAGTTACGCCTGTAAATGTTTATGATTGTGGAGGTTGAATAAACAGTGGGAATTTTTACACCTAGGCTAGTATATAATCCATTCGAATATCAATACGCTTACGACATTTGGATGAAACAACAACAAATGCACTGGTTACATACTGAAATAAGTATGGCGTCAGATATTTCCGATTGGAAAACTAAACTGACGGACGCTGAAAGAGGAGTTATCGGTGGGGTCCTAAAAGGATTTACTGTTGCTGAACTTGTTATCGGTAATAATTACTGGAGCGAAATCATACAGCGTAAAATCAAGAAACCTGAAATCCAAATGGCAGCGTGTACTATTGCGTCAATGGAAACAATCCATGCAGCAGCGTATGCTCAATTGGAAATTTCACTAGGCATTGAGAACTTCGATGCTTTTTTGTACGAACCTACTGCTAAAGCTAAAGTGGATAGACTTATCGATATTAAGGGTAATAACCGTAACGATCTTTTACGGTCTATTGCTATTTTCTCGGCATTCAATGAAGGAGTAAATCTTTTCAGTGCCTTTTCTATTTTGATGTCTTTTAGCCGCCGCGACCTGTTAAAAGGAGTAGGCGAAATTGTCGCGTTCTCTGTACGTGACGAATCGATGCATTCCGAATTTGGATGTTGGTTATTTAGACAGATTATTGAAGAACATCCTGAAATGAAAACCGAAGAACTTCGTACTGATATTTACGAAGCGGCGAGATTGACTGTCGAGTTAGAAGATAACTTCACAGATCATTGTTTTAGCTTTGGTAATATCGAAGGAATTAATAAAGAAGATATTAAGCAGTATATCAGACATCGTGCTAATACAAAATTAGGCGATTTAGGCTATGGTATTAACTGGAAAAATATTGACAAGGAAGCGGTTTCTAGGATAACATCATGGTTCGACGTTATGACTGCCGGAGATTCAAAACAGGACTTTTTCAGCGGTCGTGAAACTCGATACTCGAAAGGTCGCAACTTCGATGAAATTTGGACAGGGGAATGGAAATGACATTAGACGATCTTAAGGCCGCCGGAGAAGCCCCGAACTGGATGACGGAGGAATCGTTTTTAACTCTATCTAAGGGTTATTTACTTCCCGAAGAAACCCCTAATCAGATGTGGATTAGAGTTTCTGAATCTTCAGCGAAACATTTAGGAAGACCCGAATGGGCTGAAAAATTCTATTACCTAATGTGGAATAACTTCTTGGGATTAGCGAGCCCTGTCGCTGCGAATGGCGGTACAGATCGCGGATTACCGATTAGCTGTTTCAGTGTTTCAGTACCGGATAGTATTACTGGTATTTTCGATACGTACTCCGAAATCGCGACGATGACTAAAAACGGCGGCGGCGTCGGAGTTTATTGGGGTAATGTTAGAGGTCGCGGTGAGAGTATTAAAGGTAACGGTAAGTCCGATGGTATCATCGGGTGGAATAAAGTACAAGACTCGCTAACGATTGCTGTATCACAGGGTCAAACTCGCAGAGGAGCTACTGCTTCTTATATCTCTATTGAACATCCTGATTTCGAAGAGTTCCTTAAAATGCGCAGACCTATCGGAGATACAAATAGGCAATGTCTTAACATTCATCATGGTGTATCTATTCCAAATAGCTTCATGGAAAAAGTACGAGATGGTGATTCGGATGCTAAACATAAGTATCAAGAATTACTTCGCTGTCGCTTCGAAACGGGCGAACCGTATATGCTATTTATCGATAACGTAAATGATCAGAATCCAAAGATGTACAAGGATTTGGATCTTAAAGTTGAAACTAGTAATATCTGTTCCGAAATTATGCTTCATACCGATAAAGACCATTCTTTCGTTTGCTGTTTGTCGAGCATGAATCTCGCTAGATGGCACGAATGGAAAGATACCGACGCTGTATTTTGGGCTACAGTCTTTTTGGACGGGGTTATGGAAGAGTTCATTCAGAAAGCTAAGAAGATTCCGTACATGGAGCGATCTGTTCGTTTTGCGGAGAAATCACGAGCATTAGGACTCGGAGTTCTAGGATGGCACTCGTTTCTTCAACAGGAACGTATTGGATTCGAATGGATCTCCGCGTTTTCGTACAATCACTTAATCTTTGAACATCTCCAAAGAGAATCAACTCGTGCTTCGGAGTTCCTAGCTAAGGAATTCGGAGAACCGGAATGGTGTAACGGTCACGGGGTTAGAAATTCTCACCGTTTAGCGGTAGCTCCCACTGTTTCTAATTCTTTGATCTCTGGAAACGTCAGTGCCGGAATCGAGCCCTGGAGTTCAAACGCTTTCGCTAATAAAACAGCTAAGGGTGTTTTCATTCATCAAAATAAAGAGCTAAAGAAAGTATTAGAAGAACTAAATAAAGATACTCCCGAGGTGTGGAGTAGTATTTCAACCAACGAAGGAAGCGTTCAGCACTTGGATTTTCTATCGTCAGATTTAAAAGAAGTGTTCAAAACGGCTAGGGAACTTGATCAATTACAAGTTGTACGCCAGAATGCTGATAGACAGAAATATGTAGATCAAGGTATTAGTTTGAATCTGTTCTTTAAAGCTAATGTCGATTTGGCCTATTTCTCGAAAGTCCATTTCAGCGCATGGGAACGAGGGTTAAAGAGCTTGTACTATTGTAGATGCGAAGAAGCTAGTCGCGGAGATGTTGCTAGTCGAGAGAACGTTGAACCTGCTAAAGCAGATGAAACATCATGTGTAAGTTGTGAGTCGTAATGAAATTCTTCTTTGGAGATACTGAAATTACAGAAAAGGAATTCTTTAGCAAAATAGCAACGCTTAATTTGCTATACGGATCTGTTAGTTACATGCAAGACGAACAAGGATTACATATTCTAGATCCAGGAGAACAACGATAATGTGGTTAATATATCGGAACAGCGGAGACTACGGAGAATCTTCTCAAGACATCATAGGGTTCTCTCGCGACGAAGAAACTGCGAAACTATCGGTTGAAGTTCTAGAACAAACGGCCAATAGACTCAGTGACACGTATAGTGATATTTGGCAAGAATGGTATAATAGCGATGAATACGAAAGTAATGATTCTAGCGAAAGATATGGACCTATTTGGGAAAAATGTCATGAATTATCGGAAAAGCTATTAAATTCTGAAGAGTATATTCTAGTAGGATCGAAAGATGCGGTTTTTGGATATTTCAAAGTAGAGGAGATCAATGTATGAACGAAATGATATCAATAGCTGTTACTGGCATGTTGACTATGATCTTAATTATTTGGTTAATGTATAAAATAGAATGTACCATATATCGAGATCGATTTAAAAAAGGCGACATTATCGTAGGTAAAGATACCGAAAGTTGGCACGTACAAGAACGTATGGAAATTATAGAATCAGGCATCAACTACTATAGAGCATATGATATTGATTCTAACGGTAAGAAAACTGATAGAGACTTAAATAAAAAAATAGCTCATGCTTTTTATAAAAAATTGGAAAATCTATGATCCTACAATTAAATCCCAGTATTCCGGTTAATACACCAAAAGGCCCAGGAGAAGCAATTCTGATCATTGACTACGGTAAAGAAGATGATTTACTATTTACTGTATTCCTTGACGAAACGGGACAGTGCTGGACGTTCAACAATAAAGACATCCGAGCTATTAAGAATGTTTCGATTGGAAGAACAACCGTTGAAGATCCGAAAGTTATTGCTAAATGCGATGAAGAATACATTAGTATATTTAAAGAACGAGACGAATTATTACAAGCTATTCGATTAAATCAAGAAGCTTTTGGTACACCAAATATCACAATACCTACCGATGAATCCGAAGAAGTTCAAGTCGGTGGTGTTAAGATTATATCAGATCCTAACATGAAGCCTGGAGAATGGGCTATTTACGGAGATCCTGGAGGTCATACAGCTAAAGTGGTTAAAGGGTTGTATGAAGAAGTAAAAGAACTAAATAAGTGGCTATCTAATTTAGATTTCCATAGGCTATCAGTTGATTCTGAAGTTAAGCTAGTAGAAGCGATAGATTTAAGACGAGTAGAGTTAACTAACGGTGATCGTATGATGCCGGATAATGTGAATATCGTCACAAAAGAACTAGCAGCAGCTATCGAAAAGTTAAAACAACACGATTTTAACATGGGATTAGTAGAACCGACGCCCGGAAATCCTAAACGTAATATCTTCAAGAACTTGTTCTGGGGTTACGAATAGTACTTGACTTTCTATAACGTTTCGTTTATAATAGAGTCATGATTAAATATTTACTTCTATTAACCGTATTATCTGGATGTATTAATGTTGAAACACTAAAAGTAGGTGAATGCGTACTTGTTCATCCTACAAACATCGGACTAATTTCTATTAGTTCAGTAACTGAAAAAATAGTGGTAGGACGCCGACTAGCACTTAATAATGAAGACGGGATGCTTTATGAACAAGAATATCGTGCTCTTACTAAAGAAGAACTAAAAGGTTCGTCATTTACTTGCGATTACTATCCCTATGAGGATAATAAAAAATGAAACCTCGCAAATGTGATTGTTGTGGAAAATTTAGAAAAGAAGAAGATCTTTTCGAATCTCAAGCCGAAGGTGTCGAGTGGTGGGTAGAATGTCGTTTCTGTTGTTCAGATTTTGATCTCCAAGTCTATTTTTCTAAATTGGAAAATGATACCGGATTGGAAATAGAGGACACGTTCTAATGTTTAGCTTAATAATTAAACCGCAAGGTTCAACTAAATGGGAAGAACATCTAGTAGTCGCTAAGTCGATAGACTCGGCTATTAAAAAGCTCGAAAAACAACTAAAGACCACTTTCGAACTAGTTGGATATCAGGATCTTAGACCTAGAGGATGAAAGAATGAGAACACTTTTAAATCAAATTGTATTTTTTGTACTATGTTTTACCGCTTTATTTTTCTCGATTAGATCAATTTTAATTGACACTGGTCATTATAAAGAAACCAATGGGCCTCAAAAACAGGTCGGAATGTGTTATTATCACGATCGGTCTAATGAATTCGAAAAGAAAATAACAATTCTGAAAGTACTAGAAATAGGAAAAACCTTGTATAAGGTAGATGTTTTTTATCCTGGTATCGGCTGGGAGAATAAGATTATCGATAGGCCATTTAGCGTAAAATCTATTAGACATGTCGATAGCGATTATGTAAATTCAATAGAATGTCCAAAATGATTACTATTCTATACAAAGATCCGTACAGTCAGTTAATGGAACGTAAAGACTTTAAGAATGAATCGGACGCTATTAAATTCCTAGTGGCGTTACGTGATGATTATCCGGAAGTACAATATGAGGTTATCGAATTATGAAATGGATTTTCGAACCGCCCGGTACTAGAAAACAAGTTATGGCTGGATATATTCTAGGATTAATTCTAACACTTATTCTAGGAGCGCTAACTTTATGAGTTCAGAAAGCATCGAGCGTACATTCGGTTGGATATTAGGAATCAGCGTTACTAGTATTGTAGTATTTGCTGCAATATTATTTGCGTCATTCGTAATTGAAGAAGTTACAGGATACAAAGTTAAAAGCTATTTTGTTTCTAAGGAGAACCAATGATCGGTTTATTTCTTTGTATCTTTCTAACTCTTTTCGTGCTAGTGTTAGGAACAATGGGCGGCGGAAATAACAAGGGAGGACCGAACTGGTGACACCTACTTATTTAGCACTAGACGTTGAATCCGGAGGATTGGACCATAACGTTACCAGCGTTTTGGAATACTATTTCATTGTTCTAGACGAGAACTTTAATGAATTAGCAAATCTGCATCTTCTAACAAAACCCGACGATGGTATTTATGCGTTAAACGCTAAAGCTATGGAGGTTAATCGTATTAACCTTATAGAACACGATAAAGTGGCGGTCTTCGAAAGAGAAGCGAAAACTAAGCTATACCAGTTTCTAGATTCCAATACTAACCACGGCGAGCATAAACTCGTATGGGTTGGACATAACGTTGGATTCGATAGAGATGCCGTATACGCAAAGCTCTGTTCAAGAACTACTCTTGATAAGTTCTGTAAATACTATACGCTCGATACCGGGACTGTTTCTCAGTTCCTGAGATTCGCTAATCTTTTACCATTAGATGTAACAAGTTCGCTAGGAGCATTGATTGAACACTTCGGAGTTCAGGGTGTTAACAGTCACAAAGCTGAAGATGATATTAGGGTAACAATTGAAGTGCTAAAAGCTATGTCAGACCGCGTTAAAATGGCAGGACTTTATAGAGCACTACACGATGAGCAAGCTTATGGATGATAAAATCATAGTAATAGCGGATATTCACGGGGACTATAAGAAACTAATGCAGGTAATGCGTCGTCTTTACAAAAAAGGACTTCGCTTTAAAGGAACGAATAACGTACTGATCCAACTCGGAGATCGCGTCGATAGGGGACCGGATAGTTACCGAGTTAACGGATTCTTTCTAAGACTACAAAAACGATATCCTTCACAAATCCAACTGATTTACGGCAATCATGAGGACATGATGAAACAAGCAGCGTCGAGTGGTATTAACGATCATAATCACATCTTCTATTATAACGGCGGAGATAAGACTCTAAAGAGTTACGCTAGAGCTACTAAAGAGTACGGAAAGAATCGCTTGTATCATTCAATCGTTAAAGCTGGACATTGGGATTTACTGGCAGATCCGGTTTTGTATATCGAGACGAATGACTATTTCTTTTGCCATGCTCCGATTCCGAAAATGGAATACCGTCAAGGATTAGCAGCATTAGCGCCCGATGCATTCCTTCGCGATAAAGATACTCTTATTTGGAGTTATGTTCATAACGATACTTCGGTTTGGGTAGATCCTGATCTTTTCAACGGAAAGATTTGTGTGTACGGACATGTTCACGGTTTACATCGTAATCCTATTACGGATGAGTATCAAACATCTGTTCGTAAATACGGAAATGCTATTCTATTAGATACAGGCTGTGGATGCCACTCGGATGCCGTTTTGACTTCTCTAATTCTTCCCGATTTAACCACGCTCGATAACGAAGGAAAAGAAGAACAATTAGTTTGACTTTTTCTATATCCTATTGTATAATAGCGGTATGGACCAAATCAAATTAGAACTTCAAGGTGTTTTCGGTAACGATAAGCAGATCGCAGAAGCGGCTTGGACATCAAGTACTACCTACGAAGGTAAAGAACTGAAAAACGAATCAGACGTTTCGCGAGTAGTGAATATGCTCGCTGATTCGAAACACTCCGTACCATTCGAGAGTGTCGTATTTCGTTTCTGGATGAAAATTCCAATCACCACCGATAGACAAGTAGTAACGCATAGAATTGCTTCGCATTCCGGAATGAGTGGTCGGTATCGCACAATGCCAGATGAGTTCCTGGAAATGCCTATGGACGTTTTGGATATTCTATATAAGGGACTAGGAACCGTTCAGTCTCTTTTTTTCGAACAGTCTTATCAGAAACTGGCACAAGAAGCTAATTGGATGTACCGTGAACTACTAACGGAACTTAAAGAAGTAGAACAAAAGGGAATTCTTACGAATACTGAGTATAAGCGTGCTCGTGAATTCTATCGTGGTATTCTGCCACAAAATAACATGACAGAACGAGTAACCGTTATTAATCTTCGAAGCTTTGCTAATTTCGTTAAGCTTCGTGATAAGCCTGAAGCGCAGCCTGAAATCCGGTACTTAGCTCAGTTAATGCTGGACGCTGTAAAAGCATCTAATACTTGCCCGATTGCGCTCGCCGCGCTCGAACGAAATAACTGGAGCATCTAATGTATAAAGTTTGGAAAACATCATCAATCGATAATCGTTATGAAGTTTCTAATTACGGAGAAGTTCGTAATATTAAAACTCAACGTAAACTAACCCCTTATGGCGCGTCGCGTTATAGCAAATACGTATATATTGGAAACAAAGCTCGTAATATCGAATACGTTATTTCTTTGGAATTCAACCTTCACGAAAGACACCAAGATTCAGCGGTTAACGTTAATAACGAATCTAAACTAGCTAAGAACTTGACTCCTTGTACTCGTTCTGAAAGAACTTCGGTTAACATGAAAAAAGTATGGGCTAAACGGAATGCTCGAAAAGGACGTACTTTAGTCGGAGCTTATAAGAACCTAATCAAAGGGTCTAAAAAACCGTACAGGGCGATGATTAAACATCTTAATAAACTTACGACTATTGGATATTACAATACAAAAAAAGAAGCACATCTTGCTTTTAAAGCTAAGCACTTAGAACTATTCGGATTCGAACACGGAAGTATCTAATGAGCATCCGTTTATCAAAAACCGCCGTTGAGATGTATCAACAGTGCGGGATGAAATACAAGCTTCACTATATCGACAAGTGGCGCTCAAAGCTTTTAGACAGTCCGTTGTTCTTCGGATCGGCTATTGACGAAGCGTTGAATTGTTTGCTCATTACAAAGAAAAAGACACTAATCGGAGACGAGGTTAAATTCTTAGGTAAAGATCCACGTATTCTATTTTACGAATCGTTTAAGTTCGTTAAGGTACTAGACGATAGAGTAGACATTCGGTTTAGTGAGTTAGCTCGTTATTCAGCGGCTGATATCGATCTGGACATTCTATTAGACGAGGACTTGGATTATATCCTGAAACATAACCCATCTAAAGAAATTGAGCTTGTAAAAGAGAACGTCGTCGGTTTTATCGAAGAATGTCAAGCTGTTCGTAAAGAGAAGGGAATGCTGGAACTTCCGGAGTTTAAGCTTTACAACCTCTGTGCGTGGACTAGTCTTTACCGAAAAGGACTTATGCTTATCGAAGCGTATGAAAAGAACATCATGCCTGAAATCGTTGAAGTTCATGACATCCAAAAACTAGTACATCTTCCTAACGAACAAGGCGATCATATTACCGGATTTATTGACTTTACCGCTACATTTAAAGACGGCGTTAAAAGGGTCATGGATAACAAAACGAGCAGTCAGCGATATACTCAGCAAGATATTCTTGACTCGCAGCAGCTTTCTATTTATACTGAATATGAAAGCAACAAACAGTGCGGGTTCGCTGTTCTGGAAAAGAAGATTAGAAAGAAAGAACCAAGGGTTAGAACTGAGTTAGTTTTTGGAGAAGTATCAGATGCTCAAGTCGAGAAACACTTCGAAGCTATCGATTCGGTTTTGACGAACGTTAAGAATGGCGTGTTTGAGAAGAACGAGAAGTCATGTTTTCTATATGGAAAACCTTGCCCGTTCTACGATGCGTGCATGAAGAACGATTTTAGTCATTTAGTAAATACTAAGGAGAAGAAATGAAACGACTTTTTGTACTAATGAGTCCTAGCGGTGAACTGAGTCTTTGGGTTCAACAAAACGGAGAATATGTCCCTGTCGAAGGAAACAGCGAAGAAGACGGTCGTTACGAAATGCTAGGATCTTGGGAGGAATAATGATTACAGCTAAAGAAGCAAAAGCTAATTCACAATTGGCGTCACAACCTGCACCTATTCCTGTTATTCTAGAAGCAATTGAATACAGAATACGAGATGCTGCTCAAAAAGGTAGAACTGAGGTAGAAGTAACGCCTAGTACTACTCCTGCTATCAATAATTATTTTATATTAGAAAATCTTCAATATCTCAATAAACTAGTAGAAGAATTACAATCTTTAGGATATAGCGTAACTTTAAATTCAGTCGCTATTATCACATATGGTATTGTGGTGAGTTGGAAATGAAACAATCAGTCGTTATTCTAGTAGGAACTCCGGGATCGGGAAAATCAACGCTCGCTAAAGAGTTCACCGATCATGTTCGTATTTCGCAGGATGTTCTAGGATCTCGCCAGAATTGCATTAACGAGTGTCATAAGCATCTATCTTCGGGAAAGTCCGTGATTATCGATAGAACTAATATCAATCGTCAGCAGCGAGGATACTGGACAAATATCGCTAATTACTATGGAATTACGAATGTTCATTGTATTGTCTTGGAATTAGATCCAGAAGAATGCATTCACCGTATTTCGCATAGAGTAGGACATGAAACTATCTCGGAACATTTAAGCATTGACGAGAAGAGAAAGATCGTGTATAATTTTCATAAATCGTTCGAGATGCCAAGTCTCAACGAAGGATTTAAAACAATCACGATTACAAAAGGATGAACAAATGAGTAAGAAACAAAAATCAATTGAAGATCTAATTTTGGAGGCAGCGACTCCGAAACAGGAGGAAAAAGAGCCACAAGTAGTACTTCCTGTTAATTTAACAGAAACAGCACTAGGAATCGCAAAAGATCCCTTGACAGGGAAGTGGAATGTGGTTACAATCAAATTCGACCCTGAAACACGGACAGCGGGTCCTGTCGAAATGAAGGAAGAAGAAGATCGTCAGATCGCAGTTGAACGTTTTAAGATTTACGCAGCTAACGATATTTTAACGCTTAAATAAGGAGATACATGAAAAACGTCCTAAAGAAACTACTTAAAGTTAAATCCGAGATGGGATCTGTAGCTAAAAGCTCAGATAATCCTTTCTTTAAATCCAAATACGCAGACCTTAATGCGCATTTGCAACTAGTAGAACCTCTCTTGGAAAAGAATGGTCTACTTCTTCTTCAACCTGTCGAGTCAGATGAACGAGGTGATAAAGTTGTAACTCGTATTCTCGATTCGGAATCAGGTGAGGAAGTTCGCTCTGAAATGCATCTAGTTCTTGTAAAAGAAGATATGCAACAAAAAGGGGCAGCGGTTACATACGCTCGTCGATTCACGCTAGGATCGCTTCTTGCGCTTCAAGCCGAAGATGACGACGGTGAGACAGCATCCGGTCGCGGTAAATCAGCACCTAGAGCATCGTTTAGTCCTGGGCCGAACGTGGCTAGTACACAGAAGATGGTAGCGGATAAACCAGTGGAAGCTCCTGCTGCTAAAACATCATTATTCCGTAAAACAGTAAAACCTAGCGCTCCTGTTTCGGTTCAACCTGCTAAAGTATCAGCACCTGCCGAATCATCTGAAGAAGAAAGTTGGGAATAAATATGACAAGCGTACTACCTCCTGAAGCTCTCGAAGCGTTGCAACAAATGCAAGCTCGCGATGCTGAAGTTACAGAAACAGTTAACGTAGAAGAAGCTAAACAAGTACTAGATGAAGCAACGAGTGCCGAACAACGAGCTACTCCTGAAGAAATCGCAGCGCAGCTTCTACATTTCTATACTCCGGTTTATAATAACCTAGTGGCGCAATTAAGCTCTAAAGCGATGCGTAGGCTCTTAAATAAGCTTATCGAGTATCCGCTTAATACTAAGAAGTACGATTCAACTAGTCCTGCTGAGGGACAAGCGTTCGCTGTAGGTCTACGACTTCTAGAAGCTAAACACGTTCTAATCATGAGCACATACGCTCAAAACATTGACAATCTAACCCAGGAACAGAAAGAACAAGGAGAATCAAATGGCTAAAAAGAAACGTAACGTTGTCGGAGAAGTACTTAAGAGTAAAGAACAAGGTAAAGCTCCGTATATTAAAATCAAGAAAGATGTAACTCTTTCAGCAGGACAGAGCATTTCGCTTGAGAGCAAAAAGAAGCAGCTAGAAAGTCTAGCGCAAGCTGTCGCTGACGGTAAACTTGGCGGAGATATGGCAGCCGAGATCCAGGAACGTCTAGAGAAGATTCCTAATTTCGTTATGTACCAAATGATCGTTCTCGAAGACGTCTAAACAATAACCTACTACCCTGTTACATTATGTTAGAGCGTAGTGTAACAGGTATCTCCTAAAAGGGTTACAATGAGTAAGTATGTCCGTTTAACAAAGGGTCTAGCATCCAAGGGTCAACTCGTAAAAGAAGAAGAAGTATACGATGTAATCGGTAGTCAAATCGATTCAGACTGGTATCAATCTGCTTTCTATTACAATCAAGAACAATATGAGAAGTTCACAAAGATAGGTTCAGTAAAAGGTCTAAAAGACGTTACCACTAATAAGATCTTCTTTGACTTAGATTCCAAAAAAAGCGTACACGATTCTAGGAATTCAACGCTTAGAGTTATTGAACGTTTGAAATCACAAAACGGAGTAGATCCTAGTCATTTAGAGATCACGTTTAGCGGTAATAAAGGATTCGGAGTCGTACTGACCGTTGATAAAGATCTAAATCCTCCTCAAGTTGCTGAAATTGCAACAAGAATCGCTGGAGATCTTGATGGTTTCGACCTTTCGATGTATGATCCTAATCAGATTATACGCGTACCGTTCACTAAGCACCAGAAATCTGGCAAATACAAAATCCCGCTTACTTATTCAGATCTAAAAGATCTTTCTATCGATGCTATTTTCGATAAAGCTAAGGATCTATCGAATGTAAACAGCGAGATTACAGTTTCGGAAGTTCATCTTCCGGATAGTTTCTATACTTCCGATAAAAAGGAAGAAAAAATCAACAACATCCCGAAAGGGGCTAGAGAAATCCTAGCAAGGAAACCTAAACAGTGGCGCGATTCCAAATGGCTCATCCATGAAGGATTCTTCGAATCCGGAGAAAGACATCACGCTTTAATGGTTTTAGCGGCGACTCTAAAGGGCATGGGATATGATTCGGTATCGACCGGACATATGTGTAAAGCCGCCATTGAGAAACAAGCTATCCGTACAAAGAGCGATAAGTTCCCTAAAGAAGAACTTTGGGAAAACGTCATTGCTTCAGTATTCGATGAAGGATGGGAAGGTGGTCAATATTCTGTCGATAATGACCCTTGGCTTAAAAACTATGCTATCAATATGGGTGTTTTCGAGAACGACTCAAAGGAAGACGCTCCTAAACAGATCCGCGATATTGAAGGTGAATTCACCGATTTTGTAATGAATATCGATGAGAACACAATTAAGACAGGTATTGAATGGTTAGATAAAGAAATGCCTTTAATTACAGGAGGTAATCTTGGAATTATAGGGGCAGCGAGTTCAGGAAAAACAGCCTTAGCTCTTGAAATCCTTAAGAATACATCGCAAGCCGGGGTGGTTTCAGTATTCGCATCACTGGATATGCACCGTAAACGTCTTTATCAAAAGCTATTACATAAAGTATCAGGCGGTATGAGCAGGGATGAAATTTACGAGCTATATCGAGCAGGTAGAGGTCACGAGGTTTCGGATGCTATCGCTAGAGATTACGGTAACGTATGGTTTTTCGATAGAAGCGCTCCGACTGTTTCTGATATTAGAGAATATGTTCTAAACGTAGAGAAGAAAACAGGCAAGAAAGTAAAGCTATTGATGGTCGATTACTTCGAACGTGTCAATTCCAATAAGTCAGAAGATACAGCGGCTAGTAAAGAAGTAGCTGGTCAATTGCAAGACATCGTTAATGATTTGGACATCTGTTTAATTACGTTGGTTCAACCTAACAAGTTCTCACTTAATGGAGGCCCGGATAGTCCTATTCTCTCATATACAGCGATTAAAGGTTCATCGTTCATGTACCAAGCGTTCCGTAGTATCGTATCGATCTGGCGTCCTTTTTTCAATCCTGAAACAGCAGATCGTGATAACTACATGGAAATGGCAATCTTAAAAAACGACCTAGGTGAGGTAGGGAAGAACACGTTTGGTTGGACTGGGAAAACAGGCGATATCTATAACTTAACAGCTTCCGAAAAAGAAACGTTTAAAGCATTACTGAAGGAACGCCAAGATGAGAAAAAAGAAAACAAGTCCGAAGAATGGTCATGATCTATTCTTTGATATATTTATCGGAGAGTTTGTAGATATCATAACTAAAAGACGTTCTTCTAGGATTTCAGTAAACCCTGATACAGGAGAAACCGATCAAATAGAAATGCCTATGGTTATCTCAGGGTATTTACTAGACGAAGACGAGGTTTACTATTTCATAGGTGTTACTCCTAAAGAAGTATCAAATGCTGTTAAAAAAAGTATAGTTGACCATGTAGGATTATCTAGTCCAGACGGGTTAAACATGGAAGAATTAGAATATCCTAAAACCCCAGTGGGCGAATTAAATTGACGTGGAGTTTAACATGTGGTATGCTACCTTTGTAGTCCTAGTTATTGTATTAATTTTACACGAGGGGTCCTAGATGACAAACATAATTCCTGTAGAGTACTTTAAATTCCGTTCAGAGTTCAACACTATGAGTTATACCGAGCTTATGGCAGTATGGGCTGAGCAGTTCGAAAGTGGTTATTCTTGGAAATCTAAGCCTATCCAACAGTATAAGCTTAAAGCGATGTTTGAGACGATCAAAAGTCGCAGCACTAATCCTGCCGTAAAGGATTTCATCAATAACCAATCTAAAGCACTGAACTTCGGAGATATTTAATGTCTACTGACATCCAGCGCATTATTCACGGTAAAGCCGGAATTAAGCACGTTGTCGGCATGAAAGTCGAAGAAGACGTTGCTAATATCTGGACCGAGAAAGATGGAGTTGTAGAACATTTACAACTGAAGAATAAGTTCTGGCTTTTATCGAATAAACGAATCGCTCCGAATTGGACCAAACTAGAGGGTAATTTGTATTACCAGTACGGCGCTCAGTTTTCAAAACGTTTAGATTTCACTAGAGCGAAATACCAGCTATCAAAATACGACTGCTATTCGATTATGAACCCGGAAGAGTCTTTCATGGTCAAAGACGGAGTTCGCTATTTTCTAGATTTAAAACCTAAAGAAGTTTCTATTCTATCTTTCGATATCGAGACGACGGGACTTTCTGTAAATGAAAACTCCAAGCTTTTACTGATCTCAAACACCTATCGCTGTGGAGATCGTATTGTCAAGAAGATGTTCGATTATACGGATTATGAATCATGTGGAGCAATGACAGAAGCATGGTGCGATTGGGTTAGAGAAATGAACCCTGCTATTATTTGTGGTCATAACATCATTCAGTTCGACTTGAAGTATCTACTCGATTGTGCTAATAGAGACGGTACGCGTTTTGCCATTGGACGTGACGACAGGGAAACGACGCTAGATAGTTACACTACTAAGTTCCGCGTAGACGGATCTCGTAGTCAAGAAATCAATAGGTACGTGATCTTCGGACGTGAACTTTGTGATACAATGCTTTTAGCATTACGTTACGATATTGCCACTAAGAAATACGATAGCTATGGACTAAAGCAAATCATTAAAACCGAGAAGTTAGAAAAGGTCGATAGGCAATTCTATGACGCTTCACTTATTCGAGTGAACTATAAGAATCCTACCGAATGGGCTAAAATCAGAGAGTATTGTAAAGATGATGCAGATGATGCTCTGGCTCTTTTCGATCTTATGATTCCTTCGGCTTTTTATTGTGCTCAATCTATTCCTAAAACATTTGGTAATACCCTAACATCGGCAACCGGGGGACAGATCAATTCCATGCTTGTCGGTGCGTATTTACAGGATAAGCATTCAATTCCTAAAACTACTGAAACAAACGGATACGAGGGTGCTTTATCGGGAGGTAATCCTGGAATATACAGTCACGCAATCAAGGCCGACGTGCAGAGTTTGTATCCGTCCATCATGCGTAACTATAAGATAGGATTAGGAAATAAAGACCCTAAGGGTGTTTTTATACAACTGACCGAGTATTTTACAGTAGAGAGATTGAAGAATAAAAAACTAGCAAAAGAGACTGGAGATAAGTACTACGATGATCTTCAAAGCTCACAAAAAGTGTTTGCGAATTCTTTATACGGGTTCTGTGCCGCGCCTGGGCTTTCGTTTAATGCGCCCCAGTCTGCGTCTTTTATTACTAAAACAGGTAGAGATATTCTACTTAAAGCTATACAATTTACTTGCGGTCTAACTTCTGAACAGTTACAATCGGATGTAGAGGAAGAAGAACCAGTAGATGCGTGCTAAAATGAAAGACTGGACAGGGTATAGATTCGGGAGATTAGTAGTCACTCGATTCGAAAAACATACAAAAGTTAATAGACGGTCGGTGTATAAATGGGAATGTATATGTGAATGCGGAGTCGTTAAACTATACGACATTAACGATCTAAAAAAAGGTTCAACTAATTCGTGTGGTTGTTTTAGGAGACAGAACCAGTCGCTAGTTAAAAGGGCACCGGAAGGTATAGCTGCTTTAAATTCGTTATACAAATCTTATAAATTTAAATGCGCTAAAGATAGAAATTACGATTTCGAATTGACAATGGATGAATTTAAGATCCTAACAAAAAATAATTGTTATTACTGCGGAAAGATCCCTTCTCAAGTTAAAAAGAGTAAATGTTCTCAATATGTGTATAATGGGATAGATAGGGTTGATAACAGTTTAGGATATACTACCAGCAATACGGTAGCATGTTGTAAAGATTGTAATTCTAAAAAATCAGGAGTTACTCGTGATATAGTATTTAAACTATACGAGTATTTTATTAAACTAGATGGCTAATTTAAAACTCATAAATTGGGACACAGATTCTATCACTGTATGTAAACCGGACGAAACTCCATTTTCTGAAGAAGAAATTTCTAAATTCTTTAACGATCTAAATTCTCAATTTCCAGATTTGATTTTATGGGACGATGACGGGTATTTCGAAACCGTCATTGTTCTTAAAGCTAAAAACTATGTACTATGGGATGGTAAAAAGAAGAAGATCAAAGGTTCTGCGCTTAAATCGTCTACTCGCGAACCTGCCGTTAGAGATTTTCTTAATGAGATCATTGATACAATGCTATATCGTAAATTCGATTACGAGAATATCTACCATAAATACGTCAAAGAAGCTCTTGCTATCAAAGATCCTAAAAGATGGGCATCTAAAAAGACTATTGGTGATAAAATTCTTAATCCTCAACGTACTAATGAGCAAAAAATCCTTGACGCACTGCAAGGAACTGAGTATACTGAAGGGGATAAGGTTTACTTTTTCTACAAGAAAGATGGCAGTCTTTGTACCGTTCAAAACTTCGATGGCGAATACGACGAAGTTCTCCTTGTTAAGAAGTTATATAACGCGGTTAAGGTATTTAGTACAGTGTTACCAGTTAAAGATATATTTATTAACTACTCGTTAAAGAAGAACCAGAAGCTATTGGATACATTTAAATGAAAGCATATTTAATCGATACAAAAGGTAATATCTTCAGAACTTTAGATGTTCAATATCCTCCTCTTTCTTCGTTTTATATGGCGGTTTACAACCCTATTTCGGAAGCGAGATTCTGGGATGAGCAAGAAATACCTGACTCTATTTCCACTATTAAAACGTTAGAGTTCGATTTAGTGACAGACGTAGATGATTTTATCACATGGGACGATTACGAAGATTCGCAATTGACAGATTTCGACGAACATGTTATTTATAAACTAAGGAGTACAAAATGAGCGAAGAGTCAGGTTCAGTATTTATGGTTCCAGTCGTTGAGATCGTAAATGTTAGACCTCATCCTAATGCCGATAGACTAGACATCGTAAAGATCCTCGGCTTTGAAACAGTCGCTACTCGCGATATGTACAAGATCGGCGATTCTGTTTTATATATTCCCGTAGACTCAATTCTACCAGCGGATATCGAGAAGGTGCTATTTGCTAATTCCAAGATGAAACTAACAAACTCCCGAGTTCGCGCTGCGAAGATCAGGGGATTCGTTTCTGAAGGAATGATTACTAAGCCTGAACAATTTGGCATTACGAATTACAAACATAAGCAAGATTTTAAGGTTCGTTTAGGAATCACAAAGTATCAACCGCCTGAACGGAATATCCAAGGAATGAAAGCTAAAACTAATCGAGTGAAGCTTAAAGATCATCCGTTGTTCCATTCGTACAATGGTCTTAATCGCATTCAGTGGCAAGAAGATCTATTTCAAGAAGGTGAACTCGTCGTGGTGCAGTGTAAAATTCACGGAACGAATGCTCGCTATTCGATTTTACCATACACCGTCGATACTCTTTGGAGAAAAGTTCTTCATTTCTTAAAACTAACTCCTAAGTTTGAAAAGAACTACGGAAGTAATAATGTTCAGATCTCTAGGAAGTTTGGATATAAGGGATTTTATGGAAGCGATATATACGGGGACACTGGAAAGAAAGAAAAGATCTTCGAAAAGTTGAAACAGAACGAGATTGTATATGGAGAGATCGCTGGACCTGGGATTCAAAAAGGTTATTCATACGGATTGAAAGGTCATGAGTTTTTCCTATTCGATGTTAAGATTTACGATCCTGTCAAGAACGAAATGAAATGGCTAAATCCTGAAGAAGTCGAAGCGTTCGCTACAGAACGAGGATTCAAGCTAGTTCCTATTGTATTTAAAGGTGCGTTTAATAGGAAGAAAATGGAAGAACTCGCGACGGGTCCTAGTCTTTTAGATCCAAATGAGAAAGTACGAGAAGGCGTTGTAGTTAAAGCTGTTCTCGATTACAATAGTCCGTTAGCTAAAAGTGACAGAAAAGCATTGAAGATTATTAATCCTGAATATCTATTAAACCCGGAGAATACAGATGAGCACTGATGCGTTCACTAGAGTAATTTATAGAATTATTACAAATGGACAAGAGTCAATTTGCACATACGATTATAGTTCGGTAAAACCATGGAACACGGATGATTTTCTTTCAGATTTATGTAGTCTAAGATGGCATAAGCCGTCAGCGAATGTCAGAATTTCCTCTAGCACGGTTTCATCTATTGAACTAATTCTAGTCGAAAGATCTATTCAACATTCTATTCAGTTTAAAACCTAACTAATTGTAATTACTAAGAAACTATGAGGAATATTCTATTCATGAAATATACAAAACAAGAAGCAGCTAAAGAACTAGACCGTGTTGTTACCGAGGTTCTATCGAAAACCGATCCTGTAGACTGGCTAGAACTTATGGAAGAGATGACCGATTTAGTTAGAACTCACGCTCCGAAGAAACACCCACCTATACCTGTTTACGGAACGCCTGTAACTAATCACGCGAAAGAACTTAAAGAGAAACTAGCAGAACTCCAAGCTAAAATGAAGACAGATCCATATGGAACCTTAGGTATTCTAGGCGGTAATACATCTGGTGCAGATATTTATTCCGATGCTATGGCGTATGGAACAGGGGTAAGGTTAATTCCTAGAAAAGGAACTTCCGGAGTTGGATCAGACGATATTCCTTTTTAACTGTACTTTCCATTCATATTGTGGTATACTAGAGGTCTAATGGAAAATAATCACTTTAAAGTTAAGAAAATATGGATGATTGATTCTCTTCAAGAAGGAGACGAACTCGACACTAGCGATTATCTAGTAACTACCGATAAAAAGCTAATTCAATTTGAGTTCATTGAAACTGAAAAACCGACACGCACTAAGACTGAAATTAACCCAGGTGTGTACACCGCTAAATACAGTCAAGGGGGTTTGAAACTAATAGAAACTGAACTATCTAGCGATAGCTTGCTCGAATCACATGGTCCTACTCAAGAAATCGTCGCAAAGATTGACTGTTTCTTCAGGAACCTCGATAAATACCGTCAATATGGTATTGAAACCCCTCGTCGTTCTATGCTATTGTATGGACCTGCCGGAAGCGGGAAGTCTTCCACTATTTCGTCTGCCGTTAAGAAGTACACCGCTAATAATAGAACTGCTGTTCTCATTTGGAAAACAGACGTGGTTGAACCTGACGACATTAAATTCCTTATTCAGGATTTAGAATATATCAACGTTGATTGTTTATTCTTTATCGCTGAAGATATCGGCGGAGTGGAAGCAGAAGATGCTCGTATTAATTCCAAAAGCTCACTTCTTAGTCTTTTGGATAATCAAGAGAAAACATTCAAGATTCCGACAATGATGATTTCAACTACAAACTTTCCTGAAATGTTCCTTGCGAATATCGCCAATCGTCCTCAACGTTTCGATGATAAGATTAAAGTTGGATATCCAGATTCTGCATTCAGACAAGCACTTTTAAAGCATATGGTAGGAGAGCAAACTACCGAAGATGATCTCCAGGAGATAGGTAATAAACGTTACGATTCGTTCACCCCGGCGCATATCCGGGAAGCAGTTATTCGTTCTGCTATTTACGAGAAGACGTTTAAAGATGTACTCACTGAGATGCTTAAAGAAATCGAACATTACAATAAAGCTTTTAGTGATAAAAAAGATATAGGAATAGGATTTTCGTAATGAGACATCGTAGAATTAAGAACTTATTTTCAGACTTTAAAAAAGGTAAAGGGTTCAGTATCTCAATTGATGCTAAAGAAGGACTAGCTGATAATTCGTATTATTTCTTTAAGTTACCACAAGATTTACATTCTTCAATAGTAGAGCATGATGAATTAACTCCGTTTAGAAATAAGTTATATAGTAAATCCGGAAGGGGATGGTTAAGTGGGGGACTTAAACGATTTAAAATCACTAAAGACAGCTAGAGCTATGGCTAAAGATATAGAAGAGTCTTTGGTTATTTTAGAAGTAGCATATACCGGACTTTTACGGTTTAAGAAGTATAAGAATATCTACGCATTAACTCTTGAGATGAAATCCTATAGAGAAATTCTAAAGAATAATCTTGACAGATGTAACAAGATCATAGATAATAAAGGTAAAGATGTCTAAAATAATCGATTGGGACGATTTGTTTAACAGAATCCCTTCTGTTGTTCAAATTAAAAAAGCCAAATATCATGTATTATGGGTAGACGCATTCCCTAATGACCCTACTCAATTAGGTGGAACTGATCCTAATAAGTTCCAGATTACTGTGAAGAACGGCCAGACTTCTAAAGAATCAGTTTGTACTTTTTTACACGAAGTAGCTCATGCTTTTAATTTTGAATACGAAATGAAATTAACAGAAGCACAGGTTGTTAAGTTCGAAAAATCGTTACATTGGGTTCTGAAACCAGGAAACATATTTAAGGATAAAAAATGACAAAAGAACAATTACTAGAGAAATATATTGAACTTGCTCGTAAGATCAACAAGATGCCAAGTGTCGCAGATTGCGTGGCGCTTCTAGACGTTAAAGAATCAACCATTCGAACAAACTTCGGTAATCTAGCTAATCTAAAAGAATTAGCACTACAAGTCTATCCCGATCTCGGGGATTCAGTAGTCCCAGCGGTTCTCGGAGTCCCCGACATTAGGAATCATCGCGAGAAGCTTCTGGATAATAAAACTAAGAAACAAAACCTTGATCTTGTTAAGAGCGTTAATACTCTGGATTTCATTGAGAAATTCGCAGAGAATACCTTTAGAGATAAAGTTAAGCCTGTAAATGTTAAGAAGAAGTCTAAGAAACCCATTAAGAGAGTCTTGAATCTCATTCTATCCGATCATCACTACGGATCTGATCTCCACCGGGAAGAAACTGGAAATGACACATATACCGCTATCGAGGAATCTCGTCGTTTGGCACACGTTGTCAAAGAGACAATCGAATATAAGCCTCAATATCGAGAACAAACTAAGCTTTTAATCCATCTTGACGGCGATATGATCGAGAATAAGATGCACGATCCTCAAGATGCTGCCCCAATGGCCGAACAAGTATGTCGCGCTATTCACGTTTTAACACAAGCTATTGCTCAACTTGCTGAAGCGTTTCCAGAAGTCGAAGTGGTATGTGCCACGGGAAACCACGGGAGATCGCTCACACGGCATCCTAAACGTGCAACAACTGGTAAATGGGATAGCTATGAGACGATCATCTATTACTCAATTAAGACTAGTTTAAGCCTTTATTCGAATCTAAAGATCTCCATTCCGAAAACTCCTTATTGTGTTACAAACGTATTAGGACATAGCATCTTTACGACACATGGCGATAACGTCATTAATCCTGGAAATCCTGGTAAATCAATTAACACTAAAGCACTTGAGGGTCAAATTAACGCCATTAACGCAGCACTAAGCGATCATCAAGAGCATAAGGTCTTTATCGTCGGACACGTCCATACTGCCAGTATTACGCTTTTAAACAACGGAGCGACGATGATCACTAACGGAGCGTTGTGTCCTGGTAACGGATTTACAACAAGTATCGGTATCATGGAGTCTAATAACTCCCAGACGCTATTCGAAACGGTCGAAGCTCATGCGGTTGGTGATATCCGATTTATTAAAGTTGGACCTGAACAAGATAAAGATGCTAGTTTGGATAAGATCATTAAGCCGTGGAGGTCACTATGATCTCTTTCGGTGCGTTCTACATTACCGGATTCGTATTAGGATACGTAATGGGAAGAAATGACGAAAAGCAACTCGCCGTAAAAGCTTCAAAAAGACCTCGTAAGTAGTAAATTCCTGATATTTAGACTCGAATAAAGGTATTAACTATTACAAATATGACATATCATGAATGGTCCGACGATTGGGGATATTGGAAGCTTCTAAACGAAGGTATTTGTTATATCGATAATGAACTTCGAAAAGCTCGAATTGGAGTCCACTCTAAAGAAAAGTTCGGAAGTGCGCGTTTTTCTTTGTACTTCTTCAACGGTCATCTTCACGATTTAACACATCCTGGTTATGTTTATTCTCAATATCCAAAATGGCTATGGAAATTTGACGTAACGAAAAGTCCTTACATTTTTAAGTATTTAGGATTAACATTTATAATTAGACAATTACAATACATGTGGTTGAAAAGAGTTTTAACAAACGCGGAAGCTCTGTATCCTGAAATTAAAAAAGAATTACTTAGAGATTTAGTTGACTTTCTGTAAATTTCTGATATAATAATGTAAGTACAGCGGCGTGAAAAGCTGAGAGCCCGGACATAGCTAAAAAACAGCGCTGGTCGTTGATGCTAATCTTGAGAGGGCTTTCTGGAGACACGCACCCTGATCGGGTGAGGAATTAGATCAGTGAAGCCTCATAGTCTCGGTAGCGCGGGACCTGTACTACTTTTTTTAGGAGTTATATGACAATCTTGCTACTTTCTGGATATAAACAATCAGGCAAAGATACAGCGGCTAACTATTTAGTTCAAGACCGTGGGTTTAAACGAGCAGCATTTGCTGATTCGTTAAAGAATGATGTTTCTACGTTTTTCAATTTATCACGTAAAGACATGGACGATCAATCGACAAAAGAAAGTCCGATTCTAGATCGCCCGGTTCAATCTTACGATCCGTTCTCAAAGCTAGTTAACGAGTTTTTGTTTAAGGAATTCAGAACACGAGACGGTAAACAGCCGTTGCATTTTAACTGGTTCGACGGTGAAATGGTTTCTGTCGAAACAGACGGTCAGAGTATTGAAATTAAAGAGCTTTTCTGGACGCCGCGTGCTGCTTGTATTTTCGTAGGCTCAGTAGGTCGTAGCTTTAACGCAGACCATTGGGTCGATAGGGCATTAACCAACGTTGGGGATATCAATAAACCAATCGGATTACAAAACGTTGTTGTATCTGATTTCCGCTACAAATCCGAATACAATCGAGTCATTGAATTGTTCGGTAAAGACATTGTTAAGACGGTTCGTATTGATCGTTTTGATACTGTCAATTCCACAGATCCATCTGAACGTAATCTAGATGATTTCGAGTTCGATGTTCGAATTGAAAACAAAGGTACTCTACAAGAATTCATCGCTAAAATTAACGAGGTTGTATGACAAAAGCCGAAATGAGATTCAGGGCAGCGTTGGAGATTCTTGTGCATACAATTAGTTCTTCTATGCGAGATGACGCTAAAGTTGAAGAAGCTGTTAAGCTTGCAGATAAACTTCTGGCTGAATTAGAAAAGGTGAAAGAATGAACGTTGTTCATATAGGAGTTCGGTATAAAACCGTTTGGTTGAAATACCTTGCTTATTTTCTGTTAGGATTATTAGTAGGAGTTGTATTATGAAAAGTAGTCACGTATTTGCACTAAACGAACTGTCCAAAGAAATCCACGAGGATAACGTTAAAGCGGGATGGTGGACAGATCTCGCGACAGGGCAGAAGAAAGATCGTAACGTCGGAGAGCTATTATGTTTGGTTCATTCTGAAATTAGTGAAGCAATGGAAGGATTCCGAAAGAATCTGAAAGACGATAAGCTTCCGAATCGTTCGATGTTTGAAGTCGAACTAGCCGATACTCTTATTCGTATTTTCGATATCGCAGGTGCTCATAATTTAGATCTAGGCGGTGCTGTATTCGAGAAACGAGCGTTCAACAAGAAACGTGAAGATCACCAACTAGAGAACCGTAAACAAGAGAACGGGAAGAAGTTCTAATGGACTGGTTGGGAGTTTTTAAAGTTTACTTCGAAGTTAAAGGTCATCATTGTCAATTTATCGTTTTAGCTAGAAGTGTTAATGAAGCTTTAGCAAAAGCACAGACACAAAATGACAATTGGGCCGATACTATTAGAATCGAATTCATGGGAGCAGTTGATATTAAATAAGGAAGTAATGGCAAGAAATAAAGATTCTGAGCTAGAAAGACTTGAACAAGAAGTACGTGAGTTAAAGAAACTGAACCGTCAGTTGATGAAGCAAGTTAAGAAAGCTTCAAAAGGTCGTAAAGATCGAATTAAAGATACAGAAGACGAACAAGAAGAGTTCGTAGAAGAACCCCAAGAAAGGGAAACCTGTCCGGTTTGTTATGAAAAGTCCATTTCCGAATTAAAGCTAAACCTTATAAACGGGAAAGAAAAGATCATCAAAACGTGTACAAGTTGTGGACATAGAATTGGCAAAACCTAAGAACCTGAAAACGTTTATTATCCAGATACTACGTAGAGCGTCGTTAAAATGGCCCGCTCGTCAAGAGATTCTTGCGGCAAGTCGCGTAGAGCGCGGAGTTTACAAATGCGCAATGTGTAATAGCTTGTTCAAGAAAGAACAAGTACACGTTGATCATATTCATCCTGTAATTCCTATTAATGGAACGTTCACTACGTTCGATGATTATATCGAAAGACTGTTCTGTGAATCCAGTGAACTCCAAGTGATATGTGGTACATGCCACAACTTGAAGAGTAAAATCGAAATAGAGATGCGTAAAACAGTTCGTAATACCAAAAAAGAAGAAGATAAAGCTAATGAAGTTGTTGAAGAATTCCAAGACTTTAGAAGTGCTAAAAGAAAAAAGATTGACAAAGAGAAGAAAGGCTAGTATAATAACCACATGAGATACTTGAGAGACCCTAAAACTAAACAACCGTCCGTAACGCTAACAGCGTTTGTTACAGGATTCGGAGTGGCAGCTTTGAAACTACTATTCTCCGGAGTTCAATTGACTGCTACTTATAAACTTCCAGAGTTTAACGGCGTAGACTTTGCTGCGGTCGTCGGAGCTTTGGGTGCAATCTACGCTATGAGACGTACACCTGGCGATACCGAGGAGAAACTATGAAAAAGCTTTGGGGTTATATCGCTGGAGCATTCGCTCTAATTGTCGGATTGTTCTTTATGGAAAGAACTAAGCGTAAAAGCGCAGAAGCGTTAAACGAGAATAACGAAGCACTTAAGAAAGTAGACGAACTTGAAGCGAAGGTGAAAGTTAATCACGAACGTCTTCAAGTCGAAGAAATTAATCGTAAAGAACAAGTGGCAGCACTTGAGAAAGCTAAAGATGAAGAACTGTCTGCTAAAGCTCTTGTCGATTTCTTTAATCGCAGGAAGTAACGCATCTTTTGCGTATGACTCTGTGCTCCTTCAAAAGGGAACTCCTTCCCCTTTTGAGGGTGTTTTGTTTTCTACGGAAGACGCCGGAAAACTCCGCGTTGAACTTCTTGAAAAAGAAACATACCAGTTACTAAATGAATCATACCAGAAAAGCTTTAATCTTGTAGAAGCTAGTAATAAGCTTAAAGACGAACAGTTCGATCTTGTGATGAAGCGTAATCTCGAACTCACGAAGTCTCTAAACTCCCAGAAAGATATGAACGATTGGGAGAAATTCATGTGGTTTGGACTAGGAATTCTAACCTCAACATTAACCGTATATGGCATTAAAAACGCAACTAAGTGATCAGGACCTTTTAAAGCTTTTACAAGACACTTCACATTTAGAAGCAGCTCGTCCTGTTTCAAAAGATCACTACGCTGATTTTGTAGAGTTTTACGGACTTATTCCCGGAGATAACAATGTCTCTAAAAAACTCGTATATCAGATCTTCAAGAATTACACACTATCCGAAGATTCCTATAGAACATTCGGTTCTCAAATCTCTCTTTATATTCCAGAAGTTGACGATAAATTCATTAAGATTAACCTTGAAACTTCAAAACTCGGTCAAATCCTTAAACAGCTAAAAGCATTACACGAATCGTCTAATATCTCGTATTCCCAGAATATCGCCCCTATTTTCGACTTTTTAACCGAAAACGAGGTAGAGGCAGGGAATGATGTTAAAGTCTCGCTAAAGGCGTTTTATTCGCTTTTAAAGAAGAGATCTAAAGGTATTAAAATGTCAGTTCTAAAGACGGAACTAGACAAGTTATTAACTCCAAAAGTCACATCTAAAGGGGTTATGTACTCGGTATCTAACAGTATTTTAAATAATATATCATTGGATGATATAAAGAAAGCAACGGATGGCAAAAAAACAAACAAAAAGAAGTCGCGAAAAGTACCCAAATCTAAAACCAGAACTTAATCTTAAAACAAGGTTCGAGCAGTTATCGATTGATTACTTGGATAAGTTAAACGATTCTGAGAAAGAATGGCTTAACAAGTTTAACGGTGAATACGTCGGGGCTTCTTTTAATAAAGACAATAGGAAGAATATCCAAAAGTCTAAAGCTCATCGAAAAGATAGTTACGATAGGAATAATGCAAGAAATCGTTGCGTTTTAACTAGAGCTAAAGCTACAGGAATTGTTGACTATATCGAAGAAATTAAACCTGAACGGTTCATTACTGAACAAGAAGATGAGCTAATCTACAATATCGATACTCAAAGGTTCTTAGATGAGCTTGGAGACAGTGAAGATGGCAGTAGCGACGAGTGATATTACTCCAATTACCTGAAGACCTACTTTAACGAAAGTAGTGATATTTCTGGCAGGAGCTAATTCTTTACGAAGACCTTCTAGGGATTCTTCTAAAAGATTAGTACGTTTAATATGAGTTTCGATATCTTTAGCTTGAACACCGAGTGTAACTTTAATGTCGTTAGTATCGCGTTCAATACGATCTAACTTCTGGTATACCTGTTCAAAAAATACATCATCCTTGATTTCCATATTACACCCTTATTCGTTATCTTCGTCGTTTTCGTCAAGTCCGAAATCGAAATCACGCATAGCGTTTCTCGTTTCAGGATTTTGCATCATTGAGAACAGAACGGCATTACGACCGACTGATCCTTTGTTTTCCATTGCGTTAATTAAGTTATCACCAAAACGTTTAAGTCTTGGATCTTGTTGCATTCTAATAGCAGCAGATTTAAGCTGATCGTCAGACATAGAAAATACCTTTTGGGTGAATTTAGGAATGTCTTTAATTACAGCCGGAGTTGCTTCGGAAATGGCTTTAGTAGCGCGACCCGCAACGTTACCGAATGCATTTAAACGACCTCTCCATGTAGGAGCTGCTCCTTTTGTTATAGCAGAAGTAGCAAGTCCTGATACTGAAGTAGGAACACCTGTCCCTGCCGATTCGTTTACTGCTCCAACTATCGATTTTCTAATTGCCATTTTATCAGCATCGTTTCTGATCGAATTAGTTAAATCTGATATATCTTTGTATCCTAGTTTTTTAATAAAACCAGGTTCAAGTTGTTCCATTTTTTGAACATTTTCTATCAATCCTGAGAAAGTAGTAGCGCCTTCAAAGCGGTGTCCTCCGGGACCTCCGATTTGCTCCATAGTACCTTTTACGTATTTATAAAGATCACTATATTTATTATTTAAGTCCTTAAATTGAGGTTTATCTGTTATAAATTCAGCAGGAACATCACCTACTGACTTATTAATCGCAACAGGATCGAATACTGTTTTACGTAATTCCCTAAAACTATCATTAGCTTGTTTAAATCCTGGAACTTGATCTTCCAATGCGCCGCGTAATGATTTACTGAATTCTTTAGCTACAGTGCGAAGATCTGGATTCTGTAAACGATTAGATAGAGCTATAACTTCTTCTCTAAATTGATCAGCAGCTAATGGTGACATATTAGAACTAGACAAATCTAAAATCTGCTTATTAAGTTTTTCTAATTCCATTTTACCGAGTAAATTAGGATTTAGTTCAATGATAGCACTTACTCTTTTAACAACATCATCGAGTTGGGGATCGATATTGATTTTTAAATTAGATGCCGATGTCTTCTCTAAAATCTCGCCCAGCGCCGCGCCGCGAGACATATCTATTTCTTGCAATCGACCAGCTAATGCTGTAGCAGGAGCGTTAACTTCTCCAGCCATACGAGTAACTGCTGTATCTCCAGCATTTAATACGACACCTTCAGTTCCTTCTTTAAACGATCCTATGAATTGTCTAAGAGCAACGTTATCTAATCGTTGGTTATCGGCAGCTTTAGCTGCGACATTACTGCCTTTAGTGAAGAACTCGCCAGCTAATCCTAGAGGAGCACCGTATGCAACGGACGATTTAGCAGTTTCGTATGCTTGTTCTGGAGCATCGGCTAGCGTTTCGGATTGTCCTACGCCTTGAACCGCGCCTTGAAGCGCTAATTCTCCGAGTTTAGCCCCGCCGACTTTTGCTAATTGTTTAACTCCGCCTTGTTTAACTGCTTCTCTGAGTCCAGTTTGAGCCAGTTTACGAGCACCGCCCGTTAAAAGACTACCGCCGCCAGAAAGCAAGGAAGGAGCAATAGCTCCGCCAAATTCGGCGACAGATGATAATACAGGACTACGTTCTTGTGCTTGTTCATAGCGTTTACGTTCGATGTCACGATATTGAGCGTATAAATCAGAAAGATCTTTTTCGCTTCCGGCGACTTTTGCTGCAACTCCACGACCTGCTCCTGCTAGTTCATCTGAGAATCCCATAGTTAGACCTTGAGCCCCGGCGGAAGCTACGTCTTCTAGGGTATCGGAAACTGCGGAACTTTCTTGCGTAGCAGGTAGATCTTTTCCGTATTGCTTTTCTAGAGCATCCAATTCTTCTAATTCTTGGAGTTCTTTTAGTTCTTCAGGAGTCATTATTGTTTCCTCGGTTTAGCTCTAAGTTCTAGCAGTCGCTTTTTATTATCTTCATCGGAACGAGATTGAATTAATTCATTCACTTGTGTAGATACTGAACTATTAGATGTTTTAGGAGTTAATTCATTTTGCATCGATTCTTCAAGTAGTAAAGGATCGAATTCTCCAAAACGTTCTTCTGGAATACCTCTTTGTTTCGCTATTGCTTTTAAAGGAGTAGTTCTTGTTTTATACTGCTGTTTAGCACTAGATTCTGTCTGTTTTGCTATATCTAGCACTCCTTGACGGAACGATGGGCTTAATAGAGCACTCGATCCAATTTTCTTCAATCTAATACCTGCTGATTCCAAAATAGACATTCCTTTTTGTGTCAATTCGATTTCGCTGTCCCGGACAGCAGATTCAGGATCTAATAGCTTAATGAATTCATAGAGAATACTGACATCACGAGGTCCAGGATTGGCACCATTTCGAATAGCATCGAAGTTTTGTTCTATCGATTGTTTAGCTCTATTAACTTTTTGGTAAGGAGCGAATTCTTCAGCGGATCGTTTCTCTGCTACCGTAACAAATTTATCATGTCTATCTTTTACTTTTTGTTCAGCTTTATCTTCTCTAGCATCTCGACGATCTTCGCGATTACCTATCATTTGTTCTAGTTGAAGTTGACGATTAAGTTCAGCATTTCGCTGTGCTTCGAATTGAGGTAAAAGTTCTTTTAAAACTTTACCGGAAACATCGCCTTTGATGTTATATCCTTTAGAGATAGCTATTTGTTTATACAATCTAGAAGCAGGACTTGTAGGATCATTGTCTTGCATTTCGATATCAGCTTTAGCTCGTTGTTCTAAACGAACAGCATTTTCATCCATTAGTTTAGCAGCGGAGTCATCGATTTCGTATGTTCCACCAGCAATAGCTTTACCTAATTGACTACCCATACGAGTTAGAAGCGCATAATTACGTTGTTTATCTGCCTCGGATCGAGCAGTATCGGTTAGTTCTTGTTCGCTAGGACCTTCGCGAGTTCCGATGTCGATATCGATTGGATCGAATTTAAGTTCAGGCATTTCGAAATTACGTTCTAATGCTTTTTCTTCTACTTTTTGAGAAGAAGGAACTAGTGAGGTATCGTCAATTGTTTCAGGTTGTTTCTGTTCCGGAGCTTTATTCTCATCTGAACCCGCAGGTTTAGAAGCTTCACTGACATTTGGTTTATCGTCACGGAGCGCCGCGTATAGAGCTGCACCCGCTCCCGCTGCTAAACCTAATTTACCGCCGTGTTTGCCGAGAAAAGACATAAGTCCTGACTTAGGAATAGATTTACCGCCGACGATCATAGCGTCGTCAATGACGCCGGGTGCACGTTTAGCAACAGGGACATCAGGTTTTGGATCGGGAACACGTTTAGAAGCGAGTACTTCTTCTAGAAGATTAGGATCTTCAGTTAAAAACGCACCAGCAGATTGACGAGCGGATTTAGGATCGAGCCCCAATCCTGTATTCTCGCTAATAGCTTGCACATATGGGAATTTAGAGGGTTTTTTCGGTTTAGCCATTACGCTTGTCCTAATCCTGCAATCGCTTTCTTGCGTTGTTCATCAGCGTCTTTAACTTCGAGATCTGCTGCTTTATTTACGAAATCTTCAGTTTTACGAGCGTCGGATTTAAAAAGACCAGCGTCGGACGCGAGACCTAATCCTTTACCCGCAATATCTCCTAACATTCCCCACTTATTAGCGGAAGATTGTCCGGAAGCAGTAGCACGAGCAGCTGCGCCTGTTTTAAGATCAGCGAGGCGGCCTAATTGACCTGCTTTATTTTCGTACATAGTTTGTTCGGCTTGACGTTGACGTTCTTTTTCAGCATTAGACTGAACAACGTTACGATTAGAAGTTTGTTGAGCGTTCACTAAATTAGCACGCTCTGCTGCGTTTTTAGCATCGATGTTACGAGTTTGCATAGTTACGCTGTTTTGATATAACATTTGATTTCTAAGATCTTCTGCGTCAGCTTTCGCTTTATTAATATCGAATTCCTGACCCCTGATATTACCAGAAAGACTACCCATTTGTCCAGCGGCTTCTAGAGCACGTCTAGAAGCCTGTGCTGCGATATCCAGACCTGCGCTTCTTGAACGATTAGCTGATTGTTGACCAGCGTTTAAACGAGCAATAAGTTCTGCACCAGATCCGCCTTGGCCGCGTTGTTGCATATCCTGGATGATCGATTGTTCTTGACCGCGAGTTTGTGCAGCTTGTTCATCTTGTAATTGAGCAAGTTCAGCGCGTTCTTCGGGACCTAAACCGCTCTGCGCTGCGCCTGAAAGGATTTCAAGAGCTTTACGTTGAGAAGAACCAAGGGAAGGGTCTTCTTGGATCTGAGCAGCTTTAGACATTTCAAGGTCTAGTTTTTGTTCTAGCTCTGGGGTATAAATACCTTCGACTTTAAATTGATCCAGCATAATCTCGCGGGCCAGATCTGGCCCTGCGCCTACTTCTTTAATAAGACGTTCGGCTTCCGCGTATGCTGCTTCTGCTTTCTTTTTAGCGGAATTACCGCTAAATAGACCTACTATACCACCTAATAGGCCGCCTGCTACTGAACCTATAGCAGTCCCTACTCCAGGAACGATAGATCCTATTGCCGCACCTGCTTGTGCTCCGGTTGTACCGCCGCTGATTGCATCTGCCATTAGAATGTACCTACTTTTCCTAGATTATTTAAATACTGTTTATACGCATCGACTGAATTGAGATTACCGTAGTTTGATGCTTTCTGACGCGTTTCATTGACTTTAGATCCAGCTAGGTCTAATGCTTCCTTTTGTAGCTTATTAGCCTGTACTATTAGACGGTCACGTTCCTTTTTATCACCGGGATATCTCTTATCTAATTTAGCGTAGATATCTCTGAGTTCAGGTTTTTGACTAGCAAAGAACTCTCGGTCTCCTGGGTTTTTATTATGTATTGCACTATTTTGTGCGGCTTTAGAATTGGTAATATAATGTTGTAAACGTTCTGCTTCTTTATTCAAGTTATTTTGTTCATTACGAGTACGGGATAAACCTTCGATACTTGATTTATCTTTTAGATCGGCAGTACTTTCTTTATATTGTCCAGCTTTATCATAAGCACCGACTTCTTTACCGGATAGTTTCTGAAGCGCTTTAAGTTGAGCGGCTTTTTCTGGACTCATGAAAGACGAAACGTCAGAAAGAACGTCTTGTCCTTGTTGTTGTAAGTTCATAATCTTAGCAATTTGAGCACCTGCTTCAGGACCTGAAAGACCCGAATTCACTAGAGCGTCATACTGAGATGACATATAGTCAGTATCTTCTTTACTAAGACCTAATTGTGATCCTATTTGTGAAATCTGTTCTTTACGACGATTATTATTGTTCAATCCTTTTTCATCAGGAGCAGAAAGAGCGCTTGCTGCTCCGGTCATTGCATTAGATTTAGCTAATTCGCGTTCTTGTGCTATTTTTTGAACACCTTCAGCTTCGGAGCTAATTCCAGTAATCCCTGTGTCTAAAGTATTCTTAGTTTGAGTACCGAATGTTTGATTTTCTGCGGCAGCTTGTTTAGCGGCACCTTCAGCTTGACCGATTTGTTGTTCAACTCCGCGAGATAGACCGCGTAATGCTCCAGATGCGGCTTGGATACGTTTAGCGTCTTGACCAAGAAGGAGAGCATCGGTGCGTTGAGTACCTTGTGTGTATTTAGAAGTAGGATTGAATTGCTGAAGAAGACCATATCGGCCTTGTTCAGTATTAGAACCACGAGCTAGTGTGTTAGCACGTTCTGCTTCATTTTTAAGTTCATCTTGATTTCGTAGGGTCTTAGGACCTTGATATGTGCCCGAACTAAAGCGGCTGATAGCAGCTACGTCCTGATCATCGACATTACCAGTCGCTGCCTTACCGATGATAGCATCACGTTGAGCGGCTTGTTCTTGTCCGAAAGCGTTTTGTTTTAAGTCTTGATTGAAACGATCAGCAGCATTAGCTGTTGCTTGTTGGATATTTTGTCCAGTTTGTTGAAGACTACCAGCGACAGCGGAACCTAATTGATTACCTTTATTGGCATCAATTACTTTATTTAAATTAGTAAACCCTGAACCTTTTTGCTTTTGTTTACGAGGATCTGAAGAACCTGGGTTTTGAGGAGGCATAATAGGCATTGTTCAATAATATCCTTATCTTATAGTTGTTAACTCGCGTTAGTTCCAAATCACTAGTTTTAAACGGTATTTTTGATTTGCTTGTAAACCGCTGATATTATTAAGCTGGAATTTACCTTGACTGTTTAGAGTCCAGGTTACAAACGGTTGGGCCGTAGGATAAATGCTTGAATTATCAAGGTTTGTGGCATTTATTACCGAACAACCGATAATAGGAAGCTGAGTATCAGGCGTTACTGTAATAGTCGTGGTAGGCTTACCGTTCGAATCCACAATAACATCCACGTCTTTAACAGTTGATGCCAGATTATCGGCAAGAGTGATCTTTTTCTTTAGAGCTTCATATAGAATCTCAAAGTTGATGTTTACAGTACTAGCAAGAGCATCAGCGAAATCCTGATACTCTTTTTGAAAGTCTGTTTTGTAGAGGCGACGAAATCCAGGGATTAAAATTTGACTACCCATCCTTTACTGATAAACACAATTAGCTCCTATAAGCTCTTTCAGATTGACCAATTGAACCAGTTAGCGTGATCCCGTTAATCTTATAAACTTCACGAGCAACTGAGTGTTCATAACGTAATCTCATGAAACGACAACGTTGACATTGACGAGGTACATAAGTTCTAAATGGAGCAGCATGTGAATTACCGCCGAAGAAACCGGAACCGAAATCTCCGTATCCAAATGCTCCGTTACCATCGCTATCGAATTGTACAGGGATAAACTCTGGAAGTAGATCTGTGGCAAACGATAGAGTAGCACGAGTAAAAGCTCTATTCTCAAACATTACAGTTGACTCTCTAAGGTGCTTCCATCCAAGTGGATCTTGCATAGTGATTGGAGAGTACTCAACAGTCGTATCGATAGATTCAAAAATAGTAATAGGTCCTTCGATAAAATCTAAGGCATAATTCAAGGTCAAGGTTTTAGTGACGCGATTAACGTTTAATATCACTGCCTCTAGAGTCGTAACATTGTTTAGATATTGATAATTACTAAACGAAACCCCTGAATCGGAATTAAGTTTATTAATAATAGCATTGTAACATGTAGAGATATCGTTAAAGTTATTATCTAGAGTGATCCATGATAACGACCCGCTGATACCTACTGTCAAAACCTCTACGGGAATAGTGAACGTATTAGCATCCAGTACTGTTACAGTGTGGATACCGTTTAGGCTAGGTGATGAATTACTACCTGAAATATCAATAACGCGTCCTGTTAATAGACCGTGAGAAGGAGCGGTAATAACAACGGGACTTGATTCTGTTATACCTGTAGTATTAGAAACTGTTCCTGATTTTGTAGAAATAACACTTTCGTAATCAGTAGCCACCACGTTAGAATCTAGGTCTAGTTTTTGAGCAAGAGCTAATAGTTTAATACGCATATTGTTGTTAGCGATAGCCTTTAAACTTGAGAAATAATCATTTCCGCTAGGTCCTGTATCTAGATCTAACTTTTTCAAAAGCTGATTATATGAATATACAGTAACAATAGGTGTCTGAACTACTACGTCGCCTTCGTTGAAATCAGTAACTGAATTTAGGCGTAAGGTTTTATTAGCTTTAGTGTAACTAGCCGTTGCAATAGTTGCTGAATATTCACGATCCGCGTAATCAGTTCTATCGTAATCTTTACGTTCTTGACGTATATAGTTCTCCACGGCTGAACCTAGATACATCAAATCGTCAACAGGGTTTATAATACCGCAAGTACTAGCTAGGTCAAGAGTGGTCCATGTTTGAGTTAATGTATGATAACGGTACGCTATAGCGGCGTAGGTATCTGATTTATTCTTAACTGTCCAAACTGTATAACTTTGATCAGAATCGTAAGCAACGCCAAATGTCGATGTCTTAAATCCAGGATATACGTTAGACGCAGTAGGAAGGATGAGATTATCGATAGCTCGACTAATAGGAGATACACCTGATTCGGTAATTTGAACAATACCGCCGCGTTCCCATCCGAAAATAGAGTTCTCTAGAATAGCTAAAGAGTCAGGAGCGAGCAGTGTTGCAGACCCGTCGAATAGAGTGACGTTAAACGGCGATACTTCTCCGGATAAACGGTAAATACCATCCCCTTTGAAGACGAATAGACTATCACGGAGTGCGAAGATTCGACTAATAGCTTGGTCTTTTGCTCCGATATCGATATAGTTAGCAATCGGCACCGCTTCAGGTTGCTGATACTTGGAATAGTAAAGGCGATTGCCACGATTTTCGTTATCTGAGAATTCACTGTTTGTAGCAAGAGTTAGATATCCAACGGTTCCCGCTTCTGAAACTTGAGTATCGATAGTAAAAGTATTAGTTGTTGTGTTCTTTACAACCCAAGGACCATCAATAGATGGAACAGAATTAGATCCAGTAATAAGAACAGTTTGACCGTTCTTAAATCCATGAGAAGTTGCTGTAATTTGAGCACTAGATGCAGTAGAGATAGCAGTAATTCCTAATTCTGCTGAAATATCAGGGCTAAATGTCGAACCAGTCGAAGCATCTCCGGCATTGACATAGAATGGAGTTTCATTGATATTCAAAGTACGAGACTCGAATAACATTTTACCTGCAACATCCTCCGCGCCTGATAGATAGTATCCATAAACAGTTTCGAGTTTGTTATTGTTTATAGCGTTAATTAAATTACGAGCCGTTTCATCGGTGGAGATAGAAGGAGATATTTCTGCTGATTTTTCAACAGTTAGAACTCCTAGTTGATCGACAACGTAGCTGAATGCAGGAGAAGATCCTGTTAAATTTGCACAAAATTTAGCATTCCCGATGCCGATATTCGTAATAGTAACATCATCTCCAGAATTAACGGCGATGAATTCTTCGGAGATCTCAGAGTTCACTGCATTTTTAACGGCAGTCGCGATAGTAGCAGCGGTATCGTTTGTTAGGATATCGACTTGAATGCCAGTTAGACCTGCGGGTGTTGGATTTGAACCAATTCCGCTTACTTTAAACCAAAGATAGTACGCTTTGCGATTAAAAGGAGAGTATAGAGTGAAAGCTTTACCTGCTAGACTTCCGGCAACATCTGCGACACATGTGATAGTCTGGATTTGTTCTGAGAGTTCTTGACCGATCCCGCGAGTTAGCACTGTGGCTGATAGAATATTGACAGTTTGTACAATAGTTACAGGATCTGAATAACCGGATTCCGAGTTAGTAATAGTAACAGATCCAGAATAGTCCACACAGTTAAAATCGTTGATATACGGAGCTAGCCCTTGTGCGATTTTGGCACTAATTTCAGCAGTAGTGGTTACTGTGGAGATGTCAATACGAACACCGATATAACCAGCGGGAGTAGGATCTGTAGTACTTCCGGTATCATCGAACCATACTGCATATCTACGTAAGTTACCAGTTGAACTTAGTACGAAATAAGACGCATCTTCAATAAACATACTTAAACCAATTGTCGTTGAACGAGCTTCGGCAAGGATAAAAGGATATAGATTGAATCCGCCATCCGTATTAGTTATACTAAATACAGACTTAGACCATGTTCCTAAAGTACTACTGACTGCTCCTGTAGCTTCAATTGTGAAAGCATTAGCATTTAAAACCGTAACTTCATGATACCCATTTGCTGTATCATTTACGATACATCCTTGAATGTAAACAACATCTCCGGTAGCAAGACCGTGATTTGTAGTAGCGACAGTGATCGTATCGAAACCTGACATCGCGCAACCTCTTCCGGATAAACGGACGGTTCCTAATAGATCTAGAAGTTTACGATGACGTGTTTTAGTATTTGAGAAAAAGGTGTACCCCTTGAATAGTGAAAGATCAGTAGCGAGAGGCGGTTGATCGTTTGCTTGTAAAATACCCTCTCCGCTATTAGCGTTAGTGTAAAGATTAGCGCCTCTAAATTCAGAAGGAGTGATGTCTTCAAATGCAACAACGCCTGCGTCGATTTCTGATTGCGCAACGAATCCTTCAAAAACAAGCTGAAGTTCATCCGATGGAACGAGATCCGTAAGAACATCCGTTCCGATAGCAGTTACTGTTTCAGAACGATAAACTTGATAGAAATAGCTAGTATTTACTTCTTCAGGAACTGTAATATACAAGATAACGTTAGCTGAAGTAGTAAGTGTAATAGGGTCAATATGTTCGGCACGTAATGTCGAATTAATAATAGCGCCGGGTTCTAGTTTTAGTAGGTTTAGGATTTCATCAACATATATTTGAATAGATTCTAGTTCTTGATGATTAGGGATAACTCCTAATGCGATAGGTTGAGTAATGCCACGATAGTTAGCACTATCGATAGTTCCGAATGTGCTGGTAGAACTTGTTCCAGTTCCAGTCACGATAAAGGAAATAGTGGTAGAAGTGACGCCTGTTAAAGTACGAACTCCGTTGATTGATACAGAGTTTACAGTTCCGAACCCTTCTAGATTGATTTTATTACCAGATACAAAATAATCAGAGAGAGTATAGTCATTGTTAAGCGTGATTGTCACTAGATCTGAACTCGAAGCTACAGAGGAAACATTAAAACGGACAATGCTAGTATTACGTGTTGTGTTTTGGATATAACCAAAATCCGTAGTACTTCCGTTTGTTCCAACGTTTGCGAATGTGATACTATTAGCACCTACTCCGGTTAAAACAACACTTCCGTTGATAGAAGTTCCGGCGATTGTTCCGAATCCTGTTAGTACAACAGTTTCACCGATGGATGCAAAGTTTGTAGCAATACCATTAGCGAAAGTAATAGTAACATCGTTTGTTGTACGAGTAGCGGCTGAAACGTTTAAATTTACGTATTGAAGATCTTCATCGATCTTTGTAGCAAGAGCGATAGAAGCGGTTCTTAAAGTATCGGCGCTAGTATTAGAAAGAACACCTAAAGTGTTGTAGTAGTTACTGTCGTTTAATAAATATGTGTTACTATTGCCAGCTTTATCCAGCGCCACTAAAAGTCTGTTAAAATCTGTTAGAATAAGAGATAGAATAGGATTATAGATTTCATCACGTTCAGATGGCGATCCGAGAAGAAGATTCTCGTTTAAATCCTTATACCCCCAAACGACACGATATGCTACTGCGCTGTCTTGTGGGAGAAATCCTGATGAACTCCCGAGTTCGATATCAAGAGTCGGTTCGATGTCTAGGGCTTTAACTGCTCCGGAATTTACGATATAACCGGAATCAGAAGTTAGATCACTAGCTGTTTTTGCTGAGATCTTTTTGATACCATCGGCAGTTGTAAAATAGAAATTAGAGTTAGCCTCAATTCCTTTAATACGAAGACCATCTTCGACTTCGGAATATGAACCATTGAAAGCTGTGAAATTAGCAGCGCCGCTATTTGTTGTACCATCTTGGAATTCAAGAGTATTATTGAAATGTCTAAGAATTCTCTCTTTATAGACGAATAATTGCGTAGCCCTATCCGAAGATGTACCAATTGGTGTTCCAAATAGTTTATGACCGCGCCGAGGTTCAATGACGTTATCACGACGGATAATGACGTTATTAGCCTGTTTTAGTGAACCATCTTGTTGGTTAATCTCGTTTGGTGATGTCTGAAGCCCTAATGCTGTAAGATAAACGGAACTTGACATTTAACACTCCTTAAAAACGACGACTACGTGTGTATCTTAACATTGAATGACGGCCTGATAATTTCTTAGGAGAACCTTCGCTTCGATTATCCAATAATGAGATTTGCGATTGTTCATTCGCTCCGATTTTAGCTTTAAGTTCAGCAGCACCTTCGCGGTCCCCGATAGAAGCGAGCATTCGTTCAGCGGTTCTTTCGCAAAGAGTACTGTGTAGATCAGATGGTAATTGAGGAATGATACACTCGTATGCATTACAAACGTAATCTCCTTTAACTACCGTATAAGGGATATGTTCCCAATTGAAAGTCATTTCGGTACCTTGAATATTAAGACACTCATTATCGTAACTTTTAGTTTTATGTCCACCTGACGTTTCAAGAATATCCATTAGTGAATTATTAGAAAATACTTCAGTATCGACACCTGCTGTGAAATTAAAGATAATATTATCCGAAACAGCAAATCCTGCTGTATTAGCGGAGCTTATGTTTTTCATTGTCATATCTGCGAAGTTCGAGGATTTAGGGACGATGAAATTACCAATAAGCGTTGATGTTAATGTAATAACAGCGGAAGTACTCGCAGCAGTTAGTCCCGTAATCGAAGCCGCTGAAATAGCAGTGGATAGATTTGAAGCAGTTTGAGTATCTGATACTCCAATTGCGAAATCTACACCAGCCGTAAAGGTATTAGACCCAATATTGAATCTATCACCAGAAGCAATAGCAGAATCGTCAATCGAAACGGTTTGTTTAAAATTAGAAATAATAGCAGCACGAGAATCAGGAACTAATCCGTTAGGACGGAGATAAAAGCTCATTTGTAGATATCCAGTAGTCGTAAATTGACCTCCGGAATAAAGAACTACGTTGTTATTCTCGAAATAGAAAGACTTAGCCGAACTTGCAGTGTTACTATCGTAACTTTGGAAGAACATTTTATCGTCAGGTGAAATACGAGTCATCTCATAGATATTACCTTGTTCATCTACATAGCTAATATCGCGAAGTTTAACGCCGATTGCTCGTTCAGGGATGGGATACTTTGTTACATTGTTAACAAGAGGAATTAGTTTAGTATATACAAAGTATTCTTCATTGAACATCATGACACTAGGGACTTGTGCCACTTGCATTTCTTCGTCAGCGAATGCGAGAACGTCTGCTTCTGTGAACGTTGATTGATACAACGGCATTGATATCTTCCGCTTAACGGATTCAATAATTCCGTTCGTACCGCTGGATGTTTTCCAGGGTGTTTTATTTTGGGCCATTACTCACCCTTGAGTTTTTGTTTTTTAAGAAGTAATTCTTGAATCTTAGCGTCGATTTCGTCTTCGGACATGCGATCTGATTCTTCGGACATCTCATCAGGCATCGCCATAGCATCTGATTCGGATGCTTCTTCGAGCATTTCGTCTTCAGCACCGTCAGAGTATTCTTCGGACTGATCTTGAAGACCATCCATACCTTCAACGATATCTTCAGCTTTTTCTAAGCCTTTTTTCAGACTTTCAGCATCGGGAGCGGCGACTGAAACTTTCTTCAGACCGCCGAGTTTAGAACCCATTTTATCGGCCATATCAGCGCGAAGTTCTTGAAGAACGGACTTTTTAGCGCCCATTTCTTCAGGTTTGACTTTCTTGCCTTCTTTTAGTTTTTTAGCAAGAAGTGACTTAATCTTATCCATTTATTATTCCCCTTGAATTATAATTATTTACGTATATAGTTGTTAAAACAGTGTTTTTGAGCCGTTTAAAGCCCATAACGCTTGATATATCCAAAGAGTTGGACTATTGTAATCAGATAGGTATCTACCCTTATATTTGTCGCCTAGTTCTTTAACGATACGAGGGAGTGCTGAGAATTTCACACCTGCTGCATGTAAAAACAATAACTTAACTCGTTTTGTATTAAATACCTTGTTAAAATCAAGACTTAGAACGAGCATTAGCTTTTCTAGAACGTTAATTTTACGACCCGCTGCGATCTTAACGAGTGAACGATATTCAGGACGGAGAAGAGAAAACCATTCAGAATCAATAAGATGACCGTGTTCGTTTTTACCAGTAATCCAAAGACCGTATTCCGTATTTGCAAGGATTTCTCTAGCGATTTCGCCATTATCAAATAGATAAGATAATACAGCTAGACCTATTAGATTGTCGTGTGAATTGGCTATAGGGTCATTGGGAGATCTTCTGAAATGACCCGGCTTAGTTCTAGTAGAATTAATCAGAAGCTCGTAGTAAGGCTTAATAGGGCTAATATCGAGCCCTGCAAATTTAGCTTCTAGACATAAGGACGCGAGTTCTAATTGGGAGTTTTGGTGATCCCATCCACCCCAATCGTTTAGACTATTGATTATCGCTTGGATTATTGGATGAGTCATTACTGATAGTTGTTACAGTATCGTCCCATTTGCTCATTGGACATTTCATTCCATTTAGTCGAGCTTTCGCGTTGAGAAAACAGCCACATTCTCCACAAACTGACATATCTGGCTGGAATTTAGGACAACCTTTACAAATTGACATGCGACGTTCAAACTCGTCATTACTAACCGTTATATCCGCTCCAGTTACTGCGTTTTTTGCAACGTTTCTGGCCGATTCAACCGCGAGCTTGAGTTTTGTCTTAAAATCAGACACTTAACCGCCTAGTGCTTTTAGTTGGAGGGATTCTAGAACGACTTGAAGTTCTCCGGGTGCTGCCCCGTCGAAGCCGCCGACAAATCCGAACTCGTCATCGTCGGAGATTGCTTCTTTCGCAAAGACGTAGAAGTTAGGAATGACGTATTTAGGGACCATTTGCGGAGTACCATCTGGATTTAAGAGTTTAGTACCGATGAAATTACCACTAGCGTCCTGTTTCGGAGTGCCGTCATCATTTGTTTCATATCCAAATGCTTCCTGAGTTTCGGCGAATTGCTCGTATAGCGATTTAACTGTGTTGATTTCGGCGCTAAAGAACTGAATTTCTTCGCCGTAATCCTGTTCTAACTGTTCAAAAACGGGTTTAATCGTTTGGCAATGATGACAGTTATTAGCGTAAATAAGAAGAATAGAGAATTCGTGCTGTTTTAATTCGGAAGGATCTAAGAGGATTTTAACCATAGACGTAGTATATACGGTCTGAATGGTATTGTCAAGAATAAAAGCGAAGGTCCGAACGTTTTACCGTCCGGACCTGTATTTAACTCAGCGAGACGAACGAAGTGTCGCAGCTAGCTAGGAATGCGGAGAGGAGGGAGATCATCTGGGGCCCATGCAGATGAGGTTAAAGTTGCCAGTACTGTCAGCCACGGTTGATGCGCCTGAGTTATAGATTCCCGTGATCTTGACCGACGTGCTTGATAGCACTTGGGCTTGGGCTCCATATGTGATTCCGGTATTTGTATTATTGAGAGACGCAACACATGATGGGTTGTCAGAGAAGGTTCCTGTCGCAAGCGTTAGCGTACAAGAACTTGACGAGATATTCCCAATAGAAGAGATCCAAGATCCGCTTTGACGGGTGATAGACGCCGAAGTCGAGCAAACTACAGTCGCTCGCTCAACTCTCTCCACCCCTGGACTGCTCGAATACACACTCCCAGGAATGAGCACTTGGGGAGACTTGGGACAGGGGGAGGAGGCGGTGACGTCTATAATAGCATCAAAAGCAATTGCAGGGTTTGATCCAAAAAGCGAATCTGCGTTTTGAGCAGCAAACGGATTGGCGGTTGATGTCTTGTCGTTATACCGAATGGCAACACTTGTCCCACCCGATAGCTGCCATATGGTGCCAGTCTTTACCGCCGTGTTTGAAGTCGAGCTTAAGTCCCAATCTCCAGCCTTAGTGTCACCTTGTGTGAATGTCGGGATTGTAAAGCCCGCCGGAAGCGGAATGATTGCAGGTGTTGCTGTTGGAGTGCCGCCTTGGAATCTGCCCCGCATCATAATCTTTTGAGGCGCAATACACTGATAGCGAATATCGACGTTCGTTACCGTTCCAAGCCCCGCAATGGCCGGAGTGTAACTCGTAGGTAACACCCCCGGAGCATCAAGACGAGCTACGGTCTCGGAGGACGTGGGGAAGCGGGTCACAGACATTGCTGGCCCTGCCTGTATTGTGTAGGAAGAATCAGTTACTCCGCTGACAAAAAACTCAAAGTAATCATTTGCTGCTGCCTGAATAACGCACGGCTGAGTCGTTAAGGTGGTGAACCCTCCCGCGACGAGACTTGCGGTGCAAGCTGTAACCTCAGAGCCATTTTTGCGAATGGTAGAGAAAAAATCCCCTGCTCCAGTATTGTCGAGATAAGCGTTGGCGCTTACTAAAAAGTTACCCGAAGAACGAACGACGTAACGATTGTTAGTTGTGTCAAAAGAACCCAAGACATCAAGTGTTTTTGAGTTAAGTTGAACCTTTTGAAAACCTGTAGAGCCAATGGCTTGTGTGGTTGATCTTGTTGCAATAGCTAGAGTCTGAGCCTGAGCCACGGTGCCGATGCTTTTAGCTGCGCCGAGATAAACGTTTGCTACGTTAATAGTGCTTGTTGTAGCAGCAACGGTTTGAGCGAAACGTACAGTAGTTGCTGTAGAAAGATCACCACATGGGTAAACGAGTGATACTTTATTCACAGTAGTCGTTGCTGTAAGAGGTGTCGAATTCGCAATAACGCCGTTGATGAGAACCTGAGCTTGCACTGTCGCGCCAGATCCAAGTGTAAGTTTGTAATCAGCGGTCATTTCGCACGCTTGACCGGACAGCGAGCGGTCTAATGAGTTCGTTGTGAATTCGGCATAATCCGTAGCGGCATCGAGAACGATCTGAACATCGGAGATAGCAGTTAAAGGAGTAGTTGTGTTGCGAGTAATGACTGCACCAGATGCCGTAATACCACGCGTAGAGTTCTTTAAACCGCTAGGATTCTTGATGAAGTTTCTACCGAAAGTACCTTGACCTTCGAGGTAATCGATTAATTGTAAACGGTTGGATGACATGTTTTATAATTCCTTTTCTTATAGTTCAGAACGAGATACTTCGCGCCATAAGGACGATCCGTTATCCCAGCGGAGGGTTAGAATTGATTCAGAATAGGATAACCATTCTCCGTTTAGAGAAAGACCTGTTCCGTTTTCTAAAATGATGTAATTGGTATTAGAAGTACCGATAAGACGTAAAGTTTGTCCGTCGATAACCCCTAGTGAAATCTGAGGATTAGAAGTAATGTTTACTTCTCCGGAATTACTAACAATGTAAATATCTTGATCAGTACCTGCGGTAGTTGGAATACCACCAGCGGCTGTGATAATAAACGGCGAAGCGAATGATCCGGACACTATACGGCCTGAACCGCCTGATCCTCCGATAACCCTATATTTATTTGTATCATTATCGTAGTATAGATAAAGAGATGCGTTATTAGATAAGATTAGATCGAATCCTGTTCCTGTTAAAATACTCTCAGTTACTGTTCCTGAATCATTTTTTATAGTAATAGAATTACCAGTACCGTTAGTTAAAATCAGATATTCAGGAACACCCGTTGCCGTAATACCTCTAACTGAAATAAGACCTGAATTTGTAACTTTTAGTACTGTTGAATTAGGAAAAGTTAAAGTTTTAAGACTTCCAGTTGTAGTGGAATCAATTACAATACCCGCGCCGTAAATAGCATCTAGATGTTCGAGAACTCCGCTAACTTTTAAACCGCTTGACGATTTGACAAGGGTAGAACCGTCGAGTTCGAGAGATAACTGATTTCCAGAAATCTCAATTCCTTGACCGTCAGTAGTGATTGTTCCGACTCCAGAGAATTGAACAAACGTTACAGCGGTACTACCAAGAGTTCCACCTGAATTGATGGTACAGACCCATCCGGTATCAGATCCGGTAGTTCCTTCTTCAACGAATACGAACGCTGAAGTTAGTTTATACCAGGAGTTAGCATCGGATGAACGAACTGGAGCACCTGAAGCTTGTACGATATAAATACCGTTATCTGCTTGTGTCGTTTGGTTCTTGATGAGAATACGATCATTGGTAACAAGAACGATACCGTCGATTGTTGCGCCGTTTTGAAATGCAGTAGCAAGCGTACCGTTTGCGGTAGTCGCGACACGTACTGAATCTTTAACGTCTAGACCTTGAGCTACTGAATCTACGTATGCTTTATTTGCGAGATCGTTAGCGCCGAGAGGAGCGAAACTGGAAGTGATAGCATTAGCGCCCATATCCAGAACACCGGACATTGTATCCCCGGCTTTATTTACTTTATCGTTAAGTTGAGTCTGAATGCTCGATGTAACACCAGCAACGTGACCTAATTCTGTACTAGTTACGGCACTAGGAGAAAGAACTCCCGAACCGTCCGATTGGACAGCCCGGTTAGCGGTTAGAGTAGCGAGCTTCGAAACTGCGATATTTGCGCCAGATTTGATATTCCCGTCGTCAATATTGGAAATGACGTTACCTGTACCATCGGCATCGATGGTCTTATTGGTAAGAGTATCGGTACTAGCGTCGGTTACAACTTTTTCTAAGTTAGAACCATCGTGGAATTTCAACCGTCCAGTTGAATCATCTACTTCCATTTCGCCTTTTTCGTCGGCGGTGGAAGTAGACTTAGGAACGATTCGAAGTCCTAGAAAGAACTTTTTGAATAAATTCATTTACTTGATTCCTTACTTAATAGTTGTTAACGTTATACGCTTGTCGTCACTGCCCTAAATTTGATCTCTAAACTAGCGAATCCTGCGTAGTTTCCGCTTGTATATTGAACTTGTCCACCGGAGGTGATTTCGAAGTTAACAAGACTAGCGTCGCCTGTCGATTCGATAGACATAACGAAGTCAGATCCGCGTTGAATACCTAAAAGCTTAAAGGATTCAAATAGATCGGCTGCCGCATCGACTTTAACGCTGATAAGGGCGTCAAATGAACGGACTACAGCAGGGTTGAACGATAGACCAGTGACGTTCGCGGGTGAAGCTTGGTTATTAGAACCAGCGAATGAGGTTTCAGAGATGTCGCCAGGAGAACCGCCAGAACTCGCGAGATCTACGATAGTTTGAACTGTTACTTTCTTTAGAGCACCCGAATCGCTAGCATCTGCTACAAGGATTTCATCGCCTAAAGCAGCGGTAACTAGAGTAGCGTCTGAAGGATCTACTGTGAAAGTACGGTTAGCTGAAATATCGCCACCGCCAGAAAGACCGCCTCCTGCTGTTAAAGTAACAGAGGTATGGTCGATATGCTGATCCGCTACGTAATTTAATAACGAATCGTGGTCGACTCCTGCTGGAAGTACTGTTGCCGAAATGCTATCAGCGGCATCATTATAAACTAAACTGACAGAAGTAGTATTGGTTAAAGTCGCACCTACTGCATCATGTACCGCTTCGTCAAAATCGGAAATTTGACCACTAGCGATGACAATTGGAGTAGCGGAAACAGCGCTCACTCGTCCTTGAGCATCAGTAGTAATACTCAACGTTTCACTGGCGCTACCCTCACTTCCGGGAGTACCAACGTTAGGCATGGAGATACTAACGTTACCGTCGATAGTTCCGCCGCCGCTTAATCCTGCTCCAGCACTGACTGAAATAGCAGAGTGGTCGATATGTTCGTTAGCTACATAGTTTTGTAATGCATCGTGATCGACGCCAGCAGGAAGAACCGTCGCTTCTATAGTTCCAGCGCCGTCGTTATATACGAGATCAACGGAAGAGGTATCGGTTAGAATAGCACCGACTGCATCCTGGGCACGTTCGTCGGTGAAATAAAGAGCAGTACCTTCTGCGATATCATCTGTATCTAGAACGACAACACCTTGCTGTCCGTTTACTGAAACAACAGAGTTAGAGTTTACTGATTTTTCCCAAATAGCTCCGCTATAAAGAACCCAGTCACCGACTGCAAATGTAATGTTACCTGCTCCAAAGTCTTGAGTACCAGCTACACTTACTAGATATACGTCTCCAGAATTACCTGTACCATTTACAAGAGTAGGAGTGTTGGTACTAGCATCGTATGTGCCTTTGAACTCCATAACAGTGTTCGGAAGTTGTGATGCAGGGATTTTACCGCCAGCATCAAGAGTCGCGACACCGTTGTTTGCTCCCTTTTCGGAGTCATCGATTTTATCGTTTAATTGAGTTTGAATATCACTTGTAACACCGCCTAGATATTGGAATTCAGCATTACTGACTGATCCATCTGCTAGTTTAGAAGCATCGATAGCTGCTCCTGATTTGATATCAGCGTTTTCGATGTTAGTGATAGTGTTAGCATCAGCATCGATTGTTTTGTTAGTAAGGGTTACAGATGCTGAGTTCTTAGTGGCATCGCTTGTATTATCTACGTTACCTAATCCCACATCTGCTTTAACTAATCCTGTCGGAGAGTTAATCACAGGGGCAGTTAATGTTTTGTTAGTAAGAGTAGCAACCGCTGCATCTTTCGTAGCATCGCTTGTGTTATCTACGTTACTTAACCCGACATCAGCTTTGACCAGTCCAGTAGGCGAACTGATAGCAGGTGCAGTTAGCGTTTTATTCGTAAGCGTTTGAGCAGAATCGGTGTTTACTACCTCGCGAGTTGCTGCTCCATCACGATATACAACTTTATCGCTCGTTGAGTTAAATCCAATGTCACCCTGTTCAGTTAGCGAGGGTGATGCTTTCGGTTCGATTTGAATCGAGTTCTTAAATTTCTTTGAATTGATTGCCATTTAGTTTAAATTCCATTTCTTTATTTTATATTTGAAAGTACCTGATACGCCTAATGCACTGCTAGAATATAATAGTCTTAAATTAGAACCGCTGATATCAGTAGAAAATGTGATACCAGTAGATCCTGTTGAACTATAATCTCCACCTAGGGCAGATGTTGTACCGTTTGTATTAATTTGAAGCTCTCCGTTTTCAGAAATACCGTTACGGAGAATTGAATATTCCAAAAAGACAGAGCTTTCTGAAACTTTATTGAGAATAACTAGAGGCTGATCCGTTACCGAATCGCTAAGTGAAACTGAAGTCAGAGGAGCTTCACCTGACGATTGGTTAATCCAAGCCGAACCGCTCCATGTAAAAATATTACCAGTATCTTGAGCTACGCGAGCATCGCCTACTGTATTACCGGATGCAGGGAGAGACGATTCGTTAGAGACAGATGATTTCCAAGAAACAGAACCGCCCGAACCTCCGGAATTACCCGTGAAGTCGAAATTACCCGTAAAGGGGTTAAAGATTAAACCCATTATTCAATACGCTCCGTTGATAGGAAATCAGTACGATCTCCGTCTGTGTAGATGACTCTAAGTTTGTAGATTAGAATCTCTTCATCAAAGTATGAATAGTCTTCTGTGTCGTTTGCCACGTTTGTAGTAGTAATAGCTTTCTCGATTTTATGACCGACTTTAACGGTAATAAAAGATGAAGAAGTGAATGAGTTATCTTCTTCGTTGAAAGAAGCTTGTAAAGTCTGACCGAAGTCACGAGGTGATAGAATCTTTTTAGAATTAGCCATCGTTTAACTCTTTTGTAGCGCTTCCGCTGAATACGAAATAACGCCTTGGTAATTAGTTCCAACTAAAGACGTAGTACTGATTTGTACTTGTCCTTGATTAGTGACGTTAAAAGTTACTTCGGATGTAATATTACCTACATCATCTTCTCGTTGTAGTAACCAATTATTAGAATCGTCGTCAAATAGCATATTCAAACGACCTTTAGCTTCGGTAATATTAGAATCAGTAGAACGGAACACTGCGAATTCAATAGTAACCGAGCGGACTTCTGTGGTAGAGAAACTAAGATTAGGTAAATCTAGGTTAGTATTTACATTATTGGGTAAAGTGAATACTTGAGGAGGGACATCAAATTCACCGATTGCGCTTTGTAATGCGAGTTCTACTGCTTCTGCGAACTGAATAACTGATTCTGACCAATCAGGGGAAGTGGCTGTATTCGGGAATTCTATAGGAGTACCGGAAATGGTAATTGTGGGCATGATGATAGTTGTTAAAACTATAGGAATTATCAGTAGTTAGGTCGTAGTTTATAGACTAAAACGTATAAGTTCTTGAAATTAGGCAAATTTCCAATAATACCCCTTGTATAGCGTTTTGTATTTAATAGCTTGTCCGATATTGGAGTTCTGGAACCCTTTCTCTTTCGCGTTAAGTGCCGAATCGAACTTTAGAACTTCTCCTGTTTCTGGATTATGAGCTTCGATAGGTTTTGAACGTTTTTCAGCTAAATGTTTCTTAGCATCAGGATTACTATCGAAATACGCTTTAGCTCCTCGGCTCATCGCTTTTTTTCGAGTTTCGTAAGTTTGTTGGAACTCTTCAGGGCTTAGTTTTTTAAGCTGCGCTCTTTTTTTGAGGCGGATATTGCCGCACTCTTTACACATGCTATCGTAACCATTCCAACGTTTTCTATTCTTATAGAACGATGTTTCTAGAGGCTTATCGGATTTACAATCTGAACAGTTTTGATATTGAATACCGTCAATAAGGAATGGTTTTTTCCGACAACTATCGGCTATTCTTTCAGTAAGACCCGGATTGCTCTGTAAAAGTAATAAGCGAGTTTCAGACATTTTACGCTTAGATTCTTTACTGAATCGGTATCCAGGAGATCCTTCGCCACCGTTCGTTAAATTAGTTAGATTAGAACCTTGTGCTCTATAATGAGCTATCCAGAACTGCTCGCGTTCTGATAAACCCTCGGGAGTTTGTAGAACTTCCAATACTGAAATCTCATAGATTAGACCTTTAGCTAATAACGTTTTAATCCAATTCACTTTATGACTTTTTGTTTTTAAGTTCTTAGCCTTAATATGTTCTTTAGGTCGAACTAGGCCGCATGATGACATTCCGATGTAGCGTATTTCTTTGGTTTCAGGATCGGTTAGTGCGTAGATAATGTATTTCATAGATATAGTATAGTTGTTAAATGCGGTAAAGTCAATCTTTATTTTGTTCGGAGATCAAAAAGAAACCCCCGAGAGTTTTTAACTCCCGAGGGTTTTTCTTAGTAAATACGGGTATTAAGCGGCATTCACAATCGCATTGATCAAGGTATTTCTACCGGGAGCATTACAGAAGAGAGCCTGGTCGGACCACAGTCTGAGTTCATATCCAGCAGAGTTTTCTTGTTCACGGAAGAACTCACCGTCGAATCCAGGACGTTTGAAAGATACGTCTGAACTACCGACGCGCATGAAAGTTTCCATATCGAGGAGATAAGCATAACCTTCTTTAACGTAGATAGACTGTTCGATTTGCATTTCGCCGTTCTGAGAGTGGAAGATAAGCGATTTAGCGCCGTTTTCCATCTTAACAGGGGTGTATGAAGAATCATACTTACGAAGTGCAGCTTGATCGCTTAGAAGATCTGCCCAACCGCGAGGGTTAACAAGAACTAGAAGCTTAGAATCAAGACCTTTTTCAACAGAACGGGTTACTGCTTTTTGGAGTTTAGCGAAGCTAAGAGCGCCAGATGAAGCAGAGTAGGTGTTACCCTTCCAGAGTTCGTATTGAGCAGCATCGATGTTGAAGAGAGTGCTCGTGTTGGTGATGATCTTGTGGATACCAGGGAACTCGTTGCCGTGAGCGCCACGGTGCCAGATGATATCAGTACTAACGACGCCAGCAGCCTGAGCGTCTGCATCAACAGTTACTACGCGGGTTTCCATGTTAACGCTGACAACTTTACATTGTAAACGAACAGTAGCGCCTGTAACGTCACGGATTTCAAGAGGCATGTCTTTTGAACCTGCCCAGATTCCGGGTGCCCATTCAGCAGTTTGGATGGTTATAGCAGTAGTGCTAGCAGAGCTAACAGCAGCGTAACCGACTTGGCCGTAGAGCATTTCGATTTCTAGTTTCTTAGTGATAGAACGAAGCATGTTACCAACGAGGAACTTAGTAGCGTCCATGAATGCTTGTTTTCCACCTTGTGCAGCGCGTGAAGCGGCGGTGTAACCAAGAACTGAGCGCAAGAGAACGGGGTTTCCGCGAACTTGAGCATCTTTGATACTACCAGCGACAGGGGGTTGTAGGTTGAACGCGTCGTCATCGCTAGAAGCGAAAGTAACGCCATGTTCCATACCTAGAACTACGGGTTGATGGAAGAGGTTTCCGGGTTGTTTGTCTTTGGAAAGGAACTTGATATCCTTCATGAGTTTAACGCCATCAGGAATTAGCTCTTTGAGTTTATCTGCGTATCCTTCTTTGAAGAAACCGTTAAGGGTTCCTACTGTGTTGTTCGGTGTTCCGAATGTATTTGGTCCAGCCATATAATTTATTTATTCTCCTTTAATTATTCTGCAATTACGTATTTGAGGATGATGCAATCAGCAGCGGTGAGTGCAGCAGCGAGAGTGAGAGCTACAGAGTTACCAGAAACAGCACGATCAGCAGCAGCGACGGGCGCAACGGTTCCCGCTGAGTCGTCGATGTGTAGAGCGGCGCGAACTTCACTGATAGCTTCACCCAGGTTAACGGTAGCAACGAGGCCTGACACGGAAACGAGTTGAGCGTCGCCAAGTTTTACGCATACTTCTTGAACTTTTAGTTGAACTCCAAGAACTGCGTCATTTTTTGATTCGTATGACATATTGTTTTATTCCTTTTTTATTTATTTACTAGTCTTTTAGTTCTTCGTTGTTTTCTTTTAGTTTGGTATTAGCGCCTACTTAAAGTAACGTTAAATCGCATTAAAGTACTCAGACGAATACATAAATGATTTTTGATACTTAGAGTTGTTAATTATCATCTTGATAACTCCTTGTAATTATGTTAGAATCCGAAAAACTTCTTATAATCTAATGACTTATCTTCGGTTTTAGGAGACGACTCTTCACCGGATTTAGGCATAACCTTGGGTTTTACTTGAGCTTTTGCTTTCTGGAGGTTCTTTTTACGGACGCGATCAAATGTATCACGTCCTACGTATTGCTCGATAAGTTCTTCGGGCATAACCGCAAACATCTGTTGAAGATCTGATTTCATCTCTTCGACTACAAGAGGTAGAACGTCTTCGGGAGTGATATCGATAGACTTACCGATTTTCTCGGCTTGATCTAGAGCTAGAAGCATATAATCTGCCATCTTCTTAACGACATAGGGGCTTTTAGGAAGTTGAGCACCTTCTAAAGCTTTAGTGAACAGCATATCGTAACGTTCTACTTCTTGTTCGTGTAGTCGCTCCATATTACGAGCACGTTCTTCTTCTCTGTCCTGTTCCTGTTTAGCCTTAATGTCGGCTAGTTCTTTTTGAAGGGCTTCTTTTTCTAACTGTTCTGGTGATTTCTGAGCACGTTCGATCTCTTCTTCGATGATAGAAGCGGCTAGTTGTTTCATATCTAGACCGAAAAGATCACTTTCCAAGACAGCACGAGGGTTAGATTTAAGTTCTTGCATCAAGGACTTAATCTCTTTTTCTAACTGCGAATAAGATTGGCCGCGTTTTTGGGCCATTTTAGCTAGTTGAAGCTGACGGGTTAGATATTCGTCGTCGTCGAGATTAAACTCTTCTTCGATTTCTTCACCATCGACTTTAAGCTTAAGTTTCTTAAGACGCTTTTCGACGGCTTTTGTTTCAGCAGGAGCGGTTTCTTCCGAACCTTCTTCGCCTTGTGATTCTAATACTTCTGACTCTTGGGATTGCAACTCGGGGGCAGGACTTGCGTCTGGTGCTGACTGAGGCGCAGCATTACCTTGAACTGGATCTGACATATATTCTCCTTTTACCATCCTATACGGGTAGGTATTATGTAAACGGTCCTGTTAAGGATACGTTATATATAGTTGTTATTTCATTAACTTACGTATCATCTGGAGACGAGCATCCTGCGATGATACTGGTTCTTTATCTAGTCCCATGGTCGAGAGAAATGGCTCATCAGGTTTGGGTTTTAAAACAGGAGTACGTTTCGGTCGAGACATGACATTACCTTCAACGATAGCCTCGGCTGATGGAGGTAAACTTTTACCTTGAGACAATTCTTCCATGAAGATCTCTTTTAATTTAGAAGTAGGTTCAGGTGGATTATTCATGAACGCATCAACGGTTTGAGCTTGTGCTTTCTTTCTAGCGAATTCTTCTGCTAATTGGTTTTTAACAGTAGATTGTTCGTTTAGAATTTCTTTCTGAAAAGGGCTCAATAGCCTATCGGCAGCATTACTTACTGCACGTTCTTGATTGATCTGCGCTTTAGACGGGGGTAGTTCTGTAGGTGTCGGTGAAATACCAGGGTTGGTGACTTCTTCTGTTAGCTTACCGAAATCGCCGATATCGTCAGCTTTAGCCGCAGCATCGTCTACGAATTGAGGATTATCCCATTGATCTCTTAATGCTTTAATGAAAGGAGTTTCAACCGTTAATCCTTTCTGTGCTATATTTTTAATACTACCCTGGAATCCCATAGGATCGATCTGAATAGGGGATCTCATTTTTCCACCAGATAGATGATACCAAGGGTCAGATGCGTCATTGATTTCACGAGAAGCGTCTTCGTAGTTTTGTAATCCTGTTTCTAACAATTCTCCACCTTTACCGATAGCATCAGTTGCGAACTTTTCGAGTAGTCCAGGAGTCGGCATGTTACCAGATGTATTAGCAAAAGAAGGAAGTGGAGCATCGACTTTACTGGCTAATTTTATATCAGATACAGTATCCGGTTGTTCGTTTATAGAGTTTAGGGTTTGAAACTTTTGTACATAAGGACTCGATTTATAGTCGCGAGATTGGATCTGTTCGGGAGATAAGTTATGTCCCATATTCCAAGCATATGCTGCTTTTTCTTCATCTCCACCTGTTTTACCGAGTACCCGAGTGGCTAACGATTTAGCTAACTGTGTTTCTAATTCAGGGGACTGTTCAATAAAATCTTTAAGCTCATTAGGATCGAGTTCTTCTAGAAGATCGTAGATAGGTTGGTTTTTACCAGCAATTCTTTCTCTATTGATAATCTCTTTAATGGTGTTAGGCATTAGTCCGTATCTACCGATAGCAGAATGTCCGGTATGGATACCAGATTCGATTTCAGGATGATTGGTGTTTTCCCCCCCGGAAGACTCGATCTGTTCAATATTTTTTAAAAAAGAACTAATTTTTTCGTCCATTATTAACCGCCTAGTAGAGTTTTAAGATTTTTAAATCTATCTTTTTTCTTTTTCTCTTCAGAATCTTCATTACGAAAGCCCTTTTCGAACGCTACTTGAGTATTAGCCCCGTATCCGGACTCTTCCGCGAACTTCTTTTTCTTTTTTTTATAGTCTGCCCATTTGTCTTCCATAATTACCTCATTTGTATAATCAAATTGTCAATAAACTGTTTAAATTCAAGGTTGTAAATATAAGTTGTTAATCCTATGTTTAACACAACTGATGTTGTTAATAAGATGTAAAATCCGTAGTGAGGTTTTTTAAACTGAACAATGCCTTTATTTCTAGACGGGGGGATTCGTAATTTTGCCATATTGTCTTTCCATATGAATATAAATGTCTTTAGGGGTTATATTATTCAGATCCAATTTCAGATCTTTTTCGATGAAATTATTAAGAATAGCACCGACTAGTTCACAACATACATAAGTTCTGTCGTTATCGGAGAATGGACTTTTAACTTTCTTACCGAGTAATTCCATTATACGAACATATGTAAGTCCTAATATATTCTTGAATCCGTATGGTTTTCCGCAATTATCAATAGCGAATTTCAACATAGATACGAACTGATCGGGAGTCATCTGGACAGGGAATTCTTTAACTACTGCGTTATTCTTTTCGAAAATAGGAACACTACAGAAGTTAACAGTAGTATGGCTGGCTTGATAAATTAGGAACCTATCGAACTTAGAGGAATAGAACTTTACGTATACGTGACTATAAGGAATTCCTAGACCTTTCATGATAGCAAAAGCGAATAGTTTAAACTTATTAGGTTTAGAAAATCCAATTGTAACAGTTTCCACGTTATAAACCGTTCTCGCTTTCAAAGCGGTTAACTTTAGTGATTACATATGTAAACACATCGGCGTATTCAGGGAAAGCGCTTACTAGTTGACTGCACGCACTACGGGCTGTTCCCAATGCTCCTGTTTCTAATAGAAATTTAACAGACAATAGTTGAGTTAAAATAGCACTAACTTGCGCTCCTGATTTATTTAGTATCTTGTTACGAGCGCCTATTCGGTTAACACAGTCTTTAACTAGCTGGACTCCAAATGTACTCTTGCGATCATTTAGATCTATTTCAAATAACTCTAAGTTAACAGAGTCTGTTGGTAATTTTAAAGAATTACCTTCTAAAATCCATCCAACGGCAGGTCTAGGTGATATATCCTCGATATCTATAACGCAACTGCGACTAGATGCAACCGATGCTATATCTTCATCTGATATCTCCTGAATCTCCACTACTCTATTATTTTCAATAATTGCGTAAGTTCTCATATTTTATTCATCCAATTTTGTGGCGTCTAAGAATTCCACTTCTTGTTTTAATCTAAATAAGCTATCGTAAATACCAAGATGATTGATATAAATACGATCACGATATGTATCAGAGAGACGAGTCAGTACGGCTTCTACCATTATCGTAGAAGACCCATCTAAATCAGCAGGAACTAGACTATTCAACGATGCTGTAGTAAAGAAGTACGAATTACTTTGTAACGTACCGGGAATAGCTGTTATGAATTGATCTTGCCAATTAGGAGTCACTACTGTATAGATATTAAACGTGCAAGTAGCCGCTGAGTCCACGCTACCGTTAGCTGGATTATATAGATATGCAGTGAATCTAATATCGTCAAAAGATCCATAGTCGAATTCTGCTGCAATTTTTACAACTTGAGCACTAGGTGTGGGTTCGGAATTAGGACCGAATAAGAACTGCCAAGCTGATTCGACATTGACAATATAACGAGTAGCCGAATCCATTTTAAGGATTTGAGCTTCTTCCTGGTCCTGTGCTACGAATTTACGAGTAATAGGCATTTATGTTCCTAGAAGAGTAAAGCCTTTTACTGCTACTCGATCTTGCCCTGCTACGTTAATTGTAATTTTAGCAGTATAATGGGTTAAATCTGTTAGTAATAGAGCACTAACGGGTGTTATATGGAATAATCCCTGACCGTCTGGAGTGATTCCTGTTTGAGATAACCCGACAACAGCAACGCCTGATTTATCATAAATCTGATAACTAGCAGTAGTCACTAGAGCGGCATCTGCGAGTTCATCGTTTACTGTAGACCAGAATGTAGCCTCAAGTTGATTTGTCGCATTGATAGAGAACGTAGCCTTACATGTGTAAGTAGTCGGACTTGCGTCTACTACAATGTTATGAGTTTTAACAGTACCATGAACAGTGAGAGTTACTCTTACGATATAGGATATAGTGGTATCTAAACTCGGAGATAAAGGAATAGGAATCGCAATGAAAAATCCGTTCGCATCAGCGGTAATGCCAGTTTCAGATAGACCGGGTACTGATACTCCATCTGCGGTGAATACTTCAAATGATCCAGTTCCTAGACCTGTGGTGATAACGTTTTGATTTTCAGTGACCCAGAAGCTACCAATTAGATTGCTATCGTTATCAACAGAAGAAAGACCATCAATTGCATAGATTTCGGTGCCACTTTCGATTTTCACAAAGTTGACGCGATCTTCACCATCTACACTGATAGTTACTTTAATTTCATAATGATCAGATGCATCATCTAGTAATGAAGATACGGCAGAAGCAACATATAAACCTTGGCTATTTGCAGTAATACCGCTTCCGCTCATTCCTACGATAGCTGCGCCTAGTTTATCGTACACTTGATAACTAGCAGTTCCTAGGACGGCATCGGGAGTGATTGCTAAACTTGAGTTCTTGTTCGCCCACATTGTTATTCTAAATTGATTAGAATCATCTACTGAGAATGACGCTTTTGTTTCATACGTATCAATGGCAGTCAATACTCCTGTTGAAATTACGCTTTGTGAAACAAGGTTAGAATCGCGATTATTTACACCATCTATCGCTCGGACTCCAACGAAATACGTAGTTCCGTTTACGAGAAATGAACCATCAGGCATTGTGAAAATGTCATACTGAAGATTAGGAGTTACAGCGATGATATTAGTAGTATTGAATAAACCAGTAGCAGTGCTAGCTTGGATGTATACCTCGTATCGAATAGGAGGAGTAGGGTCAGTAGCTACCGACCATCCTGCTCGAATTTGTCCACGCGATTCTACATCTAGAAAATTAACACCTGCGAAAGTCGGAGGTGTTAAATCCACAATACAAGCATCACTTGTACCTTGATAGAAGTTATTATTAACCAGGAAGTTAGCCATCTATTAGCTCTCCCTGATCGAAGGTCTTACGTCTACTCCAGGAGGGGATGTGAATGTATATCGAATCATCGTCCCTACGGTGTTAGGAATAGTACCAAGAGGTAGCCATGACATTCCGCTATCGGTCGAGTATTCGAAGTTCGCAGCATTGGTTACTGTATTGTTAGTAATCAATATCGCGTTAGTTAAATCCTGTGCTCTGTAGTATAAAGTAGGAACGCTGCTGTTATACGCTTTTTTCAATCTAAATGCAGTTCTGGATGGAACGTTATTATCTGAGAAATCGTCAGAGAATTCCCAATTGTCAGAAATTTCATCTAGAGATTCAAATCCTAAGAAGAATTCGGTGAGTTGAGCCGGAATAGAAGTATCTAATCCTAGCGTATTGAATGCGATTTTAAACTGAACCTGTTCACCTGCTGCTACTGAAGATAGATCTTCGGCGAAGCCGATAGCAACCCACCCTCCGGAGATAGACCCGAAACCTGATGTTCTATAGTATACTTGTAAAGAACCCGTTTCATCATATAATTTATCTGTAGTTGTGATAAACTTATACATGGCGTTATCTGAATCCATAACTTTAGTGACGATATAAGAATAATCTAATAGCGAATCGGATCTGATATCGGATAGAACAACGCCACGCTGTCCGACGTTAGTGGTAGTTTGTACAACAAGCCATCCGTCCTCAATATCTAGAGCACCTACTGCAATCCATTGTAACGAAATAGTATCACTCGTGAAAGTTTCTCTATATACGTTATTAGCTCCACCGAAAATCTTATCGATAGAATTGTTTACAATTTGTTTGGTAACGAGTACGTTAGTGTTTGTAAGATATACTGCTCTATCTAATACGTTTGACCATGTTGCCAATGTTGCAGTAGGCCCGGTAATTTGGTTTGATGTTCCTAGTAAGTTAGATGTAACTAATGAGGGCCAGATTACTGCTCCGGATGTAAGTTCAGAAATTCTACCTAAGTATAAGTTAGATGATGTTCCAAAGAAGATACATGGAAATCCAGAGTTTGCAGTATGGGAAGGTAATGCGTAATCTTCAGAATCGAGGGTTAATAGAGTTCCAGTTAGAGCGGGTAAGTTACCTGTTTTATGAACCCATGCATCTCCAGTAGTTCCATATGCTCTACATACATCTACAGTTCCTGCTGTCGTAATGTTAATAATAGCACCGCCCGATGTTGCTGATACTTGAAAATCGTTAGCTGTTACGTTTCTTGTAAAATAAACAGTGTTATTGGTCAATCCGGCACCGCCGGATAGGTTAGTTAAGAAAATAGGAGTGTTGTCAACATAACCATGTGTAGTGATAGTAATTCGATCAGTACCTGCGTCAATAGGAGCAGCTAGTGATAATGGGCAGTTAAGAGAGGCATTAGATGAATATACATAGAACTGATGAGTAGCTGAAACTCCGTTATGAACGTATACTCTGTTATTAGCAGTATCCAGGCTTAACCCGGTTGCTATTGTATTTAACTGACCGACTCCGATATTAGAAGGATCTTGTAACATATAAGATGCTTTCTGGTTTGAACCAGTAGCAGATGGAATTAAAGTACCTGGGCCTACTGCAAGGAAGTCTGATAGCGCGACATTGTTTACACAAAATAAACCTCCGCTAATAAGCACTGTTGCAGTCGTTGCGATAAAAATACGCCAGCCTGAAGTACCGGAGTCTATTACTTTTAATCCTCTCAATGATAGAATCGGGATAGTACCGTTTGCTACTTGCACTCGTATAGTACCAACGAATACAAAAGCCCCTGTTGCTAAATCAACAGTATGTAAACTTATTGGTATAATACCTGTTGCTATATTTATAGTTCCAATGGAGAATAATCTACCATTAGGAGATAGATAAGTAAGAACAGGGGTTACTGAGGAAGATCCAGCAGTATCGGCAACCGTATCAACGAATTTATTTAGAGGAGGACCTAGAGCGTCGTCACCGTCGATAGTCTTAACTTGAACCCGACCTTGTATTGTAGTTTTATTCTGATCGTAGGAACTTACGACATCTGCTAACAAATCTGCTTTTACGTATTTCATTTTTATAATCCTTATTTAAGTAATGGTCCAGTCGATAGAATCGCGACGATAGCGATTACTGACTAATGTGTATGAGAACGTTTTAATAGCTGTATATCCAGGTCCGGTCCCGATGCTAGGAGAGGTATATGTTATTTGAGTAATGCGCTGGTTCTTTGTACCAAAATCCGCGTAAGAGATATATTGTTGACGGTCTTTTCCGGCAAGAATCTGAGAACGAATGTTATTAACAAAAGTAAACTCTGTACCTCCTGGTAGACCGTTTTCTGTACCTGACATTTTAATAGGTTCATCTGCTAATGATACAGAAATAGCAGATGCTCGTAATTGAGCATCTGTTAGCGAGTCAGAGCTTACAGAAACGGGAGATGCTCTCAATTGCGCATCAGTTAGTCCGTTAGTTGTGACAGAACCAGATACAGCAATAGGGGACGCTCTTAATTCTACATCTGTTAATCCATTTGTAGTGACAGATCCGGTGACAGTAGCGGAGATCGGCGAAGCTCGTAATTCGGCATCAGTTAAAGGACCTTCGACATTGATAGATCCGTTAGCATTAACCGTTAGAGTATTAGTTCCATCCCCGATTGCAACGGAATCATCAGCGGCGTCTAAATTGATTTCTAATTCGGTATTTTGAAGAAGAACATGCAACGCTCCACTTGTTGATTCAAGAGGATCGCCTTGTGAATCTTCGATTTGGACAGCAGTATCTCCTGCTAGTTTTACATCAAGTGCGTTTTTAGCACCTTCTGTTGAAATAGTTACGTTTTTTACACCGTCACTGATTGCAATATTATCACCGTCAGCGGCGTCAATATCTACTTCTAGGACGCCGATAGTCGCAGTGACTTCGGCATCGACTCGTAAACGGTCTTGGTCTTGATCAAATGATTGTCTAATTACCTGATCGGCATCTAACCCTGTATATGGTGTATTTGGTCCTGGCATAATCTATTATATAGTTGTTAATACTAATTATTTCTTAGACTTAGATTAGTTGGCGAGTTCGGATCTTTTCTGTTATTCTACTTGATCTCCGGGCACTACTGGTTCGTTCTCGAACGGAGCGGGAGGTTTAGGAAGACCGGGGACCGACTGGGTAGGATTAGAGACGGGTCCTACTGGTTCGCCCGGTTGAATGATTCCGCCTTCAGGCTGAGTCATCTGTTCGATATTACCGGATTCCATGGACTGAGCACTAGGCTGAGGTTGACCTGGAGGTTGACCTGGAGGTTGACCAGCTTGCGGCATAGGTTGTAGCGGTTGTTCACCGATAAGGGCGAGAAGGTCAGGATCAACAGTTCTAAGCATATCGATATGTTCTTGAATATGTTGATTTAATTGCTGCATTAACCCTGCATCAAGACGCACGTCAGGATCGGAAGCTAAGGACTTATGTTCCATAATGTGAATACGATGAGCGTCATAAATACTTGTAATTACAGGCTTACCTTCGAGCATGTTCTCGTTCTCGCGTTTAATGAGGAACAATTCAGCCATGTCGCCTTCGAACATTGTTTCAAGTTTACCGCCTTCGATAACTTGGAAGTATTGTTGAGGGTTCTTAATGAGTTTCATTTGGAGCATCTGTTCGGCCATTTGGACACGACCTGCGATAGTGCGAGCTAGAGGATTACCTAAGTCCACGATAACACGGGAGATTTGAGTAATGTCTTCACCTGTGAACTCTTTAAGTAGAGGCTTATTGTTTTTACCAACAAGAGCAACAAGACGGGGAGTATGTGCGAAATCCTTAAGAATATCGAGTAGTCCAGTTCCTGTGTCTTCTACTAGCTTAACATAGCTTTGTTGAAATCCAGAGATGAACTGGAGTGCCATAGATTGAACTAGAGCCAAGGATGATCCAGAACGAAGAGATGCTTCAGGATTACCACGAGCTACCGAGTTGACACCGGAGATCGTTTCAGCGGCCTGGATGAGCATATCTAGGAATTTGAAAGATTCTTCAGGGGTTGCTAGAAGTTGGAGTACTTCAGGCTTAGCATCTGCTTCAATGATATTCAATCCGCCATCAAGGTTATTAACGTTGAAATTAGCATTACGAGGAACATAGAGGTTATGAACTCCGAATGCGTTCTGGTTTGTCATAATTGAGCTATAGATGGAGTTAATACATTGTTGTATAGGGAAGATGTCGAACATTGGGGTATAACCGTATGATGTACCCAGGAATGTCCCAGGGGCAATACGGAATACAGGGATGCGGCGATAGGGCATCTTGGTATCAAGAAGAACACATTCCGTACTAACGAACAGCATATAACGACCATCGGGTAGTGCTTCTGTTGGTTTATGGAAGAACTCGTATACTGCAACATCATCGGTATCGTCGTTTGAGAACATTTGAAGACTATACTTGTCGAGTTCACGTTTCGAGGGAATACCACGAATTGTGTCTGCTCTTTCTGGGTACTTAGCCATTAGATCGAAACGGTTTTGGAAAGAACGAACCATTACCCATTGGTGATTCCATGATTCTTTAGTTCCGTCAAATATAACATCTAGAGGGGAAGGGTTTGAGAATTCAATGTCGCCCTGATATGAGAATTCTCCGGTTTCAGGATCTGCATCATAGGCTTCACCTGCTGTAGCATTCCATTCCATTTTAATATAACCAGAACCTAATACTACACCATATTCGACTGCCCGTTTAATCGCTTCTTCCATTCCTTTTTCACGCATATAGTAATCAAGGATACCAGTAGCGAGATAAGTTTGAGCTTGTGATTTATAATCGGTATTAATAGGACGAGCGTCCATTGACGGACGGTTCGATGTGATCATCGTATAGATATGCTGCGCAATGTTACGGAAGTGGTTAACGGGAAGAACTACCAGTTCTCCTTGTTCACCAGTGAAGTTGATTTGATGATCGGAATATGCATTATCGGTATAAACACCATGATACGCTTTCCACATCTTATGAAATTTATCGACATATGCGTTTCCTCCCATTACGTTGAAGAACGTGTACGATTTGTGTAAAAGGTTACTGGCGCATTCTTCCGGCGCGGCCCCTGCAAAATACTCTCTTGATGTTTCTGGAATTTTCATAATTATCTCCGTTTAGTTTTTACGTTAAATATCTTTTGATATGCTTGAAGTTGACTAGGTTTAAATGCATCGGGATTATTTATATACAGATCCCGTTGATCATATCCATATGTAGTAGGGTAAGGATTACGGTTATAATTGACAGCTCTTGTTAAATAAATACAAGCATCCACAGCATCGTAGTGTCCGTTATCGGGAGAACGCGCGAAAGCGTGAGTATCTTGCTTTTTACGCTTAACATTCTCTAAATGTTGAATAAGAGTTGTGCATTTAGGGTTAATGATGATCCGTTTTTGGGCCAACATTACTCGAAGATTGTTAATAGCCGCTTCTTTATTATCTTTATCGGCAATAACGAAGTGTAAAGCTCCGCCTGAGTATTTAGAAAGCTCACTCATCACGATATAATCGATATCGCTGACTCGTTTAACAGGACGTTGAACTTCACCGGAGTATACGTTGGTCCAAAGGTATTCTTCCATCTTTAATATATCATTAGTTAGAACAGGAAGATGTAAATCTTGACCGGACCTAACAATTTCGGATTCAATAATGAGTTTACTAGATCTGAAGTCGTAATAACCAAATAAAACAACAGTTAAGTCTTTAAATCCTACGTCCATTGCTACATATGATTCGAAATGAGGAGGACGAGGCCATTCTTTTACGATTTCAGCTTTAAGTGCTTCATCGAACTCTGGAAGTACTGATGTTTTTGAATCTTTAATGAATTCACACATGTACTCGCGACGGAATGCTTCAGTTTTCTCACCACCGCATTCTTCGATAGCAGATTTAAGCATTTCGGCATCAAGCATCGGATTATCGTAGATAGTTTTCTTAACAAGAGTACCGTTAGCTTGTGCCATTTCGACAAACATATTGAAATCATGTTCAGCTTCACGAGGAGGAGTAGAAGCGAAGATCATTTTACCTTTTGTCATAAGAGTAGTAGGGCTTAGAATAGAAGTTACGTTATATTCTAGGTTATCGCAGAATCCAGCCTCGTCGATAATGACTAAATGGGCATCGCCGCCTCGAAGACGTTCACAGTGTCCTTTATCCGTACCTGCTAATTGAATTTGAGCACCGTTTTTAAACATATACGTATACTTTTTCTTAAAATACGTAGGTTTAATGTCTTCAGGACAGTCATCGAGGATCTTTTGGAAGATAGGCTCAATGTTCGATTCCATTTGGTCTTTAGTTGGAGCTAAGACCTTAACGATGTGATTAGGATTACGAAGACAATGTTCGATAGCGAGTGTTACCAGCGCATAAGACTTACCGGAACGACGGGCTAGTACCCAAACGTGACGTTTAATATCGGAATTGTAGAAAAGTTCATACATTAACTGCTGGTTAACGTTAAGTTTCCACTTAAGGACACCGCGTCGCCAGAGTTCAGAGATAATCTGTTTCTTATTTATCGTCTTTTCCATTGCTTAATAGTAGAACTAGATTATCACTTGGAATATCTTTGACTTTTTCGGACTCGTCTACTTCTTTAGGCTTAATATTCCCTAAAACCTTAGAGTAGATCTCGATTTTACGAGCTTCTTCAAGAGTTAATTCACGATTCATCGCATGACTGCGTATAATTGCTAGTTGTGAGCGACAAATCATCTCTTGATCGTTATCTTCTAGTGTTAGAAGATCCTTAACGTTGATACTAGGCATCGAACTCATTGAAGAAACAACAGCTTTTGCTGAATTTTCGCTAAGTTTTTGTTTAAGTTCGTGTACATGTTCTTTCAACTCTTCGTTTTCTTTAGAAAGTTCAATAGTTTGACGATATAAAGAGTCAGCGAACTGCTTGAGTTGCTCTGGATCTTTAAATGAATTGATAGTTTTACCTACCGAGTCCATTAGATCCTCCGTTTCGTTGAAGTTTCATGCTTGAAATGTAAGAACGGTTTTCGTTTATAACTAAATCCTGAGCAGCTAGACGTGTTTCTAATTGAACTTCTAGTTTTTTCACGGATTCTTCTGATTTATTTAAGAGTTGACGGATTTCATCTAGTTTTTTATCGTTACTTTTATGTTCATATAGATATGCAATAAGACCGACGACAATGCCGAATCCTACTTCTTGCCAATTTACACCTAAAATCAGAGACTTAAGGAAGAAAAGCAAAAAGGCTACTAGTGGCAGATGCTTAAGTTGAAGTTTCATAAATGTCCTAACTATTTAAAATCAAAGATATATTTAGCGTTAACCACTTTTATGTTAATTGTCTTACTAAAGACTGTTGGAATTGCTATTTCTATCCTTACTTCTATAGTTGTTAAAGAATTAAAACCTTGTTTTTATTACGTAATATAGAATAACAACTATAATTATGCTCACTTTAAAACGGTATCTAACCGCCGATAATAAATACCCAGACCGTGAAACTCATAAAGAACTCAACGATGAGATTAAAAAGAACGCTGAAGATCTCTTGAAGAGAGTGAACGCTCTACTCGCTGATCTAGGTATCGATAAAGTAGCAGTTAGTTCCGGGTTTAGACCTTCTGGTGTGAACGCTAACACTCCAGGTTCTGCTAAAAAATCCGCCCACATGAGAGGGTCTGCTATCGATCTGTCAGATGATAAGAGTCAAACTATTTGTAAGAAAATATTAGCTAAGCCTGAGCTTTTAAAGAAACATGGACTGTGGATGGAAGATCCTGCGCGCACTATTGGGAAGAATACAAACTGGACACACTTAGATACAGTGGTTCGTAAAGATCGTCCTATTCAAGTATTCAAACCCTAAAAGTTTTTAATAGCTTTATAGTTAGCACGCATTTGAAGATCAACTTCGAGGTTATGGATTTTCTCCAGTTCGAACCAATTCTCTAGTTCTTTACGTAAAATAGCGCATGTTCCACGTAAAGCCTGAACTTGTTTTATAAATTCAAAATGGTAATAGTTCTTGGCTTTAATATCAGAAACTTGTTTAATCCCCGTATCGAGCGCTTTAATATAATTCATAGCATAAATAGCATCTTGCATTTTACCTACAAGTTTAATTTTAGAATGCATTAGGCTCAACTCCATACTAACAGTTGTACGATTTAATATCGTCATCTTCTAGAATATAAGACTCAAGCGAATAGAAAGATAATCGCATTAGTTCTTCATCGTCGCATATATCCATTATCATGTCTAGACACATTTGAATGTAGAAATCCTGACTTGCATTTAGAATAGCGAATTCGACAATAGTCTTATCGAATCCTTTTACTATAAGGTATTCTTTAATAAACTTATTAGAATATTTAACCATTCTTATTACAACTCTCTTTTACGTATTGATTCACATGGTTCAAAAGAACACTCATTCCTGAAAAATTAGGAAGAGACGAGTTCATAATATGACCTCTGAATTTATTTACATGATACGGTTGATTCAAGAAACAATGAATCATCTCATGTGCCATTAGTGTCATGCGGTCCAAGTCGTCAAAATTATTCCAAAAACTCTTAAGTAATTGTATTTTACGATACGAACTGCCTGGATACGCCCAGCATTGACCGACTATAAAAGGACTTTCAAATTTATCAACTAGTTCTATTTCAATATTATTAAATTGAGTGTAGCTGCCTTTTTTACAGTTCTCTGTGATTATATTAGCAACCGTTATAAATTCATGATGTACGTCTTGGGGTATAACCACTTTTGACGTGGCACATGAAAATAATCCTATTAAAAATAAGATACTACTCAGTAGGTTCACTATCTTCATTTTTAACTTTCTTAGATTGAGCTTTTTGTTTCATCTTTTCAGAATGACAATCTGGACACATAAGACCGTTCCATAATCTACCATCAGGGCCGCGCCACCGATAGTCTTTAGCATTAAATCTACCGTCCCTAATGCGTGGTTTATGTTCACCACATTTCCGACAAATCTTTAATTCGATTACCACTTCTTCCAGTTTAAGATCCGTGATTTTATCTTCGTTACGGATAACGATATCATCGTCGTTAGTCGACCCTTTTACCTTGTTCGTCATAAGTAATCCCTTCTCCGGTCAATGGATTTTGTAATTTAATAAAAAGATGACCGTCTTCGATGACACACTTGACAGGAACAAGTGGTCCTAAGAACATCTTAGTTGATTGTTCGCACTGCTTAATTCTAGCGGAACGTTCTGCTGCTTCTATAGCATTTTCTCGTTCTAGAACGAGAACTCCTGCTAAAATTAAAGCGATGCCTACTTTTAGTAATTTAGATAAGTTCATTTTAACCCCTTAATGAATTTTTTAACAGCGTATGATGGAACTAGAAAACTATAATGTGTGTTATTATCTCCAGCAAATAGCACACCGATAACTCTACCGAGATCGTCCACTACAGGCGATCCGCTATTACCAGGATGCCCGATAGCATCGATAAATGTTGTGTTATGTTCTTGAATACAGAAAAAGCCAAACATGCCAGGGATGGCATTATTACTACCGCAGTCAAACGGGTCTCTAACTACTGAAGTCACTAAACTAATGATATAACCTTTTCGAATCACATTACCGCGAGATACAATTAATGGATATAAACTAGGATGACCTACAATATTTACAGCATCCCCTATATCAGGCTCGTCTGTTACAGAAAGACCTGACTTTTCAGGAAAAGGCTCTAATGCGCAAAGATCGGCCACTCCATCATTGACTTTAATAATACGTAGTAATACGGTTTCGTCTTCAGATGAAGCAAGCATCGAGCCTTGATCTAGCGAAGAATCGCAGACATGTCGATTAGTAATCGTGAATTTACGATCACCATCATCGACTACCCATCCTGTACCTCCGCCTCCTCGTGAATTAGTAAGCTTTACTACTTGACTTCCTACTTTATACTCTAGAGCCCTGGAATGCCAAGACGGTAATTTTAATACCGTCCATCCCGCAACGACAGCTACCGTTGCTACTTTGAGAAGTAACTTTGTTGAACGTTTAATCATAATATACCCATCCTTTTGTAAATTTCCGGATAATTCTCACAAGAGTTACGATCAACGTAGATTTCCGTTTTTCCGTTCTCATAAATAACTTCCAGTAAATATTGTAACCTATTTAATTTAGTTTCTATAATAAGTTCGCCTGATTCAATGACTTGGTAAATTTCAGAAACAAGACCATCGATAGGTCTGGTGGTTTTCAATGAACTCATCTCAAGATCACTAAACATAGAACTCCTAAAATCCCTAGAACAATTCCGCATCCCGTAGCTCCTGCTAATACTAACAGATATTCATTTGAGAGCTTTTTTTCTAGATCCTTATCTTTAGTTGTTTCTATACTCGTAAGCCTTTGAATGTGTTGTTCTTTTAACTGAATTACGGAGTGTAGGTAATCCTGGTGTTCACATAACGCTTTATTCACCTTAAACGATTTAGAGTTTTCATAGGATAATTCAGAGATTCGAAGTTCAGCTTGTTCTAGCTCAATTACTGTCTGTTCATTTCTAGCTAACCCTTTAACATTTTCAGTTTCTAAATCAGCTAAAACATCAACTAGCTCTTTTTCGCGGACATTAGCATTGTTTAATCCTTTAAGTAAATTCTTGATATGCCGACTCTTCCTATTAGATTTAGCGCTGACAGCGGTAATACGCTTTGTTAACCGCCAGTTCTGATCCAATAGAAATTCAATAAGCTCGTCTTGTTCAGTATTAGTTCTTTTCATTTTCCACCCCAAATGCCGCTAATGCGAATAGTACGATATGACAATACGCAACGACCTCCCAGATCGGCTCATTGGTCCACTTAATAAGAACCACGTCTAGAATAAACAATGCGAAGTTTAAATTACGACTAAATCGATAACTCATTCTTTTATTATACCAGATAGTTTTCTATAATGCAACTACAATATCCAAAATATTTTACCACATAGCTGCGTCGTCGCTTTGCTCCTCGACTCGCTCTATATACGCGTAGTCATTACGAATTAGGTACATTTCGAAGCTCATTTGTACACCCCTCCGTGTTACAGAGAATTTAACAACTTTAGTATATCTAAACTGTTTGTACCTGTAACTTTAAAGTATTAACTAAACGATACGTACTTCTTATCTCGTTAATCTATTAACTTCTTCGTTCCCTAAACTACACGGATAGCTGCGTCTTCTAGTCAGACAAGCTACGCCATATCCAAAACTACCCCGCAATGTCGCTTAGATAGGTAGCCAGACCTGCTCTAGTTCTATTGGAAGCTCATTATAACGCCTAGAATAGTCTATACGTCGTTATCTTCGTTCTTCTTGGCCATCTTACGATTCTGCTTAGCTCGTTCAATACGGGTAAGCTCATTGTCGTATATAATGACCTTCTTAACGACCTTCTTATGGTAATAAGCCTTATAGAACTTCTTAGCTTCTTCTTGATCGCTAAATACCCCTACAATGATCTTAGATTGTCTAGACGTAGTGAGATATACGAAATACTTGAACTGGTAATAGCTAATGCGAGATCCCGTTACGTTCAATGGTTTTCTATCCGAGAGTAACTTATAACCTGATTTTCTATACTCATCCATATACTGACCTACTTGGATCTTCCTAGTATCTCTATCATTTTCTATACCTAGTATCTTAATACTGAAATGAAGATCTAGCTGAGGACGTAACTTTGGATTAGATCTAAGATTCCTGAGATGACGAGCTACCGAGAATAGACCAAACTCAGATTCTGCAATAAGAGCTAGCTTTAGCTCATCTGAGTAAATGGCGAAGATACAGTTATCTGGGAATTCAGAAAGTTCTTTTACGGTGTAGATTTTATAGGATGACATAATGACCTCCAAAAGTCAAGTATAGAAAGACCTACTGTGTATTACTGAGTAGGAGTATATCATATAGTTGTTAGAATACAAGCTTTTTCTATATCGAGGTTATTGAATCGGATAGGTCTGGACATAGCCATCGCCCCCTTTACGTCAAACACATACCCCCCCCCCTCACACTCACCCTACC
>Ga0247844_1000470_pt1 | contig 86171 bp, 76 predicted proteins | sample LaCtaG_FD_192421 | JGI IMG/M metagenome (GOLD analysis project Ga0247844, IMG submission 192421) | Freshwater microbial communities from meromictic Lake La Cruz, Castile-La Mancha, Spain - LaCruzMarch201714.5m_1 | ecosystem: Environmental > Aquatic > Freshwater > Lake | place: Spain: Castile-La... | reverse complement strand
TTCAAATTCCTGCAGCTTCTGCTGAGGATTTTGAAATTTCTTTGATAGAAGCAGCCATTTCCTCAGTATTAGTGGCAACAGTTTGAACTCCCTTAGAAACTTCTTCGGAATTAGCGGCCGCTGTATTAGATTTTTCAGAAGTTAGTGCGGCATTTTTTGTCATTTGTCCAGAGACTGCCGAAAGTTCTTCGCTGGCAGCAGCAAGTTGCGAAGCAGTCTCATCTAAGGAACTAATTAAATTTAAAAAATCATTTCTTGATTTTGTTATATCAATTGCAAATTTAACAACTCGAACTACTTTTCCAGTATGATCAATGATGGGATTATAACTTGCCTGTATCCAAACTTCGCTACCATCACGTTTAATGCGTTTATAGGCTCCAGCATCGTAGTTTCCAGCATTTAATTTAGACCAAAAATCCCGATATTTATTTGAACTAGTGTAACTTGTCTCACAAAACATGGAATGATGTTTGCCCTTAATTTCTTCTAGAGTATAACCTAAAGTTTTTAAAAAATTATCATTTGCTGAAATAATAGTACCATCAAGATTAAAATCAATTATGGCCTGGGATTTACTCATAGCATTCATAATTGCAGTATAGTCATTTGTTTGTGATTCTAATTTTAGTTTTTCAGTTACCACATCCCAGGTAACCATGGGACCAATAAAAGCCCCGGTATTATCTTTCATGGGAGTAACTAGTAAATCTAATTTTTCTTCTCCAAGAGAAATAATGGTTCGATGGGGTAAATTTCTTTCATTACTTAATAATCTTCTTTGATGCATGGGATTTTTATGAAAAACATCATAACTACCACCAACAATCTCACTTACTGGAACAGGTAAAAGTTTTTCAATTTTTCTTAATGTTTCCTTTGATTTTTCATTTATATAAACTATGATTCCGTCTCTATTAGCAAACATAATATTAATTGGAGCAAGATCGGCCATGGCATAAAATATTTTGGCTTCAACTGGATCTGTTTCAGGTTGAACCTCTTCATTTTTTACATTTGTGAGATTTGCTACTTTTTTAAATTTCTCTTGAGGAATTTCCATTAATGCTCCTTGCTTTTATACTACATTAATAATATAACGTTTTTGTAATTACTATTTCATCATACCATTTTTTTAACATTACTATGACCCGATGTTTTTACAAAAAAATCCATTATCTGATCAACATCGAGAATACTCAAAAGTTTACTCTCTGTTTTGTAAATTGCTTTAATAAATGTTCTTACTTCCAATGGAATTGTTTCTAGAGGCTCTTCAAATTGACTGGAATCAACTTCAATAACTTCACCAATTGTATCAACAATAAAGGAAATTAAAATGTCACCAATCTTACAAACCACATTCATGGTTTCATTGGGTAAAGGTGTCTTAATTTGAAAAAGATCTCTTAAACTAATCGCCGTAGAAATTTGCCCTCTTAAATTAATAAGACCATGTACATACTTTGGTGCAAGCGGAACATTGGTGATCATTAGCGGTTTTGTAATTTCTTGAACTCTCATCACATCTATCCCATACAACTTATCATTAATTGTAAAAGTGGATAATTGATTGATTTTATCTTCCATTAAACCGCCTGTTGATTATGCTCTTGATTGTACTGCTGAATATCATCAATATTCATTAGTTTATTAATTTCTAATATTAATTTTTCTGGATTAAGTTTTTCTAAATAGGCATTAAATCCAGCATTAAAACCTACTTTTATATCACTATCATTAAATCGTGTAGTAAGTGCGATCATTGGTATTAATTTATACTGTTCATTTGCTCTCACCATTTTAGCAAATTCAATACCATTTTTATTTGGCATCTCGATATCTGATAAAATGAGATTATAAGTATTAGGAGGAGCTTCTATTAATTCTTGATAGGCAAGTTCACCATCTTCAAAAGTTGTTACTTCAATTCCAATTTCACTCAAGATTTTAGAAACGTGTTTTCTAAAAAAAACCACATCTTCAGCGTAAAGAACTCGGATTTTTTTTTGTTTTTGATCAAGCACAATTTTTTTAATTTCAAGCAAGGATTTGCGTGGCAAAAATTGTTCTTTATTGCTAAGGATTCTATCAATAATTCCCAGTGCATCTATGACAACATAAATTGATTTTTGAAATAAAATATTACCCATTATGCCAAACTGAGGAGTTAAAGAATCATCGATTGTTGCATCGAATGTTAAAATATCTTCAATTTCATTAACAATAAAACCATAAAATTTATCTGATTTTTTTATCACAATAACATTTAATTCTGAAATATCTTTATGAATTGTAACTTTATTTTTTAGTTTAGTATCGAGAGTTGAAGTTAAACAATTTTTTAAATCAACAAGTGTTAATATTGAATCTCCATATTTAATAATTGAAAGTTCACCAGAATATTCAATCTTTCTTGTCGAAATTCTTTCAAGTCTTTGAACTAAACAAAGTGGAATAACAAAATGAGACTGATTTTCGTCATCGACTTTTGTCATATTAAAAATAAGAAATTCCTGAATATCGAATGTCTTTTGCTTTTTTAATGATTTTGCATGTAAATCAATTTGATGATTGACTTCCTTTTTCTTAAAAACATTGGCAAATTCGGAAATCCCAACAATATCTAATATAACTGAAGTTGAGCCATCACCTAAGATTGTTGCTCCAGAAAAGATCTTTAGATGCTTTAATAAAACATTTAGCGGACGTACAACGACATCGGTGAAATTGCCAACTTCATCTATTATTAAACCGTAATGCTTTCCATCTACATCTAAAACCACAATATTGACAAATTCATCAATTACTTCATTTAAATTAAATTCATTTTTTAAAAGGCCCCCTAAATGCACTAGTGGAATAATTTTTTTTCTAGTCCTTAATATTGGTCGCCCTTGAATATATTCTATTTTATTTAACTGATTTTCAGCTCTAGATGCCACTTTCATCATTTCAACGATTCTCACCTGAGCAAGAACATATTGATGTGGTCCTTGCAAAATAACTAGTGATGGTACAATGGCCAAAGTTAAGGGAATTCGTAATTGTACAGTTGTTCCTCGGCCTTTGGAGCTTGATACATCTACACTACCACCAACTTTACTCAAATTTGTTTTTACAATATCCATGCCAACACCACGCCCCGAAAGTGCGGACACCTCTTCAGTGGTAGAAAAATCAGGTAGAAAAATATAATTAAATATTTGTTGCTCTGATAATTTTTCTAATTCCTCTACAGTATGGATTTTTTTTTCTAAAATTTTATTTTTAATTTTTTCGACATTTAATCCTACACCATCATCGGAAATTTCAATAATAACCTGACCACCCTCATGAAATGATTTAAATAGTAAATGTCCTGTTGAAGGTTTATTGGCGAGTAATCTCTCCTCTGGATTTTCTATTCCATGATCGCAGGCATTTTTTATAATTTGTGTTAATGGGTCTTTAATTAATTCAAGAATACTTTTATCTAATTCTGTTCCTGCACCTTCAACAGTTAAATCAACTTTCTTTTTTAGACTCTCAGAAATTTCTTTAACTAAAAAACTAAGTTTTGAAGTAATCGTACTAATTGGCTGCATCCGTGTTTTCATCACATCGTTTTGCAGGGCCGATGTAATTATATCTAAATTTTTCGTCGCCGCTTTTAAATCAGGCAATTCTATATATTCTTGATTTTGCAAAAATTGATTTTTAATTAAAACTAATTCCCCAACTAGATGCAAAATTTTATCTAATTGATTTACTTGAACTCGAATAGAAGATTCCTGCATGGCCACTTGTGGAGTTGCAATTATCATTTCATCACTAGGATTTTTTTCATTTTTTACATCTCGATTTTTTATATTATTAATTTCATGATCATTAGTTGTTATAAAATCATTTATTAACCCTGAATTATCGGATTGATCTTGAGTTGCAACTTCAATAAGCGCACTTATTGTTTTTATCACAAGATTTTCTGGTATTTGAGTTTGGCCATCAATTGATAGATCACTGACGACATTCTTTAAAAGATTCAAACAATCAAAACTGGCCTTCAATAATAAAACAGAAAAAATACTTCCTGGATCTCGAAGTCTATCAAGAGTTGCCTCTAGGCAATGAGAAATGAGCGCAATCTTTTTGACTCCAAAAAGTTGAGCAGTTCCCTTAAGTGTATGCATATCTCTATAGATATTAGAAATTTCTTTGTTATCAAATTTACCCTGACGAGATTCAATAATATGAAGATTCTCTAAAACACGGTTTATAATTTCATTGGCTTCATCGAGGAATTCACGCAAATTTTCCTGATTATTTTTAGAATATCTATTAGATGATGAATTCATATCTAATCATTTTAAGCACTATTTTTTTATGAACAAGGAAAGGAAGTTTCTGCACAAATTTTCTTAAATAGAAGACTATAATACAGCTATAATGCTACTTTTTTGAAATTCCAGAAAGTAGAAGTCGTCATTATTTATAGGTCGAGGACACTTTGAAACCAATGATTTGGTTTCAAAAGACACTGGCAATTCAAAAGGGGATTAATATCTGACATTAGATTTTCTTTACTCTATACAAAACAACACCAGTATTTTCATCATTGGTAAAAAGATGTGTGTGGTCTGTAAAATTTACTTAATTCTTTTTAAGAAGGAAGTATATTGTTGTGAATAATTTGAGCAAATGTTATAAACACATTCAGTAAATTAAGAAATGTGTCCCATGTAACTTGGGACACTATTCAAAAATGGAGGTTCATGTGAAAGTATTTGTTTTAGTTGTATCTTTGATCTCAACCCTGAGTTTTGCTCAAGAACTTTTTTTAATCACCAAACGCTCAGGATTTACGCCACCAGAATATTCTTATTCTCTCAAATGTGAAATCAGCAAGGATTACACTGCTGTAACTTATTCAAAAGGAAAAGTTCGTGAATTAAAAAACGTTGTAAATCCTACCTCTTATACGAAGCTCATACCCAATCAAGTACAATTACAAAAATACCTAAAAATTGCCTCAACAGGAAAACTAACTAAAACTGTTGCCCCCACTGATGCCCCATCGTCAAAATATGTGGGAATTATTCCAGGCGAAGTTATTGATCAACATATCAAAATTTATATTTTTAGCGGTTCTGGAATTTTTCAAAATTCACAAAAAGAAGCAAAACAAGCTCTTCTAGCTTTTGGTGATCTTAACTGTCAATTACCCAATTAAATTTCAGATTCTTTAGTAATAAAGTAAATTTTAATTCAATAATCTCAGTTCATAAACCTCAGTTCAGAGAAATTTTTAGTTTTAGAAATTTTTCTGAACTGTAATGTTAATCATGGCGGTTGCAATCTGACCTCAACCTATTATTAAATAAAAATAAATTGAGGCGTTATCATGAAAAACAAAAATCTTCCCCAAAAGGACTACGTTTTAGTCTATAGCGATGACCCTAGAGAATTAACTAAATGTGCCATATGCAAAAAATCCCAATGCACTTGCACATGCACATGCACATGCACAAATAAAGTTTTAATTCCTTTAGAGCACACTATTAAAATTCGTCTTGAAAAAAATGGCCGAGGGGGAAAAATCGTCACTGTATTATTTGAGTTAAAATCTGATTATGAAAATTATTATAAAGAGCTGACAAAATCTCTTAAAAATATTTGTGGAACTGGTGGTGCCTACAAAGAAACTAGCATTGAAATCCAGGGTGATCACCGTGAAAAATGTAAAAATCATCTAGAAAAATTAGGCTTTAAAATAAAACTTGCAGGTGGATAATTTATGACACACACACTTTACAATTCCCTGTTACAAAATGCAAAATGAAGAACAAAATTCAAGTGCTATCTTCTAGGAAATTCCATGCATTATCTCAAATTGATTTGTTTTTTACTCCTATTTTTTTTTTTACAAAATATCTTTGCCACTTTGGCCTCGGCTTCAACTTCATCTTCAACCTCAAATACTTCATTAAAAAGTCAATACGATCAATACGGTAGACTCATTGAATTTCAAGGAAAAATTGCAGTAAAGTGCCCTCGCCAAAAAAAAGACACTGCAATTATTTTGGCCATTGGACAATCAAATTCGGCCAACCATGGAGAGAAAAAATGGAAAACGAAATATCCTAATGAAGTGTTTCACTACTTTAATGGCAAATGTTACAGAGCTGAATCTCCCATTATTGGAGCATCTGGGGAAGAGGGCGAATTTTTGACCCCAATGGCAGATCAACTCATCGCTTCAAAAAAATTTAAAAAAATTATTCTTCTTTCTTCGGGAATTGGTGGAACTTCTATTTTAAGGTGGCAAGCTACTGGTGATTTAAATCAAATGTTATTAAACACATTAGCTAAAGTTCCGAAAAAATTTCACTTAACCCATGTTATTTGGCACCAAGGTGAAAGCGATTTCTCTTTAAAAACCACATCCATTCAATACACTAAATCATTTAATTCCCTACTAAAAACATTAGAGAATATGAATATCAAGGTTCCAGTTTACATAGCAATTGCCTCAAAATGTGATCCTCAGTGGTATGAAGAAAATCCTATTGCACATGCTCAATTATCGCTTATTGATCAGGAAAAAATCTTCCTTGGTGCCAATACGGATTCCTTACTTTTAAATAGTGATCGAAAAAATGACCAGTGCCATTTTAGCGAAAGTGGTCAACTAAAAACTGCGACTTCCTTTGCCAATGCAATCATGTAAAAGTTATAAACTTTATCCTTTTGCATTTACAAAATAGACAATGTGGACTAATTACTATTTTATAATATTTATCCCTTTTGCCTAAGGAATTAAAACATGAAATCAATTTTTACAATTCTCATTTTAACAGTAAGCCTAATGAGTTCAATGAATATTTATGCTGGAGAAAAAAGTTTAGTTTATCCATTAGGGTTTTCTGAAGATAATAAATATTTTGCCCATGCAGAAGTAACTACTTTTGATGGTTCAGGATTTTCGACTGCTACTGTAAAAATCATTGATGTAATAAAAAATCAATATGTCAGCAATACACAGTACCCAAATACGACTGAATCACTCATCGAACTTAAGCCCTTTGATGCCCTTCAAAAGGTTTTAAGTAAAAGTCAAAAGTCCCTTAAAAAATTTAAAATCCAAAATTTTAATTTTGTTGAAGCTTCCATGCAAGTTGCCAAAGAAACGCCAGTTAAAATTACAAAGCTTTATAATATTTCCCTTAGTGATGTCACTCCTATATTTTTTCAGTTTCAGTTATCACTAGAATCAATTCAGAAAGCTAAGGGTGAAACTCCAGAATACAATGAAATCTGTGGGATGGAAGGAATGGAATGCCAAATTTTCAACCTTGGCGCGAAGTCACTTCTTAATGAAAAGTCCAGCCTTAAAACATTACAAAAAGATGATTCATTACCAAAATCAAGACTTGGTGCATTCTCCTATAATGTAAGCAAGGTTTATTATCCACTAAATCGATATTACATAAGTGAAAATGAAGTGCCTCTCATTGTTTTTATTGAAACATCAATGCCAGGATTTGAAGGACCGTCAATTCGAATTACAACGGTATCTGGCACATTAACATTTTAAAAATATCTAAAAGTCTATTTTGTAAATAGTAATTCTTATTGGCATTTTGAGATATGGTTATGTTGGCAAAGGATCAAATTCATTGCTAGATTTAAAAGAGAGTAAATCTAACAAAAAGAATTTGATGAATACATCCTTACTATCCCAATCCCCATGCCCAAAATGTCAGTCAGAGTTTCCCTATCAAGATGGCAGTATTTGGATTTGCCCAGAGTGCGCCCATGAATGGCTAAATGCAGATTCAAAAGACATGGCAACAATCACGAGTAGTGAATCTGAAGATTTAAAAATTATCGATGCCCATGGAAATATATTACAGGACGGTGATGCAATTACAGTCATCAAAGATTTAAAAGTAAAGGGATCATCACTAGTTGTAAAAGTAGGCTCAAAAGCAAAAAATATACGCATTGTGGAAAGTAGCGATGGCCACAATATTTCCTGCAAAATTGAGGGAGTTGGTGCAATGAATCTAAAATCAGAATTTGTTAAAAAATCTTAACTGCATATCCTAAAATCAACTATGTAAAAATAAATCATTTAAATCCGAGAAATAATGACAAAAAAAATTATCACAGAATTTGGTCCTAATTCAAAAATAGTGAAATTAGCTTTTAACTAAGACATTCTGATATTATAATAGATTAAATAAAAACTAATCCCATGTTTCAATTTTTATATTTTAAAGAATCTGATTTAACCAACCAGCTCTTTTCAAACTGTGCCTGGTCACTACTTTTATATTTTGCTTACAGGTATTTGAGCAACCAAGCATATTGATGGCCACTACATTAATATTTTTTCCTAAGTATTCTGGTAAATAGGCCAAAGCACTACCACTTTCTAATAATTCTTCTATCATTTTTAAACTTGAAGTTCTGTATGAAATTGTTCTTAAAAATTTATCATCTCGCCACCCATCAAATGATTGTTTATCACCAACTTTTCCAAGAAAAGAATTACTTGGACTGACAAATGGATAGGTTAAAACTTCATCAATGGAAATTTCTTTTTTAGATTTAGCTCTAGCATAAAGAGGATGTCCCTTACCCACAAAAGTATAAAATTGTGTTTTGCTATAAATTTTCGTAAATAAATTTTTATCAGACGTAATATCCTTTGTAATCAAGGCCAGATGAGCTTGTCCTTTAATAACTGATTCTACAGCACAATCATCATCGGCCATTAAATATTCCATTTTTGCTAATGGATATTTTTTTAAAATAATTTCACTTAACTCGAGTCCCATTTTCGAAAGTAAAATTTCAGGCCCAATCATTTGTACTTGAATTGTTCCTTTAAAACCAGAAAGCTCCATAGTAGTTTTTTGCTCTAGTTCCACCATTTCAGAAGCACGGATTTGTAATAACTTTCCATGATCAGTTAATCTAATATTTCTTCCATCTCGATAAAAAAGTTTAATGGAGAGCTCTTCCTCTAATCGAGAAATTGCCTTACTTAGTGAGGCGGGAGAAATAAACAATATTTCCGAAGCACGGTGAATATTTTCCTGAGCAGCCACGCCTAAAAAATACTTTAACTCAAACATTTCCATAATCGAAACAATATATAACAAAATGTTTCTTTTTTAAACTAAAAAAGTAAATTATAAAACTAGAATGAATTTAAATAGATTTTCCACTTTATTTCTAGCAAATGGCCAAAAAGTAAAAAACAGAGTGGTCATTCCCGCAATGGCTTCTGAAACTGCTAATCACGATGGTTTTGCAACTGAAAATACCTATAACCACTATCAAGGCCTTGCTCAGGCAATGGCGGGAATTCTTTTTGTTGAATATTGTTATGTACATCCAAGTGGGCGCAGTGAGAAAAACCAACTTGGCATCTACAATGATAAACAAATCAGTGGTTTATCAAAAATTGCTCAAATAATAAAATCTCAGGGAACACTCGCAGGAATTCAATTAAATCATTCAGGAGGCAAAACTCATCTTGAATTTTCCTCAGGTTACTTAATGACTCCATCAAAAATTTCGGTTCCAACAAAGGACCAAACATTAGAGATCGGTAATGAGATGTCACAAGAAGAAATAAACCTTTGGAAAATTCATTTTATTCAAAGTGCAAGTAGAGCAGTAGAGGCTGGATTTGATGTTATAGAAATTCATGCAGCTCATGGATATGGATTAAACCAATGGTTATCACCCATTACAAATTTAAGAAAAGATGAATATGGTGGAAATCAAATTAAAAGAACAAAATTACTTTTAGAAATACTCATTCCCATTCGAAAAAAATATCCCACCATTTTGCTATCAGTTAGAATTCCTGGACAGGATTTTTTAGAAAATGGAATAACCCTAAAAGATTCTCAATTTATCGCAAAGTCATGCCAAGAAATAGGTGTCGATATCATTAACGTTTCATCGGGTATTGGAGGTTGGAAAAGACCAAAATCTCGCAGAGGACAAGGCTATCTTACAGTTGAATCGAAAAAAATTCAGTCTGTCATTAATATACCAGTCATTGGCGTGGGAGGCATAAAGGATGGTGAATTTATAGATAGAGGAATTAAAAATAAATTATTTTCCCTTGCAGCTGTAGGAAGAGCAATCTTAAATTCTCCTAAAGAATGGGGTGAGCAAAACTTAACTATTAAAGGATTAGAACTTTATGAAAGCGCAAAAAAAAATGATGGAAACTAAAATGAAAAATGATGTGAATAGCTAATTAAATGCCGACAAGGATGTCCTAGATTTCCTAGATTTCCCCTATGCTTAGCTTAAATTACTCACTTCTTAAAATAGCAAAGTTGATCTAAGGATTGTCTTTTCTTTTTAGGATGAAATAATCCTCTTTTTTTCGACCAATTTTCCCCTAAACATCCCTGTATCTTAGAAAAATCTCCATCTATCACTAGCCTCTGCAAAGTCAATCTTGTCATGGTAAAATCCTGTTCTGTTTTATAGTAATTAATTTCCGAATCAGTTAATTGTGATTCTGTTTGTAGAAGTGTTTGTAAAGAGATAAGACCTAAATCGTATTGACGTTTTTGTCCTTGGTAAACTTTTCTACGATTATCCAAAATAGATTTTGCTAGTAATTTCTGTTCATTTAATTGGTACATTTTACCAACAATAATCTCTGCAACTCTTTCATTTTCCTGTTTTAATTGTTCTTCTCTCAAATAAAGGGCCGAAGTATTATTATTGCTCATTTTAATATTAACAAATAGTTCACCACCAAAAGTAAAATCACCTCCGGCCTTCATATTATCAAAAGCAGATGTGTTATCCTTGGAATTTCCACCAATACTTGCCGTAGAAATAAAACCAAACATTTTTGCAAACTTATCGGCCTTTGATGCAGCAATCAAAAATTTTAATTGCTCCATTTCTGGAGCAACCAGGAGAGAATGATTGGCAATTTCTAATGGAAGCTTACCTTCAAAACTAGATGGATTTAAGGAAACTATTTCAAATTGCAGATCAGTTTCAAGTGAAAGTCCAAGCATAGATCTGAGTGCTGCTTTTTCTTCCATAAGTAAAATTTCAAGTTGCGAATCACGCATTTTTGATTCTTGTAACTCGGCAAAGGACATTTCCAAATCTTCGATTGCAATATTACCTAAAATTTGAGATTGCCTTTTGAGCATAAGATACATTTTATTTAAAAGTTCACTTTGCTTTTTAAAAACATTTTGTATTTTTTGATCTGTTAAATAGGTGTAATAAAGTGAAAGTGAGAGACTTAGGACATTTAGTTGAAGTGCTTTATATGAAGCCTTATCTGATTCAAATAATTTTTTTTCCTGTTTTAAAACCGCCCAATTAGAGGGAATCAGAAAGGGAAAAAGAATTTTTACTGATCCTAACAAAAATGTGGGATTTGTAAGAGCAGGAAGTAAGACACCTAGATTGATTGAAGGAAGAAGTTTGGCACGTGCTGAAGTCACTTTTAATTTTGAATTTTGAACATTGTTAAAGGCTTGAAGCAAAGAAATATTTTTTGATAACAGCTGTTCCCTTATCGTGGTGGGATTTACTAAAAATGTGGATGCACTTACTGAAAAGGCAGAAAATAAAATGGGCAGAAAATAAAAAATTAAAGTATTTTTTATTTTTATTTTAGCATTTATTTTAATAGGGCACTTCCTTGTTTTTTTGCAATTAAATGTAAATTTAACGTTGTCAGTCTTGTTTGTACCTGGCAATTCCAACCAAACTCACCACTCATGATTCCAAATTTTAAGCAAGATATTGTGGCACGAGCCGCATTTCCTCTTTGATCAATTGGATCCTGGGCAACAAGAGTCCCGGCCTTATCATCGATCAATGCATTAGGAAAATTTAATTCAAAATCAGTAAAATCGCAGCTGATACTGACATTTCTTACGGGAGAAAAAAGTTTATAAAAATGTTGTTCTGGCAATAAATCTCTATTAATAAAACTTAATTTAAAAGGAGTAGAAATATCATCAAGTAAATAGGATCCCTCGTAAATATAATTTACCTTTGATATTTGCTCTAAACGAATACCTCCAACTCCAATTTTACCCTCAATGTTTGTTTTTTGTGACTGCGAAGTTTTCTTTTGCAATTTTAACTGTCCACCAAAATCAGGTTGGCCATTCACTTCAATAATCCCATTCCATTGATTTTCAATAACCATACCTATGAGAGAGAGAGTTGAACTAATTCCACCCTCTTGGACAATGGGAATACTCACTTGAAAATCTCCAGTGGTATCATCATAGAATCCGTTATTAAAAACAATCTCAGCAGAAGTAAAACTTTTAAAATTTAGTGATCCACTAACAGTGGCCCTTTGCTCATTAATGCCTTGGCCTATAGTAGATTGAATATCAGTTCTTGCCTGGAAATTTAAGGTAATAATTCCTAAATTTGATCCATCAATTTTTGAAATCATTGGCCCAGAATAGGTTCCTGATACAGAATTAATACGAGAAATTTTTTCTTGTAGTTTTTCTCTTCGATATTCTTCCATGTTCTTATCTTTAGAACATCCAACAAGTAACAAAATCAAAACAACTAAAGAGTGAATCAGTGTATCAATATTCTTCTTCATCATTAAACCTTCTATTTTTTTCTTTATTTAGTATTTTTTATAAAATTTAAATTTTTTTCTAATAATTTTAAACCTACAATCATTTTTTCAAAATCTGAAATTGACACAAGTTGAAGCCTATTTTCTAAGCTTTTCATAGCACTCTTTTTTATGTAATTAAATAACTTTTGCCCCTTTAAACTTAAACTCAGATTTTTTTGGCGTCGATCCAATAAACTAAAACTTTTTTCAATTAACCCCACTCTTACAAAGGATTCAACCATCCTTGATACAGCAGCTTCACTAATCCCTAAATGATTTCCAATTTCCTTATTTGATGTCAAACCATGATAAATAGCTGCAATTAATCTAAATTGCGCCACGGTCATGTGTTCGCCTCTTCCCTGCCTCATCTCTTGACGAATGGACTGCATGACATTGGGTAGTACATCCATTAATAAGTGAACAAACTGAGTTGAAGATTTTTTATTATTCAAAATTCATTCCGATATGTACGGATGATATGATGATTTCAGAACCTCCAACTTTTCCATAACCACTTTTTAATCCCAAGTAGATGTCAAATCCTGACTTTAATGGATAGGAAATATTCATTTGACCTAAAACCAAGGCACCAAAGTGAGAAACTGAATTTCTCATGATACTTTGCTCTGCCACTAAATAAACTGGCGCCATACCAATACCCGCCGAAAGAAACAATAATTTTCTCCAATTCCATAAATCTCTATTTTGTAATAAATGAATTTGAAAAATCTGAAAGTTCTGCGAATTTGAATTTTTACTAGATTTAAATTTTTGCCACTCTCCACCTATTTCAAGATTTCCAATTCCATTTAAAAATTGATTTTCTGTTTTTTGCCCAAAACTAAGCCCCAAAAAATGGGGGCGATAATGCTGGGATTCATGAGCGCTATTTAAAGAATCTAAATGATAATGAAGATCTCCTCTCACGAGGGCAATATAGTAGCGCTGTTTTTTTTTCTTAAACAAATCTACATTTTTTGATGAATCAATTTGATCCCAGGGAATTTCAGGTTTTACAATTGGGAGTTCATAAATTTGATTGGTCCTATTCTCTTTAGCTAAACTGTTTAATCCAATAAAAAGGGATACTACTACTATTATAAATTTCATTTATTCTCCACTAACAAATCTATTAGTCCTTTTAATGGAATGCCTGAAGCCACAAAATAATCTGAATAGGCAATGATGCTTTGATATTTCAATTTATCGAGACTAGATTTGGCCTGAAGTACTGCCTGTTGTACATTAAGATATTGTAATAAGTCAATTTGAGAAACTTTATACATTCTACCTGCTTCAATCTGGGCATCTAGGGCCATCTTCAAGGCCAACTCATAGGAAATCAGCGACGTTTCAGCAGATTCTAAATTTTTCATACTAGAAATTTGTTTTAAATTTAAGCTTCTTTCTAAATCCTCTCGAGCAAACCTTAATTGTGATTCTTGAGACTGCAAAATGGAATATTCGTCTCTAGAAGATAATCCTGAAAAAAGTGGAATGACTAGTTGAAGTTGTATCGCCCAGGAATTTGACTCATCGGCAAATAAATCTGCTTTTTTATAATTATTATAAAAATAATCTCCAACTAGGCGAAGAAGTGGATAATGTTTTCCTAATGTCATTTCCTTTGAGTAAGCTAATTGATTTAACTGCAACTGATTAACTTCATACTCTGGTAAATACATATTACTAAAATTTAATATTTTTTTAACTTCACTTAAAAGTAAAGTTTTTAATTTTCCATTTATATTTAAGGGACTTTGACTATCAGATCCCATGAGTTTAAGAAGTTCAAGTCCCGAAATAGTAATTTGGTTTTTAGCCTCCTCTATTTGAGGAATTTGTAGAGCAATTTGTGTTTTTATTTGTAAAATATCTAAAAGAAGTCCTCGTCCTTTCTGATATCTTCCATTTGATGTAACTAATGATTTTTTTAAAATATCATGATTTTTTAATAAATTTTCTAGGGACCCTTGATAAAGAATAAAACGATAAAATGTTTCAATAACCTTTTGCTCCAGGTCTCTTTCTATTAAATGCAATTTTGCTAAATTAATCTTTTTTTCCTGTTCAATAATTGAAATCCCAGCAAGGCTCCCCTTTACGTATAAATTTTGTGTTAATTTTAAATCGCTAGAGTAAGTGGAATAGGGGTCACCATCAAATTTCGGGCTTCCCGTATATAGCGCCTCCTTAGCGCGAGTTCCCGATAAACTCCAATTTACTGTGGGATAGAGAAAACTTTTAGCAAGTCCAGTTTGGGCATTTGATTCATTGATTTTTTCTTTAGCTTCCCTAATAGATAAATTATTATTTTTTGCCGCTTCTAAAACATCTTTTACATTCATAGTTTTTGAAAACGTGGCAGTAATTTGAAAGTAACTTAAAAAAACAAATAATAAAATTCTCATCTATTTTTGCTCCTATCAATTTTGCTGCTCTCTACTTTATTTTTCTCAAGAGGAACCATTATTAAATAAAGAGCTGGTACAACAAAAAGAGTCAAAATGGTGGAAATAATTGTACCACCTATAATGGCAAGCCCCATGGGAAGTCTTGTTTCTGCTCCAAGACTATTTCCCAACACTAGTGGAGTCGCTGCTGCCACTGTGGCAACTGAAGTCATAATAATTGGTCGAAGCCGTACGGGACAGGCCATGAGAAGATTATCATAGGCAGAGATCTCGCTAGATTTTTTGCGAACCTGATTGGTAAATTCCACAAGCATTATAGAATTTTTCTTTGAAATCCCCATTAAAACGATAAGTCCAATGAAGCTAAATAAATTGAGTGAAACTCCAAACATCCAAAGGGCAACCAGTGCTCCACTTATGGAAAAAGGAAGGGCTATAAGGACAGCAAAGGGATGAACAAAGGAATTAAATTGAATTGCAAGTATTAAAAAAGCAACTAAGATTCCGATACCAAGAGCTGAGCTTAAGCTATTAAAGGAACTGGAAAAACCCGCTGCAGCTCCTTCCAGCGCAAAGGTATAACCCACTGGCAATATTTTTTGAGCAATGACTTTAGCGCGCTCTAAAACCTTTGATTGAGAAACTCCTGGAGCAAGATTTCCATATACTGAAATAGAACGCTGGCGATTTACTCTTGTGATTGCTTGAATTGCTTGGCCTTCCTCAATGGATACTAATTCACTCAGTGGAACTAGATTGCCGATATTATTCCGTACAAAAAGTTTTTTAAAATCCTCTGCTGATTTAATAAATTCATTTTTTATTTTAAATCTTATGTCGTAGCGTTTGCCATCCATGGTAAAGCGCCCTTGTCTGACACTGCCAATACCGGAAGATAATACTAGCCCCACTTGATCCACGGTAATTCCCCGCTCGGCCATTGCTTCTCGGTTAGGACGAAGAATCAGTTCAGGAATTCCTTTTTTAAAATCTGAATCTAAATCCACTGCTAATTTTTCTGATTCTAACTGGGCGATTATTTCTTGGGTCTTACGATTTAATATTTCTAAATCTGGTCCTCTCATATTAAAGCCAATGGGATTTTGTCGACCTGAGGATAAATTTCTTGCGGAATTATCTCGCAAGGTCACTTTTACATTTTTTATTGATTTAAATTGTTCCCTTAAATCTTCCATAATCGCAATATGGCCAATATCTCTTTCTAGTCTTGGTTTAAGTGTAAGTGGAATAAACATCTGGTTAACACCGCTTGCTGCAGGTCCTCCTCCCACAGAGAGAAAATAACCTATTATGTTTTTATTATCCTTTAAAATTTTTTCAATTTTTAATCCAATCTCACTTGTAGCTTCTAGTGAAGTTCCAGGTTTAGTTTGGGCCGACATAATAATTAAATCCTGATCCTGTTGTGGGACAAATTCCTGACGGACTTTAGTTATGAGAAAAAGGGATAGAATAAAAAAAACTAGGGAGATAAAAAAGACACTGTATTTCCAATTTAATGTCACTCTCAATAAATTCTGATAAGCAAAGCAAATTTTTTCAAAATGATGATCGAGAAATTTTTCAAATTTTGAAATTTTTGGCTCGCTGGAAAGTAAAGCCGCAGCTCTCATAGGAGTAATAGTCACAGCTTCAAGAAGAGAAATTAAAACGCAGGCACACATGGTGACGCCAAACTGGAAAAAAAACTTCCCAATAATTCCATCCATAAAAACTACGGGAAGAAATACCGCCACAACTGCAAGAGTTGATGCTACTGCTGCTGGCAAAACTTCTTTAGCCCCTTCTGTTGCCGCTTGCACTGAATTTTTTCCCATGCGGTAATGCCTAACAATATTTTCAAGTAACATGATGGCATCATCTACTACAATGGAAATTGATAGGGTAAGCGCAAGTAATGTAAATAAATTAAGAGTAAATCCAGAAAAATAGACAATGATGAAAGTTCCCAATATTGAAGTGGGAATAGAAAAAAGAATATTGAGTGCAGCTTGAAAACTACCTAAAAATAAAAAACAGATGAAAATAGTAATAATGGCGGCCATCCAAAGTTTTTCAACATTTAAATTAACCGTGGCCTTGGTTGATTTTGTAAAATCAACAATGACACGGTACTCATATCCCTTTGGAAAACTTCCTTTAATCTCAGAAAGTTTTTTTCTAATTGATTCAACGATGGCCACTTCATTAGTACCCCGCTGCTTGCGAATCTGAATACCAATTGCTTCTTTGCCGTTAACCCTTCCAATTCTTCTAATATCTGAAAGCCCATCTTCAACATCGGCCACATCACTAATAGTTAATTTTCGTCCAAAGACTCGCTCTCCCCCACGTTTTAAAATGCGTATATTTTTTATTTCATCAACAGTTGTTCCTTCTCCTAACCAACGCACGCGCAATTCCCTTTTATCCTCTGTAAATTGTCCAGCGGCACTTTCCACATGTTGGGAATTTAGGGCACTAATGACATCTGTTATAGTTAATTCAAACTGGCTCAGTTTTTTAGGATCAAGCCAAATTCTCAAATTGCGATCAGAAAATCCTCCAACTGATACTTCACCAACTCCGGGTAAAAAACGCAATTGATCTAACAAATAACTATCGGCCCAGGTGAGTATTTCTTTTAAATCTGCTTTTCCAAAAATGGAAATAATAACAATGGGATCTTCCTCGGGATTTTGTTTTCTAATGACGGGAGGATCCACTCCAATTGGTAACCTCAACTGACTTAGAGATGTCTGAACTTCCTGAAGGGCAACATCTACATTTCTATTAATATCAAATTCTAAAGTCACTTGCCCCTGTCCCTGCCTTGCCTGGGAACGCATGTCCTTAATTCCCTCAATGGCAAGAAGTTTTTCTTCAATCAAATCTACAAGCTCAGCTTCCACTACTTCAGGAGCAGCTCCATCATAGGTAAAGGAAACACTAATAGTTGGAAAATCCACATCGGGTAACTGGCTAATCCCCATTTTATTTAATGAAATTGCTCCAAATAATATAAGTGAAAACATTAATACCCAGGCAAAAACGGGGCGATTAATAGATAGATCGATCAAATTCATAGGTATTCTCAATTGAAATGAAATATTTAAAACTTTTTACATTCATCACTTACTGAATAAACCATGAATACTTAACAATGTTAAGCATCTAAACATGCTTTTAATGTTAAATTAATGTTAGATAATTTAGATCATTTAGATAATAATGACAGAAAAATTGTCCACTTTCTCATTTGCATTGATTTTTTGAGAAACTCTAAAGCGCAGAATGGAACTATGAAAAATGGAAATATGAAATTATTTTTTCAAATACTTATTATAATCACTTTTGTTCTACTGGGGAGTTTGATCAAGTTTTTTTCTACTAAAAAAATGCATCAAAAAATAATTGCAATTATCACGAGTTATTATTCAATATTTTTTCTTAAAACTTTCAATGTGAAAATTACTCATCTAGGTTGTGCTCCGGCAAAGTCCCCTTTTCTTGTGGCAAATCACACGGGCACTCTTGATATTTTAGTTTTATCATCGGGCCTTCCCTCTAGATTTATCACTTCAACTGATACAGATGGTGATGGTATTGCTGGATACATCAGCAGGGCAGCTGGCTGTTTGCTTGTTAACCGTAAAGATCGAAGTTTTCGCGAAAAAGAAATTCAATCCATTAGCGAAGCAATTGATTCAAGTTCAAGTATTGTTTTTTTTCCAGAGGGAACAAGTACAAATGGTGAAACAGTTCTGCCCTTTAAAGCAGGACTTATGCCTGCAGTGATTAAAACTGAATCACAAATTCAGGCTGCTACAATAAAATATAAAAAAATAAATGGTTCAATAATTGATTTTAAAAATAGAGACTACATTTACTATTATGGAGACATGAAATTCGGAGCACACTTAAAATCACTGACCCATATAAAATCTCTAGAAGTGGAAATTTATTGGCACTCTCCCATAAAAACTTATTCCACAGATGATCCCAAAATCCTTGCACAAAAATTATATGATCAAGTAATTAGTAAGTTTTAAAAAGTGTTTTATAAATTCATTAGAATTATCTAATGTTTCCTTCAGATAATGCTGTATTTCCTTAATAGAACTAGTTTACCTTAATAGATGATTCATTAGTGAACAGTAAAAAAACAATGAAACTTTTAGACGAGATTAAAAAAAATCTTACTGAAGGAATAAATGAGATTGAGTCAAGAAAACTGGCCCTTGAAATTTCATGAGCGTTTTTTGAAGATATTTTATTTAAAGAATTCATTTAGTATTCATATTGGTAAAAAATAGTTGTTAAACTGCACTACATTTCTGCTGGTTTTTGAAACGAACTTCAAAACAAGTATTTTTCATTTTTTTATTTATTTCAATTTTTGCTTGATGATTTTCTAAGATACCACGACAAATGGATAATCCAAGTCCTGTTCCTTCACCGACTTTTTTTGTTGTAAAAAAAGGCTGAAATAGTTTTGATTCAATTTCCTTAGTCAGGCCATGACCTGAATCAATTACTTGCACTACTGCTTGATTATCATCCTCAAAAACATGAATTTTGATCCACTTATCTTCTAACAATTTAATAGCATCCATGGAATTATTAATTATATTAATAAAAACCTGCTCAATTTCAATCTCATCGCACTCAATAAAGGGGCTTGATTCCAAATGAACAGTTATTTTTGTATCAAACTTTTTTGCTTTTATTTCAGTCATCATGAGCACATTTTTAAGTACTTCTGAAATAGGAAATAATTTTTTTTCTATTTCAAAATCAGGTGATCCTGAAAACCTTCTCAAACCACTTACTATTTTAGTAATTCTTAAAAGTGACTTGGCCATCATCTCAATTTTTAATTTAAATTTGTCTTCATCATTTTTTTCCTTTTGCAAAAGTGGCAAAAGGCCACAAACAATGGCCAGGGGATTATTAATTTCATGAGCAACACCTGCAGAAATTTCACCCAATGATGAAATCATTGAGTCCCTAAGTTTTAAACGCAATTGTAATAATCTCTGCACTTGATTTTTAAGTACTCCCAGGGATTGAATTTGTTCTTTACTCAACTTCCGTGAAACATAATCAATCACAGAAATTGTGCCTATGGGTAAATTTTTTTCTGGATCAAGAATAGAAAAACCTGCATAAAATCCTATTTTCCTACCTCCAGGAAGAATTGAATGTTCAAAAAACTGAGGATCATTTTTTACATCTGAAATGACAAAATGTTCATCCTGCAAAATAGTATGAGAGCAAATGGACAAATGTCTTGGCAACTCGGTTAATCCAATCATTCCATAGCTTGATTTAAACCACTGACGTTTTTCATCAATAAAAGAAATTAGTGCAATTGGAGTTTGAAAAATATTGGCCGCTAAAAAAGTAATTTCATCATATTCAGATTCAGAAACTGAACCAAGTATTTGCAGTCTAGATAATACCTCTAGTCGTTCTGCTTCTCTTTTAGACTTTAGCACTGAATTCATATGTGCACTTATCGTCAAAAATTGTTTAAACTAAATTTGTACAATAAGTTTTTTCATTATAGTTTTCATATATACATAGGATTTTAATATTACATTTATCAACTATTATCCCATCACTAATCCTAGGACCTTGTATTCTATTTAGAAAAATTGGAGGATTCCTTTTAATGATTATTAGACAACTTAAATCAGACATTAAAAAATCCTTTGAAATTGTAATGCTTGCATCTATTAAAATATATATATTTCATAATATATAAAAGAAAAATAACTTTAAAATGGAGTAATTAAAAATGAATGATGTAAAAGCCTATGCGGCAGTAAATGCAACTTCTCGCCTTGCTCCCTTTTCCATTAAACGTCGCGCTCCCAATGCCACTGATGTTGTCATTGACATTAAATTCTGTGGTGTCTGTCACTCTGACATTCATCAAGTAAGAGATGAATGGGGAAATGCCACTTTTCCCATGGTTCCGGGGCATGAAATTGTAGGAATTGTCACAGCAATTGGATCAGCAGTAAAAAAATTTAAAGTTGGCGATCAAGTGGGAGTGGGATGTCTCGTGGATTCCTGCCAAGATTGTTCCGCCTGCTCTGAGGGCCTAGAACAATTTTGCGAAAAGGGCATGATAGGCACTTATAATAGTTTCGAAAAGGATAAAAAAACTCCCACCTATGGTGGATATTCTAAATCCATAACTGTTAAGGAAAATTTCGTATTACAAATTCCTAAAGCATTGTCACTTGCAGCAGCTGCACCGCTATTATGTGCTGGTATCACAACCTACTCCCCATTAATGCATTGGAAAGCTGGGCCTGGAAAAAAAGTGGCCATCATTGGCCTTGGTGGACTTGGACATATGGCAGTTAAAATTGCTCACGCGCTAGGAGCTGAAGTAACAGTCCTAAGCCATTCGGCAAAAAAAAAGGAAGATGCACTCAGGCTTGGAGCAAATCATTTTTATAATACGAGTAACCAAGAAACTTTTACAAATTTAAATAGTAGATTTGATTTAATTTTAAACACAGTATCAGTGGATCTCGACTGGAACCTCTATTTAAATTTGCTTCGACGAGATGGACACATGATTATTCTTGGCGTGCCAACTAAAGCACCTCCTGTAGGAGCTTTTTCCATTATTATGAATAGAAGAAGCCTTGCTGGCTCACTCATCGGTGGTCTAAAGGAAACTCAGGAGATGCTTGATTTCTGTGGAAAACACAACATCACATCTGATGTGGAAGTAATAGCCATGGATACCATTAATGAATCCTATGAACGAATGATCAAGGGTGAGGTGAAATACCGATTTGTTATTGATCTTGCAACTCTTTGACAAAAAAGCCCTAAATGTGTCTAAAATGACTTTTTTTTTTGAGATTTTTAGACACATTTTCTAAATTTTTTTCAACTTTCCTATAATCAGTTCATACATTATCCATTTTACAAAATTGCAAATTGCGTTTTTTCAAAATCAGTCTAGACTTAGTTAATATATTACAATTTGTTAATGCAACCCATTAACAATCATTCACTAACTTGATGTTGAAAAAGAGGTTTCAGATGAAAAAAATTGCTCTAATTATCCTTGGATTACTATTAACTCAGATGTCATTTGCTCAAGATTATCCCATGACGCTACATTGCGGTGCTGGATTGGTCGTGGAGAATTATGGCGACAAATTTAAACTTGTGTTTTCATCACAAGATGCTGATGAAGATCCTGAAAAACAGTTTAAATATTCAACTCTTTTAAAAAAACAAAGCAAAGATCAAGTTATGTTTGCCAAGAATAATAAAAATGAGATGCTTACTTTAATATGTCCTGACCTCGATCTTTATAAGGACAGAGGTGGATATAGAGAAACGTGCACAATGATTTATAGTGCTTGGGGTAAGAATATCTGGGGCAAGGAAATATCTTCTAAGATTGAATGCCACCATTTAGATAGTTCAGCCTATTCTACTGAAGTAAGCAGAAGAAAAAGACATGAATATCGCGCGGCTCATCCAGAAATTTTTAAAAAATAATCCTAAATTAGAATTATATTTTCAAAGACGGTAACTTAATAAAAAAAGTTATCGTCTTACTTAAGTAAGCTTCTTATTAAACATTGGTAATATAAATAGATCTAAAGAAAACCCCATTCCAAGCATCAGCACTAGTCCCCAGGCAAATTCCTTAATGGGAATAAAAGATTCAAATCCCAAAAGTAAAAAACAAATAAACAGGATAAGATTAGAATACATCATGGGTAGTATGCAGGATTGTTGAATTCGTTCAGGGTTTTCCCCATGCTTTTGGGCATAAAGTAAATGAATAGTACTATCATCAATAAGCCCAATGCTAATGCTTAAAACCATTATACTTGAAACATTCAAACTAAAACCAAAGAGGTGCATGAGAAAGAGTCCGCCAAAAATCGAGGAAAGGCTTATGAGTGAAAATAATAAAATTTCTTTTATATTCCTCGAAAAAAGTGCAAAAATAAAAGCAATCAGTAGAAAACTACCCATTAAACTACTGAGTAAAGTTTTTACAAGTTGTTCCTGGGAATCTAGTAACAAATAATTTAGCCCTGAAATTTTCCCTGAAAATCCCTTCGGAAGTTGCTTTAGGTATAACGTTAATTTTTCAAGCTCAAGATTTCTATTTTCATTAGTTAATGGTGGCGATAGAAATGATATTTTATAGGCATGGGGGCTTAAAATAGTTTTACGAAGTATTTCAGGAATTTTCCCTTTTAAAACCAAAAAGGCGCCCTCATTATCGGGCAATTCTTCAAGGCCAGAATAAACTTTATTGGCCGTTTTAATAAGTTCATTTAAGGAAAGTAAATGAAAGCTAGTTTTATTAGATTTAAGTAATTTTTCAAATTGATCTAATATTAAATAATCATTATGTGAGAATTCACTACTATCCATTTTAGTAATGGCCAAATCAAACTGAGGAGTACCGCCTAATTCCTTCTCAATAATATGATGTCCAGTCCTTACTGGGTGATTTTCAGGAAAGAAAAAAATTGCTTCGACGAGAGTGGGCATTTTTTTTAAAGAATAGATTCCTAGAATTAATAAGAACCCACAAATAATTAATCCAATGACAGGGCGATTAACTGGTCTTTTAAACTGAAAATTATATCTTTTTTTAGGCAATATAAATTCTAAATTAAAATTGGAAAGAAAAATTAAATTAAGTGTCCAGGTAAGGATGAGTGTTATTGTGGTAGCAATTCCAAATTGTCTAATACTCAGTAGATCACTAAAAATTAAACCAGCAAAACCAATTACAGTTGTGGCCATCATAATGAGAATCGGTTGCAACTTCTTCCTTAAAAACTCACTTTTAGACTTATAAGTATGTATTCCAAAAACTACATGCATTTGATTTGCCATAGTCAAAACAAAACTAACAAGTGGAGTTATTGAAGTTAAAATAGTGGAATAGGAAAAAAATATTTTTACGACAGCAAGTCCAACGCTCACGCCTACAAAGGAAGTTAAAAATAAATAAAATGTAATCGTCAAATTTCTGAAAATGAAAAATATACTTAAAAATAATATGGAAAAAATAATAGGGAAAAAGACGTTCTGAATTTTATCAGACATGCCTGCCAAATGTGCATTGGTAAAAGTAGGACCTGCAAAACTCATTTTAGGATCTAACTGTGCGGCACTTTGAAAAAAGTCAAATTTCTCCTCATCACTTAAGTTTTGTGGAAGAGTAAATACAGCATGATTAGGGAGTAAGCGATCAATATTAACAAATTCTCCATTTATTTCTAAAACTTTTGCCTCTAAAAGATTACGAGTATCTGATATGGCATTTGATACATGTGTGATCTCATCTTCACCAAATTGTTTTTTATAATCCTGTAAATATTGAAAGTTTTTATCTGAAAGAAAAAGTTCTTCAGGATTTTTCTGTTTTACCCCAAAACCAAAAAATAAAAAAAATGCATTAATAAAAACAAAAGCAATAACCTGTTTTTTCATAGGGTATCCTGGCCATTTACTATTTTTTTCATTTTTTTAAAGTTAAAAATGAACATAGTCTATAGCCTATACAAGAAATAGAATTAATACATTATATTATCCTTATAAAATCAACTAAGATAGCGATACATAAGGAAAGTACTAAATGAAAAATTTAACTTCAGTATTTATAACATCCCACCCCTTTAAAATTTTTTCAATTTTAGAATGTCTTTTTAGATTATATGTGGCCTATATAATGATCAGTAATTCTCCAGTTGGAACTTATATCCCACTATCTAGTCTTGGACTTGACCAGAATAGTTATGAATTTCTCATGAAATTATGGCAGATGGGTTTCCTCATGCATTTAACAAAATTATTAGAATTAGTTGGCGGAATATTTCTCATTTTTTCTAGGACTTCAACAATTGCCTCGCTTATTCTCCTTCCTCTTATTTTCAGTATTTCAAATATTTCCTATGGACTATGGGGAGGATTAGGGAAACAACATATTGTAATGATCATGGGCTGTCTTTTGACACTCTTTATCAATCGGAACTTGCTTGCACAACTATTAAAAAAATCCATCAATTAAAATTTTCATAAGATATCATGAACAAGGGCAATCACTTTAATTTTTTTTATTTAATTTTATTTTATTTCCTTTTCCACTAGAATTTTTAACTTACTCAATCCCCTTTCAAACTGCCCTCCAACCACTTTATCCATATTCATAAAGAGACAAAATATTCTTCCAATAAAATTATTCTCACCGGTAACAGACCACTTCACAATTGTTCCATCACTTTTCTCCAATAATGAGATTTCCGCCAGCTGGCCCATTGCAAAGGGTTTTTCATAGGTCAATTTTGTTTTGACTAACTTATTTATTAAACTTTCCACAATAACTGCATGACCAACTCCCATTTTTCCAGAACTCACCCAACTGGAAATAGAACCAACCCCTTCTATTGGCCCGGAATAACTTGTTTTAACTCCAGGATCAATTTCCGACCATGGCATCCATTCATCTGCTTTTTTTGTATTATTAATATAAGGAAATATTGAACTGGGATTAGCTTTTAGGAACATTTCACGAGAAATATTCATTTGATTTGGTTGAAATGCAGCGTAGATAAAAATAGCTAAAATGAGAAGGACCAAAATAACTACAATGATTAAAAACATAAATATTACCTAGTTAGTATATTAAAATAAACATATTACAACATACTAATTCGTAAACAATCAAGTATTGATTTATCAAAATACAAACTGACATATTCTATGAAATGTTTAAAAAAATGTTAAAATGAAAAAACTCTATTGAATTTCAAAAGGAATAGTCATTAATTCCCACTGATTTTTATTCCAGCAGAGCATAGATAAATTATAGGCACCATCATCACTTTCGATTGGATTAAGTGTTTTACAAATTGGTGGAACAAAAAGGCTAAAACCAAGAGGGTTTTTAATTTCTTCCTGAGAAAATATAGTAAGTGAAACTAAATAATTTTGGATCTGAGTTTCATCCACATAAAGGGCCGGTACAAATTGTCCTTCAATTTTTGCTCGAATGGGATAAAAGGTATCAGCAAAAACATAACCAGGTAAAAAACTAAACCGATTTATATTTTGTGTATAACTAGTTGTTTCACTTTGTCCCTCATGATTATTTACATTACTTTTTAATAATGTAATCTTTGAGGGAGTTTGAATAAATGTATAGGAATGATCCTCATCGTAATATGATGCAATATGAGCAAGTGGAGGTTCCGCTGTCCCCTGGGAATTATAAAGTGTAGTAGAAAATTGAACTTCATTAACTTTATCATCAATTACATCATTAATTATATCATTAACATTTTTATCAATTTTATCATCATCAAGTTCTAAGCTCTCTAAATGAACTGTTTGAAGTAAAGTGCTAGATATTAAACCAACAAAATTATTTTTTACTTCACCTTTTACTTCACTACTACTTTTAAGTGGAAGTGATACAAATTGTTCAAATCCCCATAGGGTTGGAAGATTATTAACTAAAGACATTTTTGGCACATTATTATTTAAAGTCACAATAACGTTTTGCCCAAGAACCCCTTCTCCATTGGAAAAAAGAACTTTTAATTCACCTTTCTTAAAATCATCCTTTGTCAGGCTTAATGTTTTAAGCGCCTGGATATTATTTTTAATACCAAAAACCCCACTGGATTTCATTTTGCTTTCAATGGCAGATTTAATATTCTTTAAAAAGACATGATTACTCACAATTTGAGTTTCTAATTCCACTCCAGTCATTTTATTCTGATCATCGAATATATATTTGGGATAGAGTCTCAGTAATCTACTCGCAAATGTTTCATCAAAGAGAGCAAAGGGTGAATTATCCTGTTGATCCTTGGGAATAATTGTTGATTCAATAAAATAGGGAAGGGCAATTGTCCCTATATCTGGAATATTCACATAATGGAATCGTTGTGTTGGAAAATTCACATTCACTAATTTTGGTAAAAATTTCCAAAAGGATTTTTCACCTAAAAGTGGTTTTAAATCCCCACTCCAATAGGAATATTGAATATATCGTTTTGCTTTCTGTCTATCATCACATTGCTCACTACAATTAACCGTTCTAATTAAATAATCATCTGTGCCATCATTATTGGCATCAAAGCGATACACATTTAATAAATCAACTGATTCGGGAATCACAATAGTTCCCTCTACTTCTTGGATCTCATTAAGGTTATCCCTAAAAAATTTTATTTCATATTGAGTTTTTTCCTTATTAAACTTAGGCAAATAAAATTCTTGTTTAGCAGAATCCTCCCTAAAAAGAACTTCCACTGTTTGAATATAATTAATCGCCTTATTATCTTTAATTGTTCCAACAGGAAGTGGAGAATTGTTAAAAGTAAATAATTTTTTTTGGAAATTTTTGCTTTTAAAGACATCGTAGCTTAATCTAAATTCATGTCTAAAAATTCTATCTTGAATTTTTTCTCCAGACTCATCAACACTTTTAACTTCAAATTCAATTTGTATCAAATTGTGAGCTAATAAAGTTGTAATTTTGCCATCGAGATCTAAACGAACAATTTGCCCAGGTTTGATTTCTTCAAATAAAAAATCATTATTTATTTCAACTCCAGCACTCAGGGATTTTATTTTCACTGTAACATTTTTAGCAAGTGTTCCAAAATTTTTAAAGGCAATGGGATATTTAATAGATCGGTCTTGAAAATCAAAAAGAACTAGGGAGAAATTTTTTAGAATTGGCTTTAAACTGGGTGCATTTTGTAAATCGAAAGCTTTTTGATAATCAATTAATCCAAAATTTGCTTTATCAATATTAGGAGATTTTTTTGTGGAATCAATTATTCTTCGAAATATTTCATCCATACTTGCTTCAGGAAAATTGCCCTTTAATAATGCCGCAAGGGCCGAAACATGAGGCGCAGCTTGACTTGTTCCACTTCTAATATCATATCCCTGTAAATTTAATTGAAGTGGAATGCTTTGCCATGGAATTGTTGAAACAATTTCATCACCAGGAGCAAGCACATCAACTTCTCCACCGTAATTACTAAAATCTGCCATCTCACCATTTATGGTCACTGCTCCAACGCAAATGACACTATAATAAGCACATGGATAAATATTAGCATTGTTATTATTATTTCCTGCAGCTGCCACAATAATCACGCCCTTTGAAGCTGCATAATCTAGGGCCTCTTTTAAATATTTTGTATCCATAGATTTTGTCCAACCTAGAGATAAATTAATGACATCGGCCTTCATATTAGTGGCATATAATATGCCTTTTGCAATTCTATCAGTTAGTGGTTGGATCTCTTGACGAGCTTGAGATTCATCAATGCTTCCTGTTACTCTTATGGGTAATATTTTTATTGCATTAGAAATTCCAGATATTCCATTTTTATTATTATTTTTTGCAGCAATAATTCCGGCCACGTGAGTTCCATGTCCATTATCATCAAATGGACGTCTAGCTTCATTCATGTTTCGGGCAGCAAAATTCCAACCCTGGCAATCGCCCTTTAATCCATTGTCATCGCGATCTTCATTAAGATCGGTAATCTCACCTAATTCATTGCACTCAATATTATTTTTTAAAATTTGTCCTTGAAATTCAGGATGGTTTAAATCAAGACCCATATCAATAACTGCCACAATGGGAGTTTTCTTCAAATTATTTTCTAGTAATGAAATTCCAGCTTTAAAATTAATATCAGCACCAATAATTCCCTTAATTCTTTTTAAACGTGAAGATTCAACAAGCTTTGTGAGTTCCTGTTCTTGATTATATAAATTCCATTGATAGGGAAAAAGTGAATCATCTTTTAATTTAATTGATTTCCTTGAGGGAATAATTCCATACATGGTTGCAGTAGTTACTTCTTCAATTAATTTTACTGCCACTATTTCTTGAAGCAATCTTTTGGTGATGCCACTAATACGATATGTTCTTTTAAAATACTCTGTTTTTGTTTGATCAAATAATTCAACGCTTGCTCCAGCCTTTTTTAAATGATGAAATTCCCTTTTTAATAGTGGCTTTTTCATTTCCACAATCATTTCAGCTGAAAAAATATTCCCACTAAAAATAATGATAAAAATAATATATTTTACATTCATCATAAAACTTTTCCTAAAATCCAGCTAATGAAAAACTCACCTTCAGTCATTGTTTCGCCTGTGGATTGTTTGAAAAATTTTAGAATATCACTTGTGGGACCTGACAAACTATCATTGCCAATGGATCCTAATGTATTCATGGTAATGGCCTCATCTCCTCTACCGTCACCAATTCTAAAACCATCAATTTTTCCACTTAAAAGAAAATTCTGAATCCCACCAAACATCTCTTCATAACCCTTAGTAGTTAAATTATCTTCAATAATATTTAGACATCTAAGTAATAATTTAGAAGCTTTTTGAAATTCCCCTGCTTTTAAAAATTTATCATAACGTTTTTTTAATCTAATCATTTTTTTAAAATGAGAAAATTTTAGGGCATCCTCATTATCTTGGAAGCTTGTCATGTCTCGCGATTGATTTCTTCGATAAATTTCTTCCAATTTTTCTTTATTTAGTTGAGAAAAATATTCGATACCAGGTGTATGAACAAATAGTGTCACGGAAAAATTATATAAAAATATCTTTTTTGTCTGAGCAAGTACGAGACTAGGCACAAAATTAAATTGATATCGCTCTTTAATCTTATTTAAAATTTTGAGAGATTTTTTCTTTTTAATTTGCCAACCATTCCATATTCTAGAAATGCTCACATATGGCCGAGTCATGATTTTATCTTCTCTTAATTCTCCTTCTAAAACTGATACCTTGTTAAAGGCCCTTCCAAAAAAACTGTAGCCAATATTACTGCCACCATCAAAGGAAAGTGGAGAAAAATTAGTAGAAACTAGTTTACTTTGAAAAAATTCAAGAAGATTCCTTGTATAACTTTCGAAATTTAGTCCTATTGTTGATCCCTGATATTGTCTAAAAAAATTCTTTTTTTCACCTCCAGGAGATGTCACCGTGATTTTATCTCCTGATCTCAGCTGATTCCAATTAAGTATCAGAAATTCTCCAGACAAATTATTTTCCTTAAAATGATGATTTATCACATAAGGTTTTTGTAATTCATTTAATTGACTTAAAGAACCTTGTTTTAAAACCTGTGATAAGGCCAAAACTGATTTTTTAAAATTATCTCTCCCTGGTTCAACTCTTAAACTAGTAAATTTTGTCTCTGCACTTCCCTTACTTTTTTTAAACCTAAATTTTACAATGGGTACATATTTACTTAAACCTAGTGCTAGATCAAAATTATTATTATTGCCAAAATCCTTATATATTTGAAAAATCACATCTGATTTTCTTAATATATGAAGTCTCGATAAAATCATGGTGGAAGCCGCTGCTCTTGCTCGCAAATCAACCACATTATATAAATTCATACCTAAATCTGCACCAGCATTCAGACTGGCATAATCTGTAATAATAAGAGATTCACCCACTTCTATATTTTCATTTATTTTACTAAAAATTTCTTGAATTTCCTTTTCTCTTTCTTCACTTGAAAGTGCATTAATCTTTTCAAAATCAATCTTGCCAAGTTCTTTAAATTTTTTTGATTGTTTATTTTTTAAAAGTGGAATCATTAAATTTTTAAAAGGATATTTTAATGCCTTCTTCACGCTGGTAATTGGTTTTATATGTGCATAACTTCTATTAAAACTTATTGAAGAACTTGCTCCAATTGAAACGGGCAAAAAGGCCCTCCCATCAATGGAAGGAACATACTGACCAGTTTGGGCATAAACTCCAGCGAGCCCGCCATAAAACCCACCAGAAATTCCAATCCCTAAAGTATCCACTAATTGAATTAAATTATTTGTCCCCAAATAACTTCCCGCCACTATTTCCCTTGAAACAGTCAAGGTTCCATTTACAGTGGGCAAAGCATAACCCTTCACTAAACTCTTTAAACTTTTTCCTGAATTAATTAATTCCTTTGCCTTAACCCCCACCTCTTGATTGATCGCCGCAATTTTATCCGTTAAATTATTTGTGAGAAAACTATTCATGGAACTCATGAGAAGATTTAGGCCCTCTTCAATTCCCTTGGCCTTAATCATGGACATCACTTCACCATAGGATAATGGCGATTCTGGATCTGGAATTTTAAAGCGTCTACCAAAGCCACTAAAAAATTCCTCAGTGACAAGACCATCCTTTAAATGATTATTTTCATCTGAAATTTGATCATTAACTATAAACTGACGACTAGGTATTTGAAAAAGTGTTGATAAATGATTTCGACGAGATTTTAATTTTTCAAAAAGTAACATGCTAACTGGCTCAGGAAGATGGGAATTAAAAGCAATTTCTTCCCAATCTTTTTCACTTAAATGTAAAATTCTTTTGGCCATCCATTTTGCATCATCACTGGAACAATGAAAATCCTCTGCAAATTCAAAGGGAAAAATCACATTTTCAGAAAAAATTCTCCCATGAATCCAACTGAACATATTAATACTTTCAGGAACATCGGTTAATCCAAAGGGCAAAATGAGTGATTTAAAAATTCTTCTATTATCTATCGTTTCTTCGGCCAAAAATCCCAGTGCAAGATTAGGAATCGTAGACTGATCCTCCATGACTATTAAATCCTGGGCATAAAAATAATTTTCATCTTCAGGACTCGATGTGATCCACCTTGAAATATCTCTACCCACAGAGGCTTGAAAATCTAATAAAAAATCCTCGCGATCAAGTTTATTAGGAAAACCTACTTTAATATTTTGAATATATTTAATACCCGGAACAGTATACCCAAGTTTCCTAAGTAAATTTCTTCGAATAAAAAAATTATGAATTTGTGGACCCATATAGGCCTGGTAAAAAACCCCGTCTTTTTCAATGGTAAAGCGATAATTTTCTGAACGAGTTAATGAAAAGGAAGCAAATTTAACTTCGTCAATTTTAGGATTAATGCTGATAAGTTCATCACTAGCATTTTCCACTGACTGACCACTCACATTTTTCCAAAGATCATTTTCCTGGGGATCAAGGTCAGACAAATTCCAGACACCGCCAGTTTCCTTATGTAATTTTTGGTAGAGTTTGTGGGCCTCGCTAGGAATAAGTGCTTTATTTTTATAAACTAAATCAGCGGCGGGAAAGCCACCATAATTCAAGGGTATAGTTCCAGGTAATGGTCGATACTCCTGTGCTAAAAGGCGAAAACTCGTCAAAATGACAATGAATAAAAATATTAACTTATTATACATATTTAATACGTCCCTGAAACCGAGGGCAATGTAACTTTTAATACGCAACAAGACAAGCATCTATGTAAGATGTTCAATACTAAAATTTATGTTTTGTAATGTAGTAATAAATATGAACATGAAAAAAAGAAAAATCATTGTAGAAGAGAATTTTTAGATCTGACTCTTCTACAATGATTAAAAATATTTAGAAATTAAAAGAAAATCTTAGCGACAATTTTTTGCATTTTTTCTGGTTCAACACCTAAAGTTTCTGATGCTTTTTGAATTCTCTGGTCTAATTCTGAAATATCACCTGTGAATGATTTTTTTACAGCACCTTCAATGTCTTTAATTGATGATCCAATAAGACTCTTTGAAAATACCTCTGCATCCTTATCTGTTAATGCTCTTGAAGATGCTAATTTATTCCAGCTATGAAACAATTTAGCAATTTTTAGCGAACTCTTATTACTTAAACCAAAACTTTCCTTAATTTGACCTTGAATTTGACCAAGATAAAAGCGTTCTTTCATGGCGGCTAATTTTTCAACGTCAGCTACTTTATTTCCAGTTTTTTCTAAAGCAACTGATGCTCCTTCAAGTGCTGCTTTTGCATTAAATTTTTGTAATGATTTATAATTTACAAAATCACTATTAATCATGCTGATGACATTAGCACTTGCTGCATTTCTATTTGTAGATTTACTTCCAGCCACTGAAAGTGCGTAGTAACCATCATCGTAACCATCGTCGTAACCGACACTGTAGCCATCACTATTACCAAGATTGTAAAAATCATCATAACCGATGTCATACCCATCATCATAACCATTGTTATAATTTGCCGTTCCTCCAGATACTGTATAACCCCAGCTATAACCAGATTCATATCCATCATCATAGCCATCATTATATCCATCAGGAGCACCATCATTTATCCCATCAGTCTTACCTTCATTATAATAAAGGTTATATCCAACGTTATAAGATGCATTATAGGAAATAGTGTATCCATCGTCGTAACCATTGTCGTACCCAACTTGATTACCCTTTGAAGTTCCTGCAGCAGTTCCCTCGGTCTTACCTATAGGTAATCCTAGGTTGTATCCCAAATTATATCCCACTGGGTATTGTTCGTTATACCCTCTATCATAACCCTTATTGTATCCAACACCTTGGCCTACTGGAAATTGATTAGCATAACCATCATTTCGACCCTGAGTATATCCAGCCGCCAGGTAATAAGTTTTACCTTCCGCAAATTTTTCATTGTAACCAAATGTATAACCCTCATTGTAACCAATTTGAGATCCCTGAGTATTTCCATTGGCATAACCAGTATCATAACCGTCGTTATATCCTTCAGATTTGCCAAGTGAAGTTCCATCAGTAGTACCATCGGTCTGACCTTCACTGGTTCCATCGGTTTGTCCCGTGGTAAATCCTGCGTTATATCCCTCTTGATATTTTTTCTTACAACTCATTCCTAATAAGGGAAGAGCCACAAGTATCAGCATTAATCTTTTTTGTGTTTTCATATTACATTAGCCTTTTATAATATATTTAATTCTTTAATTTAAAATAAAACATTTAATAAAATTTTATTCACTTGCTCAGGAGTTGCTCCAATTGACTTTGAAGCCACATCGATTCTTTCCTTCAAATCCTGATTATCACCCTTAACTGATTTTTTTAAGGCCTGATAAATATCCTTAATACTTGAACCAATTAAATTTTTAGAAAAAGCCTCTGCATCCTTGTCTGTTAATTCTCTTGATCCAGATAATTTATTCCACTGATGAGTCATCTTAGCGAGTCTCATGGCACTTTGAGTTGTTAAACCAAATCGATCCTGCAATTGTTCAGTCATGGCATTTAAGAAAAATCTTTCCTTCATGGCGGCAATTTTTTCCATATCAGCTTGGGTTGTTTTACCAGTGCCTAAAAGAATTCCAGTTTCTTTTAAATAAACTTTTGAATGAAATCTTCCTAATTTTTTGTAGTCAATGAGATCAGAAGTAAAGCTCGAAGCAACTGCTAGAAGTGGAGTTTGCGCTCTATCAGATAATCCGTGTCCATCGTAATAGCCATCGTCGTATCCATCATCGTAACCATTATCATATCCATAATCATAACCACTATTGTAACCATCATTAGATCCATCGGCATAACCATCATCTACACCCTTAAAGTATTGGGCAATTCCCACATCATAACCTGCACTATAACCATCATCATCCCCGTCGTTATAACCCTTATTGTAATTGTTTTTATAGCCAATATCATAACCATCATCAAAACCATCGTCATAGCCTTTATTTGAGCCATCACTATATCCCTTTACATCGCCATCCTTACCGCCATCAGTCTTACCTTTACCGTAGGAATTGTTGTAAGCAGTGTTATAGGCATTTGTATAAGTTTGGTTGTAACCATCCTGATTACCCTTATTATAGCCTGCAGTATTTCCAGTATTAAAACCTGAATTTTTTCCTGCAGTATATCCAGAGGCATCACCCGAAGCATAACCAGCGTTGTATCCCTCAGTCTGTCCATTGGAATAACCATTTAAATAATCTGGAGTTGCATATTGATTACGAGCATCGCTCCAACCAACTTCTTTCCCCTTTACTATTCCACTATTGTATCCTTGAGTGTAACCAAAACCCTTACCATCATTAAAACCATCAGTATTACCTTGATTAAAATTTGGTGTATAATTTTGATCGTAAAAAGTTTTGAAATACTGATCGTAAGTTGATTTATAACTTTCTTCAAATCCATCGTCGTAACCAGCATCAAATCCCTTTTGATAGGATTTTTTACAACCAGAAACAGAAATTAAAATAATTGGAATAAGGACTTTAAATCGCCTAATACTCATAAACTTTCCCCGTTATTCAAAAATTAATAGTAAATTTTGAAAAAAATGTTTTCGGATGGAAAGCTCTCACGGGTGCAATTCTTAAGTCAACGATGCAATGGTTAAATCATTTTATTGTAAGGTTTATGTTCCTTCTTACTTTATAATAAGGATCTCTAAGAGCCATTTTGAGTATATTATCTGAAATAGAAAAAGGTTTTACCATGTTCACTTTTAATAACTCCTATGCTGAACACCCTTCTCCTTTTTATAGTAAAATATATTCTACAAATCATTTTCAACCAACACTTCTTATCTTTAACCAGGAACTTGCCCAAAAACTCAATATTTCCATAGATAAAATAGATAAAGAAAATATTCCAAAATATTTTTCTGCCTGCGAATGGATTCCGGGTTCAAATCCCATTGCTATGAATTATGCTGGCCAACAATTTGGTCACTTTGTCCCACAACTTGGAGATGGGCGTGCAATGCTCCTTGGTGAATTTATGACAAATAATAATCAAAGAATTGATGTCCATTTAAAAGGATCAGGTCCTACGGCCTACTCCAGAAATGGTGATGGTAAATGTGCACTTGGTCCTGCAATGAGAGAATATATTGTGAGTGAAGCGATGCATGCCCTGGGCATTCCCACTTCACGAACACTTTGCATCGTCAAAACAAATGAAATGATTCAAAGGGAAGTTCTCCAACCGGGAGCAGTTTTAACAAGACTTGCCCTTGGCCATATTCGCGTGGGCACCTTTCAATATTTTGCAGCACAAAATGATATTAAGAATTTAAAAATTTTGGCAGATTACTCAATTGAAAGATTTGCCCCTCTTTTAAATAATTCAATAAATCCTTATTTTGAATTTTGGAAAGAGATTTGTCAGAAACAAATATCACTAGTTAATCAATGGATGTCTGTGGGCTTTATTCATGGAGTCATGAATACTGATAATGTATCTATTTCTGGAGAAACTCTCGACTATGGTCCCTGCGCTTTCATGGATCATTTTTCCTATCATAAAGTTTTTAGTTCTATTGATGTTAAAGGCCGCTACTCCTATTCAAATCAAATAAATATTATCATTTGGAATTTAGCAAGACTTGCTGAATGTTTTATCCCACTTCTTCAAGAACAAACTGAAGTAGCAACAAAAATGTTTGGGCATGAATTAGAACTCTTTCATAAAAAAATACTGCAAGATTTTCACCACACTATTTGCAAAAAACTTGGTTTAAGCAAATTTGAACCTGATGATAATATACTCATCAATTCATGGTTTGAATTACTAGAATCTAATAAATGTGATTTTACTTTAGGTCATATTGACATTGAAAAAATTTTACAAAAGCAAAAAACATTTACCAATTTAGAAACATTTCCAGAATTTGATAAATTTTATATCCTTCTAAGAAATCGTCTTGAAGAAGAGAATCGTCCTTTAAGCGATGTGTTAGATCAGTTATCAAAAATAAATCCCATGACAATTCCACGAAATCATCAAATCGAAAAAGCTATTCAAAGTTCCATCAAAAAAAATGATCAAGATTTTTTTGAATTACTCAATGCTCTCAAGTCACCCTATGTTAGATTAGAAAAGCTTACTGAATATCAATTACCACCCACTAAAGAACAAAAAATTTTAAAAACCTTCTGCGGTACCTAAAAATATTCTATAAAAACAATATAACATTATTTAACAAGTGCTTTTGCTAAAGCTGGAATTTCTTCTAGCATTGACTTCCGCACATCATCAGTAGCAGGAACTACTCCATAAAATGTTTTCCATATAACTTCTTTAATTCCTGAAAATCTTAAGGTCCCATCTCGCATGGCCACCGGAAGTGTTTCCTTTACTGCAGCAAGTCCCAGTTCAGGCGTACCAGTGGTCATTAATACCAGCGCTTTTTTATGATGAAGCAGACCTACTGCACCCTCTGGTAGATATTTAAAAGCAAATCCATAACTAAAAACTCGGTCAATATATCCTTTTAACAAAGCAGGTCTATCAAACCACCACATGGGATATATAAAGGCCAAGGAATCGGCCCAAAGAATTTCGGCCTGCTCTCGGGCAATGTCTTCAGGAATTTTCCCCGACTTAAATTCCATAAAATCATCTCCATCAAGAACTGAGTCAAATTTTATTTGATAAAGATCTCTGGTGCGAATTTCTGCTCCAGCAATTTTTAATTCTTCTTCTAAACGTTCTTTTAAAGCGTGATTAAAACTTTTTGGATTTGTGTGACAATAGATGATTAAAACTTTTGACATATTTTTCCTTTTACATAATCTCAACTCTAGTCCGTAACAAAAAATACTATCAATGAGAGAAAGGAAAAAGATAGTAGGTAATAACCCTACTGACTAATGTGATAGAAAATTTTTTGCAATTTTTAAAATGAGTGGATCTAGCCAACTATCAATTGGAGCCGCAATTAGTCCTAATTTTTCCGCCTTACTCACATTTAAATACCAATCATCATTAATGCCAAAGGGAGAGCAATCATTCATTTCCTGATTTATTTTTAGATTTTTCCTAACAGCAGTTTCAATTTTTTGTATTAAAACATTTAAGGCAATAGGTTCTGTTGAAGCAACATTAATAGGACCCTGAGGTTTCATTTCACACATTTTAAAAAGAATTGAAGCAGCATCATCAGAATGAATAAAAGATATTTTAGCTAATAAATTTGAAAAAAATATTTCTCTTTCATCATTTATTCTTTCAATATGAAAATGAAGTCTCTTTGTGTAATCATCAAGACCCAAAACAATGGGAAATCTAACAAATGTCATTGGCAATTCTTCCCTTGAAAAAATGGCCTCTACTTGCCTTTTAGCTACAGCGTAGTCTTCAGCTGGATCAACCATCTTTAAAAATGAATAATTTTGCGGATCAAAATCACTCTCAACAAGGTTACCCTTAAATTCATAAACGGACATAGTCGAAGTCAAAATATACTTTTTAGTTTTTGGAACTAATATTTCTGTAGCAATAGTGGCGTGATTGGCAGAAAGACAAATCTGATCATAAATAACATCCCAAGTGCGGCCCTCCACTAGCCTCTTTAATGTGGGAACATCTCCTCGATCACATTTCATTAATTCAACTCCAGTTGGACTTAACTCATGGCCACGATTTATCACCGTGACCTCGTGCCCAGCACCAACAAGTTGTTGAACTAATTTTTTTCCAAAATATCTATTTCCACCAATCACCAGTATTTTTAATTTCATCGGGCAAGTTTACATTAATTACTAATTCTAGAAAATATAAAAAATTAATCCGCTCTTCTTTCAGTTCCAACTTTCAGCGTAACTAGAGTTTGAAGCCAATAAACATTACCCCTTATTCCTCCACACTCTCCCTGACCTTTATTAATAATTTCTGGTTGAAATACAACCGCTTGATCAGCTCTTGAAAGCCCCAAAATATTATTTTTAATAACTTGCAATTGCTTATAACCATCCTCATTCAATCTACAAAGTGTATTAGCATACTGACGAGGATAACTAGCTTGAGCTTTAACACTCTGTAGTAATCCTACAAAACTAAAAACCGTTACAAATATTACATTTTTTATTTTCATATAGTAGCTCTCCTAAATTTTATCGTTCTAAGAAAGTGTATATTATTTTAAAGGACTTCAATTTTTCTTATGACAAAAAGCTAATATAACTGTCACTTATTGTATTAATTACTGGTTTAAAATGGTACATGGTCTAAATCTGGTGGATCTGGTGGTAGCTTTGAAATTTTGCCCACTGCTCTTCATGGAGTTGTGAATTTGTAAACTCAATAGAATAAAAAAGCGGCGATGAATTTCATGGGGGCACACATTATAAGTAAAAGGACACGTACTCTTCCTGCAAGAGTATATTTCATTATATAAGTTTAAAAGAAATAATTTGCCACCACTTTTAGACCAGGTACATAAACTGTATTTTAATCTTCTAAAATAACTTAGACTTAAGCCTTCTTACCTCAATTCATTTTTATGGTCATACTAATTATTTAAAACAACCATCAAATAAAGCCCTATCAATGTTTCCTATCAGGAAATATTTGACCTATTATTTCTTTCTTTTTAAAAAACATCTCAAATTTATTATGTTACACATTTCATTAGAAAATTCTAAAAATACATTGTATATGGAGATTTATGACCACCAACAGCAAACTGCGCTCATTTCTATACTCGACTATTACTTTAATATTATTTGTTTCCTTATTCACTTCCTGTGGCAGCAAAAACGACACCCAACACCCACATAAAAATTCTAAATTGCTTCAAAAATCTGCAAAATTAGCTGGAGATCGCACTGGAAGTGGAGGCGATGCACTCGTCTGTCTTAATGATGAGGGCGAAATTGAATCTGTTGAACTCTGGGACTATGTGGAAGGAAAAGCATTAGAAAATCTTAATGTCGACCTTGGCCCCGATACCCTAACTACCATTGAAAAATTTGACCTTTATTTAACTAGATTAGCTCAGTATGACAATGAACTATCAGAGAGCATCAAATATTTTAGAAGATATGCTGAATATATTGCAAAAAGTGAATCATCCCCAGATGGTTTTATTAGTTTTATACAAGCTAATAATACTTTCAGACTTAAGGACATTAAAGATGCCACTATGGTGATTGAACTTCATGGAAAGAAAAATTGCGAAATCTGGCAAATTGCAAGACAAATAAAAAATCCTTCTCCAGTCACTTCGATGATACAAATTGATCCTCGTCTCACTCAAAAAATGAGCAAGGATCATCTAGTGGGTTTAATCATGCATGAATTCATGGTATAATTCTCTTTCCAGATAAATGGCCATTTGGGAACAAAGCGTAAAAAGTGTTTCACGTTCTAATACAGTTAATTTTTTATTTTTATCTTCTAGGTAGAATGCTAAAACGCCAACGCTATCACTTTTTGCAACTAGAGGAATAAACATTGATTGTGCATCTGGAAGTGTGTCGGTTAATTTTCCACAGGGAATTTTTTTTCTTTATAAAAATCAAAAAAATTTCAGACATTCCATGCCTACAATACCTACCTTGTTTTTGACTGATTTATGAGAATAAAATGTGAAGTCGGCCAATATTTAAGATTAATAAATAAAAATAAATAAATCCCAAGATCAAAGTGGGGAAAAATGACAGGCATTGAAATAAAATTGATCTCCTTTCAACATTGCCCAAACGCAGCAGTAGTGCGTAGTCATTTAATAAGCATGAATATTATTTTTGAAGAAATTAAACAGGATGTGATACCTGAACATAGTGGATTGAGGCTTTATTCTTCACCTACTCTATTTAAGGGAGATAAACTTATTTTTGGATGTGAAGTACATAATGATTCCTTAAGTTGTACATTTGGAATTCCAACAAGAGTAGAACTTCAAAAAATGCTTACAGAATAATTTTTTCTAAAAGGAAAATAGATGCAAAAAATTGCCAATGATTTTTATAATACTTACGGAGATCGATGGTATACGGCCAATGATGATCCTGTCGCCTTACTCCGTGCAGAATCTAAAACAAAAACTCCCTGGATAATCAATCAAATAAAGTCCTATCAACTGTTAAATTCAAGAACGAAAGTTTTAGATGTGGGATGTGTTGCGGGATTTTTAAGCAATGAACTTTCTAAAGTTGGTTTAAATGTAACTGGCGTTGATTTATCTCCCAATAGTTTAATGATCGCGCGTAAATATGATGAAACAAAGTCTGTTAACTATCAAACTGCCGATGCATACCACTTGCCATTTCCTGATCATAGTTTTGACATTTTAACGGCAATGGATTTTTTAGAACATGTTGAACATCCAGATACTATCATTAAAGAATTTTCTAGAGTCTTAAAACCAAATGGTTTATTTATTTTTCACACTTTTAATCGAAATTTTTTCAGTTATGTTGTCATTATTAAATTAGTGGAATGGCTCGTTAAAAACACCCCTAAAAATATGCATGTCATTAATCTTTTTATAAAACCTCAAGAATTGGTGGCCTATTGTCTGCAAGTCGATTTAATCGTTCAAGAAATGATTGGAATCAAACCACTATTTTCAACAATCCCCTTAAAAAATTTTTTCACAGGAATTGTTCCAAGTTCCCTCAAGTTTAAACTGACAAAAACTTTACTCCTTTCTTATATGGGAATAGCTCAAAAGGGAAACTCTTAATAGGACTACTTTTTTATATTATTTTTCAACATTAATTGATATATTATTTTTTTATAATTTAAAAACTTAATAATGTACAAAAAAAACAAACACCACATTGAATTACATAAATCATCTCGTATTGGCTGGTTAAGAGCAGTTGTTCTTGGCGCAAATGATGGAATTGTTTCAACTGCCAGTTTAGTCCTTGGAGTTGCAGCTGCTAGTGTTGGACAATCAGAGGTTTTACTCAGTGGAGTTGCTGGGCTAGTGGCCGGTGCCATGTCCATGGCCGCTGGAGAATATGTTTCTGTTAGTTCCCAGTCTGACACAGAAAATGCAGACCTCGCTAAGGAAAAAAAAGAACTTGCTGATAATCCAAAACATGAATTAGAAGAATTAGCACACATCTATATTGGCCGTGGCCTGACACAGGAACTTGCCTATGAAGTTGCTAACCAATTAACAAATCATGATGCTTTAGGTAGCCACGCAAGAGATGAATTAGGCATTACAGATTTTAGTGCCGCAAATCCTATCCAAGCTGCTTTTGCCTCTGCAACAACTTTTGCTCTTGGAGCAGGACTCCCAATACTTGTTGCCTATTTTAGTCCTGAAAAATATTTAGTATATACAGTCTCACTTTCTTCTCTACTTTGCCTTTTTTGTCTTGGCTTAATTGCCGCCCAAATAGGCGGCTCCAGTCTTATTAAAGGCTCATTGCGTGTGACATTTTGGGGCGCCTTTGCCATGGCAGTAACGATACTTGTTGGAAAATTATTTGGGACGACGATTCTCCCCTAAGATTCCTCCCTCCACTAACTAAAATTTTTTCTATCACTAGCTAAACTTATTTCAATATTTTAATATTTTAATAAATATGGCAATTCTTACGTGCTACAATCGAACAAAAATGTATCAACTTGCTTCTATGGAGAATGATTCATGCAATCCCATTCTTTAAAATTTTTTGAAATTAAATCGAATTTTGAAGCAAAAAGTTCTTTAGACAGATCATCTATAGAAAATTTTTTTAAAGAATCACTAGATTTTATTTTTCCTGGGATGCTAAGAAAAAGATTTTTCGACATTTCAGAAATGGATTCTTTTTTAGCAAAATATTTACTGGAGTTAGAAACAATTTTAATTACAGTGGAAGTTGAAAAAAAGAAGGCATCTGAAATTGTCTCTGAATATAGTAATCAACTCATCAATATCAGTATGGAAATTGAAAAAGATGCCAGGGCCCTGCTTCAGGGCGATCCAGCAGCAAAAAATTTAGTAGAAGTTCTTCTTTGTTATCCAGGGCTCATTGCTATTGCTTCACACCGAATTGCCCACTTTTTTCAAAAGCAAAAGATTGCCATTCTCCCTCGACTTCTGAGTGAACTAGCCCATGAAAAAACCGGTATTGATATTCACCCTGGCGCCAAAATTGGTGAATCCTTTTTTATTGATCACGGCACTGGTGTAGTTATTGGCGAAACTGCTATTATTGGAAACAATGTTAAAATGTACCAAGGCGTTACACTTGGTGCACTCAGCGTGGAAAAAAAATTAGCGGAAATAAAACGCCATCCCACAATAAAAGATAACTGTGTGATTTATTCCCATGCCACTATTTTAGGTGGAGATACAATTATAGGTGAACACTCTGTCATTGGCGGAAATGTTTGGATCACAAAAAGTATCCCTCCCTATTCCATGGTGTATCATAAAAGTGAAGTAAAATTAGCAAGTATTGATCAAGAGAAAAATAAAAATAATAAAATTCATCTTCAGGAGGAACTGACTTATGACATTTAATACTATTTTAGAAACCATAGGAAAAACTCCAGTTGTTAAAATAAACAACCTGTTTCCAGAAGCTAATAAAAAAAATATTGAAATTTTTTTAAAACTTGAACGCAGCAATCCAGGCGGATCCATCAAAGATCGTATTGCTCTTGCCATGATTATTGATGCTGAAAAAAATGGCCATCTCAAAAAAGAGACCCTCATCATTGAACCAACATCAGGTAATACGGGAGTCGGACTGGCCATGGTAGCAGCAGTCAAGGGATACCGATTAATTTTAACCATGCCGGAAAGTATGAGCATTGAACGACGTCGCCTCATGGCCATCTATGGAGCAGAATTAGTTCTTACTCCCAGAGAAATGGGCATGAAAGGTGCCATTGAAAAAGCACGGGAATTAGTCGCTGAAAATAATAATTCCTGGATGCCCATGCAATTTGAAAATTTATCTAATGTGGAAATTCATCGCCAAACAACTGCAATAGAAATTGAAGATGATTTTCCTAATGGTCTAGATTATTTAATTACAGGAGTTGGAACGGGAGGACATATTACAGGTTGTGCTGATGTGCTTAAAAAGAAATTTCCAAAGCTAAAAGTTTTAGCTGTGGAGCCTGAACTTTCTCCGGTTCTTTCTGGAGGAGCACCTGGACCACATCCCATTCAAGGAATCGGTGCCGGATTTATTCCTCAAATCCTCAATCGAGAATTACTTGATGGTGTCGTAAAAATTACTAAAGAAGAAGCCTTCCAGCAAACTCGCGACGCTGCCAAAAAAGAAGGTATCCTCCTTGGAATATCTAGTGGAGCTAGCCTTGCGGCTGTAGCAAAAAAAATTAGTGAAATGCCCAGCGGATCAAAAGTATTAACATTTTGTTATGATACGGGAGAGCGCTATCTTTCCATCGAAGGACTATTTTAAAACAAATTAAAATTAATTTAAATTAATTTTAAAATAATCAATTTTGGAAAATTGCTGAGATTTCAGATAACCAATACAACTATTTCCTTCCATGCTTTTTCAAGGGGATCAAGTACCATCAAGCATAAATAAATTTAAAATAAAATGTAAATGTTTGCCAAGACTACTTATATTCCCACTTTCAATAAAAGTATTAATTATCATAAAAAATAAAAAAATCCTAAATCGTACAAGAAAAAGATGCTGTTGAAACTTTCCATGAATACGACACCACTGTGAAATGAAAAGTCCTGCGCTAAGTAAAAGGCAGTAGAGGGCATATAGTTGATAATTTTGAAGTGTCTCCCAATAACCTAACCTCGAAATGGCAGAAACATCCAAGGTAAAATGAAATAAAAAATTTCCAACTCCAGCGGCCATGAATGTTGCAAAAAATAATCTTAGATTTGGATGACCTTTAAAAAAATGAAAATAAGTTGGAAAGAAAAAAACCTCCACCAACAACTCTTTAAAATAATAATAGTACCTATTAAAAAAATCCGAAATGCTGCGTGCTTCAAAACACCTATAGACATTTCTCTTTACCTGCCAGCCACATAATCTAATAATCCCCACAATTGTATGTGTGCCAATAGACAAATAAAAAATTGAGTGAAAAAAATTGGCAATGACAGCTAACCAATTATTAGTAAAACTTAATTCTTGGGAGGTTTGATAAAATATGATGGCCTTATCTATATGCATCACGAGAGGCTTTGGATCAATTAAAAAAACTTTCTGAATAATCGTCTGTTCACCATAGATAAATGTTTGCATTAATAAATGAACAAGCGCTAAAACCAAACTCCATGCAACTAACTTCAAACCCTTTAGTTGTGTCCTTGCTAGATCTTGATTATTTTTTGCCTCAGTTTGATTAAGATACTGCCATCCCTTTGGAATTGGTAAAATGGTCCAAGTCCAAAAAGGCATGAAGGTCAATAAATGCCAGTAACGAAAATGGGGATCCTTTAGAGCAAAAATCCAATACCATAAAAAATTTCCCAGAATGATGATGCTCCCACCTAGAATTCCTAAAAAAAATTGTCCGCCACAAGTAGGACCAATTGCAATGAGTCCAAGTGTTATAAGTGAAATAACAATTGCTACATTATAAACATTTTTTTTAAGTATCTTTGTAAAAAGCAAAATCAACACAATACTCAAAATTGAACTATATAAAAAAAAATTTGAATTTTGTGATTGTGTTGCCAAATTTTTTATCACAGGCATTGGCCAATTAGGAAAACTATGGATCGCTAACCAGTAAAGTGAACTTAGTACTAGCAATTTTTTTTTGTATTGAGGAAAACTAATAAATAAACCAAGAATAAATATTTTATCCCAAATAAATCCCTGTGCTAAATAAAAATATTTATTATGGTGAAATTGCAAAATCCAAAAAATACTAGAAAATAATAACCAAATAACCAGTTTACCCAAAATAGTTTGAGCAAATTGTACTATTTTAGGATTTTTCTCTAAATCAGGAATGATTTTAAATTTAAACATTTTATGTCATGATTTTAAAACAATGAAGACTGAGATCCAAGAAAAAATAAAAAACTATTTATGCAAGTCCTTTGGGATTACATCTTCAAAATTAGAAATGCATACAAATTTGCTTGATCACTGGATTATGGACTCTATACATGTCTTAACTATCGCGCAATTTTTAGAATCAGAATTTGCTATTGAATTAACCGCTGATGACATGGATATGAACAATTTTACGAATCTCCATCAATTGAGTCATTTTGTTTTTCAGAAAATGTCTCTTTAATTTTTTTTCTATCTATTTTTCCATTAGGATTTTTTAATAACTCATCAACAACTATGAATTTTTCTGGAATCTGGTAGGAGGCAAGATACTGTTTGCAATAACTTCTCATTTTTTCTTCAATTTCAGTTCTTGTTATATCTTTTGGACTTTCTACTACTGCATGAAGTTTTCCATCAAAAAAAACACAACTTGCATTTACAACTTGGTTTAATATCTTTTCCACTTCCTCCAGGGAAATTCTATACCCCTTATACTTAATCAAATTATCCCATCGACCCTCTAAAAAAAGTTGATCATTTTTAACACTAACTAAATCACCGGTATTATATTCAACAATTTCATCGTACCCCAAATAGTTTCTCATTAAACTATGCCCTTTAATCCACAGTTGGCCCTCTCTCATAAAAACATAATTTGGCAGAGGAAGCTTCGCAATTGGCACTGGAAATTCTTTTTCAAATGCATAACATAAATAACTATTAGCTTCTGTTTGCCCGTAGAGATTATAAAATTTTGATTTTGGATAATTTTTATCACAGTTTGAATGAAGATCAGAATAAAATTTTTTAGAAATACTTTGTCCAGTAAAAATAAGTTTTTTTAATGTGGGTAGATTAATATCAACAATTTTTTCCCAAAATGATGGCACCGTTTGAATGACACTTACTTCCTGAATCCTTAAATAATCTTTTACATTTTTTTGAAATAATTTAATTTGATCGGGTACAATAACTAAAGTTGCACCCGCATTAAAAGTGGCAAAAACATCTAATACACAAACATCAAAACTTAATGGCGAAAGGCATGCAACTTTATCCATAGAAGAAAATTGAAAAAAAACCTGCGCCCACTTAATAAAATTCATGGCCCTCTTGTGATCAAAGGAAGCACCTTTCTTTTCTCCTGTGCTACCAGAGGTGTAATAAATATAACAAAGGTCACGTTCCTCAAGAACTGGAAGTTTTACCAAGGAAATATTGATATGATTAAAATTAGTGGGCATATTTTCTAAAATAATTTTAGCTTTGCAGTCTTGAATAATCTTATTCACCACATTCATTGGCCAAAGAGGATCCAAAATGACATAGACCGCCCTTGCCTTATTCACAGCAAGCATGGCAACAATTGAACGCCAGGACTTACTCATTTTTATAATGACGACCTCGCCTACTTGTACCTTTTGATGATGCATTAACTCATTCGCCCATTGATCACTAAGGTGATTTAACAGCTCGTAAGATATATGAGTCTCCTGATCAATGATCGCAATTTTTTTAGAATTTTTTTTTAATAAAAGTTGATTAAGTGTTTTCATGAGAAATAGAATTTTGAATTTGACTTAAACATAATCTGGGATAAGAACCATCACTGAGATGAACTTCGCTTCCCATTAGTGCAGGATTAAATATACTTACTAAGGTCATACCAGTTTTAGAAATAAGCGTATGACGATCATGTTTATTGAGAGCATAAATAGTACCAACTTTGATGGAAAATGAATTTCCATCTTGATCGATAATTTCACCTTCGCCTCGAATACAATAACAAGCTTCAAGATGATTTTTATATTCCATTACTGCATGACAATTTTGTTTTATTTCGGTGACATTAAAGGAAAATCCCATTGAATCTTCCTGCAACAAAAGTCGATGGCTTATCCATTGTCCATTAGGGTCGCAAACCACACGTTCGGTATTTTCTATTGAAGATAATGTTCTAATAATCATTATTTTATAATAGTAAATTTTTAGCTTTAAACAAAGTTCTCATTTTATCTCTTTTAATCTATATCTTCCTCATGTCATTCGCTAATTCTGGAAATCGTATCTCAAGGTAGCACGTCTCGACTCGACCTTCTTGCTCTCATAACATCCGATTATTTTACGTATTTGGTATTACTAAAGCTTAATATTCCACTCGCGGTATATTTTAGATTTTCTAATATAATCTCGATAAGCACAGTTTCTATCAGAAAAATCTAAATGAAGAAACTTTTCTGTAATTTCAGTCGATTCAGGTCCACCTCTAATCATTGCTTTTAATTTCTTGCCATAACATAGCTTGATATCAATTTTTTTACTTATTTCGGGCATACTGGCCAATAGGATACAAAGTTTCTGCTGATCCTCTTCGTACACCTTTGATTGAGAACCATCCTTAGTACTAGAAATTTTTCTTGCATTATTATTTAGAAGTTTATTGATGCTTTTTGAAAACACATTAACAAAATTCCTCATATTACTTAAAGCGCCATTTTGAGCCTGCTGGATATCAAGCATAACTAATTCATCAGAATCTTTTCCAGAAACTTTCCTTAGTGTTTCTAGGTAAGATTCCATTGCCAGCATCTGTGCTGTAATGTTTTGATCCTCTAAACTAGAATTTTGAAAGTATTCATCCAATGCAATTCTTGTAATCATATCTAATCTTGAGCTAAATACAACAGTCCCAAATTGTAAATCTGCAGTATTAAATATCCTTTCCACTGCCTTAGCAGGTGTTACAGCTTTAAGAATAAGAGCATCTGTTAATGTATCAGAAATTAATTTTAGTTTTTCTTCGATATCAATATAAATTTCTTGAAATGCAGATGTTTCAAATGATGCTGGTTGGTTTTCAGCTAAAAATTTTCTAAGATCATCAATCGCTTGTTTAGGAGAAATTTTCCACTTACTTCCAGTTCGTTCGAAAGCAGAACTAAGAACTCCTAAAGCATCAGGTTGAAGTACTAGAGTAAATTCTCTATTTACGAGTATTGTAGTTTTTACTATCCAATCTCTATATTCTTTTTCCACCAATTCATAATCTGGAACGTATTTTCCATTAGGCCATTGGGTAAAAGGGTCAAACTCACAAAAAGCAATCGCATCACCATTGATTCGTGGAATAGTATCAAGACCAAGAAGCTTGTAAGGTGCAAAGGAGCTATTATAGATATCAGATAAGGGATTTGTTATACCATCGGAAAAACTTCCACCGTTACCTGAGCATTGACCTGTTAATTTTTTAATTACTTGTCCAATAATTCCATATTTATCTGCGTTTGAGATTGTTGTTGGATCATTATATCTTTTTTTAAATTCTGCAAGAATTCCGTCACCTTTGGTACTTGCAACTTGAACGATTTTCCATCTTTCATAAACTACAGCATGTCGACTTGCATCAGACTCTGTTGCAGCTGGAGCGCCTGCTCTGACTTTGGAAAGCCAATCTAAAAAAGAAGGAATTTTTCGATCATAAAGAGTTACTGCGGTTAATAATCCTCCACTTTGTTTCGGATTATTATTAATATTAAATTTAAATTCTAATAAGTTTCTTGCATCTTTTAACTCACACCATCTATTTGAAAGCGATTCCAGAACACACTTAAAACCCGAATTAATAAGTGTTCCATCCGATATTTTTCTAATTTTTCTATTAATTTTTCCGACTCTAATACCTTCAACAGTATTTCCCAAAAATTCTGAAGCAGCTGAAAGCCCAATGCCAAGAGCTGGATTTACGATTGAAACACCACCTCCAATTGAAGAAACTAAGGAAGTTATAGAAGAAATGATCCTTGGATTATTATCCAAACATTTAGGCACGTTTGTAATCGATTTATAAAGTTGGTTTGTAGATAAAATAATTTGAGAATAAACTTCGTTAATATTATCGCCTGTCATCTTATTTTCGGCATTTCCTTGAGCCACTAATGTAGCTTTTTCGATTTGTACTTGCCGTAAGGCATTTTGAAGTTCACTGATGACGCTAGGATCTGCCGTTTGGCCAATTTGATTTGAAAGCTCAATTTCCTTTGCCTTAATTTTCTCTATTTCAATTTTTAAAGAATTACTTGATTGTAGTTGGATCATTTTGGAGCTAAGTCCTCCTAATTGAGCAATCGATCCGGCAACGGTTACACATTCAGGACTCTTCAATGTTTCAAGAATATCAATTAATGCTTCAGAATCTGCAAGTACAAGTTTTGTCCAGTCCCCTTGAGAAGGGCAAGTGGAGCTAAAATAATTCAAAAGATCTTTTCCTACGTAATCATTTGCTTGGGCTGAAGATATTCTTATGAAAATGACAAAAAATGCTAATAATCTCATTCATAACCTTTGATAAATTCTTAATTTATTCATACTAACGTTTATAAAAATGAAAGACAAAATATTTGAGGAAATGTTTTTATTGATAATCCTTTTTTACTTTCTCTAATTACATAAAACTTACTTAAATCAAAAAATCTCAAAGATTCACCTATCAATTCCCTTACATTATTGCCCTAGGACTGTGAAAAAATTATAGATCTCATGGATCTCATTGCCTATGCTTTTTATCTTTGTTAAAGCCAGATGTTGCGAACTAAGTTTCTAAACTTAAGTATCAAAAAATGAGGCGGCTTTGATTTTGCTGATGAAATTTAATTTTAAAGTTCTCATTTTAGTAATATTTATTACTTCTTCAAATCTTTGGGGACAAATAAATTCATTAAATAATTTCCAAAACGATCGCGAAGGAAAATCTGCTTTTATTGGCAAGCGAGAAGAAAAAAAAATTCATTTATGGTTAAATAAATGGAATATCGCTCTTGCAGAAGAAATTTTTGAGACTTCACTCAAAGAATTTAATCCTGGAAATATTTGTGCCTTTGATCTGACTTCTCTAATAAATGCTAAAGCAAAGGGTTTTGGTTTTGATGCCAAAATACTATTCTATGTTCTAAGAAAACAAAACTATATTGACGATGTAGTTTTAAACACATTCTTAAAAAATTTAAAATCTCAAAATTTAAAACTTCAATTTGCAAATTCAATCAATGATTATAATGATTATATAGAATTAAATGATTCAGCAAAAAATACTTTTACTGAATTTCAAAAAAGTTCTAAAACTCGATGTATTGATGAATCATATAGGCTACTAAAAGCTGAAATTGATAAAAATAAAAGTGCTTCCCGTAATTTACCATCAATCATCATCCAAGCTTATAATGAAAAAATTATTAATTATGCATCTGCACAAAAACTACTAAGAGCAAATCAAGTAAAACTTAATGAAAATTACATTACATTAAGAGAATATCTATCTAAAAAAAATGAACTAAGAAATTTATTTCCGATTAATAACCAAGAAAAAAATGATTTTATAAATAAACTATCTCGTCGAGAAGCTCTTAGTCCACGAAGTAAACTCTTCCAAAAATACAGCATTATCCAAATGACAATTCTAGCAAGTGTCATTGAAAGACTGGCTGAACATTTAGAATCAACCAAAATTGAGATACTGGTTTATGACAAACAAGGACAGGGTGTTATTAATAAAATTGAACTTGAGGAAATGGAACGCTTTCGTTTTGCCCTTAAATATTTACAAAAAGAAATGACTCTCCTAGGGACTAACTATCTCATTGGATTTAAACCATCCTACCAAGATATTATTGCTGCTGCCTATGAAATTGGAAAAATTAAATCTGAACATGTGGAAACAATTGCGAAACTAGAAGTACTTTGGAATCCCAAAAAAACACAATATGAAAAGTTTGCTTCTCTCATCAGATTAACTGGAACAGTGGGAACCCTGCTTATTCCACCACCCTATGGTTTTTTAGTGGCACTTGGTCTGGTGGCCATAGAGATGACGTCAAAAAAATCTGAAAAATTAAAATCACCCGATCACAGTTTATTTTAGGTTTATTATGATTAAATTATTATGTTTTTTACCCATTATTTTTTTTCAAATTTCTCTCCCCATCTACGGGCAAACTTTTTCAGTAGTCCAGCGAACTCCTAAATTTAAAGCTGTCATCAAAAAAACAAATCTTCCTGATTTAATCAGCAGGACTCATTTTGATGGAAAGTATTTTAAAATTGTTCAAGGAATTGAATCTTCACCTATTTCTTTCAAGTCAGACAAAGTGCTATTACTTAAAGCGGCCACCACTTACTATCACTTAAATGTCGCCAGAAAATATTTTGTTGAGGTGGTTAAATCTGAAAGAGTTAAAAATTTACCCCAAATAATTGTAAGACTAGATATCACTCGGCAGTTTTTTGAATTAGGAAAATTTGCCAATGAAAATCTTAGTCCCACTTATAATACAGCAATCACTATTCCACCAGGAAAGGGTTTTCCTTCAAGAGGAGTAGGGCCCTGGGATATGGAAATTTGGTTTAGGCCAAGAAAAAATATTCATATTGATGAATTAAACCTGCGATCAAATAATGGGCAAGTTGATGGACTCTTTCGGGTTTTTCGCGAACAAATTCATATGATGACTTTTCAACGATTCATGGTTTCGCTATTAAATTCTTCCAATATGCAGTCCGGGCAATTGTTCCGATCCAGCACTCAAATTATTGGCGCAAGTGTCCTAATGGAACTTTTTTATCAATTTCGCGATCCCATAATCAAACTCACTTCGCGGAAACATTTTGGAATGGATACAGCTCTTATTCCAGAGGTCATTTACCACGAATTTTCCCATGTTGCGCTATCTGATACCTTGGCGCTTAGCCATGAAAGCCCGATCAATGAGGGACTTGCTGATATTTTTTCCACTCTTATTAGTGGCAGTAGTAAGATTGCAACTAATATCAAAAAATATAATACCTTTAATGGAAAAAAAGCTAAACGCAAACAGGACTATCAAGTGCAGTTTGAGAATTCAAATTTTGCTAATTCAGATTATGTACTAGGAATTCTTTGGATGATTAAAAGTATTGTGGGTAATGAAATAACTCCAAATTTTATGTACAAATTAAGTCAGCAAATTAATTCTAGCTCTGACATACGCAACGATCTGATTAAAGGAATTCGCAAAACCTGTGATGAACTTTGCAAGGATCCTTTCTCCCAAAAAATGGAAATTTTTAAAGGCCTAGCTAAAAAACAAATGTAGCAAGTAGTACTATACCCTATACTGATGGTGTCAAAGAGCAACTTAAGTCATTGTAAGAGAAGTATTGTTTACTATAAATCATTTTAAATATAGAAACATCCCAATCAGCGTATTTAACAATCGTTACAAAAGGGTATTTATGTTTAAAAAATTTCTAAGTATTGCAATGATTTTTGCCATAATGGCATCAAATGCTCAGGAGGCAACAAGCCTTACTCTTAAAGAGCTTTTTGATAATTTAAACTATTCATTAAATGTTGAATGGGATCAAAAAGATAAAGCTTTTTACGATGCTCAAATTCAAAAATTTACTGCTGAAGTAAAAAAATTGCAATCATCTGGTCTTAGCAATCAAGATTTAGTTGAATTTGCAAAGTCTCAAGTAAAAAATGAAAAAGTTGCTGCAAACATTGAATCAGCTTTAAATCTTGTTCAAATTAATAAAATGAAACCTGAAGAAGCACGTAAATTTGCTCTTGAATCAGTTTCAAAATCCTATTCAACTGGTGCAAATTATTCTAGCTCTGGATATTATACCATTGCTGCTATCGTTTTAGTTGTTGCTCTTGTAGCTGTTGTTATAGCTGCAGGTGGTAATACTACTGGCGGTGGATACTGTGACAGTGATGTTTATGTTTGTGATGATTATTATGATTCTTGGGGATATTACTTATACTCAGATTGTTACTACACAACTTATTGCTACTAATTTTAATGCTACTAATTGTCTTTTTTCTATTAAATTAAAAAACCTTAGTTAAAAAAGTGCACCCTGATAAAATAATAAAGGGTGCACTCTACTTAAATTTTAAATTCTCTTACAAATTCCTACAATTTTCTTAATCACATTTTTTTTCAAGCTTAAATTTTTCTAATGCCTTTGCAGCAAAACTATCAATACTACCCGGTAGAACTTTAGGTGGAATATAATCGCCAAAGATTCTAAAATGGGCGCTATCTAATTTACTATTAAGTGGATTGGCCAATTTATCTGTATCTATAATGTTTGGGCCATGAACGTAAAAATCTTTATATTCATATGATCCAGCATCATCAAGGTTTCGATATAATCGATCAGTTTCAGTTTTTATATAAGATCTTATTTCTCCAGAAGTTTCTTTTTTATAAATTCTATAGGTTTTGATTCTGTTAATTTCGCAAATTCTTAATCGATCCAAAGTATTTTTAGGAATTTCTGACCATATATTGGCAAAATTCTTTTTACTAGAATCCGTTGATCGCATTTCTAGAACTGCTCCCATATTGCCAATAGCAGTTTCTGGATTACTACCATTAAACATGGTTAAAAACTTCACTAAACTTTGAGATGGATCTAAAGTAGAGGAACAATCATTTAAATGAACATTAGGATTATATTCATCGTATCTGTTTGCGCCTAGACTATTTTCAGTATAAATATTACTTACTGAAGAATTTTTTAGTTTAAACACATAAAAATCACTCATTCCAAACTTTGTATAACTAACACAAGAACCATGTCTAATGGCATTATCTATCGCCTCATTCTTTTCTTGATCATTGACGTCTTTACAAGTCAATTGACACCTTAGAGTTAAAAATTCTGGTTCTGGTTTTATGGTTTGGGCCATGGATAACTGGTCCATGAACAATGTAATAGTAAAAATCTGCAATAGAGATTTTACAGAAAAAAAATGTCTAGTTTCATTCATCTGTGCCTCCAGGACAACGTTATTAATATCCAACTACAACTCAATAATCATAGATTTAAAAAATATTAACACAATCGACCAAAACTGGTTATACATTGTAAAAAGAACCATCTAAATATATAAAAATTACATACTACATTTCAAAAAATTATTCATTTAAAGGTAAAAATTACGGAAAAATTTTTATTAAGAGGAATGTCATAACCTAAAGAGGATCATTTATAAAAAAATGATTGAACTGTGAATACCAAATTTTAGAAAAAGATTAATCATCTCATGAATTTGAATTACTGAATTTTGATAGTTTTAAATTTGAAGAAACAGGTAGAGCACTCATTAAAAGTGCCCCACCTGTTTTTTTATTCAGAGTAAATTATTTCTGACCTTTTACTAAGACTTTTTGTTGTAAAAATGTCGTACCAATTGGACCATTTAAAATCTCTCCATCAACTTGCTGATAGCGAACTGACAAATTAATTTCATGGGTTTTCTTCTTTATTGATCCAGAAAGAGGAATTTTCACAAGTGTTCCATTAGTAACACTTGATTTCATTAAGACTTTAGAAGTTTTAAAATCCTCATTTTTAAGATCAAGAACTAATCTTGCTTTACTTAGAAAAGATTTCTTCTTTACTAAAGATAAATCAACTTTGGCTTCGTAATTTAATCCATGATTAATTAATGTAAACTCTAATTCTTTTTTAGATTTAGATAGTTTTAAATTTTCTAATCTCACTGGACTTGCTTGAGAAGGAACTTGATCTTTTCCGAGGAAAGAAATCAAATAACCTTTTCTTGCAGCATCAATTTTTTTAATAACGTAAACATCAATTTTAGGATCAACTAAAGATAAAGTAATTTTTCTATCTTCAGTTAATGTTGCCTTTAATTGCACTAATGTTTTAGTAGAATTAGCGAAATAAATATTTACTGGCAATTTTTCTTCTTTTTCTACAACTCTATCAACTTGCTGATCTTTTTTACAAGCATAAGAGACATCTTTATATTTTGTAACTGGACCGCAAACCTGTTCTGTTTTATATGGAACCTGCTTGCAAACTCTTTCTGCAGGAATATTGTCGCAAACTCGCCTTGTTGTGCGATTGCAATCTCTATCTTGATAGGGAACTTGTCTGCAATCTCTATCATCTGGAAGTCTTCTACAAATAGTGTCGCCACCAACAGTGCTACAGACTCTTCTATTTTCATCCCTGCATTCTTGATGAGAAGTGGTTACATTTCGACAAACTTCTTCACCTGGTAAAGTTCGACAAACTTCTACCCCACCAACTGTTCCACAAACTTCTTTTCCAGTTTTTGGATCTGTGCGGCAAACCGTTCGCTCTGGAGTTCTATCGCAAACCCTACGTCCCGGGCCATTAGTACAAACTCTTTCTGTGCGTGGAACATTAGTACAAACTCGTTGAGATTGATTTGAACAAACTTCTCTCGTAGGTGTGCGATCACAAACTTCTCTTCCGGGAATAGTTCGACACTCTTCTCTGTATCGAGTGACATCACGACAAATAACATCATCAACATTTCGACATTCCTCATGGGCAGGAATTGTCTGACACTCTTCGCGAGTTCTCGTTTCATCATGACATTCATTAACAGTGTAAGCTTCCTTCTTAATACAAGTACTATCTACTTGAATTGTTTCTGTCACTTTTACTTTAACTTTCCCTGCAAGATCAAACTTTTCATCAGCTTGACCTGTATAAGAAATAATTTTTTCATCCACTACTTTGCCCTGAGCAAATGTAGTACTACTACCAAGTAGCTGAGACACTAGGTAAATCATAACAAATGAAAATCTCAGTGATTTCATGAAGCCTCCCTTAATAAAATGGTTTTAAAATTGCCTATGAAATGTATGACATTTCAGAACATTTTTTCAAGTTGGATTGTAGTCAACTTTTTAACCATCTGAGAAGGAATCTTCATAATCTAAATAGAATGGTAGCAATATGCGACTAGTTTATACCTATTACGTTACTAACCTTGGCCCTGTCGAACTTCGGATCTCGTCGTCCTCACCTATTGGAAGTAGGCTCAAGCACCTCGACTTTGATCTCCTTGCCAAGAATAATTTATGGTATTGGTATTAGATCATCCCTGATCAATAAAATCCTCATTTTTGTCAAAAAGCCTATTTACCAATTTTGCAGCGATACTCAATTGAGATTGCTAGAGGGATTACATTATTGAACAAAATAAACGAAAAAGTGTCTAATTTTATAATATTAAAAGAATATAATATATAATAATGACCAAATAAATGAAGAATCAAGATAAACAATAAACAATTTATAATAATTCAAAGCAGAATCTTGTGATTATTTTAAATACTCATTAAAATTAAATTTTAAACTTAATAAAGATATATAAAAATGAAAAAGTCATTAATCATTTCTGCCCTTTTTATCCAATTCCTAGTTTCTTCACTGTACGCAGTACCACTTAATAGTTGGAAACAGCTCGGTGATAAACATAAAATAGGAATCTATTTTGGGACTTTTGACCCCTTCACTTTAGGACACCAACAAATCGTGGAAAGGGCAATTAAAGAAGGCTGTGATGCTGTTCTTATAATGCCAAGTATCTCAAGTAGTCAAAAAAAACCAACCAATTTAAAAGTGAGAGTTGACCTTATTCACGCAGCTTTTGCTACCAACGAAAAAGTTTTTTATCCCTATGAAGGTCTCGTTTTCGAAACTTATTTTACGAATCCTGGAAGTACAAAATTACTGTTTAATGAATTCACAGCAAGTGATGTTGAGGTTGTTGCTCTTATGGGAGCTGATACTATAAATAGCGAACTCTCTCTATTTAAACTTGAAGCAGGTGGTTACAATCCTAGCACCTATCTTATTTTTGGAAGAGATGGTGAAGAAATAAAAGAAAGCAATATCAATTTACTAAAAAACTTTAGTAACCAAGTGAAAATTATTCGAACTCAATTTGAAGATGTTTCTTCATCAAAAGTGAGAGAATTACTTTTAAAAAATTATGAAATATATTTCAAAAAAGACTTACAAGAAATAAAATACCGGGAGTTATTTCAAAAATCACTTAATAAAAAAGTCTATGAAGCTATAATTAATCGTGGGATTTTCATTGGATATCCTGCTAGTAACCGCATTTCTCTCTACGATAGAACGAAAGACCGCGTTCTACAAATTCTACCAAATAGTTTTAAAGAATATCTACTTGGTCAATCTCGCAAAAAATTTGTTCCCGACGAAGAATTACAACCGGTTAACTTTGAAGTTCTTTTAGATCAAAAGAAAGTTTCATTAAAAGTTTTAAAAAGACTTGGCAATGGATTTTTTAGTAATGCCTATTTAGTTGAATTACTAAATAATGGAAAATTAGAAAAATTAGTTTTAAAAGTATCCCATCAAGGAAAAAACTTTGTGGATAATATGGTTGAAGCTTACCTTTCTGGGAAATGGCTTAAAACTAATAAAAGTAAATTTAAAAAACTTCAGTTTGAAATTCCAACAATATATTCCTTTTATGCTGATCCTAATGGTGAAAACTCCTACATGCTGGTGGAATTTATCGAAGGAAAAACCATGAATCGATTTCTTAATCAAAGTGGAGTTGCTGGAAAGGCAAAAACATTTGCAAAAACAATGTTTGAAGCTTCAAAAGAATTAGAATTGCATAATGGGATGATTTTGGATTCAAATGCAGGCAATGTTCTTGTAGGAAATAATGGTCTCTTATATTTAATTGATACAGGACTTCTTCCAAAACATGTTTCACCTGAAATTACTGCAAATGCTCTTTATGAATCTTGGGTTTCAGCGAAAGACAAGTAATACCAAATATGTAAAATATAAAATATAAAATAAAGAGGAATGCTAAAAAAGGTGAAGGAATAATTTTGAATAATTTAATTGAATTAGGTTACACCAAAAATATTTTACTATTGCCTGAAAATTTAAAAAACCTTATCCAAAATCAAGATTGGCAAAAACTAGATAAAGAATTAGAAAAACTCCTTAAACCAAAATCACAACTGGATCAAACACTCAAATCCTATATCTCTTTTACAAAAATCGAATATATTACCAGTGTGCGAGATTCAAAAAATCCGTGGGAAGAAGATGGAATTTGGCATGATGACGGATCGCGAGTTTTGGCTTTTTCGCTTTCACTAAATCTTGACCATGAAAAAGTTGAAGGAGGCAAAATTGGTTTTCGTAAAAAGGGCCATGAAGAATCTTCCATCCTTCCAGTGCAACCTTTTGGAACACTGATCATTTTTGCCACGGGAAACTGGGGATGGGAACATAAGGTTTACTCTGTGACTAAGGGTCTTCGAGTCGTCATGGCCGGTTGGTGCTCTTAATTTCTTCCATGATATTTCATTTACTAACTGCAGGTAGCTTCTTTAACCTGATCTGCACCTTATAAAAATTTACCAGGAACTTATTCCTGGGATGTTGGTTTGAGTTTAGAACAAACACTCAGAAAATTAAAAATAAGTTATTATAAATTTTTAATGGAATAGATCAGGTACAAAAAAATAGTAAAAAAGAATAAAATTCATTAAATGGTTTTTACTGGTCTAATTTTATTTGTTGATTAAACTAAACTTGAGACTAAGATCCTTCGATCCTTCATGGCCTGTTAGGTCGATTTGTGTTAGGGTACATTAAGTATTTCATTTCCCTTCGGAGAAAAATATGTCAACTGCTAACTGCGCCATTCAAAAGTCTTCTACATATAAAAGCTTCATTGAAAAAATAAACTCTTCTAAACATGAATTCTCTTTAAGATTTTTCATGGTCATCGTTTTGGCCCATTGGGCAGAACATTTAGTACAAGCATTTCAAATTTTTGTACTTGGCTGGCCACGACCGGTAGCTAGAGGCCTGTTAGGACAATTTTTCCCCTGGGTAGTGGAATCTGAAGTGTTACACTATGGTTATGCCCTTGTGATGCTCATTGGAATTTGGATTCTACGAAGTGGTTTTGTTGGACGAGAAAAAAAATGGTGGATGATTTCATTTGCGATTCAGTTCTGGCATCATATTGAGCACGCACTTTTACAGGCTCAATATTTTTTAAATAAAAACTTATTTGATCTTCCAGTTCCTACAAGTATCTTGCAACTCTGGCTTCCGCGAGTAGAGTTGCATTTATTTTATAATACTATTGTTTTTATTCCCATGATTATTGGAATGTATTATCACCTCTTCCCTACAAAAGAAGATTACTCACATCATCGATGCGCATGCGCCATTCATTAATTAAAATCCTATTCCAAGTTCTAGGGCCATGCCTGATATTTAATTGTTTATTAAGTTGCACACCAAACTCAGCAACTTCCACATTAGACTTTAAGTACACATGGCAAGTTTCTCCTATGCCTCCAAAGGTTGGAGCCATTCAAATAAATATTCAGATCACAAATCCTAATAGTAAATTGTTATCTGAATCCCCTATTGAGATGGAAGGAAATATGTCCCATCCTGGCATGGTTCCTGTTCGCGGAAATGCTCCACTTATTTCTGAGTCACGATACCAAGGTAATCTAGTTACAACGATGGCAGGAGATTGGATAATTTTTTTAAAAATTAAATTAAAAAATGGCGAAATCATTGAAAAAAATTTCCCCCTAAGAATCCATGAATGATACGGGTCATCGGGCAATCTATTTTTCTTTTACTAGCATTGCTTCTCATTATTGAGGGAATTCTTGGACCTCAGTTTGCTCCAAAAAATCTCGCTACACTTTTTATCTGGATTCATTATCGTGGTTTATTAGTACTTGTTTTACTTTTTCTTGGAAATTATTTTTGTACTTTTTGCCCCATGGTTTTACTAAGAAATATGGCACGTTATTTTGTAGTTCCACCTTTTAGCTGGCCAAGATTTTTGCAAAAAAAATGGTTAGGTATTTTGCTCTTTTCAATAATTCTTTTTTCCTATGAGTACTTTGACATCTGGGCTTCCCCGCTAAAAACGGCGCTACTTACTATTGCTATTTTTCTTTTTTCTCTAGGTACTGATCTCCTCTTTAAAAAAGCAAGTTTTTGCAAATATCTCTGTCCAATTGGGCAATTTAATTTTTTGAGTTCGACACTTTCTCCTCAAGTTATAAAAGTAAAAGATCATTCAGTATGTGCTACTTGCACCACCTATGAATGTCTTCTTGGTAATAATCAAAAAAAATTATCAGGAAAATTGGGGTGTGAATTAGATTTATTTCTTCCACAAAAAGTTGGAAATATGGATTGCACTTTTTGTATGGAATGCATCCAAGCTTGTCCAAGTAATAATGTGGCCATAAATTTGCGACTACCTGGAATTGAATTACAGGACGAGCGTCACCGAGCAGGTATTGGAAAATTTTCTAAGCGCCATGATCTACAATACCTTATTCTTATATTTACTTTTGGGGCACTTTTAAATGCACTTGGAATGGTGGGACCTGCCTATGCTTTTCAAGAATTCATAATGACCCAATTTAAATTGGAAAACGATTTTTTTCCCCTTTTAATTCTCTTCATTTTTTTTCTTGGTTGTCTTCCCATCATAGCGAAAAAAACAATTCCTTCACGTTTAATTTCCACATTTTTACCCTTAGGATTTGGAATTTGGTTGGCCCACTACAGCTTTCATTTTCTGACGGGTCTTTTCACTTTTGTCCCTATTCTACAGGAAATGATGGGTATTCCAGGCCAATTTCCCCTGCAGTGGATGGGAGTTCCTGAGAGTATTGTTTTCTCCATTGAAATGGGATTTCTTTTTCTAGGTTTTATCATTTCTCTAGGAACCCATTATCAACTTCGATATAAATCAAATGAGACAATGTCAAAAAGCACCATTTTCTGGCAAGTGGCCTTGTCTATTTTTGCTCTTTGGATTTTGTCACTCCCCATGGAAATGAGAGGAATGGCCTAATGCTTAAGTTCAAAAAAAAAATATTATTTATTACATTTATACTTTTAACAAACCAACTTTTTGCCCATCAAGGTCCTCCCTATCCCATTCTCATCAACCATCCCTTTCTTGAATATAAACTTTCACTTTGGGCAGATCCCGATGTGGGAGAAGGAACATTTCAACTTTTTCTCGAAGGTGGTTTAGAGCAAAAGAAAAATGAATTAACCATTGATTTAGTTGCAACACCAGTCATTCAACTCAAAGAACGAAATCAAAACATTATAAAATTGCAATCTAAAGCCATTTTTCAAAAACCAGATCAATTAAATGCGATTCTCCCCTTTCCTACAGAGGGCATGTGGATTGTTACTTTTATGATTAAACATAAAGAAATAACCCTGCATGACTTTTCCTTAGAAATAGAAGTCACTCCACCAGGTCCCACTAAATTAGAATTTTTACTTTATTTATTTCCCTTCGCTGCTGTTGCATTTATTTGGATAAAAATTATTTTAAAAAGAAGAACTCGTAAAAAAATCTAAATTTCAATTTACGAATCTTCCATAAAGGCTTCCACCATGCCTATTTCAGCGAGTTTTTCTAATACCAATGTTCCTTCAAAATCACTTTCATTCATAATTAATTATAACTTAGCATGTAAACAAAAAAACACTACAAACAGTTGATCTATTTACCTCTAAGGGCGTATCTTTTCCGTATCTTTTCTCTTGTACAAAATAAAAACCTATTTTAAGATACGTAAAGGATACGGATTATTTGCAACCATAATTCGTCCTACAAAAACAAAAACCAAGGAAGGAAATTTATGAGCTTAACAAAAAAACAAAAGCAAGTTTATGACTACATTCTATCCTACATTGATCGCTATGGGGTTTCTCCCACTCAACTTGAAATTAAAGAAAATTTTGGCTTCAAATCCTTGGGCTCAGTACAGGACTATATAAAGTACTTAAAAAATCTTGGCTATCTGACCAATGATCCAAATGCAGTGAGAGGACTTATTCCAATGGAATACGAGGGCCTTCCACACAGAATTGATATCAGCCAAATCCCACTCTATGGACAAGTGGCTGCAGGAAAACCTATTGAAGCACTTGCTGGCATAGAAACGATTGATGTACCTAATACCATGCTTACTGAAGGTGAAAAGCACTTTGCACTCACTGTAAATGGCCAATCCATGATTGAAGACGGAATTCTTAGTGGTGATATCATCGTGATCAAAAAACAAGATCATGCTCAAAATGGGCAAACCGTGGTGGCGACCATTAATAATGAAGCAACTGTAAAGCGCTATTACCAGAAACATGCTGCCGTGGAACTTCATCCTGCGAACAGTTCCATGAGTCCCTTAATTGTGACTAGTGGTGATTTTCAAATTAAAGGAATTCTCGTGGGGTTATTGCGAAAATATTAAGTAAGTGAGTCTACTTCAAAAAGGTTTTCAACTCCAAAAACATACTGATCTCTATTTTGAGGTAGCTTTAATTTTTCTCTAATACTTCATAAATCATTCGAGGCTAAAATATTTTTTCTAGCCTCGGATGATTTCAATTTCGTTTTTTATTCTAATTCTTTTTTTAATTAAATATGTATTATAATACCAAGATACTCATCAAACATATAAAAGGATTTGCAAAATGAAGCACAACTCATTTTTTATAATACTAACAATGCTCAGTTTTTTTTCATTAAATTTTCTTCAGGCAAATACCGCAGGAGAACTTCATCAGAGCAAAATTAATTCCTGTATTAAGGGATACGACACTTCTTTGCAAAAACATAAAATTGAAGTTTTAAAAAATGAAGCGATAAAATATTGTAATTGGATTCATAGCGAATCTGAGGATGATCGTTCTGAATTGCTAAAAGTTTGGAATAACGCCAATTTTTATCAACTACTAAAAATCGCAAGTAACAAACCTCAGGCTGAAATGATCACAGCAAGTTGTATTGCAGGATCTCAAATGGCACTAGGTCCAATTGAATCAACATTAAAATCCACTGGACTCAGTTTAGGCGTTGCCACTCATGAAATTTGTATTGGTTCCATCAAAGAAGGCGAAAAAGTAAAAAGAACCAGATTGAATGATGCAAAAAAATTAGTGGAAGAATATTGGGTTATCAGAAAAAATGGCACATTTGTAAAAGAAGGCACCCACAAGGAATTTCATGATAATGGAAAAATGGCCCAACTCACCAATTATAAAAATGATGAACGAGATGGTGCTGCCACTTTTTGGAATGAAAATGGTAACAAGTATTCGGAAGAATTTTATAAGGATGGCAATAAAAGTGGCAGGTCACTAGCTTTTGGAGAAAAGGGTGAGGTACTTGAAGAAGGTGAGTACGTTGATGGAAAGAAAAATGGTAAATGGAAATTTTTCAAAGCTGGCAAATTAACAAAAGAAATTGATTACAAATTAGGAAAAGAAATAAAAGAAACCAAATACAATGATTAATCCCATTTAATTTAAAACTTATTTTTGTGAAGATTTTATAATAATGAAATTCATTTTTTTTATTACTATTTTGACTCTACTAGCGTGTTCAACAAACAGGCCAGTAGAGACATCTCAAACTTTAATTCATCCACTACCAGTAAATTCACCAGAAGCTATCAAAAAACCCTATGTTCTTCTTATTTCCATTGATGGCCATCGTGGAGATTATACAGATCGCTTTAACGCGCCAAATTTAAAAAAATTTCGCTATGAAGGACTAAGTGCTACAACTCTTATTCCTGCTTATCCCTCAAAAACTTTTCCTAATCATTACTCAATTGTTACTGGACTCTACCCTGAACATCATGGGATTGTAGCAAACCAATTTTATGATTTTACTCGACCTGTAAAAAACAATATCTATAAGTTGGGTTTGCGTAGCTCAGTAGAAGATGGAAGTTGGTACGGAGGTACTCCACTTTGGGTGGCAGCAGAAAAAAATCACATGTTGAGTGCCTGCTTTTTTTGGCCAGGATCTGAAGCTAAAATTCAGAACACAAGACCAACTTATTATAAAAACTATGACGGTAAAATTCCCAACAATATTCGCATCAAACAAATTATTGATTGGTTAAAATTGCCTGAAACACAGCGTCCACATTTTTTAACACTTTATTTTTCAGATGTGGATTCCATAGGACATGAATATGGAACTGATTCGCCTGAAATTAAAATCGCCGTAGAAAAAATTGATGAGGAATTAGGAATTCTTTTTAGTGAATTAAAAAAATTACATCTTCCCATTAACACTATCATTGTTTCAGATCACGGAATGGTTAATCTTGATAAGGATAAAATTATTTATTTGGACGATTATACAAGTTTCAAAAATGTGAAAACAGCAGAATCTGGGCCCCAGATGTTTATTTATAATCATGAATTACCAGCAAATGTTTTAGATAAAATTTATGAAGATCTAAAAAAACATGAAAAAAATTTCAAAGTATATGGGAGAGAAAAACTACCAAAGAAATTTCACTTTAATAACAATGCTCGAGCTGGAGATTTAGTGGTAATAGCTGATCAACCTTATTCAATAGGGCTTAGAGATTCAAATTTTAAAATCCCATTTGCAACACATGGTTATGACCCTCTAAAATATAAAGAGATGCATGCTATTTTTTATGCTCAAGGTCCGCAAATTAAAAAAGGAAAAATGCCCTCTTTTTCTAATATCGACATTTATCCCTTCATAAAAAAAATCTTGGATCTGCCCGAAGATCAAAAAATAGACGGATCAATAAAAACTTTACTGCCTTGGTATCAAACAGGTGAAAACCCCACAATATATCAATAAAAAAATAAAAGATGAAAGACTAGCAATAGGTCATAAACATTTTCCTGTTTTAACCGAAAAGAGTTAGAAGAAGAATCAGGTCAGTGTTGGAGGAATTTTGAAAAGCACTACTAAATTAATCAGTCTTTTTTGCATTTTATTATTTGAGATTTCTTGCTCAAATTTTAATTCAAGTACAATTTCAAGTTCGAATTCTCAACATGATCATCCTGCTGGAGGAGCATTAAGAGCACCTTCAAATATGGAATTCATAGACAATGTGGAAACTCATAATCCATCTCCTAATGAGAATCAAAATGAGACTCAAAGTGAGACTCAAAGTGATATTATCGAGGCTCCACTTGTCGTCCAACTACCATCAACACCTCAACCACCTCAGGCTCATCCACTACAGCAGCAGCCCTGTGAAGAATATTTTTCTAAATCCACAGTGGAGCGACTTCATTTCAAGGAAGGCGATCATATCGCTAATGCTAATGACGAAGCAATAGTCCAGAAAGGATTGCATGATTTCGTGGCAGATTTTCTAAAAAAGACCGCTGTAAAAAATCCTGAAATTGAAATATCAACATTATCTATTAATGCTAGTGCCTCACATACACCTTTCTTTTCTAAAGGAAAAATTGCTGCTAATTCAAATAAAAAAAATGAAGCACTTGCTGCAAAACGACTGCAAACTGCTAAAAAAGTTCTTTTTAGTTTGGTAAGAGATCGTGAACTATATGCAGAAATCAAAGAAGTGATGGATGTTCGTAAATTAAAGACACAAGCATCTTCCACAGTAAATGGACCACCATGGACTAACACCAAAGCTAATTTTAATCTCAGAAATAAATCTTCCAATTTTGTAATTAATCCAGAATATGAATTTAAGAATGAAAGATATGGAGTATTTGGAAATTTACTCTTTGCCATGTATGAAAAAGATTATCAAAAATTTGGCATTTCAAGTGCAGAGCAATTAATGAGGGAATTTCCCGATGCCTATGATGCAAAATTTAAACCCTTTCAAGTTTTTTTAATAACAATTGAAGGAAAGAAAAAAGTTTCCTGCTCGCAAGTGAAATAAAATATTTCTTTTCTGCGACTATCAGAGCAAATTTAAAACCGCCAAGTACTCTTTATTTCACAAAACCTAATTCTAATACCAATAGAAGAAATTAATTATGGCCAGGAAAACAATTGTGAAGAGCCGAGGCAGGCTACTGCCTGCCGCAGGTGATGAACAAGAATTTTGACACCGCCATAGTCAATTTATTCCATTGGTATAAAATGGTCCATTTTTCATTTAAAGTAGTGCCGTCGAAAGCTTTTTAAGAATATACTTGATAAACAAAATCCTCATCTAAGGAGTTTTTTCTATGAACCCAAAATTATTTTTTTTAATCACATTTATTTTAAAAATAGAGGCATTTGCTTTGAACTTCTCTGGAGAAATTTTATTCCGCAATGATCTCAGTGCACCAGGATTTAGTCTCGAAGCTAAATGCAGTGAATTTGAACAATTTGAATTTACCTGGATAGAAGAAAAAAAAACTATTGCTATAAAAAATTTAAAAGCTTCACTTAAAACTATTTGTTTGAAAAAGGGACTCTCCCTTCAAAATAAGTATGTCGATGGCCAAAAAATTGATTTAGCTTCACTCAAAATAAAAACTAATGATGGCATTATTACACTAAGTTCCAAACTCATTCCATGCATCATAAAACAAAAAAATATTTACATCTGCAGCGGTCAAGCCGATATTTTATTAGAGGATAAGAAGTCCCTTGTCCCGGTAACAATGTCTATCGAAAAACAAGCCCAAAAATTAACTGGAAAAAGTTCATTTAATCTTTCATTAAAAAAAATGGGAGTTACAGTTCCTAATTATATGGGAATGGAGGCTCAGGATAAAGTTAGTGTGCAATTAAATGTTTCTGAATTAAAAAGTGCTAAAGAAAAAATTTAAAATACTACTCCTGTTTTGAATTTCCAGATTAATCAGTTAATTTTTAAAGCACAACGTTGCAAACACTGACGATGATGGGCACGCTGGTAACGAAGCATATTAAAATTATCTTCCTGTGTGAAGGCCATACTACCAATTTTCCCAAAACGATCTCTAGCTTTATCTTTCCAAGGAGCATAAAAAATATCGCTATAATTATTGGTGATCAGAAGATTTGTTTTACAATCTCGAATTTCATTTTCATAAAAATTATTATCAGATATACAAATTTTTATTTGGTCATTCTCAATTCTTAGGTCATACACAACGGTAACATGTGAAGCGCTGGGTTTACCTAGGGGTGAGAAAAGTAAAAGGGGCGCATGATTAATGGATAGTTTTTCCTGAATTTCCTGTACTAGTTTTTTAACTTTTTCAGGACTCATCACTTTCTTTTTTCCTTTAAATAAAAATTTGATAGAGCCAAATCTTAAAGCTCTATTGGCCCATTGATTAACGACAAAACTTTTAAACATATTGATAAGCAAAGGATGAGAAGAAAATTCACGAGTATTAGTAAACCCAGGAATAACCTGTACTTGCCCTAACATCATTTTGCGAATTTTTTTTCTGTAAAAAATGCGAAATTTTCTTTTATTATCTTCAGAAGGTGCTAGTTCAATTTTTTGCTCAGGATCAAATTGCGCTAAGTATCCTACATTTCTTGTGACTGTGGCATGTCCCCAACAGTAACCGAGCTTACTTGGCGTATGCTGAATAAAATCATGTTTTTTATTTAAAAATCCTAATAAAAAATCTCCATTTTCAGGAGACATGCGTTTTTTAACCGAACTTAAAATACTAAAATCATCCACACATTTTTGTTCACAGGAAAGTTCACTTCCTGGATATTGTGTTTCATTCGGATTTTTCTGAAGAGTCAGTTCTTTTTTTGAAAGATACTCTCTTTGAATTTTATTACTATTAAGAAACCAAACCAATTCCTGTGGTCCACGAATTAAATTAATGAGGGCAGTTTTAAGAGCAAGGGTATATTGATTAGGCAAATTAGCTTGGGCTAAATTAAATACTGTAGAACTAAATACTAATAAGACGCAAAATATGATCTGCAGAACTTTCATAGCGTATTAATACTTACAATATTTGATAAATACAACCAATATGAATAAAATTTACATGACAGTTGAATTTAGTGGTGTCATTCACAGATCTTCTAAAAAGTAAGCAATAAATTCTTGACGTCCATGCAGGTTAGCTTTTCTGTATATTGATGTAGCTTGCTGGCGAACAGTTGATTCAGTCGTCTGTCTAATTTCAGCAATTTCTTTCATACTAAGTCCCTTCATAATGAGTTTTCCAATGTCCTTTTCACCATCTGAAAATTTCCATTGCACCATTTGAAGATTAATTATTTGATGAAAATCCCCAGACAACTTCTTCAGTTGATTTTTAATCTCTCTATTTTCCTGAGATAATTGTTCAACATTTTTTTCTATGTTAATGATAGTTATTCTTTTTCTACGAATAACCTTCAACTGATAAAATATTAAAATCAAACATAATAATGAAATTCCGACTTCATGGGAAATATGTTCTAAGGACAGACCTTCCTGAAGATCTGTGATAATATCCACAGAAGTGAAAAGGATAATTATTGAAAAAATAATAAGAAAAAAAAGGTCATCCTTCTTTATCACAAGTGCTCTATTTAGCAACCTAACCTCTTGATTTAACGATTCATATAACAAATACCCTATATAACTTTAGTGTAAGAGCAACGATAATTAATAACAAGAGAAGTAAAAAAATATGAGTAACATAAACAAAACAACAGAAATCATTATTATTGGAGCTGGACCGGCCGGATCACTCACTGCCTACTTGCTTGCCAAAATGGGATTTAAGGTAACTGTTTTTGAAAAAAATACTTTCCCAATAACCAACAAAGTTTGTGGAGAATATCTATGTCCAGCAGGTCATAAATTGCTGGAGCAATTGAGTCTTGGAAGTCTGTTACTTAATTATCCTAAAATTACTGGAATGAAATTATATTCACCAAATTTTCAAATGGTAAATACTCAATTTCCTAATAGTGAATTTGGACATGCTTTAAAAAGAATAAATTTTGACAATGACCTGATTACATTAGCTCAAAGTAAAAATGTTACTTTTCATTTTGGTACTCAAATTCAAACAATCAAATTTGAAGAAAAGTGTATTTCTATAAGCGATGGCACAACTAATTGGAAAGCAACTCATATCATTGGCGCCGATGGAAGACAATCAATTGTAGGAAAATGGTTAAACATTGCAAAAAAAGTAACTGAACATCGCGTGGCCATTCACACCTATCTACCTGTTAGAGCAAACATAAAATCATCTCTCAAAAAAATAGATCAGGGAGAGATGCATATTTTTAATGATGGTTCATATTGTGGGCTTAATCCTGTGAGTGATGAATATTGGAATTTTTCAATTGTTTGCAATGGATCAAAAATTAAAAATTATGATTCGCTGGAAGAATTAATAAAAGAAACGATTAAAGGATCAAAGCGTCTAACAGAACTTTTTGATAGTAATTCAATAACTGAAAAACTAAACATCAAAGTAACAGGAAAAATTACTAATCCCATAAAATCTCTTGGATGTGAAATGAAACAAGTCGCTCTGGTTGGCGACGCAGCTGGTTTTGTTGATCCTCTTACTGGAGAAGGTATCTACCATGCGCTCTTTACGGCGCAAATTCTTTGTGAAAGCTTTGCCAAACATAACAATTTTCCAAATACATTGAAATATTATGAATCCATTATAAAAGCAAGCTATCACAAAAAAGAAATTATAAATTATTTTTTTCAATGGCTAATAAAACACCCTCTTTTATGTAATGGTGTTGCTTATTTTCTAAATTCAAGTTTACTAATTCGCACCACTTTCATTGGACTGGTGGGAAATGTGTATTCCCCTTTGCAGGCACTCAAAATAATTTTCACAAATGTTTTTAAAAAAGGAGCTTCATAAATGTCCTTCATTATCAAAGCTAAAACTTCCTTTCCTCATAATGAATATACTCAATCAGAGTTAAGTTCCTACATAGGTTCGATCCATCCCTCTAAAAAAGAGGTCATTGAAAAGATTTTTAAAAATGCGCTGGTTGAAAAACGACGATTATCTTTACCAATGGAATATTTTAAAAATTTAAATGGTCTTGAACTTCGTAATAATCATTGGCAAGAAATGGCCTTAAAGTTACAGATTCAAAATTTAGAGTATCTATTTAATGAATTACCATTTCCAATTGCTGATATCTCTATGATTATTTCCACCACAATTACTGGATTAACAATTCCATCCCTTGAAGCAAAACTAATGAATCTCTTTCCCTTTTCAAAAAAAACAAAACGACTTCCCATTTTTGGGCTTGGTTGTTTAGGTGGAGTCGCTTGTATTGCCAGGGCAAATGATTATTTAAAAGCCTATCCGAAAGAAGCAGTCTTAATCCTGGCCACGGAGCTTTGCTCACTCACCTTTCAAGTTAATGATCTCAGCATGGCCAATATTGTTGGAACATCACTTTTTGCTGATGGAGCTGGTGCAGTTATTATGGTTGGTAATGAACATCCTTGGAAAACAAAAGCTGCCTATGAAGTATGTAGTTCTGAGAGTAGTTTTTTTCCTCAAACTGAAAGAATTATGGGATGGGACATCGTTGACCAAGGCTTTAAGCTTGTTCTTTCTGGAGATGTTCCTCAAATTGTCACTGATCAACTTGTGCCTGCGGTGAAAGAATTTTTAAATATGAATCAACTAAATCAGGAAAATATAAAGTTTTATGTTTCTCATCCAGGTGGACCAAAAGTACTTATGGCCATGGAAGAATCTTTAAATTTAAATTCTAATGAATTATATCAAAGTTATCAAAGTCTTAAAGATCATGGAAATATGTCTTCAGTCTCAGTGATCAATGTCTTAGAAAATTCAATTAATTCATTAAGAAAAAAAGAAAAAAAAGAATTTGGACTCATGATTGCCATGGGGCCAGCATTTTGTGCAGAAATAGTTTTAATTAGAGAAAGCTAATGGATACAAATTTTTATCAACATTTTTTTTTACTTCTCAGTATTATATTATTATCTAGATTGCACGAATTGAACCTCTCCCGTAAAAATGAGAAAATATTATTACGTGATTATGAAGCCAAACTTGTAAGTCCCTATGAGCATTACTTTATTTATTTTTTTCATTTTTCTTGGTTTGCCTTTTTCCTCTGTGAATCGCTTATCAGACAAAAAGCATTATATGGATTCCCATCCATTATTTGTTATGTGCTCCTTACAGTAGCTCAGATTCTAAGAATGGAAAGCATGCAAGCACTTGGCATTCATTGGACGGCAAAAATTTATTGTATAAAGGATCAACCCATTGTCAAAAAGGGAATTTTCCAATTTATTGCTCACCCTAGTTATTTAGCAGTTATCTTAGAATTTTTTGCTTTGCCCTATTTATTTCATGCTTACTGGACTTTGTTCATTTTTTTACCACTTAATCTTATGATTGTTTTGAATCGTATTTATTTAGAAAAAAAAATTACAGGGAGACTCATTTTATGAAATGGATTTCAATTTTGGTATTGTTCTTCAGTTTTTATATTCCAAGTAGTAATGCAAAAAAAGTAAAAACTGAACTTGCACCAACAAAGATTAATTCGGTTACTAAAGAAATGAAATTTAACTACACAAACTTTAAGGAAGCAAAAAATGAAAATAACTTTTTAAAATTTGTAGGAAAATCAACAAAGTTCAAGGTTTTTACCACTGAATTTGAAGGATATGCCAAAATTTTTACCGTAACCTACGAACAAAATGAAAATGTTATAAAAAATATTTCAATTTCTATTTCAGCAAGGGCATTGGATACAGATTCAGATTCAAGAAATGAAAAAATGTGGAAGAAATGTTTAGACGTGGAAAAATTTCCAAATGTTAGTGCAACCACTAAAGATAGTATTGAATTAGTTAATGAAAAAACCGGAGAAATGGAGATTGAACTTTCCATTAAAGATAAAAAACTAAACCGCAAACTAAAATATTCTGTCATAAAAGCAACTGAAAGTAGTTCTCCCGAAGTAATATTTTCCACTGACTTTTCTTTCATCGAAGCTGGAATTGAAGACCCAAGTATCCTCATAGCAAAAGTAGGCGAAATTTTTCAAATCCAAGGAAAAATAACTATAAAATAAAAATGCAGAACATTTTATATTGTTTTATTTTTTTCGATTTTTATAATTATCCGCCATATTAAGTTGCCCAACACCTACGCCATAACTTTCAGTAACCATCAACTCCTGTAATGCTTCACCTTCAGAGATCTTTCCAATGATGAGCTTAAGATACGTCACCACTTTTTTATTAAGCTCCCTAGGAGATTCTTTTAGGGCTTCGATTCTAAGTGCGGAAATATTTTTTGCCATGAGTGACTGCACTAAAAATGAGGCTGATTGCGGAGTGGCTTTGTAAAAAGTATTTCGACATTCATGATCGGCCTTCAAAAAGTGCCAATTCCCATAGGGATCTTTTAATTTAACCTCATGCTTTTCACAGGGTTTACCACAATCTCTAAAAGAACTGCCCGTTGAAAGAAAGGCCGCAAAAACACAATGCTCCATATGAAACTCTGGCATGTACTGATGAAGGGTCACTTCAATCTTGCCAGGATCTGCTGTTTCAAAAAGATTAAAAAGTTGCGCTTGATTAAGATCATAGGAACAACAAATTGATTCAAGCCCCTTGCTTAAAAGATATTCCTGGGTATAGGAATTTGTCACATTCAATGAAAAATCACCAATGAGCGGGATGTCACATTCTTTTCTTAAAAATTCCAAGGCTCCTAGATTTCTCACTAAAATTTTATCTGGCCTAGTGCGAATAATTAATTTGAGATTATGATACTCTTTTGGTTTTAAAATTCTCGTCGTGGCAATGGCAGTTTTTAAATAAGCATTCTTTAATGCTTCGATCGAGGGTGCATAATCCTTTCCAAATTCAAAATCTAATATCACGAGTCCTATTTTGTGTTCTAAATCCTTAAACTGTCCTTCTGCTTTTGCTTGAATAAGTCCTTCAACCTGTGCTTTCGTTCTTAAAAGAATATTTAAAAGTCCCTCTCCAATTGTCTTTGAAACTTTTTGACCAACTTGTATTTTTTGTATTGGTATTAATTTAGGTGTAATTCGAATTTCATTCATTTTTTCTATAAGATCACGCTTAATAATTTTAAGTTCTTTTTGATTTATAAAAAGATTTTTCTCAAGTTCTCCGTTTTTTTTATCTGCAATATAAACACTTGCTCCTAGACTTGAGAGTTCTTCAAAAATAAAATCTAAACTGAGGGCATGATTTGATGATTGCTCCAAAATAGAAACGGACTGAGATTCAACAACTCTGCCTTCAGGATCCATCATTCTTACTAATAATTGAGAATTTAGTAGCCCATTTACCTCTAAAGAAACTGGAATCTTTTTTTTGCCTTCTCTTGTCAGCCAACCTTTTTGCAGTTCTTTTTCTAGTTTTTCATCGGAATTTAAATACACTTTATCTTTTGATTTTAGATTTAAATTTTTCTGTACTAGTTCAACTTCCCAACCGTTTATAAGTTTAGTTACCTGAAAAATTTTACTTCCTACCTCTTGTTCTCTTTCTCCCACAATTAGTAAACCTGCCCCAGCTGTTAGTGTTACCGATGATTCAATAATAAAAGTAGATTTTTTTACCTCTTTGATTCTTCCAACTTCAATACCTCGATGAGCTGAATAAGTTCCATCAACTAATTTCTGGTGATTGACACCATCAAGCCATCCATTAAAAAAACCTCTCGAATAGGTCACACTTAAATCACGACTTCTTTGATCTAAATCAAGTTCTCCACCATCAATAACTTCGCGATAGTTTTTTGCCGTTGCAGCCACGTACTCAGGTGTTTTAAGTCGTCCTTCAATTTTAAAAGAATTCACACCAATTTCTTTAAGCCTAGGAACATCGGCAATACCCATTAAATCCTTTGGTGAAACCAAGTATTTTTTATCCCCCATTTCTTTTTTCTTATCATCAACATAGAGTTCATAGGGCAGACGACAACTTTGGGCACACTGTCCACGATTGGCACTTCTTCCTCCAAGAGACTCGGAAGTAAAACACTGTCCTGAATAGGCAACACAAAGTGCCCCATGAACAAAAACTTCTAATTCTTTATCCGTTTCATTTCGAATGCTTTCAATTTCAGTAATTGAATTTTCTCGCCCAAGTACAAAACGATCAATTTTTAAATCTTCTAAAAGTTTAATCGCATCGGGATTAGTCACGGTCATTTGAGTGGAGGCATGAATTCTTTGATCTGGTGCTATTAATCTAATGAGTGAAGCTAAACCCAAATCCTGAACAATAAAGGCATCGGGTCCCATGGGAATTATTTTTTCTAAAAGTTCAATGACTTTCGGAAATTCATTTTGAAAAATCACCACATTAAAGGCGAGATTAACTTTAACTCCATAGAGATGAGCAAGATCAATCATTTCCTTGAGATCATTTAAATCAAAATCAGTAGTTCTTCCTCTAGCATTAAAATAAGGTACACCCATATAAACTGCATCTGCGCCATGATGAATGGCAGCAAGGAGCATGGACATATTTCCAACTGGAAGCAGTAGTTCTGATTTCATTGAGACAGAATCTAGCCGATCTCACTCTTAAAAGCCAGAATGTTTAGATATTCAATCATCCTAATATGATAAAAAAGCCATTTTAGGTCGAAAATGTTTAAAAAACAGACACCCTGTAAATTATGGTTAATCAAAAGGAAAATAAGAACTTTATCATCATAAAATTGTTTTAGTATATGTCGCAATACTTGCTCATTATTGAGAGATCATTTCATGAAACAATTATTACTTTTTTTTGTTTTATTGATTTCATGCATTTCTTTATGTTTTGCTGATTTTAATAGCTGCGAAGAAGTTCAGACTTATAGAACTAAAATGTTAGAAAAAACAAAAAGATATAAAGAAAAAAACTACGGTAAAAAATTTATACTGAGTGATTTAAAAAATAGTCCCTATCGAAAAATCCTAAGTAAAAGGCAAAAAAAATTTAATAAATGTATTAAAAATACCGCTAATCATGTTCTTAAAAGAATAAATGCTGATAATAAAACAATCCTCCTTCAAGTTGCCAAAAAAGAGTTACTAAAATTACCAAAAAATGAACAGATGAGATTATTGAAATCCATTTTGGGAGAAAATTCCTTTTATACGTATTTCAAAAAAATTTCTGAAAGAACTAATAAATGGGACACTCCCTATTCCTATTATTCTTTTATTGGAGCAGCGAGTGAAGTTCGTTCTAGTCTTATGAACGATGAAAAAGTTAAAAATTCAAAGGACCAAGAAGTTTTGCTTTCTACTTATAAACAATCGGGTTATGACATTTTACAAAACGCCGAAAATCCTTTTGCTTATCTTCTTTCCAAGATTACTGAAAAACCAATTAAAATTGGCCAAAATTCCATAGAAGAAAATTTTTCGCCTGGAATTGCTAAAATTATACTCTTTGAAATTATGAGACAACAGGCCATTGAAGAATTAAAACTAGAGGAATTCAATCTATTTGCAGAAAAAGTGAAACTGGGAATAAAATTGCCAGAAAAAGAAATTTTAGGAGAAGATCTTGGACCTAATTTTCAGTATTCCATTCATAATGGTTATTTTCTTGGTTCAAAATCTAGCAACATGAACATAAAAAATAAAAGTATTCCAATTAGCTTCGATTGTACTAGCTTAATTCAATACTGTGCATTTGGACTTGATAGTTTCGATGACAATACAACAGCGACTTCCTTATATAATAAAAAACTTCATCACAAACTAAAATTCATCACTAGTGATTTTATAAAAGCAGCTACTGGAGAAATTCCAACTGAAAAAGATGGAAAGTATGACAGAGAGGGAATTGCGATCCAAGCAATAAATGACCATTTCAACATTACTAAACTTAATTCTGAATCAGAATTGCTCAGTGGAGATATGATTGTGTACGAAGGTCACATGCTCATTTTCAAAGGTTATGAATATAAAAATGATGGAAGTATCGCTTTCAAAACAATAGAGGCTGCAGGGTCATCGACTAGAAGCATGGGGGAATTAGAGCGAGATCCATACAAACCAGATTCTAATTGCCACAACTTTCAATGGAAAAAAAGTGATCAAGTTAAAAATGTAACAACCCAAGCCTACAGAGTGCGCATAAAATAATTTATACCAATGCTGGCACTCAGATCCTGTATTGGAACATGTACTGATCTCATAAAATTCATCAAACTTTAGAAAAGCCTATCTATATCGTTGGCAATGGTGTTGGGTCATCCACAGGCGGCTGATCGCCAGGACCCCCTGATGAATTCCCACTGGGATTACACACACAGCGAGAATCTCGGTATACCTTTTGACCGTTGCTTAAAGTACCTTCTAAAACATAATTGGTATCGCCCTCTTCAATACATTTCTGTTGTTTACAAAGGGCATTTTCGGCACATGATTGATTGATATAACATTTACCTCCACTACTCATGCATGTTGAATAAGTGAAGGAATTATCCTCGTTTCGCTTAACACATCTTCCATTGATGTCGTTATATAAACAGTATTCTGAAATACATCTCCTACTATTTTTATTAGTATTATGAGAAAATGTAGTACTATTACAGACACGATCTCGATTACATTTTAGTCTTCCAACTTTATATTCATTGTCCACCTCTCCAAAATCTCCAATGAAAAATTTTACATTATCATAAATTGTTTCATTACAAGATCCTCCGCCCGAGTTTTGTCCAGTAGCATTGTCTCCATTTGTGGAACCATCATCGCCACTTGTGGAACCATCATCGCCACCACCATTCGTGAAACTTCCGTAATCACTTCCATTAGTACTGCTTTCACCTGTTGATCCTCCATTAGAGGAACTTCCACTTGTCACATTAGTATTTGTACTTCCACCATTAGCACTACTCCCAGTATTTGAATCAAAACCGTTATCATTTCCATTTGTTACTCCTCCACTATTAGATTCACTACTAGTCGTTCCGCCATTTGCGTTGCTAGTACCACTATTTCCAGAATCAGTTGCACCACTAGTATTACCTTGATTTGATCCACCAGTTCCGTCTGTTGTATTTCCAAGAATTTTAGACTGATTTTGATTTGGGGCATTTGAAACTTCGTCAGAATTCTTCTTGCCACATCCCTGAAGGATCAATCCTATAATCAAAGCAAAAAATACTTTCATGATGGACATCAAAATACTCCTCAAAAGATAATGCTTAATACATTACCACTTATAATCTCATCGGTATTTCTAGGTATATTCATTAAATTGAAAAATTTAAATGACAACAAATAAACTTATTATAAAATTATAATTTGAGTAATCTGACTATATGTCTCAACATTTTTGTGTTCTTTAAAAACATAGTTATTTTGATTTAATGATTACTAACTTTTTCGCCAAGACTCTAAAATTAAAACTCTATCCAGTTCCAAAAATTTTCGATTCACTACACCAGTAGCTGACAAATTAAATATGATTCGTTATAAACAAAAAATGAAATTTCCAGCTTCTATCATTTTTGGACTTGTCCTTTTTTCTTGTACTTCACAGAAAGTGCAATATCAATACACATTTGATAAGGACATCGGCGATCTACACCCAACTTCTCATAAAAATCCATGGGCCTATCAATTAGATTCTTCAGTTGTACGGTCAGGAAAAAAATCCATTCGCTTTGAAGTTCGTAAAGGTGACTACAGGATTAGCAAAAGTGGTAGCAAATCATCTAGAGCAGAATTAAGTACAGAAAAAATGGCAGAAATTGGCAATGAGTATTGGTACGCCCTTAGTATGTTTATCCCAGAGGATTTTCCTATCGAAGATAATCGCCTTGTTTTAGCACAATGGTGGGCTGAACCAGATTTAGGTGAATATTCTGATAGGAGTCCAATACTTGCCATGAGGTTTAGAAATGGAAAATTCTATATTTCTTTAAGAACCAGTTCAGAAAAAATAATGAAAGAAAATGGTAAAGAAATTGTTCTCTATGAATCAACAGATTTCGCACTTGGTAAATGGAAGGATTTTATTTTTCAAATTAAATGGTCATACAAAAATGATGGCCTAGTGAATACTTGGATCAACAATAATCAAATTATTCAATACAATGGTCCAGTTGGATACAATGATAAAAATGGACCTGCACTGCAGTTTGGTATCTACAGAGATGAAACTAAAAAAACTTATGTGGTTTATTTTGATGAGGTTAAAATGGGTACATCTAAAGCAATCAGTATTGATTCCGTAACATTTTAAATTACATTTACATTTCAAAATTGATACATTCGTATTTTTTAAATTCACAAAACTCACAGAACACTTTGTTCTGGAAACTATTGTTTTTCTAATTCTTTTGTATTACTTCTCCAATTAGAGGCAGACTTATCATAGTTGTGAAGCAATTTTTATGATAAGAGGTCGATCTAGAAACCTATTAACAAATAAAGGGAAAATTTATGTACTCACAATGGCTTAAAATTATTTCACTAACCCTAAGTATCCCATTTTTATTTTTACTGAAGGACTCTTTTGCTTATCCTATTGATACTTCAAAATTAGGCTTTAATGGTATTGGATGCCCTATGGGTTCAGATTTAAAGGTTATTTATAATTCAACACTTAATACTCTTGAATTTGAACCTGTCATGATGGCCGTCACAACAAATTCTGAAAAAGTATTGGAACGTTCAAACTGTGGCCTGTCTTTACCACTAGTGGCAGTCAAAAAGAAGCGTTTAATCATTAAACAAATTGTTTTAAATGGCGAATTGTCTTTGAACGATAAGGAGAATAGTACTATTTCATTCGACCCCTTCATGGTTGGCATGGCCAATCCACGACCTTCATACAGGCAAGTTTTTAATGGTCTTCAGGATGGTAGTTTTCATATTGCAAAATCCATTAACTATAAAGGTCCCTGTGGAAAATCAACGAATTTAAGATTAAATTTTTCGGCAACAAATCGAGGGGATGGAAACTCGGAAGGTTCTTTTACCAAAATGAGTAAGGTTTTACTATATCTTGCAGAAGAAAAATGTAAAAAATAAATTATTTCCCTAAGCTTACATGGTGTCCCGACAGTTCTGATTACATTATAAAAAAAGAATATGTCGGGTCCCCAATGCAAAAAAATGGGAAAGATGCACTAATAATAAAAGAATGAAATTTCTCTGATTTATTTTAGTAACGCTAGGAGATGTTTTTTCCCAAGCGTTATTTAATTAATAAGGTTTTGATTACAAGGTTAAAACCTTGTGAAAATTTTTGGAAAACAGGAATACTCACATCCTGGATTTGCCCTACAATCATCAGTTGTCATTTTGTATGAAACAAAAGCATTAATAAATGCACTTCCATTCTCAATAAATATAGCTTTTTCATAACAAGGTACTTTTACTTTGGTCGTTAGAATATTCGGGGTTGGCATTGTTTCCCACCAAGTTAGATAATCAACCTTCACTTCACATGTTCCCTTATCATTTTTGATATCTGCTGAATATAAAGAGATAAATTTATTTACTGCCAAAATTTTCCATGCTGCCGATGGGCACATTGAATTAGCATAACTAGTAAGAGTTAATCCAAGAAATAAAGTATGTAAAAAGCATTTAGGAATCATAGATCCTCCATTGTTTATTAAAGGCCATACATAATTGTTAACCTATTTGCTTTATAGCGAACTCATCTTTTATTGCAAATATCTTAAATGAAAGATATTATTAAATGACACCCAGAAGATCATTAAGAGACACCTTTACATATATGAATAATAAAGACTTTTCAGATATTATAAAAAAAGAATTGATCAAGCACTCCATAACTCAAGCTGAATTTGCTCGAATAATGAAAGTTTCTCTTCCTACCATGAAAAGATGGTTGAATGGAAATGGAGTGTTGCTTAAAGACTGGGTTATTATGCTTGAATACCTTGAACTTTCATTGAGTGAAGTTGCAACCAGATTAGGTGAAGTTCAAAAAAGAACTTTTTGCTACACACTAAAGCAAGAAGAAGCTTTTGCAAAAGAAGAAGGTCTTTTAGCTTTTTTTGATCAACTTTTAAAAGGTAAAACTCATAAGCAAATTTCACGATTATTTTCTCTAGATGAAATATCCATCATTTTTTATCTCTCAAAGCTTGATAGGATTGGATTAATAGAGTGGCAAGCAGGTAATAAAATTAAATTACTTGTTGATGGTGAACCCTCTTGGATTGAAAATGGTCCCCTAGCAAAAAAGTTTCGCATGCAAATTATTGAAGGCCATTGCAACAAATATTTAGACAAGAGGAAGCATTTAAAATTAAACCTCTATTCTTTGAGTGAAACTAGCATTCAAAAACTCTCTTTATTACTTGATGAAGTTTCAGATAGGACAAGAATTCTAGAATTAAAAGATCAAAACCTAGATAATACTAAACTTACTACACTAATTCTAGGATATGGCCTTAATGACATTCCGATTCTAACGAAAATTCCTAAGCGATTATCCAAGTAAAGGTTCCTCACTATTTTTTTAGTAAATCTTATTTAGATTTCCTTAAAGATACAGAAATAGGTAGAATGCAATAGATGCAATCTTGAATTTCATTTTGTAAATATTCCTTTAATGATCTTCCTAGATCCTAGAAAATAATATCTATAAAATTATAAATGTTTCCATAAAAAGGTCCAAAGCGTTCATTGATACATCTTTTCTTATCTAATTCCCAAAAATGATTGATTGCAAACAAGTTATTTGTTTTCTAATTACTTTTTTTGGCGACACAAAATTAAAGTATCCTTTTTTAAGGCCCTTTCTTGCGTTGTACTATACTACATCCATCCATACATTCTGAGGAAAGAGTCCAACTATTGTTAGAATTTTACGAATTCGTTTTTAATTTTTAGAACTCATGGGAAATATTTTTAGGAAACAATTACAGTTGGTCTGTAAAAAATACTCAATTGAACAAAAACCCATCAAATATGTTGAGAAATTTTCTACTAAATTTTAATATTAATTTAATGAATAAAACGATTTGTTCCAAAATAACTTGGGACAATGTTAAATCCTATAACTGGTATAAAGCGGAGAAACTTTTATGAATTATTTACAAGCATTATTTCTACTTGCAGTAGTAGTTACCTCAAATGCAATGGGCGCAACTATTGATTACACTACTGAAAATCATTTGTACAAAAGATATCCTGATCAAATGGAAATTATCGTCAGAAATCATCAATCAGCTCTTAATGATTACCTAGGAAGGAATTTAGAATGTCGATTGGTTAAGCTAAAATTTAATAATTTCCAATCTCCAACTCTACTGAAAAAAGGCGAATATAATTTAAGTTTAAAGGCGGAATGTAATAAATCATTTAAAAATTTAAAAGTGGATGTAGATTATGGTTATTCACTTGGTGAACCCCTGGCACTGATAATATCTTTTACTTCAGAAGGCAAATCATTTGAAAAAATAATCGGCAAAATCGGAGAAGATGATTAGTAATTCAATAAATTTGGGGTCTTAAAACTTTATAGTGTGAGCAATGAATCAATATTTTTTATCAGTAGAGTCATGTTTTCTTTTTTTTATTAAATTTTTTTATCACAGAAAATTTTTAGAAAAGAGAAAACAATGAATCCTTACTGATCTTTAACCACCATCAAGTTTTAAGATCCCTAAATTCATACTTTTCCTAATAAGGTTCTGCAGAATTTTGAATCGCAAAACTAAGATCCTTCATTTTTTTTAATATATAGGACCTTCTTATTCACTAGATTTATTTTACAAAGGTTGGTTTTATATAAAATTGCTGATTGTGTATAAAGCCTTGTTTGCCACTTGGTGGTTGTAGGGGCATTAAACAATTAGCTCCATCAAAAGTACCAACTGGACAGCTGGGTGCTTGATTAGAGGAAACATAAAAATATTTTCCTTGAAAAACAAATGCTTTTTCTCCTGAAGGAGGACTACCCATTGAACAATTGGTCCCATCATAAAAACCATAAGGACAGCATAGTTTTGGTTGAGCAGTACAATTTAGATTTACCGGGGTTTGATAAAATTTTCCTAATTTAATAAAGGCAGTAGTCCCTTCCGTTGGATTTCCCACCAAACAATTATTTCCATCAAAAGCTCCCTGAGGACAACAGATTGCTCCTTGATTAGAGCACATAGATTTGGTGATTGTTTCAGGTTGATAATAAAAAGATCCATTTATAATTAATGGTGTTGTTCCGGTTGGCGGATTTCCTGCCAAACAATTTGCTCCATCAAAAGTTCCCTGGGGGCAACAGCGAGTAAGGGCATCACTGTGCTGTTGGCAATAGGCTGAACTAAAAAAAGGTTTATAATAAAATTTACTTTGAAAAATAAAAGGTTTTGATCCAGGAGGAGATTTCCACAGAAAACAATTTGCTCCATCAAAAATCCCTACCGCACATTTTTTTAGAAATGGTTTATAGTAAAAACGATTTTCATAAATAAAGGCATTTGCTCCACTAGGAATAATATTCACAATACAATTTTCTCCATCAAAAGTTCCCTGAGGACAGTGTTTTTTTAAGGGAGAATAATAGTGGCCATTGTTGTAAATAAAAGGTGTGCTATATTTCGGTGGAAGTCCAACATAACAATTGGATCCATCAAATGTACCAGTGGGACATTTTTTGGTAATAGGTTTGTAGTAAAAGCGATTTTGATTAATGAAGGGACTTCCTCCTAAAGGAGCTCCTGATATATAGCAGTTTGTTCCGTCGTATTTTCCTATGGGACATACCTCTTTAAGTGTTAGTGTTTGCTTTGGTGTTCGAAGAGGTGGATTATTCCAAATAAATGTGATGGCATTTTCTTGATCAAAGGCAAGTTTATTAGCTCGATAAAGGATACCAGGCCAAGGTACACCAGGTCTTGTGGTGCTTCTAATACCTGCTGCTTGGTAATAACCATTATTTGCAAAACTGGCAATGCGATTATCTGAATAGAGAACCCAATTATCCCGCTGATTTTTACTTAGAAGAGAAAACCAGGTAATTTCATCATAACCAAAAGGAAACCAATCTTGATTTGGCTTTCCTGGATTTGGTCCTAATCCAAAATTATCTAATTCTATGAGATAGGGAAGAGTTTCCACATATTCATCTTGAAAGGTAATGCCTTTATAGGTTTTTCCAAAGAAGGGATGATCAAGATAATTTTTTTCTATAGTGGCCTGTTCTATTTTATCACCTCTTTGCTTAGGCCAGGTGGGGGCCTCATGAAAATCAAAAAGCAGTCGTTGAAAATCCCCAGGTGGAGTGACATAGGCACCAGCATGGGCATTAAGCCAAATGAAACCTCGCCTAGAATTTTTTAAGGCATATTTTCTAATTTTCGAAGCAAGATCAAACCAGTGAAGTGATTGAGGATCATTTTCTGCCATTATTTTATATTGTCCAAGATGAAGTGATTCAGCTCCGGCATCAATATACTTTTTTGCTCTGAAGTAAAACCAAAGTCGACTTTCTAAGCGACTCATATCAGGAACGCCGCCATCAGTTCCTATTTGATGTTTAGCTGGAAAATCATCATAAAGCATGTGGTGATACTTAAAATTTCGTTGAACAACTGGAAGTTGAAAAGCAGTAAAAACCCATTCTGGAATTGTAATATTATTGACACTAGTATTAACGTATTCAAAAATTGCTGCTTCCAATACAATATTGGGATCTATGGCATGAATCTTAATTGCCACATTTGTTGCTCTTAAAAAATGTGCATCATCAGTATTATTATCGTAGGAACTGGCCCACCACCCTGCAAATCTTCCAATGTATCTTGGTCTAATTCTATTAATCATTTCTAAATCTTCTTTGAGTAGCGCTTCAGAATAAATGGGAGGACTATCGGAAAGTCCCTGCATAGTCATTGCCCTAGAAATAGTATAGTGAATATGGGCCTGGCTCCCCATTATGAATGGCTGAGGAGGTTTTTGTGAATAAACTAAAGTTTGAAAAATAATGATGATCATTAATGAAAGAAAAAAGAGCAAATAATGTGAAATAGAAAATATCATTTTATATAGTCGAATCATAATAAACTTATCGGCAATATAACTTCTTTCTCTAATTGAGTTTGGAAATTTAATATTGAGATTTGTGGCCATCTTAAATCGAGAGTTTTTGACCAAATTGGTTTAACATTATTCTTCTATAATTGTTCCTCTAAACTAATCAATCGAAATGTATTAACTAACCTGTGACTTTTATGTGAAGCACTGAAATAGCGCCATTTTTAATAATTTGTATCAATATTTTTTTCACACCGTAAAAATATTTCTCTATTTAGAAGTATTTTTCTTTTTTAAAAAAAATCTATGATAAATTTTTTTTACACACAAAACTTTAGGGGGAGAACATGAAAAAAATTATTCTATTATCAATGGCATTATTATTCTCAATTTCATCAGTCACTTTTGCACAAGTTTCAAGTTTTGCAAAAGGTCATTCTTTAGAAGTTCTAAAGGATATTGAAAATTTTCATAAAAATTCTCATGGTGATAGATATGAGAATGTTAATATTAGTAAATCTAATAAATCATTAGCATGTACATTTTTAGGTAGAAATCTCAATGGCGCTCCAGAAATTATTTCTGCAGGAACTTTCTTTCAAGTAGAAAGAATAGAATACAAAAATCCAGCAGGATATGCACTTGCTTCAGATGTAATCTATATTTATTTTGGGGAAACTACTGATAATGAAACAGGAAAGAAAATTGGCAAAATTCAATTACAATGTAGTGGCAATGAGAAAGGACTATTTTCTGCTGCAACATATGTGAAAGATTTGCCGCTTAGTTCTATTGAAAATTTATTTAACAATGTTTTCGCCTTAAGAAAAATTCTTACAAGTCCAAGAGATAATTATTAAGAGATCTTGAGTGGATATTGGGATCTTAATTAAAGAAATTAAAAATTAAAAAGAAGGGGAATATTAACTATACTGAAAGTTAAATTCCCCTTTTTTTTTTGAAAAATAACTTAAAAATGAACGAACTATATTTCTCTTATTAGCTTCAAAACTTTTTTTATTCGAATGGCTTTTATACCCTTCCATAACCACCAATCCAACCACCAATCTTGAGTAACTCTTTTTGTGGAAAAGAGTAGGTAGCTTATTCACAAAAAATTAAGTAAATTATTAGAATATCATAATGCTTTTTATAAAAGGAGTACAAGATGAGTAAGAAAATTTTAATCACAGGTTCCAGTGCAGGTTTTGGATTATTAACTGTAAAAACTTTATTAAAGGAAGGATATAAAGTTGCTGCATCCATGAGATCACCTGAAGGCAGAAACAAAGAAGTGGCACAGAATCTAGCTAAGCTTGGTGCAAAGATAGTTGAAATTGATGTAACAAATGAAAAATCAGTCAATGCTGGAGTCCAAAAAGCAACTCAAGATTTAGGTGGACTAGATGTTGTCATAAATAACGCCGGTGTGGGTGTTCATGGATTGCAAGAAAACTTTACGGTGGAAGATTTTCAAAAAGTATTCGATATCAATGTTTTTGGAGTTCAACGAATTTCAAGGGCGGTTCTGCCTTTATTTCGAGAAAATAAATCAGGACTAATCATTAACGTTTCTAGTCTTTTAGGAAGAATAACTATTCCCTTTTACGGCCCCTACAATGCATCCAAATGGGCCCTTGAGGCAATGACAGAAAACTATCGCTGGGAATTAACTCCCTTTGGAGTTGATGTAGTACTTGTAGAGCCAGGAGGATATCCAACGACCTTCATGGATCGACTTATTTATCCAAGTGATTCAACAAGAAATAACAGTTATGGAGATATGGCCCATGCTCC
>Ga0247844_1000468_pt1 | contig 86237 bp, 75 predicted proteins | sample LaCtaG_FD_192421 | JGI IMG/M metagenome (GOLD analysis project Ga0247844, IMG submission 192421) | Freshwater microbial communities from meromictic Lake La Cruz, Castile-La Mancha, Spain - LaCruzMarch201714.5m_1 | ecosystem: Environmental > Aquatic > Freshwater > Lake | place: Spain: Castile-La... | reverse complement strand
CGCAATATTATATATCAGCCATTAAGACTGTATTTTATTCTATTTCATTATTTTCATTTTTGTTGGGTTCAAATTTACTCTTTTATGTTCATGTTACAATGTCTGTTCAAATAGCCTTTCCCATAACTTACTTATAGGCGCCATATTCTCACCCCATCCACGCTTATGCGGGTTGTATTGGGGTGATACAGTTGCGCTTTACTAGCCAAAGATAATGGAAAAACCTCAAAGGTCATCAAGAGGACTCCGTTGTCCTTGCGCTGTTGTGCCCAAGGAACTCCCGTATGTATCGTACGTCCGCGTTTGCCTCAAGCAAGTGGGTTGCGTAGCGATGACGAAGCCAATGTACACTGGTTTGGGGGTTCACCCCAGCTTTGGCTCAGGCCCGCTTTAAGACGTTCTGTAGACTGCGCTCACTGTACTGAACCTAATCCTCTCCCCCCCAAACAACCACACCTTTGGCCGGTGTTCTTTGAACTACGCACGCAGCATCGTCAACACCGAGTCGCTCAATGGACTCATGTGGTCTTTGGCGCCTTTGCCCCCAATAGAACGGTTGATTCGCGGATCAGACGGAGTGTCTATTGTTCGCCATTGACCCGTGCCTGGATCATATAGATGCCGCGGGCGATAGGATTCGCCCAACAGCCGTGTTCAGACACTAGCCTTAACATGCTCAGGCCACGCGAGGGGACTCGAGGGGTAGCGAGAGGGAAGCCTTTCCTCATTCAAGCCCCATAAGTTTCATCGTATATCTCTCTCATTATTCTTCCGTTAAACGTCCAGTATGGATTGGGCGCCACGTGATAGCTGTTCCCTAGAATGGTTCTAGTCGCGTTTGTTAATGATGTTTCTTCTTCTCGAAACAGAATGGTTCTTTCTGATTTTACAGTAGCTGTTTCACCATTCGCAATTGATACCAAAAGACTCCCAATCGGTATTCCCATCTCATAAAAGCTAAATCTCGGCCTTTTCTTTTTTTCATAGGCCTCTCCTGCTTCTCTCTCTATTTCATCTATTACTTCTTTCTCTAGATTAACTTTTGGAGTCACGTTCTCAATCTCAAGCAATTTAATTATCGCAATTGCTTGGTTTGAATCTATTTCAAAGAACTCTCTTTTAGGATTTATTCTATTGGGAGCGAATGCTGTATGCAGTGCTTTCTCAACTCGTTCATAATCATTAACTTTCGCGGCATACTCGCAAACAAAGGGCAATGGAACGCCACTTTGATACAATTGTGCCATTCTCGTTTTAACATCTTCTGAAGCTGTGAAACCAATTTTAATGAGATTTGGTATTGCTGGATTAGTCAGAACATATATGATACCTGATCTTTTATCCATTTTGTCTGTTATTCATTTGGTACAAAAATACTCGTTGGCTACTGACGTTCCAACGCTTTTCGTTCGGTCACCTTTTTTGTTTTCAAATCATTCTGGTAGGCAAAAAAATCTCGTGGATCACCCAGAAACTCAAAAATCTCTATAATGCTTTTCTGAATATCCAACAACCAAGTCTTAATATTAATATCCATAAATTTTCACCTTGGTGTTTTCTAATTGTTGTTTGAAAAAGCGGTTTTTAATGGCCCTTTCTTCCAGAAGATCAACCTGTCGCTTTAATAACTCTTCCAGTTTGTACTTCAGATTAAAGTAAAGATCTGTATAGGTGTATGGATCGTTCTCATCAAAATCTACAACCAAGTCAATGTCCGATGATTCACTGAAATCTTCACGAATCACGGAACCAAAAGCGTACAATGTTTTGACGTTGTTTTCTTCACAAAGCGCTTGAATCTTCCTGATTTTAGGCTCCTCAATGTTCATTTTCAAATGTACTCATTAACCAATGGGTCTACAAAAGCAGGTCTGAATCCTAGCCCACTGGACGCTCGTCGTCTTTTCAACAACGAACCCCTGTATCAATAGGGTTGCACCCATAGCCCCTCATCATAAGTATTTATAAATCACAATGAAAGATATACGCTCACAGCAACTTTAGAGACAACCGGCTTCCGATAAAGCCCCGGACTGCCCAGAATAGCGTCAGGAAATAACCATCACCGACACCCCTGGCTTCAAAAGCCGTCCCCCTCAAAGGTCGGCGTCTACGGTGCGTTCACTACGAGTAAGCCCCGACTTCAGAAAAGCATTCGGAAAGTACAGGTTCCGACAACGTTGCGTCACCCCACCCTACTCAATACCCCAAAATCTTCAGCATGCTCTTGTAGCTCTGCTCCTTGGCAAACAAACGTGTGTGGATCTCGCCTTCCTCGTCTTCGTGAATCACCACATGCTTGGGAGCCGGGAGCAAACAGTGCTGGATTCCGCCATAGCCCCCCACCGACTCCTGGTAGGCCCCGGTGTGGAAAAACCCGATGTATTGGGTTTCGCTTTCCACAATTTTGGGCAAGTAAATCGCATTGGCGTGCTGCTCGCTGTTGTAGTAATCGTCGCTGTCGCAAGTCAGTCCGCCGAGTAGTACGCGCTCGTATTCGCGCTCCCAGTTGTTGATCGCCAGCAAGATAAACCGCTTGTTGATGGCCCAGGCATCGGGCAGGGTCGTCATAAACGAACCGTCGATCATATTCCAGTTTTCGCGATCGTTTTGCTTTTTCTGATCCATGATCGAGAAAAAAGTCGCCCCGCTTTCGCCCACCGTATACGAACCGAATTCGGTAAAGATGTGCGGCTCTTTAATGCCCTGACTATTGCACAGCTGTTTGATCTGCGCAATGATCTCTTCCGCCATATAGGCGTAGTCGAAGTTGAAGGTCAAGGAGTTTTTAATCGGGAAGCCCCCTCCGATGTTGAGCGAATCCAGACTGGGACAAATCCGCTTCAAATCGCAATACACATTGACGCACTTGAGCAATTCGCTCCAATAGTAGGCCGTATCGTTGATGCCCGTATTGATGAAAAAGTGGAGCATTTTGAGCTCGAACTTCTCCCGGGTTTCAATCTGCTGCTGATAAAACGCGACGATGTCTTTGTACCCAATGCCCAAACGCGAAGTGTAGAATTCAAACTTGGGCTCTTCTTCTGAAGCAATCCGAATCCCCACCTTCATCTTGCTTTGACCGGGCGTCAGCAGGCTGTCGTAGGCCTCGAGCTCGCGCATATTGTCGAGCACAGGAATGGTGTTTTCGTACCCCATTTCGAACAACCGCACAATGTTCTCGATGTACTGGGGCTTCTTAAAACCATTGCACACCACATAGCTCTTCTTGCCCAATTTCCCTTCGGCAATCAGGGTTTCGACAATATTGATATCAAAGGCCGACGAGGTTTCGATGTGAACGTCGTTTTTCAAGACTTCCTCTAGGACAAAGCTGAAGTGCGAGCTTTTGGTGCAATAGCAGTATTGGTATTTGCCTTTGTAGTCGGCCTTGGCCATGGCCACATTGAAGAGCATCTTGGCCTTCTGAATCTGCTGGCTGATTTTGGGCAAGTACGAAATTTTGAGCGGAGTCCCGTATTGTTTGATGATGTCCATCAGGTAAATCCCGTTCCACAATAGATTGTCGCCATCGAGGGCGAACTCCTCTTGAGGCCATTCGAAGGTCTGTTGAATGAGGTCGGCGTATTTGTTGCGCATGGAGACTTAGGGTGTTCTTCCGCAAGAGGAGGAAGGTCGATTGACCCAACAAAATTAATCCGAGTGAGTTGGATTGAGACAATTTTGATTATCCGAATAAGTTGGAATCGTTAAAATTTAACAATAAGTTGACGTTCGAGCGTATTCGAACCTGTTCAGAGTGCTTGAACAGGCAGGTGCAGGGAATCTTCCTTGACTCGTTCCAGTGGCGTCCAGGGATCCTTTTTTGGGTTGCCACCAGGGTCAACACCGTCCGATGTGCGCAAGCCCGAGGACGTAATTCGCGCAATGCAATGGGATCGCTGCATTCGGTCTGGGTTTTGGTACTCTGCCAAAACCTGCGCAGATTGCGTCTCCATAAAGAGAGACTTCTATGAAAAGCGTACATCAGACCTTTAGGCGCGCGGCGATGTCCACCCGAGCGGGCTCATTCGCTCAGACCGTTGTGAAGACGACTGCGACGGCATCCTTAAGGTCTTCGCTTGGAGCCCTTTGGGGGATCTTGGTCTTGGTGGTTTGGAGCGGCCGTCTTTGGGCGCAACAAGAAGCGGTCCACTCGCTCCAAGGAGCCCACCGACTTACGCTGGGTTTGGGGCATACGCAATTGGCGGGTTCATTCGAAGTAGAAGGAATTCAGAGCGTGCCCTTGGCCTCTTGGTCGCTCGATTACGATTACGGGTTGAGTCCGCATTGGGGCGTAGGGCTTCAGTTCGAGTGGTTGCTAGAGTCCTTTGTGGTCGAAGCCAGCACTGGAGCGCAGGCGCTGGAGCGGGCCTATCCACTATCGATCATTCCCGTCGGGTTGTATCGCTTCGACGAGCATTGGACCGCGGTGGCGGGGGTAGGTACCGAAGTGTCTCATGGAGAATATCTCACCCTGACGCGCTTGGGGATCGAATTCGGAGCCCCCGTTTCAAAGCAGTGGGAGTTCGGAGCTGCCTTGGTATGGGACAACAAATGGAATTACTACAATTCGTGGGGATTGGCCTTTACGGTTTCGCGAATTTTCAGTCATTCCCAAGACTGAGACCAGGTGGCCACAGCCCTGTAGAACCGCGATACCGCTCGTTTCAAGGATAAGGTTGATCAAAGACATTGCTGCAGTGATTGTGACAGACCCTCGGCCGAAGGCCGTTAACCAATAAGTTCCGCTTTAAAAAAGCTCGTTTCTTTCCTTCTTTCTTTGGAGCAGCAAAGAAAGAAGCCCACCGCGGGAGTGGGGTGCACACGAGAGTCGTAGAGAGGGAATGAACAGCGCAGGCTTATATCCACTCCTACCTTTAAATCTTGCCGCCGCGATGCATCGCGGCCCTACAGAATGCTCATCGGCGTAGCCGGAAGACATCGATCCGAAGACCCAGATAAGGTAGAATGACGATCGTTCTAGCACACAATTGTAGGATGTACTCTGCCCATGGATGGACTGTTAAGTTGCTCAATACAAGTTCTCTCCCCAGAAACATCATCCGACCTGTAGTACTCTTGGACGTTTCCCTCCCACGGCTATCTTTAAACCCCCGCTTGGTCCAACCCAAGACCGATATCCATCGCCTCAATTCAATCGTTTCCGCCCATGACTGCCCCCATCAGCGCCTTTATCGAACGCCACTATCGCCATTTCAATTCCGCGGCCTTGCTCGATGCCGCCAAAGGATATGTGACCCACCTCGATCAAGGGGGCAAAATGATGGTCACCCTGGCCGGAGCCATGAGCACGGCCGAATTGGGCCGATCGCTGGCCGAGATGATTCGACAAGGCAAGGTGGACATCATTAGCTGCACAGGGGCCAATCTCGAAGAAGATCTGATGAATTTGGTGGCGCACAACAGCTACAAACGCGTGCCCCACTACCGCGATTTGAGCCCCGCCGACGAACGCGCCCTGCTCGACGAAGGGTTTAACCGCGTGACCGATACCTGCATTCCCGAAGAAGAGGCATTTCGCCGACTTCAAAAGCACATCCATCAATTGTGGAAGCAGGCCGAGACCTCGGGTCAGCGCTTTTTTCCGCACGAATACATGTACCAAATGCTCTTGTCGGGCGTGCTCGAGCAGTATTACGAAATCGATCCCCGAGACAGTTGGATGCTCGCCGCCGCCGAACGCAACCTACCCATCGTAGTTCCGGGATGGGAAGACAGCACCATGGGCAACATTTTTGCCTCCTACTGCATCAAAGGCGAACTCCAGGCTTCGACCGTAAAATCGGGTATCGAATACATGGTATGGCTGGCCGATTGGTACGTGCGCAACAGCGAAGGTCAAGGGGTGGGGTTTTTCCAGATCGGAGGTGGTATTGCTGGCGATTTTCCGATTTGTGTGGTACCCATGCTGTATCAAGACCTCGAAATGGAACAGATTCCTTTTTGGGGTTATTTCTGTCAAATTAGCGATAGCACAACGAGTTACGGTTCTTATTCGGGGGCTGTACCCAACGAAAAAATCACCTGGGGCAAACTCGATATCGATACGCCCAAGTTCGTCGTAGAGTCCGATGCAACGATTGTTGCTCCGCTTATATTTGCTTGGATCCTCGGTTGGTAAGGACACTGTTTTCGCTATGGAAAAACGAAGAGTTATCGTCGATTATCGCAACATTACCCAGGAGCTGCTCGAGCTCTTGACCACGACATATCCTTATGGATACGATGACGCAGTGGTGCGATTTAAAAATGCCAAAGGCGAAATGGTTTCTTCGGTTCCCCTCGAAACCGACGATACGCGTTACCTCGTTAAAGTGAGTATGGAATTGGACCGAAAAGTCGAGGCTTATTTGGACGATTTTGAAGACGATTCCAACCAGGACGAAGCGGAAGACAAAATGGACGAAGGCTCTGCGGTAGAAGAAGCCTCCGAAGAAGATACCTACGATCTCGAATAGAGTCGGAACCATTTTGGGTTCGCGCGCTTTTGTGGACAAAGGCTTTGAAAAGTGCGCTTTTTGCGCTGTCGAAGCAAGCGGGTTATCGCCCATTTTGGCTCCGTGAAGGTTTTGTTTTCAAAAGGGTTTTTGTGGATGGGGATGGTTCCCCTGTGTGTACTCTTGGTTTCTGCGGATCGCCATCGGTTGATTGCCTTTCGGGCCAAAGTGGTTTCGGTTCGCGATGCAGCCCATATTGAAGTACAGTTTGAAGGAAACAAAGCCTGGGTGCGCTTGAGCGGTATCGAAGTGCCCTCTCCTGACGATGGGTTTGGAGCCGAAGCCAAATCGTACGTCACCCAGCGCTGTTTCGGGAAGACCGTCGAACTCGATGCCCGCAAAGACCCCGAAGGAGTGGTTCGCTTTGTGGCCATGGTGTATACGGTGACCAACGAGCGACGCGATGCGCTATCGGTCAACGAAGGGCTGATTGCGGGGGGACTAACCCGACTCCAATCGGAAACCATCGACCAATCAGCGCTGGAAGCGGTTCAACTGCAGGCCAAGGCGCAAAAGCGGGGTCGTTGGGCGGTGGAATAAGCCCTGTCAGAGTTCGGTTTTAGAAGGAGTCGGTTTGGCATCCCGAGCGGTACCAAAAAACCAGATGCACTGCACCGAACCCCCGCCCATCCAACGAGATTGAGTCGCCCCTGCGCTGTCCCAAAGGGGCATATTGCTGCGCAGACCGATCATCCACTGATTCCAATACCAATCGGCCCCCAATCCCACCGACGTCCGCACAAAACCGGTGTTGTAGAGTTCCGCACCAAATTCGCGATCTCGGCTCGATCCTTCGGTGCGCAGCGCCACATGGCCGATCAAAAAACTGCGTTTGAGGTCGGCATAATACAAGGCGAAAAGCGCTGTGGCCCATTGGTTTCCCACCTTATAAGTCTCCTCGTTCTCCGCTGAAAACACCGCAGCGGCTTCGGCCATACTTCCCCAGCGTCCGCGTCGAAAGCCGAGTTGGGTCGCGAGCGGAAAGGAATAGGCCCCGGTTCCGGTTTGGAGACCGATGGGCAATATAGTGCCCGAGGCGTCGCGTTGACGATAGCGCCCGGTCGGCAGTTTCAATCCGGCAGCGGCGTTCCATTGCAGACTGTAGTTCGGGGTTTCCATCCGCCACAGCGCTCCATTGAGCAAGAATTGGGCATCGCCCGGACCGGAAATGGAGGTCGATTCCCCTTCATCCAAAGCGCGTTGATGGGTCGCATAGGGGAGGCTTACCCAAAGTTGCCAACGCGGGTTTAAGGGAATCCGCGACCACAACTCGATGCGGTGGTAGTGGTCTGTTCCGGGGCCTCCGATGGCATAGCCGGGAACCGCCGGTACCGCAAACGCTTGATAACCGTATCGAATTCCCAAAAAACCACTGTCGAATCTCGGCAATACCCCCAAACCCGAACTCGAACTGGCGCATCCGCACACGTCACAGGCCGTCGCAGGTGGAAGGCTCCCAAAAAAGCCAACGAGAATCAGGCTAATTCGGATCCGTAAAGAGGGGGTTTTCGACAAAAGCTTCATCGGTCAAGGCATTGAGAAATTCGATCAACTCGTGTTTTTCTTGTGCGGTATAACGGAAACCGCCTGCCGGCAAAGGGGCGTCGGCTTCAGAGCCAATGCCTTCGGAATAGTGTTCGATTACTTCGGTCAGGTCGTCCATACGGCCATCGTGCATATAGGGCGGGCTCAAGGCCACATTCCTCAAGTTCGGAACTTTGAAACGACCCAGGTCTTCATGGCGAAGACTGATGATTCTGCGACCTTCGTCGGTGATCGCCCCGGGCAAACCATTGCGTTGAAACGAAAAATTGCTGGTCAAAGGTTCGGCATGGCAGGAGGCGCAGTCGCGTCGAAACAAGGCCAGTCCGGCTTGCTGGTCTACGGAAAGGGCCTCTTGATTCCCCTTGAGATACTGATCGTAGGGGCTTTGATCAGAAATCAAAACCGACATAAACTGAGCGAGGGCTTGGAGCATCCGTTGGTCGTTCAGGGTGTCTTCCCCATACGCGGCGCGCACGGCGGCTCGGTATTCGGGCTGGTGGTTGAGCTTGTGGACTAACCGCCACAGGGTTTCGTCCATTTCGACCGGATTGGTGATGGGCGCAATCGACATGGTTTCGATGTGCACCGCGCCTCCATCCCACATAAAGTGCGGATACCAGGCCAAGTTCGACAAAGACGGACTGTTGCGCGTCCCGAGTAGGTTGTCGACTCCGTGGCTGAGGTTGTGATAGGGATCCGAAAATCCGCCGTATTGCCGATGGCAGTCGGCGCAGGAAACAGTACCGTCCCGAGACAAATCGCGTTCAAAAAACAACCTGCGACCTAAGGCCACACGGGCTTCGGTAGGCGCATTGCCCTTGAAATCATAGATCGGGGCAGGGAAATGAGCGGGGATGCGAAAAGCCGCTTCGGTCGATTCCGACAACTCCGGGTCGGGACTACAGGCCCCCACCCAGAGCATCGGCAAAACGGCCAGAAGCCCCAAAATGCTTCTAACCGGTTTCATGATTTAGTTGTGTACGTGCTCGAATTCGAACATATGGTGATAGTTCTCCGAGATCATCACGGCCATCATGCCGGGCATCGTAACCGTCGGCGTAGTCAGGATGCTCAGGGGGTCGTGCCCATCGAAGAATTCCGCCACGTTGACGCTTTGGTGCACCACGGGCGTAGCATTGGGCGAAACCGTCGCGGCCATGCTGCCAAAGGCGAGGTTGATCTGCTGCAAGGCATTGGTGCCGTTGCTGTTGCGGAACCCGCCGATGTGGTAGGTAAAGGCTTGGCCGCCCGATTCCTGACCTTCGGCCTTCAAAAAGATGTAGCCGCTGTTCCACGACCAGAACATCTGCTCTGCAGGACTCAAGGCACCCGTTTGGGCTCCGCTCACATTGCGCAAACTGTCAACGCCAATGGTGTACTCGATGGCTTTGTAGTCGCCACTCGGAACGTTTTCGAGTTCGATTTCGACCGAAGACTGGGCGCCTACCTTGATCAGGTGGTAGCTCTCTTCCTCGCTCCAAGTGCTACCATCGGCCTTGGTAAGGACGATATTCGTCACGTAGTAATTCAAAGTACTGAAGCTGACCGATTCTCCGCTGCCATTGACAAACGTGGCGCTGGGAATGACAAAAGCATCGGCCCCATACACATGCTCGAACTCGAGGGTCATGTTCCCGAAGGTCGGGGTGGGGGCGGGGGTGTTGTTGTCGTCGTCTTCTTTTTCGCAGGAGATCGACACAAGGCTAAGACTCATGAGGGCAACGAAGCCCAATGACCAATTCTTCACGGGTGTAGTTTTATAATGAGAGAAACACAGGAAATGGAGTGCGTTGGATTGGACGGCGGCTCGTCAGAGATCCGCTTCGAACCCACGCGAACAACGGAAGTTATACCTGCGCTCGGGGGGGAGGGGGCGTGGGAGTGGTCGAGAAGTCCTCCCATGGCACATCCAAAAATCCACGGTCAATTACATCCAATTCTTTGAGCGATCCATCGATTCCGATGGCATCGCACAACACAAAAGGAAGCACCTCTGGAGTGTCGGGCAGCAGGGGGCTGTCTGGGGCGGAGTTGTTATCGGCCTCGAGCATCACCGCCAAATGGCATTGACCGTTGCACTCCAACTCCGGTCGATCCTGATTGATGCACAAAACCTCGGCGATGTACGCCCGGTTGCCTTCAAACCACAACAGAGCCATACTGTCCCCCAACAATCGGGGGAGCAGCGCGCTGAAGAGGATTCCTAAGGCCAGCCGGAGTTTCAACATATCCTTACAAAGGAACAATGGAATGGGATTGGACACGGTGACCAAAGTCATCAAAATGTGTGGCAGTGTGCCGCGACTGAGTGAGCGAAATCAATAGTGAACGGGGGGCTTATCACCCCGATTCGAACCACTACCTTTGCGCGCCTTTTGGCCCCCCATCCCATTACCCGCTCCCATGCAATCGATTCGCAACATCGCCATTATTGCCCACGTAGACCACGGCAAGACCACCTTGGTCGACAAAATCCTGCATTTCTGCCAGTTGTTCCGCGAAAACCAGCAAACCGGGGAATTGATTCTCGACAACAACGATCTCGAGCGGGAGCGCGGAATCACGATCCTTTCAAAAAACGTTTCTGTTCAGTATAAGGGGCACAAAATCAACATTATAGATACTCCAGGCCACGCCGATTTCGGGGGCGAAGTCGAACGGGTATTGAACATGGCCGACGGGGTTTTGCTCCTGGTCGATGCCTTTGAAGGCCCCATGCCGCAAACGCGTTTTGTCCTCCAAAAGGCGCTACAGTTGGGATTAAAGCCCATTGTGGTCGTCAACAAAGTCGATAAGCCCAACTGCGATCCCGAAGGCGCGCACGAAAAAGTCTTCGATTTGATGTTCGCGCTCGATGCCACCGAAGATCAGCTCAATTTCCCCACGGCCTATGGCTCGGCCAAACACAATTGGATGAGCCACGACTGGAAGGTGCAAACCGACAGCATTGCGCCCTTGCTCGACATTGTCTTGGAGCACATTCCTGCCCCCAAAGTGGAGGTTGGGGCGGCCCAAATGCGGATCACTTCGCTCGATTATTCGAACTATACAGGCCGGATTGCCATCGGTCGTTTGAACCGGGGTACCCTGATCGAAAACATGCCGGTTATGCTGCTCAAGCGCGACGGAAGTGCCGTCAAGAGCCGCATTCGCGATCTCTATTCGTTTGAAGGGTTGGGCAAGGTCAAGACCGAACGGGTCGAGGCCGGCGATTTGTGCGCGGTGGCCGGCATTGAAGGTTTTGACATCGGCGACACCTTGGCCGATGCCAGCCAGCCCGAAGCCATGACCCCAATCGCGGTCGACGAGCCCACCATGAGCATGCTCTTTACGATCAACGATTCGCCGTTTTTTGGCAAAGAAGGCAAGTTTGTGACCTCTCGCCACCTGCGCGAGCGCTTGGAAAAGGAAACCGAAAAGAACCTCGCATTGCGTGTCGAACCCACCGGAACGGCCGATGCCTTTCGCGTATTTGGACGGGGCGTACTGCACCTATCGGTTCTTATTGAAACCATGCGCCGCGAAGGGTATGAGTTGCAAATTGGTCAGCCTCAGGTTATTTTAAAGGATATCGACGGTCAGCAGTGCGAGCCGATCGAAGAACTGACCATCGACCTTCCCGAAGAAGTCAACGGCAAGGCCATCGAAATGGTGACCCTGCGCAAAGGCGAACTGCTCAGCATGACGCCCAAGCTCGATCGGATGATCCTCGAGTTTCGCATTCCTGCCCGGGGGTTGATCGGGTTGAGAAACAACCTATTGACGGCCACGGCCGGAGAAGCCATCATGAGCCACCGCTTTTCGCGTTTTGAGCCCTACCGAGGCGAAATCCCCGGCCGTCAGAACGGTTCGCTGATTTCGATGGAAAAGGGCAAGGCCATTGCCTATTCGATTGACCGTTTGCAAGACCGGGGCTTCTTTTTTGTCGACCCCATGGACGAGATCTACGGCGGACAGGTCATCGGCGAAAACAACCGGGCGGGCGATATGGTCATCAACGTGACCCGCGAAAAGAAGCTCACCAATATGCGGGCTTCGGGTTCCGACGAAAAAATGCGGATCGCCCCTGCGCGCAAATTCTCGCTCGAAGAGGCCTTGGAATACATCCAGGGAGACGAATACGTCGAATGCACTCCCCAGAGCATTCGCTTGCGCAAGATCTACCTCGACGAAAACGACCGCAAGCGCTTCGGAGGGGCCTAAGTCCAGCGCAAAGAGACCGCGATGGCCTTTGGGCTATCGTCGGCATGGGTGTAAACGATCGACCAGCGGTTTAAATCGGATTGGGCAGTTCGTCTTCTGAGAACGCTCGTTTGCGCAATTGTCTGCGCAAAAACACGATGCCCAAAACCGCAGAAGCGACCGAGCCGATGAGAATGGCCATTTTGGCGGTGTTGATCAACGTGGGATCTTCAAACGCGAGCAAGGAGATAAAAATGGACATGGTGAATCCGATGCCGCCCAAAAATCCAACCGCGGTCAAGTCATTCCACTCGAGGTCGGCCGGAAGTTTGCACCAGCCCATTTTCGCCGCGAGAAACGTGAATGAGGCAATCCCCAATGGTTTTCCGATAGACAAGCCGAGGATTACGCCCAGGCTCCCGACACTGAGCACTTGAAGGTGCCAACCGGGTTCGAATGAAATGGCGGTATTGGCCATAGCGAAAATCGGCAACACGAAAAAGGCGACGGGGTAGTGCAGGCGGTGCTGAAGACCGTACGAAGGAGATTGTTCGCCCCCATCGCCAAAGGGGATGGCAAAGGCCAACAGCACCCCAGAAAGGGTGGCGTGGACTCCAGAGTGGAGCATAAAATACCACATCCCTGCGCCCAAGATGAGATAGGGCCAAAGCAGGTGAACCTTGAACCGATTTAGGGCCAACATGATCCCAAAAAGACCCAGCGAGAGCCCCAAATCGAGGAGGTTGAGCTGTTGGGTATAGAAGAGCGCAATCACGATAATGGCGCCCAAATCGTCGATCACCGCCAAGGCCGTCAGAAAGACCTTGAGCGAAGCCGGAACCCTCGATCCCAGTACGGTCAGTGCACTCAAAGCGAAGGCGATATCCGTCGCCATGGGAATCCCTACACCGGATGAAGCTTCGCTACCCCGGCAAATCACGTAATACAATCCGGCCGGAACGAGCATGCCCCCCAGAGCCCCGAAAATGGGAAGCGTGGCGTTTTTGAAGTTGGACAATTCTCCTTGATAGATTTCGCGCTCCAGTTCCAAGCCGATGAGCAAGAAAAAAACCGTCATCAACCCATCGTTGATCCAATGCACCACACTTTCGCCGGCAAGAGGATGGTGCCACATTGCGTGATACGCCTCTCGCAAAGGCGAGTTCGCGATGATCAAGGAAATCAGGGTGCCTCCGATGAGGAGCAGACCTCCGGCCTTTTCGCTCCCGACAAATTCTTGAAAAAGATGGGTTAACTTCATAAGATCAATGCTACGCGATTGGGGATGGGCAAACTACGATAAGTGAAGGGATTGGAAACCGATCATGGATTAATGGTCTTTGTTGTGCGCATTGAGCGATGGAATTGATCGGAAGCTCGCCCTGGTTACAGCGGTTCGAAATCGCACGAAATGAATATGCCAGAACGAGGCCTGTTGGTGGGCGAAATCCTCAGAGCGCCTTCGGGAATTTAAAAGGAGGGTATCCCCACATCCTAGGGGGTCTGCCTTTGAAGCGCGCTATGAGAAACTGGACAAGATCCCCATCACAACCCCCTGTTGCGCCTTACTTTCGTGCCTAGCGCACTCTTGGATCCCCTCAAACGCATACAGCAACCCGTAGCGGCCGAAATGGCCGAGTTCGAACAGGTTTTTCGCAAAGCCCTGTCGAGCAAGGTGGGGTTGTTGGATCGTATCACCCACTACTTGGTGCGGCGCAAAGGCAAGCAGCTCCGGCCTATGTTGGTGTTTCTCAGTGCCAAACTCCATGGAACCATCGGCCCGGCGACCCATCGGGGGGCCTCTTTTCTCGAAATGATCCACACCGCCACGCTCGTACACGACGACGTGGTCGACGACTCCTACTATCGACGGGGGTTTCTCAGTCTCAATGCGCTGTGGAAGAATAAGATCGCCGTTTTGGTGGGCGACTATCTCCTTGCCAAGGGTCAATTGCTCGTAACCGGGGCGGGTGAATTTCAAACGCTCGAACTGGTCAGCGAAGCGGTGCGCGAAATGAGCGAGGGCGAACTCCTCCAAATCGAAAAAGCCCGCAGGCTCGATATCGATGAGGCGATTTACTACGAAATCATCCGCCAAAAGACGGCCTCGTTGATTACGGCTTGTTGCGCGGTGGGGGCTTCCAGTGTTGGGGCCGATGCGGAATCCATCGATCGCATGAAGCGGTTGGGTTATGAATTGGGAATGGCCTTTCAAATCAAGGACGATTTGTTCGACTACGAACGCATCAACAAAACCGGCAAACCCAGCGGGATCGACATCAAAGAACAAAAAATGACCCTGCCGCTCATCCGGGCCTTGTCGGAGGCAGGGAACGGGGAAAAGCGCCGTTTGATGCGCGCCATCCGCAGCGGCAACAACGACCCCGAACAGGTCGCCAAGGTGCTCGAATTTGTGCGCCAATCGGGCGGGGTGGCTTATGCGGAACAGGTCATGAACCGCCATCGGGCCAATGCCTCGACCTTGCTCGAAACCTATCGATCGGATCCCGCGGCCGAAGCGTTGCGGCAATTGGCCGATTTTGTCGTAGAACGCGACCGCTGAGTCGCTTAATTTCAGCTTGTGGGCAGAATATCGCGCAGCACCATCGACCGCATTTTCGACGCCGTGCGCATCGAAGAGGTCATTGGCGATTACGTACAGCTCAAGCGCTCGGGTTCGAGTTTTAAAGGGCTGAGTCCGTTTAACAACGAACGCACGCCTTCGTTTTATGTCGTGCCCTCCAAGCAAATCTTCAAGGATTTTAGCTCGGGGAAGGGAGGGAGTGTGGTCAACTTCCTCATGGAACTCGAGCACCTGAGCTATCCCGAGGTGCTGCGGCTGTTGGCCAAGCGCTACAACATCGAAATTGAAGAAGAAGAAGGGACGCCTGAAGAGGAACAGACCGCGAGTTTGCGCGAGAGTTTGTTTTTGGTCAACGAATTTGCCCGCGATTTTTATGTCGATCGATTGTGGCATACCGACGAAGGCCGCTCTGTCGGTCTCGGGTATTTTAAAGAGCGGGGTTTTGAGCCCGAAACCCTGCGCACCTTCGAACTCGGCATCAGCCCCGACACCCCCGATGGATTGACGCGAGAGGCGCTGTCGAAGGCCTATAAAGAAGAGTTTCTTCTCGCCACGGGGCTGACGCGCAAGTCGGAAGACGGACGGCTGACCGATTTGTTTCGATCCAGGGTCATTTTCCCGATCCACGGGCTGTCGGGTCGGGTTTTGGGGTTTGGAGGGCGGATCCTCAAGACCCAAACCAAGGCGCCGAAATACGTCAACAGCCCCGAATCGGAGCTCTACCACAAGAGCAAGGTACTCTATGGGTTGTATCAGGCCCGCAAAGCGCTGGTGCAAAACGACCGCTGTTTGTTGGTCGAGGGCTATACCGATGTGCTTTCGCTCCACCAGGCGGGTATCCAGAACGTAGTGGCTTCGGCGGGAACGGCTTTGACGACCGAGCAAATTCGACTCGTCAAACGGCTTACCCCGAATTTGACGATTCTCTACGACGGCGACCCCGCGGGCATTCGCGCCTCGTTGCGCGGAATCGATCTGGCGCTGTCCGAAGGGCTGCGGGTCAAGGTGGTTCTGTTGCCCGATGGACACGATCCCGACAGCTTTGCCCGTTCCAAGTCGAGGGAAGAAATCCTTGCGTTTATCGAAGGGGCCCAAACCGATTTTGTCGCGTTCAAGGCGCGTTTGCTCCTCGACGATACGGGGGGAGACCCCATCAAGAAAATCGAAGCGGCCAGCGAATTGGTGCGCTCGGTGGCCTTGTTGCCTCAACCGCTCGAACGCGATGTATACCTCAAGGAAGTCGCCAAACTAACGGGGATCGAAGAGCGCCTGCTCCAGGCCGAGTTGGCCCAGGCTTTGGGGCGGATGGAGCGCGAAAAAGCCCGAGACGCTCAGCGCGATCAGGAGCGCGAAAAACGCCAAACGGAACAGACGCCGGCTGGTGCCGAGGGTGCCGAAGCCCAGGCTTCAGTTCCCGGTCTTTCTGTGGTACCCGAACCCAGTCCAGAAGCGGTGTTGGCGCATTCGCCCGACCGCGTACTCGAACGCGAATTGCTCCGACTCTTGTTGAACGAGGGCCACCGGAAAATTGCAGTCGAAATCGAGCAGTTTACGGAAGAATTAACGGCTCAAACCGAAGAGGTCGAGGTGGTTCGCTATTTGATCGAAGAGGTCGATTTGAACGAAATCGAAATCGGAGATCCCGGCATCCGCGCCTTGTTTGAGCGGATTCGCACGGCGTTTGTGGAAGGGAAGGAAATCGCGGGGGCCGAAGATTTTCTCGGGGCCGACGACACCGAAATGGCGGCCCTTGCGGCCGAGTTGATGTTCGAACCCTATCGGCTATCCGATTGGGAGCGCAAGGCCATTTATGTGCGGCCCGTCGATTTGGCTCAGCTGTGCAAAGATTTGATTTTGAGGATGATCAAGCGAAAAGTACTAAGCGAACTCGAGAAACTCAACGAAGAACTCCAAAAGCCGCAAGAAGAGCCTCAACGGCAGGAACTGCTCCGTTTGCACATTCACTTGAACAACAACGTACGCCGCGATATCGAAGCCAAACTCAACGCGAGTTTATAGGCACGGGTTTCAGCCCGCCAAAAAAGGCAAGGCCAACACTCCGGCAACGAGGCAGAGTTTAAACCCTTGGTGGAGTCGACGCGCCGTGCGCGAGGGTTGAGGGCTTCCCGGAATGCGCCTCCAGGCCCAGAGCAGCAGTCCTATACCCAAGACCAACACGACCCACTGCGCTTTGGGGGTCCAGAGCCCAACGTGGATGCCTGCACTGACTATGGAGAGCGTCAAAATGGCCGCAAGATGCTTGCGCAATCCGTTCTGTCCTTCGAGCGCAGGGATCGTAGGGTAGCCAAAAATGAGATCGCCCTTCATCTGTTCGACGTCTTTGACCAGTTGCCGACCCAATTCGATACAGAACAAAAAGCCAACATAGCTGATCAACCCCGGGTGGAGCGAACGATAATAGAGCAGAAGCGCGAAAAAGGGAACAAACGACAGCAAGGCCGCGCTCAAATTGCCCAAATAGGTCAGCTTTTTGAATTTGTGCGAGTACATCCAAAGACTGAGCGCATACACCGCAAAAAAGGCCACGGCTCTCCACGACAATACCGAGGCGAGAACCAAACCGGCAAAGTTGAAGATGAGGTACAAATTCAAGGCGGTTCTGCGGCTCACCAATCGCTCGAAGGCGGTCTGTAAGGGGCGGTTTACCAGGTCTTTTTCGCGGTCGTAAAACCCATTGAGGATAAATCCGGCCGAGACCACCAATCCGGTCGATAAGACCAGCAAATGCAGTCGATAGTCGGTCAGAAACGCCCACAGCGATTCGGGGGGCGAAAGCAAGTAGATCGAGGGTAGATATTGGGCTAGCGCCAGCAACAGCACATTGTACCAGCGAACCCTCGACAGCAGCGCCAGCGTTTTGATTGCGAACAGCCAAGGGCGCCGCCGCATCGCCTAGAGCCGGTGGATCAGTTCCGGATGGTATTCCGACAAACGGGTCTTGGCCTTTTCAAAATCGCGCGCAAAACCGAGGATGTAGCCACCCCCGCCCGAACCGCAGAGTTTGAGATAATAATCGCCCGATTCGATGCCCTCCTTCCACAATTCGTGGAAGCGATCGGGAATCATGGGGCTAAAATTGTCGAGCAACAGCGCGCTCAACACTTTGAGGTTGCGAAACAGACTCCGCGGTTTGCCTTGCAAAAAGGCCTTGATGCAGGCGTCGTTGTAGCGAACAAATTGTTCTTTGAGCATGGTCCGGAACCCCTCGTGTTTCATCTTTTCGAGAAAGATGTTCACCATGCTTTGGGTAGAGCCGGGCTGACCGGAAGAAATCAAGAAAATGCCCCCTTTTCCGGTTTCTCCGCTCGGAATCTGCACCGTGCCCAAGCGTTCGGGCGATTCGATCAAAAGCGGAAGACCGAGATAGCAGATCAAGGGATCGATGCCCGATGATCGGCCGTGGAAAAATCCTTCGAGCTTAGAAAACAACACTTTAAGGGCGATAATATCATCCCTCGTATGGGCTTCTTTCGAAATGGGCTCGAGGGCATAACGCGCATACACAGCGGCAACAAGGGCTCCGGAACTGCCCACCCCAAAACCCTGGGGAATGCTCGAGTCAAAGTGGAGTCCGGCCTCTAGGTCGCGTTCAAAGCGATCGAGATCGAGCGCACAGGGGAGTTCGCCCGCGGTTTCGAGTCCGCGCAATTCTCCGAGATACCGCTTGAGCGAACGATTGGAATCGGCAGCCTCGGATCCGGTATCTTCCATGCTCAGACATCCTTGAAAATCGGCATAGGGTATGCTGAGCCCCATCGAATCTTTGATGATGCCATACTCCCCAAACAACAGGACTTTGGCGTAAAAGAAGGGGTTGGTTTCGGTGTTCAAGCTGGGTTCAATCCGTTCGTGTTCAAAATCTTGGCTCCCATGCCCAAGGCGTCGCAAAGGTAGGCTCCTTCGGCGCACAAGGACGACAATGTCGATCTAACGAATTCGTGGACCGTTTGTTCGAAATCTTCTGGAAACAGCAAATGAACATTGGCCCCAGCATCGAGCGTAAAACACAAAGGCACCCCCGTTTCTCGCCGAAAGGCGCGCACGAGTTCAATGGCGGCCAAGGTGTTTGGGCGCATCAATACATAACCCGGGATCGAACTCATCATCAGCGCATGGAGCACCAACGCCTCGGATTCGACCAAATCCACAAAGCCCTCGAGATCGCCCGATGCCAAAATGCGCAACAAGTCTGTGGTATTGCGGTGGGCCATGTCCACTCGGGCGGGTCCAAAGGCGTGCCCATTCATCAATGCATGCCCCTGGGTGGAACTCACGCTTTTGCTCCCGGTTTCAATCAGTAAAATGGTGTCGCGGTAGTGTTTGAAAATCGGATGCACGGCCTCTACCCGCACTCCGTAGTCTGCATTCGAACCCGAGAAGTGCTCGGTTTCTCCCCACAACACCACCGGACCTTCAATGGAACGTGCAGCGCTCCCGCTTCCAAGACGGGCCCAAGAAGAAGCCTGGTGTAGATCGATGGGGGGATGGTCGGGATCTCGCAGTTGTCGGAATGCCGCCAGACCCAAACCGAGCGCAGCAAAGGCCGAAGCCGAACTGGCAATTCCGCTGCTGTGGGGAAAGCTGTTTTGGCTGCGAATTTCAAATCGGTGTTCGTGGATCTCTGGAACCGTGGCTGCAACGCGGTCGAAGAACTGTTCGAGCTTGGGCAAGAACGCAGGCTTGGGCGCCGAGTCAAACCAAAAGGACAGTTCGAAAGGACCCGGTTCCCAACGGAGTTCGGTTTGCGTACAACTGCTGCTCAGGGTAAACGAAATCGACGGATTCCATGGCCGTTGTCCTTCTTTTTTGCCCCAGTATTTGACCAAGGCAATATTCGACGGAGCCAATACAGTTGCGCTGCCCATCAGGCGGTCTCGACTTCTGGAGCAATCTTCTTGACCAACCCCTGCAACACCTTGCCCGGACCCAATTCGACAAAGCGCCCCGCTCCATCGGCGACCATGCGGCGCACGCTTTGGGTCCATTTGACGGGGGCTGTGAGCTGTTCCATCAACCGAACCCGAATCACATCTGGATCGGTGGCGGGTTCGGCGGTGGCATTTTGATAGACCGGACAACGCGCCGGTTGAAAGTCGGTTTGCGCAATGGCGGCGGCCAGTCGAGCCCGCGCAGGCTCCATCAAGGGCGAGTGAAACGCACCGCCCACGGGCAAAATCAAGGCGCGCTTGGCTCCAGCGGCTTTGAGTTGTTCCGCAGCGGCTTCTACGGCGGGTACCTCGCCAGAAATCACGAGTTGACCGGGGCAGTTGTAGTTGGCCGCAACCACCACACCTGGGACCGAAGCGCAGATGCGCTCCACCGTTTCGTCGTCCAATCCGAGCACGGCGGCCATGGTCGAAGGCGTCATTTCGCAGGCGGCTTGCATGGCGAGCGCCCGTTCGTGGACCAGTTTCAGACCGTCTTCGAACTGCAATACCCCAGCCGCGACAAGGGCCGAGATTTCGCCCAACGAATGTCCGGCGCACATATCGGGGCGAAAATCGGTTCCCAAATCGGCCACAGCGGCCATGGAGTGCACGAAAACCGCGGGTTGGGTTACCTGGGTTTGTTTGAGTTCGTCTTCGCTTCCTTCGAACATCACTTGGCTCAAGCCAAAGCCCAGGAGCGCGTCGGCCTGTTCAAACCGCATTCGGGCTGCGGCAGAACGGTCGTACAAATCGCGCCCCATCCCGCTGAATTGGGCCCCTTGACCCGGAAAAACGTAGGCTGTTTTCATGCTTCTTCCCCGTAGTATTCGACAAAATTGTTCTCGGTTTCCTCCAAGCGAATGCAGTGCAACCCCGGACCGTCGACGTGTATGAGCGGCTGGAGAATCTTCCAGAATTCGATGGCCAACACCTCGGTCGAGGCCATTTTTCCCTGCATAAAAGGCACATCCGTATTGAGGTTTCGGTGGTCGACCCAGTCGATGATGTGCACCCGAATCAGTTGTTTTAAATCGAACAGATTCATGACAAAACCCGTCTCCGGATTCGGGCGCCCTTTGACCGTAACGATCAAGCTAAAGTTGTGGCCGTGAAAGTGCCGATTGGCGCAACGGCCAAACACCGCTTCGTTTTGTTCTTCGCTCCAATTGGGATTGTAGAGCTGATGGGCGGCGCTAAAGCGCTCGCGTCGTTGAATGCAAACCATGCTCATAGGGAATGCAAAGGTAAGCGGGGCGGGAGATGGCTGGAGGGTTGATCGAGCGGAGTGGGAAAGCGCCATGGTCACGCGCTCGAATCGTATTAAATGGACACTGTTGAAGTCGTCCGGTCTAAAAAAGCGCTGCTCGAGCCCGCATGGTGTTCTCCCGATCACATTTTCTGCCCGAGGCCAGCTTCCAAAGTCGGATTCGCCTGCGTTTGGGTCACAGAGATTTCTGGGGAGACATGTTTTTTTCAATCAACTACGGTTTGGCATTTTTATAGAATAAAACCTACAATTGAATAATTGAACGTGGGCCTTCCAAAATGTTTCTGGGTTTTCGGGTCGAAGTCTTCCGGCTACGCCGATGAGCATTCAAAGTTCGCCTGCGCTGTTCATTCCCTCTCTACGACTCTGATGTGCACTCCGCTCCCGCGGTGGGCTTCTTTCTTTGCTGCTCCAAAGAAAGAAGGAAAGAAAGGAGCTTTTCAGTCCGGCGTGGCGCTCTCTTGTCCACCCGCTAGCGCTTTGGCCGAGGTCGCGCCGCAAGGCTCACTGGCCGTTGCGGCTTGGTGCGACTCGGCGTCGCTGGCGGGTCCCGGAGTCGAGAGGCCTTAGACACCTTGATAGCCGGACATCTCGTTGCGCTCTGTAAACTGAAAAGATGCTAAATCTGTTCCTTCCAAATGCTCCAATAAACCAATATGTTTCAGCTTTTCAGTAGTTCTCGCCGGAAGGAAGTCCCTACTGAACTATTGCGCATTTTTCGTGCGGTCCCCAGAAATTTCAGCTGTCCCGGCGAAAGCCCCCACCAATTGCAAGGCGATAGGCTCTCCTTGAATGTTACTTTTGCCCTGGCCCTTAGGGGCCGCTTCGTTACGGAAGTGTGCTGAATCACAACCCAACTTGAGCATGCAGAAAATCAAAGTCGCCCGCCCAATCGTCGAACTGGACGGGGACGAAATGACCCGCGTCATTTGGTCTTTTATCAAGGAACGCCTCATCCTGCCCTATTTGGAGCTGGACATTCGCTATTACGACCTCGGAATCGAGCACCGCGATGCCACCGACGACCGGGTTACGGTAGAAGCCGCCCATGCCATCAAAGAACACAAGGTTGGCATCAAATGCGCGACCATTACGCCCGACGAAGCCCGGGTCAAGGAGTTTGGGCTGAAAAAAATGTGGAAGTCGCCCAATGGCACCATCCGCAACATCCTCGATGGTACCGTGTTTCGCGAGCCCATTGTGTGCAAAAATGTACCCCGCTTGGTGACCACTTGGGAGCGTCCGATTGTGATTGGACGCCACGCCTTTGGCGATCAATACCGCGCCACCGATGTCCGCATTCCGGGCAAGGGCACTTTAACGATGCAGTTTACCCCCGCTGATGGCAGTCCGGCCCAAACCTGGGAAGTGCATTCTTTTGAGGGCGAAGGGGTTGCTATGGGGATGTTCAATACGCTGGCGTCGATCGAGGGTTTTGCGCGCTCGTGCTTCAGCATGGCGCTGACCAAGGGATGGCCGCTGTATCTGTCGACCAAAAACACCATTCTCAAGACCTACGACGGGATGTTCAAGGATGTGTTCGAGGCGATTTACCAAAAGGAATACAAAACGGCGTTTGAAGCGGCGGGAATCACCTACGAACACCGTCTGATCGACGATATGGTGGCCTCGGCCCTCAAATGGGACGGGGGCTTTGTATGGGCCTGCAAGAACTACGACGGTGACGTTCAAAGTGATACGGTCGCCCAAGGCTTTGGCTCGTTGGGGCTGATGACTTCGGTCTTGATGAGCCCCGATGGGGAGACCCTCGAGGCTGAAGCCGCCCATGGTACGGTGACCCGCCACTACCGCATGCACCAACAGGGCAAGCCGACGAGCACCAACCCGATCGCGAGCATTTTTGCGTGGACGCGAGGGCTGGCGCACCGGGCCAAACTGGATGGAAACGAAGAGTTGACGCGTTTTTGCACGGCTTTGGAAGAGGTCTGTGTCGAAACGGTGGAATCGGGGGTTATGACCAAAGACCTGGCCGTGTGTATTCACGGTGAAGGGGTTCAACCCGAGCACTATCGGAATACCGAAGATTTCCTTTCGGCCCTCGACGCGAACTTGCGGATCAAACTCGGGGTGTAATTGCCTCAGGCGATGATTCGTTGGGGTCTATTGGGCGTCCTGCTGTGCTTTGGACCGCTCGGGGCGGAAAAAACCGCTCCGCTCCGGGTGTCCAAAAAAGCGCTCATGGGGCTCGACATAGGACCTCACGCCTCTGGATTTCGCCTGGTGGACGCGCGATGGTGCACCAAGGAATCTTGCTTTTTGAGAACCGATGCCGCCGACGCTTTCGAGGCCATGGCGAGAGCGGCTCAGGCGGACGGCATTGCGCTCCGCATTGTTTCGGCCACGCGCACCCATGCCGATCAAAAGCGGATCTGGGAGGCCAAATGGAGAAACCGCAGTGGCTCGCCGGTCGATAAAGCGCTCGATATCCTGAACTACAGCAGCATGCCGGGCACCTCCCGCCACCACTGGGGCACCGATTTCGACCTCAACAGCGTTGACCCGGTCTACTTTGCTTCAGGTAAAGGGCTAACAGAGTACCAATGGCTCCAGACCCATGCCGCCGAATTCGGCTTTTTTCAGCCCTATACGGTGGAGTCGAGCCAAGCCGCGGGTGGCTATCGAGAAGAGCGCTGGCATTGGTCGTATGCCCCTTTGTCCATCCCGATGCTCCGCGCCTATACCCACTGGGTCGACTATGCCGATTTGCCCTATTTCCAGGGCGTTGAAGTGGCCGAATCGCTACAGGTCTTCGATCGGTTTGTCCGGGCGGTTTCGGTGGAGGGGCGGCTGTAAAATGCGAGTGGGATTTATTCCTTTACCGGCTTGGTTACGAGTCGGGTGGGTGACACACAAGACTGGATTCTGAACGATTGTTACACCCGAAAACGGTCTCCGAGTCACTCGGCAGGAACCGAACGACAATGATAAAATAAAACAGTCGCTTGGCTGAGCCGAGTGACAGCTATGGTCCGGGTTTCCAACCCGGAAAAGACGAATGTTCCATCGGGGTTACTCTTTACCCGCTCGGCGACAAGCCGAGTGGGTGATACGGTCGACAGGACTCCGAAAGATGGCCTTGCTCGATCATCTGTCAATGGTCACTCTGCAGGAACTGAGCGACTGGGACAGAGTGCTAGAAACACTAATCTCGCTTTTCAATCAACGACGCTTGGATCCAATCTTTTGAAAAGCTCACCAAATCGGCACAAAATGCCTTGTAATTAAAATCTTTTACATTCAGCTCCTCAAAGCCCGCAATACTCAATTCAAAGGCTTTCAAAACCAAATTCCTAATCTCCGAGTCGTCCGACGTTTCAAAAACTGCAGTATGATTCACCGGAATCCTCATGAGAATAAGTTTTTTCCGTTTAGAATAACTCATGCCATAGGGCAAACCCAAATCACGTCGTTCTTGCAACTCTTTTGAATAAACGAAAGCATCGTCCGGTAAACATTGAAGCCCAAAGAGCACTTCATTTACCGAGTGCCCATAATTACTATCAGCAAAAGAGGCTTTAAGATGGACTTCAAGTGCATTCACAAAGACAAGTTTTTCATATACATTATCTTGGGTGTACTTTGCAATGCCGAATTCCATAATACGATGGTATTTCTACAACTCTGTTCGTTATCCCAATTTTTTGTTTCCTGGATACAAACTTCCCGTTTGTTGCTTCCTAAAATACAACCGCAACCATTCCGCATACAATATCTGCGCTCTCGGACCGGGGGGACCTACTCGTACAAATTCTAATCCCATTTCTTTCAGCCATTTTTCTGATTAACGATTTTGCTCTCCATTTGCTTTGAATTGACTCGTTGTTCCTAGTTTCCAGACCGCCCAAAGCCGGTCTTATCAAAAGGGGCGTTTTTAGGGATTAACTGCATCCTGAAATGGATCAAGGACCTTTGTTCCCGGGATAAAGGACTTCTAAGGTGACTCCAGGTCAATGGCAGGAACCGAACGACTGGGACAGAACTCACGAGTGGGAAATTCAACCCTAGTTGGTTCCCCATGACTTTACTTTCGCTCCGGGGTTTAAAACGCCCGAATCGCGCGAACGTGGTGTTCATCGGCTTTGCCCGTGTATCCCACATCGCCATCGTGGAAAAACAACGAAAGAACTTCGGACGTATAGGTCTCGGTACTGGACCAATACACCGCCTGACCCAAGGGTTCGGATCCCGAGATTGCAGACAGTGTCCGGGACACATTGTACAAACTGTTCCACAGCATATTCAACTCCTGATTCGAAGGCAAATACCAATCGGTATAACCGCCGCGGTTGGAGTTCAAACACAAGGACGCTGCGCTGTGGGTATGCCCGGGTTGGGTCGCGATGGCAATGCTGTTGTTGCGCCCATCCCACAAGCTTTCGGCTCCGGCCCCCACAGCCACTTGAACCACATTGCTCCAGGCCACCGAATCGGCCAAATCGGAAATATCCACGACCAGACCGTGCTCCACCCCTTGGGCATCGCGCCACAGGTGAAACACCACCCCACCGCCATAAGCCTCGCCGATGTAATGCGTAGACTGTCCCCCAGCGCTCATCCCAGCAATGCTGTCGGCCACGCGGGCGTGCAAGGCATAGGGAACGCTCAAGAATTGCGTGGTCCCCATCAACACATAATTCGATCCCCCATTGATGTCCATCCCCACCTGCAAAAAGTAGGTATCGGCTCCCAAATTGATCGAAGAAAGGTTTCCATTCTGCACCATCCCGGTACCGATAATCAGGTTGAACAAACCAAAATTGTCGGTAGAAACTTGGTGATTCTCCACGTAGACCGAATTCCCGGTAGCGCTCGATTGAAGTACGGAGATTTGAATCCCCAAATTCGCCGATGCCATGGGCATCCCATTCGCATCGCGGGCCACTGCACTGTAATTAAACGCTTGAGGGGGAGCCTGCGCCTGAGCGACCGAAACCCCCATCACACACGCCAAAAGCCCAATTCCTACTGCTGATTTCATGTTCGCTGTTATTGTTTGATGATTCGATAAGACCCGATGAGCACATCTTTAGGATCGCGCACCACCAACACATAGCGCCCCGCGGCCATCCCCAGCATGGGGATCGAAAGCACTTCGGTGCCCTTAAGGTCGTTCGCTTGATATGCTACGGCCCCTTTTTCGTCCAATAACCACACCGATGGCCCCTCTACCCCCATTGTTTCCGTCTCGACAAAGAGTATTTCAGTAACTGGATTGGGATAGACCCGGACCTGTGCTGAGACCGAACCGACGGATTCCACCGACAGCGGAACCGCCTGAGCGCCAACCACAACCCCGCCTCCCAAGGAATGTCCCGAAGCGCCGTGGTGGGTGCCCACCGCCAGTTCGCCTACTGTGGCACTGATCGAGGCCACGGTGATGCCCGGTGTCGGGACAAAATGGTGCCCGGCGCTATTGACCGATTGAGGAGCCAAACTTTGGGCGATCACCGTTGCACTGCTCAACAAAATCCCCATAAGACCGAGCGCACTCTTCACAGTAAATCGGTGCATTGAAGCGGGTTTTATTTGAATTCCTACTCTCTTTTCCTACAAATCGAACACGAAGGAAACGGAAAGACAGCAGTAAGGTTCTCTTGTTCTTAAACTTTAACATTGTTTCGAACCCCAAAATCCCGATGCCTCCTTTCTGGGGACCGAACCCATGGCGCTACAACCGCACCCCCCTCTGGAAAATCAGGTGTTCGAGGGTGTTGCGCAAAAAACCCGAACCATAACCTGCATGCATCACGATGGTGGCCAGCACCGCATTGAGCCCCACCCGGATGCTGTGGTTTTTGACCGTGGCATCGAGGGCAATGGCCAAAAGATAGGCCAACAGCAAGCTTAAGGGTATGGGACTCCAGGGCAATACGAGCAGCGAAAACACGGCATAAAGCAAAAAGGCCGCAGGAAAAGCATGGGTCAGCTTGAGGCTGTGGCGGTGGCGAACGAACAAATCGATGCGCGCCGCTCCAAACCGATACACCTGTCGAAAAAAGCTCCACAGGGTGTTGCGCCGCTTGTGGTAAACAAACGCTTCGGGGATCAACCCGCTGCGGTAGCCCGCTTTTTGCAACCGAATCGACAAATCGACGTCTTCTCCGCACTTGAGCCCGGTGTCGTAGCCGCTTACGGCATGAAATGCCTCGGCCCGAACACCCATATTGAACCCCCGGGGGTGATACACCCCAATGCGGGTGGTCGAGCCCCGAATGCCCCCTGTGGTCAACGGAGCCGTCATGGCATAGCTAATGGCCTTTTGAAGCGTATTGAACTCGGCCGAAGCCCGATCTGGGCCACCGAACAAATCGAGGGGCTCGCGCTTTAGATGCTCGTCGATCTTTTGGAGATAGTCCGGTGGGATGATACAGTCCGAGTCGAAAAAAATAAGGTACTCGCCCTGGGCCTTCATAGCCGCCCTGTTGCGGGCATCGCTGACCGGCAAATACTCCTGATAGACCCGATCGAGCGGATAGCGCGGGTTGCCGACATAGGCCGCCAGCACTTCCGCCAACGCATCGCCCGGGGTGCCATCGCCCAAAATCACCTCAAAATCGCCTTGATTGTGCAGAAGGAGACTTTCGAGGAATTCGCGGACTTCTTCGGGTCGGCCGAAAACGGGCGAAATCAGGCTAAACCGCATTCCCCGAAATTCCGTTCGCCCTGCTCAAATTCAGGGTTTCTGCCAGCGTATAAGCCCCGCGCTTGCCCTCGTTGCGCACGATGAGCTCGGCCAAAAAGCCCGTAACGAACAACACCGTACCCAATACCATACTCGTCAGCGCAATGTAAAACCACGCATCGTCGGTGACCCGAATCGAGCGGATGCCCTGAGACATGCGGTAGAGCTTGCTCCCCCCAATCCAGGCGGCCGAACAAAAACCGAGGACGAACATCAAACTGCCGTACAAACCGAAAAAGTGCATCGGGCGCTTGGCGAACCGACCGATAAATGCCAGGGTAAACAAATCCAAATAGCCGTTGACAAAGCGCTCCCAACCAAATTTGCTGCTGCCGTATTTGCGGGCCTGGTGCTGGACGACCTTTTCGCCGATCCGCTTAAAACCCGCATTCTTCGCCAAAATCGGGATGTAGCGGTGCATTTCGCCCTGGACCTCGATGTTCTTGACCACTTCGCCCCGATAGGCCTTGAGCCCACAGTTGAAATCGTGGAGCACAATGCCCGACATCCGACGCGCCGCCCAGTTAAAGAGCTTGGTGGGAATCGTTTTGGCCAAAGGATCGTACCGCTTCTTTTTCCAGCCGCTGACCAGATCGTACCCCTCGGTTTGAATCATCTGCAGCAAACCGGGAATTTCGTCTGGGCTGTCCTGCAAATCGGCGTCCATCGTAATGACGACCTGCCCTTGGCTGTGCTCAAAACCTTGGTGCAGCGCCGCGCTTTTGCCGTGGTTGCGCCGAAAACGCAATCCTTTGACCCGAACATCTTTGCGCGCCAAATCGGCAATCACCGACCAGGATGCATCGGTCGAACCATCGTCGACCAACAAGAGTTCGTAGTCGATGTGGTGTTCGCCGCAGACGCGGTCGATCCATGCATAGAGTTCGGGCAGCGAATCGGCTTCGTTCAGCAGGGGAACGACAATCGACAGATCGGGCGGGGTGTTCAACGCAAGGGGAAGGCTTCTTCTTTACGCACCACCAAAGCCATAATCAATGCCTGAATGGCGCCAAAAACCAATCCAAAGACCGCGGTAAACAAAACCATGGCCAAGGGAGAAGTAAATTTCTCGGTCATGCTGATCTCCATATCAATCTGTTCTTCGGGCATATCAGGGTTTTGTTCAAGCATTTTTTCGTAGGACTGATCCACAATAGTCTGTTGAAAACCAGGCTCCAACACCGTGGTGTACACCACCATCCAGACCAACGAAAACAACATGGAAATGACCGTTACGCCAAACAACCCTTTAAAGGCCGTGCCAAATGGCAAAATGCCGCCGCTCGCTTTCTTCAATTCCGTACCTGCGATATACAGTACCCCCAGACTCACCACGATCGAAACAACACTGACCCAAGTGTTATTGTCTCCGGGGCTAAACAAACCCGTAGCCCAAAAAATAGAGGACAAGACGATGGAAATCAGACCCAAATACAGGCCCCATTTGCGTACTACTGGATGCATGGCTCAGCGTTTTGGTGGATACAAAGATTCGATAGAAAGGCGAATATCGCACACATCGCGGGCTTGTCGGCAAGGCTTTGTATTTTTGCCCCTCGGGCAGGTGCCGTGCAACCAGCTCCCGGTGAACCCCCCCAGGTCAGGAATGAAGCAAGGGCAGCCGGTTGTAGCGGTGTGATGCGAACATCTGCCCTTTTTTTATGCCCTGAGGTCAGGCCGTGTTCGGGTCCAACTTCCGGGCGAACTCCATGGATGTATTGAATTAATCGGGCTTTGCGCCGATTCCGTTGCCCGAAATGTCCACTCACGCTGCATTGAATAGCTTTGCGCCCATGCCCAAGGTGTTTTTTTCGATGCGCAGAGCGCGGGAAGAGGGTCGGACATTGTTGGCCGTTCTGCTCGACCCGGATCGCTTTTCGGAAGAGCGGCTCGAAGCCTTGCTCGAGCAACCCGGCATCGATTTGTTCTTCGTGGGAGGCAGTTTGATCGCCGGAGAAGGTCCTGAACCCGTGCTGAAGCGGATTCGCGCATTGAGTTCCATCCCGACAGTCCTCTTTCCCGGATCGGTCCTCCAGGTACATCCCGAGGCCGACGCCCTCCTTTTTCTCTCGCTGATTTCGGGGCGCAACCCCGAGCTCTTGATCGGGCAACACGTCTTGGCGGCACCGCTCATCAAGCGCAGCCAGCTCGAAGTGATTCCGACCGGCTACCTCCTGGTCGACGGCGGACGGCCCACCACCGCTTCCTACATCAGCGGCTGCCCCCCCCTGCCCCACGACAAACCCGAAATTGCCGCTACTACGGCCCTGGCTGGAGAATTGCTCGGTTTGCGCGCACTCTACCTCGACGCGGGGAGTGGAGCCGAACGAGCGGTCTCGCCTACCATGATCGAAGCCGTGCGCCATATTACCGAAGCCCCCCTCATTGTAGGTGGAGGCATTCGCACCCCGGAACAGGCCTTCGATGCCGCCCGAGCCGGAGCCACTGTGGTCGTAGTAGGGAATGTGCTCGAACAAGACCCGCGTTTGGTGGGTTCGTTTACCCAAGCCCTCGCTCCCCGACAGCGCGTACCGTGAAGATGACCGTCGAAATCAGCATGTATCCCTTAACGGAAGCCTACGAACCGCCGATTTTGGCTTTTATCGAACGGCTGCGGTCTCAGCCCGGTCTCGTCGTCGAGACCAACTCGACCTCCACGCGATTGAGCGGAGCCCCTGAAGTGTTGATTCCTCTGCTGCAAGTGGCGTGTATCGAAGCCTGGGAGGAGCGACAAACCGTTTTTAGCATGAAGTGGCTTCGGGGCGATTTGCTTTCGTGAGCGCCCCCGGAGTCCGTTGGCCAAACCGTGCGCTCGAAATTATCGCCGTTGCGCTGAGTTTGCTCTATACCTACGCCTATGCCAACGGATGGCTATGGGCTTGGTATGCAGGGATATCGGGCTCTGTGTTGTTCGCGTTCCTCACCTACCGAAGCGGACTCTTGGCCGAGGTGGGCACCCACCTTTTTTACCTGCTATCGGCCGTTTACGGTTGGGTACACCAAAGCGGGAAGGCCGCGCAATGGGGCCTCGATTTGCCTGTTTGGATTCCGCTTTCGATCCAGGAACATGGGGTTGTGATTGGGGTTTGTGCTGTGGTGGCACTGGGATTGGGCCGCTGGCTTTCGACCCAACCGAGGGCCCGTACCCCCTATTTCGATGCCCAAACCACGGTGTTTAGCATAGCGGCCACGGTATTGATGATCCACTTCGACCGTTCGAACTGGCTGTATTGGATCGCCATCGACGCGGCCTCGTCCGTTTTGTACGTGCGGCGCGGTTTGCGGCTTTCGGCGGGGATGTATGTGGTGTATACTGCCATGGCGCTCTATGGAGCCTATTTGGCCTATGTTCATTGAGGCCATGAACCAAGGGGAACGACCCATGCAAGTGATCTGCATTACCGGACCCGAATCGACGGGCAAGTCCGAATTGACGCAGGCGTTGGCCGCGCATTTTTTGGGGGGCAGTGTTCCGGAATTCGCCCGTACTTATCTCGAACAGCGTTCTAGGCCATACCAATTCGAAGATCTGTCGATCATGGCCCGAGCCCAGCACCATCAACACCGCTCTGCGATGTTGCACCACCCCAGCCCGATCTTTCTCGACACCGATGGGCTCACCCTGTCGATTTGGAGCCGGTTTAAATACGGTCGGGTCGACCCGGAGGTAGAGCGCATTGCCCAGAATTCGCCTGCCCTAGCCTATCTCTTGTGCGAAATCGATCTGCCCTGGGAAGACGATCCGCTGAGGGAACACCCCGACAAGCGAACCGAACTCTTTGAAATTCATTACAATGCTGTGTTGGCCACCCAAAAGCCCTTTCGCATTGTCCGGGGGCTGGGGGCAGCGCGTCTCCAACATGCCGTGGAAGCCGTGCACGCGCTCGGATTTGTGTCCTAACTTTGCCGGACTCACTGGGGTGCCCGTCTTCGAAGCCTGCTTCGGAATGAACGGGCTGAGATCACACCCATCGAACCTGGGCAGGTAATGCTGCCAAGGAAAACGAGGTCCATCATTTTTTCGTGCGAAGGGGTACCCCGCTTTTCGCTCCAAACCCAAACCGCGTTTTGGAATGCGTAAAAGTCTGTATGCCTTGTGTTTCGGATCCTTTCTTTTCGGGATGTACACAGCCCCCTCCCTCCACGCCCAAACCGACACCCTGCCCCCTCTGGTACTACTCCGAGAAGCCATTGCGCTTGGATTGCGCCCCGGCGTGGCCTTTGAGCAGGCGGCCACCACCCTTTCCGATTCCTTGCTCCAAGAGCGGGCCGATGGGCGCGATCTCCCCTTTGTCCTCGAACAAACCCCGTCTGTGGTGAGTACTTCCGATGCGGGCAATGGGGTGGGCTATACTGGCTTGCGGATCCGCGGGATCGATCAGAGCCGCATCAATGTGAGCCTCAATGGGATTCCGCTCAACGATGCCGAGTCTCAATCGGTGTTTTGGGTCAATACCCCCGATTTGGTCTCGGGCTTAAAGAGCGCCCGGGTGCAGCGAGGACTGGGTTCGAGCGCCAACGGGCCCGCGGTGTTTGGCGCTTCACTCAACCTCAGCAGTTTGGGTGCTTCCGATACCGCCTTTGCCGCCTACCGGTTTCAGGGCGGGTCCTTTGCCACCCTCGGTCACCGGCTTCAGTTCGGCACTGGGCGCATCGGAAAGGGGCTGCGCATCGAAGCGGGTTTTTCGACCCAGGAAAGTGAAGGGTTTGTCGACCGCGGTTTCAGCGAGCTCCGCGGCTATCAGGCCAAGGCCGATTGGGAAGGTTCCTACGGGCTTTTTCAGGCCACGGCCTTTGGAGGCCGAGAGCGCACCGGACAAGCATGGTATGGTTTGGATAGCCTCACCGCCCTCGAGAATCCCCGTTTCAACTATGCGGGGGCCCTGTACGACAGCCTCGGGAACATCAAGGGATTTTACGACAACGAGACCGACAACTATGGCCAAGACCATCTGCAACTGCATTGGAGCCGTATGTTCCGCTCCGGATGGAAGCTCAGCGCCGCCCTGCATCAAACCCTCGGTGCCGGATACTATGAACAATACATCCCATCGACCGATGCCGCGACCTATGGTCTCGACTCCACGGTAGGCACAACCGATGTGGTGCGCCGCCTCTGGCTCGACAACCGATTTTATGGCGGGATTTTTCAAGCCGAACGCTCCACCCAAAGCGGTCGTTGGTTGATCGGTCTCAACGGTTCTCACTATTCCGGGCTTCATTACGGTTCGCTCGAATGGGCGCAAAATGCGGGGAACAGCGCCTTGCGCGATCGCTTTTACGAAAACCGATCACTCAAAGAAGAGTATTCTGGATTTGTACGACGCGAACAAAAGCTGAACGGGGGCTGGGGCCTCAGCGTCGATCTGCAAATCCGGTCGGTTTCGTACCGCGGAAGCGGGACCGACTTGGGGCCCACTGCGGTGCAGATTGAAGACAACCTGTTGTTTTTCAATCCGAAAGCGGCCCTCAGTTATCAATCGGATCCACAGACATTTTGGGTCCTTGCCTACGGCAGAGCTCAGCGGGAAGGGAATCGGGCTGACTATCTGGCCTCGGGGTCCGGGCTCGAACCCGAAATGCTCCACGACTTCGAATTCGAGCACCGCAAGTCCACGGAACATTGGGACTACGCTGTGGGCGGGTTTTGGATGGAATACCGCGATCAATTGGCACTGACGGGCGAGATCGACAACGTCGGGGGCTTTGTGCGCCGCAATGTGGGTTCGTCGTACCGGACCGGGATCGAGGTGGAAAGCCGCTGGAAGCCCAACGACCGCTGGAGCTGGAGCGCGAATGCGACCTGGGCCCTACACCGCAATCGCGATTACCGGCAAGAAAGTCTGACAGGAACCATCGACTATGGCAACAGTCCCTTGGCCTATGCCCCGGAGTGGATGGGCGGTTCGGTCCTGCGCTATCAAAGCGAGGGTTGGATCGTCGCATGGTCGCTCAAGGCGGTGGGAAGTCAATTTTTGGACAATACGGGCCGGGCGCGGATGCAGCTCAATGCCTATGTCCTCAACGACCTGCGGCTCGAATACCGCTGGGCATGGGGGGCGTCGCGTTGGAATGCCGGTTTGGACGTCCTCAACGCCCTCGATGTGCGCTATGCCTCCAACGGCTACGTCTTCGACGAAGTGGCGTACTATTATCCCCAAGCTGGGCGCAATGCCTTATTTCGAGTGGGTGTGGAACTCTAAACCTGAGTGCGATTATGGCTCTTGCACCGCCCAAATCACAAACGCATCGCCGTGTCGAAGCCATTCCACCCGACCCGTGCAGGTTTCGCCTTCCTTGAGCACGTCGATATACCAACGGCCTTCTCGGGTCCCAAAACGCAGATGCTCCTTAAAATCGAGTCGGCGCCGACCGTGCATTTTGTACCCGCATTCCTTGGCTCCCCAGAGCTTCATCGGCCCGATGCTGGGGTCGTCTTCGACAATAAAACGCTCGTCTTCTCGCATATAGCGATCAACCAAGCCTTCAAAATTGCGCCGAATGTCTTCGACATCGACCCCGACCTCGGCTTCGGTATGGAGCAAAGCCGCGGCAAATTGGTGGTTGTGGGTGATGGACAAAAAACCCCCTTGAATTTGGGGTTTGCCTTGTGGGGAATAGTGCAAATCGGAAACCGAAACCCCGAGTTCCGCTAGGGCCGCTCGGGCCGACAGAAACTCCAGACGCTTGTGCGGATGGGTGATGCCCTCGAGCCGCTGCCGATCGAATTCGCCCAAATCGAGCTCGGCCCGGAGTTTTTTTTCCGACTCGTCGATTTCCCATACCGCCAATGCGCTGCGATCGTCGGGATGCATTCGAATCAACAAGCTCATCCTTAGCGGTTTTAATGGATTTTGGTGGCAAGCGTGAACGCTGTGCCCTAGTTTTGCGTTCAGAAGCCAAACATAAAGCCTCCCATGAAGACCGACGTCCAGACCTATGTACCGTATCAAGTAAAAGATTTGTCGCTGGCCCCCTGGGGGCGGAGGGAAATTGAATTGGCCGAGGCCGAAATGCCCGGTTTGATGGCGTTGCGCGAAGAATTTGGCTCATCGCAACCCTTGAGCGGGGCGCGGATTGCCGGTTGCTTGCACATGACCATCCAGACCGCCGTATTGATCGAAACCCTGACCCACCTCGGTGCCGAAGTCACTTGGTCTTCGTGCAATATTTTCTCGACCCAAGACCACGCCGCCGCTGCGATTGCCGCCGCTGGTATTCCAGTCTATGCGTGGAAAGGGATGAACGAGGAAGAATTCAACTGGTGCATCGAACAGACCCTGTTTTTTGGAGAAGACCGCCGTCCGCTCAATATGATTTTGGACGATGGAGGCGACTTGACCAATATGGTTCTCGACCGCTATCCCGAGCTCGTCAAGGGCATTAAAGGGCTGTCGGAGGAAACCACCACCGGCGTTCACCGCTTGATCGAACGGATGCGGGAAGGCACGCTTCCGCTGCCCGCCATCAACGTGAACGACAGCGTAACCAAGTCCAAATTCGACAACAAATACGGGTGCAAAGAATCGGCGGTTGACGCCATTCGCCGCGCCACCGACGTCATGATTGCGGGCAAAGTAGCCGTAGTGGCCGGTTATGGTGACGTAGGCAAAGGCACGGCCGCTTCGCTGAGCGGAGCCGGAGCCCGGGTGATTGTGACCGAAATCGACCCCATCTGCGCGCTCCAGGCTGCCATGGACGGGTACGCTGTGAAGCGCATGGACACCGCGGTGCGCGAAGCCGACATCGTCGTTACGGCCACAGGCAATCGCGACATCGTGCAGGAAGCCCACTTCCGCGCCATGAAGGACAAGACCATTGTGTGCAACATCGGGCACTTCGACAACGAAATCGACGTGGCCTTTTTGAACCGCGAATACGGGCATACCAAGGTGGAAATCAAGCCTCAGGTCGACAAATACACGATTGATGGCAAAGACATCCTCTTGCTGGCCGAAGGGCGTTTGGTCAACCTCGGCTGCGCCACGGGCCACCCCAGCTTTGTAATGTCGAACTCGTTTACCAACCAGACCTTGGCCCAGATCGAACTGTGGACCAATGCCGCGGCCTACAAAAACGAAGTGTACACGCTGCCCAAGCATCTCGACGAAAAGGTCGCGCGCTTGCACTTGGCCAAGATTGGCGTGGAACTCGAAGAATTGCGTCCCGAGCAAGCCGCCTACATTGGCGTCGATCCGACCGGTCCGTTCAAACCCGAATATTATCGGTATTGATCGGGCGCAATGCGGCCATAACGGAACGATTCGCGCATCGAACCGCGCTTCTATATTTGTCGACGTCGATTGAATCCATCTAATCCCAACCGATCCATGTCGAAGATTGCCGAATTGCTCGGGGCCGAAGCCGAAAGCCTGCTCCAACACCGCTCCCAGACCATTCCGACTGCGATGCTCCACCAACCCGGAGCCGATTTTGTCGACCGCATCTTCGCCCCTTCGAACCGCAATCCTCAAGTGCTGCGCAGTTTGCAGCAACTCTATGGCAACGGTCGCCTCGCGAATTCGGGCTATTTGAGCATTCTTCCTGTTGACCAAGGAATTGAGCACAGCGCCGGAGCCTCTTTTGCCCCCAATCCGCTGTATTTCGACCCCGCAAACATTGTCCAATTGGCGATCGAAGGCGGGTGCAACGCAGTGGCTTCCACCTTTGGCGTCCTCGCTTCGGTTGCCCGCCAATATGCCCATCACATTCCTTTTGTGGTCAAAATCAACCACAACGAATTGTTGACCTATCCGAACAAGTTCGACCAGATCATGTTCGGCAGCATCGAAGAAGCCTGGAATATGGGTGCCGTGGCCGTGGGTGCCACCATCTACTTTGGATCCGACGAGTCGAGTCGTCAATTGGTCGAAGTCGCGGAAGCCTTTGAATATGCCCACGAACTCGGATTGGCGACCATTTTGTGGTGCTATACCCGAAACAACGCGTTCAAAGCCAACGGAGTCGATTATCACACTTCGGCCGATTTGACCGGACAGGCCAATCACCTCGGGGTCACCATTCAAGCCGACATCATCAAGCAAAAACTGCCTACCGTCAACGGGGGTTTCAAGGCCTTGAACAGCGGGAACAGCAGCTACGGCAAGCTGAACGAAAAAATGTACACCGAGTTGAGCAGCGATCACCCCATCGATTTGACCCGCTACCAAGTGGCCAACTGTTATATGGGACGCTCCGGTTTGATCAATTCCGGTGGCGAATCGAAAGGCGCGAGCGATATGGCCGATGCCGTGCGCACTGCCGTCATCAACAAGAGAGCCGGGGGTCAGGGGCTGATTTCGGGGCGCAAAGCCTTCCAGAAACCCATGAACCAAGGTGTCGAACTCTTGAACGCCATTCAAGACGTGTATTTGGACAAATCGATTGATTTGGCCTAACCATCAGGCATTTACATCATGCGCCTCCTTTTGCGAACCGCAGAAGGGGGCGTTTGTTATTTTTGCGGGTTCCGACCCGCTGCCCTTCGTGCGCGGGGGGGAGTTTTCACCAACAACGACTGCATGGGCTGGTTTAAAAGGAGCAAAGAAGGCATTACCACCGATACCAAAGACAAGCGGGAAACCCCCGAAGGCCTCTGGTACAAATGCCCCCGCTGCAAAGTGATCACGAGCGTAGAAGACCACGAGCGCAATTTGTGGGTGTGTCCCAACTGCGAGATGCACGAAAAGATCAACGCCCACGAGTACTTCAGCTTTTTGTTCGACGAAGGCGTATACGAAGAATTCGATGCGGACATGAAGTCGAAGGATCCGCTCAAGTTTACCGATACCAAACCCTATGCAGGACGGTATGCGGCCACGGTTAAAAAGACAGGTTTGAACGACGCCCTGAGTTCGGCCGAAGGATTGATGAACGGCCGCCCCGTGGTGATTGCCGCGATGAACTTCAACTTTATTGGGGGTTCGATGGGCTCGGTGGTCGGCGAAAAAATTGCGCGGTCGATTCAGCGCAGTCTCGAAAAGCGGATTCCGCTAATCATTATTTCGAAATCGGGCGGGGCGCGCATGATGGAGGCTGCCTTTTCGCTCATGCAGATGGCCAAGACTTCGGCCGGACTGGCATTGCTATCCAAAGAAGGCGTTCCCTATGTATCTCTGCTTACGGACCCGACAACGGGGGGCGTTACGGCATCGTTTGCCATGCTCGGCGACATCAACGTAGCCGAACCCGGAGCCTTGATTGGCTTCGCAGGCCCGAGGGTGGTGAAGGAAACGATTGGGAAGGACCTGCCCGAGGGCTTTCAAACCTCAGAATTTCTGCTCGAACACGGCTTTCTCGATCTGATTTCCGATCGAAAAGACCTCAAAGAGCGCATCGGATTCTTTCTGGATTGTGCCCTCGATCGGGAAGCGGCCAAACCGGTTTCGCGCAAACGTCCCTTGCGGTCGAAAATCACCGACCGTTAAGTGCGGAATTCTTCTTAATTTTGCACCCTTGATTTTACATAGCGAATCGATTTTCGCAGTCCGTCCGCCAAATTCCCGACGCCGATGCATCTGAGTACAGAACAGAAACAAGAAATTTTCGCCGCCCACGGAGCTTCTGCCTCCGATACCGGCACGCCCGAAGGGCAGATCGCGCTCTTTACCCAGCGCATCAACCACCTCACCGAGCACCTCAAGTCGAACCGCAAAGATTTCGGTTCCGAAAAAGCGCTGGTGGATTTGGTCGGCAAGCGGAAAAAACTCCTCGCCTACCTGAAGGAAAAAGACATTCTTCGCTATCGGGCGATTCTCGAGAAGCTGAACCTCCGCAAGTAATTCGGAGCAGGGCGAAAGGCAATGGGCTTCCATTGCCTTTCGCGTTCTATCGAGATCCTGGACCCCTGTGTAGGTCCCCTTTTCACGCATTTAGACTCCCCTCTTTTTTATGACTCCTCAAGCTTTCAGCAAAACCATCGCGCTGGGCGACGGACGCACCATCACCCTCGAAACGGGCAAACTCGCTCGTCAGGCACAGGGTTCTGTGGTCGTTCGCATGGGCAACACCATGTTGCTCGGCACGGTTGTGTCCAATTATGATGCCCGAGAAGGCATTGACTTTTTGCCGCTTACGGTCGAATACCGCGAAAAATTCTACGCCAGTGGTCGCATCCCCGGTGGATTTTTGAAGCGCGAAGGCCGTCCTTACGACGAAGAAGTGCTCACCATGCGCTTGGTCGACCGGGTGCTCCGCCCCCTGTTTCCCGAAGACTACCACGCCGAAACCCAGGTAATTATCTACCTGATTTCGCACGACGAAGAACATATGGCCGATTCGTTGGCCGGCTTGGCTGCTTCGGCCGCCATTGCGCTTTCCGACATTCCGTTCAACGGCCCCATGAGCGAAGTGCGGGTGGGCCGCATCGATGGACAACTGAAAATCAACCCTTCCAGCAGTGAGTTGGAGCGGTCGGATCTCGATATGATGGTGGGCGCTACGGCCGACAGCATTGTGATGGTCGAGGGCGAAATGAAGGAAATCAGCGAACAAGAAATGGTCGAGGCCATTCGGTTTGCCCACGATGCCATCAAGGTGCAGGTCGCTGCCCAGCTCGAATTGGCCGCTGAATTCAAAGGTGCCATCGCGATCCGCGAATACAGCCACGAAACCCACGACGAAGCATTGCGCGAAAAAATCCGCAGCTTCGCCTACGACAAGGTGTATGCCGTCGCCAAGAGCGGACAGGCCAAACACGAGCGCTCGGCGGGCTTTAAAGCCGTTCGCGAAGAATTTTTGGCGAGCTTACCCGAAGAAGAGCGCGACGCGGCCAAGCCGTTTTTGTCGACCTATTTCGGCGATGTCGAATACGACGCCATGCGCGCCATGATCCTCGACGATGGAATGCGCCTCGACGGACGCAAGCCCAATGAGATTCGCCCCATTTGGTGCGAGGTCGACTACTTGCCCAGCGCCCATGGTTCGGCCGTGTTTACGCGGGGCGAAACCCAGTCGCTCACCGCGGTCACCCTCGGTTCTAAACTGGACGAAAACCGCATCGATATGGCCACCTTCCAAGGGGCCGAGCGCTTTTATCTGCACTACAACTTCCCGCCCTTTAGCACCGGCGAAGCCCGCCCCATGCGCGGCACCAGCCGCCGCGAAATCGGACATGGCAACCTCGCCCAACGCGCGCTCGAGCAGGTATTGCCCGCCGACAATCCGTACGTAATCCGCGTGGTTTCTGATATTCTCGAATCGAATGGTTCGAGTTCGATGGCCACGGTTTGCGCCGGGACCCTCGCCTTAATGGATGCGGGTATCCCTTTGACCAAGCCTGTTTCCGGGATTGCCATGGGTCTGATTACCGATCCCAATTCCGGTCGCTACGCAGTGTTGTCTGACATCCTCGGTGATGAAGACCACTTGGGCGATATGGACTTTAAAGTGTGTGGTACCAAGGACGGCATCACCGCTTGCCAAATGGACATCAAAATCAAAGGCCTCAATTTCGAGATCCTCGAAAAGGCCTTGATGCAGGCCCGCGAAGGCCGGATGCACATCTTGGGCGAAATGATGAAGGCGCTCGACGCCCCAAGAACCGACTTGAAACCCCACGCTCCGCGCATCTTGATCATCCGCATTCCGAAGGAATACATCGGCGCGGTGATCGGACCCGGTGGCAAGATCATCCAAGGCATCCAGGCCGAAACCGGTGCCAGCATTGCCATCGAAGAGGTGGGCAACGAGGGGATCGTGGAAATCGCGACCAACAACGGCGAAGCCATGGCCAAGGCCGAAGCGGCCATCAAGGCGATTGTATGGCAACCCGAAGTGGGCGCTACCTATATGGGCACCGTGCGCAGCATCATGCCTTTTGGCGCCTTTGTGGAGATCAATAAAGGCACCGATGGTTTGTTGCACATCAGCGAAATCGAATGGAGACGGCTTGAAACGGTCGAAGAAGTCCTCAAGGAGGGCGACAAGATCGAAGTAAAACTGATCGGCAAAGACGATCGCGGCAAACTGAAACTCTCTCGCAAGGTGTTGTTGCCCCGTCCCGAACGCAACGGAGCCCCCGAAAACTAATTCGGGAAAACTGAAAACCGTTTTTGTGCGTTCTGTTGTATACGGGACGCACTCAAAAACGAACCGTAGGATCTAAATCAATCGATGATAAACGCATAGGACGAATGAGGCAGCTCAAAATCACCAAACAGGTCACCAATCGCGAAACCGCCTCGCTCGACAAATACCTCCAGGAAATCGGCAAGGTCGAATTGATCACGGCCGAGGAGGAAGTGGAATTGGCGCAGAAAATCAAGGCGGGCGATCAGCGCGCTTTGGAAAAGCTGACCAAGGCGAATTTGCGCTTTGTGGTATCGGTAGCCAAGCAGTATCAGAACCAGGGACTTACCCTGCCCGACTTGATCAACGAAGGCAATTTGGGATTGATCAAAGCCGCCCAGCGCTTCGACGAAACCCGGGGCTTTAAGTTCATTTCGTATGCCGTTTGGTGGATTCGCCAGTCGATTTTGCAGGCTTTGGCCGAGCAATCGCGGATTGTGCGTCTGCCGCTGAACAAGATCGGCTCGATCAACAAAATCAACAAGGCCTACGCGGCTTTGGAGCAGGAGCACGAACGGGCTCCGTCGGCCGAGGAGATTGCGAGCATGCTCGAGATGGGCGAAAACGACGTCAAGGAGAGCATGCGGAACTCGGGTCGCCACGTGTCGATGGACGCGCCCTTGGTCGAAGGCGAAGACTCGAACTTGTACGACGTTTTGAATTTGGGCGACAGCCCGAACCCGGACGAGGACCTGATGAAGGATTCGCTCCGCACGGAAATCGAACGTTCGCTGGCCACGCTGACCCCTCGGGAAGGCGATGTGATCCGGCTCTACTTTGGATTGGGCGGTCAACACCCGATGACGCTCGAAGAAATCGGCGAAAAATTCGATTTGACCCGCGAACGGGTGCGTCAAATCAAGGAAAAGGCGATTCGCCGGCTCAAGCATACCTCGAGGAGCAAGATCCTGAAGTCGTATCTCGGCTAAGCGCTCTTTGTAACAGAACCCATGTTTTTGAGGGCCTTCGGGCCCTCTCTTTTTTTACCTTCAGCCCCCAAACCACCGTCCATGTCTGTACGTCTTCTCGCTCCTTCCCTGCTCTCGGCCGACTTTGCGCAACTGCACGAAGCCTGTGCCCTGATTGAATCGTCTCGGGCCGATTGGTACCACCTCGATGTGATGGACGGGGTGTTTGTTCCGAACATCAGCTTTGGATTACCGGTGATTGAGGCGATCAAACCGCTGTCGACCAAGCCGTTCGATGTGCACTTGATGATCGTGCAGCCCGAGCGCTATTTCGAAGCGTTCCAAAAGGCCGGTGCCGATGTGCTGACGGTCCATCTCGAGGCTTCTACACATTTGCACCGCAGTCTGCAGGCCATTCGGGAACTCGGGATGAAGGCGGGCGTGGCGCTGAATCCGCATACTCCCGTCGAAGCTTTGAGCGAGGTGCTCGATGCGGTCGATCTGGTGTGTTTGATGTCGGTCAATCCGGGGTTTGGGGGGCAGCAGTTTATTCCGCGTACATTCGACAAACTGAGGGCCTTGCGCCGCATGCTGGACGAGGCCCACAGCCCGGCTCTGATCGAAATCGACGGGGGCGTCGGTCCCCACAACGCCCTGGCTCTGTTCGAGGTCGGAGCCAACGTGCTCGTGGCGGGGAATGCGGTGTTTCGCGCTGAGAATCCCGATCACGTCATCTCCACGATTAAGGCATTATAAGCTCAGCGTTTAAATCCTGCATTTTTACGATTCCATTTTCGATGGCTTCATCATACGTCCTCAACGTTGGAAGTATTTCGAAGGCTCCTATTTTAGGCGGATACGCGAAAAATGAAGTTAGACGAAGCCTTTCTTCGATTCAAACATCGATTCCCCTTCTTAATTGCATTGTCGTTCGTTGCGATGCTGACCTCTGGGGTTTCGGGTTTTCAATCGGTAGACCGTTCAGGTGAAGACCCTGCGATTCGCTGGCTCGACAATCACCGCCTGGCCAAAGCACTCCAAGGTTCCGGGGGGGTGTACCTCTTTCCACACGGCTTGCTCGCTCCGCTCAAAAACCCCATTCCCCAGGCATTCGGATCGCGAGCCCTTTGGATCTTGCTCCTTTCGATTGCGGTCAATTCCCTGATAAAGTTCGCACTACTCCTCGAACTTTTCTGTCATCTCTCCCCTACAAAACACAATCCCTTTTCCCTAGACAAGACAGGGGCACACCACTGCTCGCTGTAGTAATCGCGCTGCTGGTCGCCCTTTTCGCCTCTCTCTACGAGCTCCTTCCGCTCTACGCTGCCTATCGTCTGCTCCGCAACGACACGCACACCCCGAGCGCTCAATGGAAGCTCGGACTATTGCTTTCCATCTTCTGCATTCTGGGATTCTTCCTAAGGGGAATTGTCTTTCTCTGCATGGTAGCCCTGGTGCTCGGTTATCTACTCCCGCAGATACGAAGGTTATTCACCCATCGCAGCGCGCGTTCGCTTTGGGCGGGGCTTCTTTTGCCTTTGGCCTTGTTCCCTGCGCTTTGGTTCCTTGCTGCGGGGGGCTTTGGCCGTTTATCTGAATATCTCGTGCAATATCCCTACCTCTTTCTCAGCAGTGGTTCGGCAGCCTTGTATCCTCGGAATATCCCTTGGATGATTGGTTTGGGGGGTCTTGGCTTGGTTGCACTGCCCTTCGTGGCTCTGAAACACCACACCCTTCCGCAAAAATTCGCTTTGATGGGTTTGTTGGCGGTCTTGTTTAAATACGCCTTTACCCGCGAAGCCCCCGCCCATCTTCAGCCCCTGCTCGTGACACTCCTCGCACTCGGCGCCTATTTTGGGCTTGGCACCCATCGACCCGCATTTGGCTTTTCGGTGCTGATCGCGCTGTTTTTTGGGCTGCACTCGCTCTACAGTTTTGGACCCTGGATGCCCAAAAACATGGCGGTCAACCCGATCTATTGGAGGCCTTCAAAAGCTCCTTTGTTGGATCCCAAGGTGGCCGATATCCATGATTTGCCCGACGATTGGCGAGCGGAAATCGAAGACGCCGTTTGTGATTCATACCCCTACGATTTCCTCTATCAGGCCGCCTATGGCCTTACTCCCCAATGGCGTTGGGTACCTCAGAGTTATGTCGACGCACATCCCGCGCTCGATCGACACACCGCACGGTTATTTGCCGAAGAAGGAGCCTCTTTCCTGTTGTGGCACAGCGCCGGAAACCAAGCCCACAATCTCCAGCGATTTGTTTCACTCAACGGGCAATATCTCCCGAATGTAGAGCCGGAGGTGTTCCGCGCTCTTTTGCTCCACTATGCCCCAATAGAGTCCGAGCCAAAAGTGCTTCTGCTCGAGCGTCAAGCATCGTCTGTTCCCGTTGTTTCGGAACGTCGGGTAGAAAGCCGTAGGATCCGGCTCAACGAGGAAATCCCCGTAGGCACATCCATACACTCCGTCAAATTCACCCTGAATTTGAGTTTTTGGGGGAGGCTTCGGTCGCTTTTGTACAAAGAACCTTCGCTGTTTGTCGTGTACCGACTGGACGACGACACCCGCATTCGCTTTCGGCTCAATCGTCACCAAACCCCTCAAGGAGTGTGGGTGAACCCTTACTTCGACCATCCCACTCAATTCGGCCGAAAGGTGGTCAGTCTACAATTTGAAACAGCCCATGCCAAAAGCTATTCGGAATTCGTGCTGATCGATCTCATCGAGCAGAATTGGCCCCATCCCTTGACCCTGCGGTGGCCATTTCTCACGAGCACAGTGTCGCCGTGAATCCCTTCAGGGGAACAAAAAAAGTCGACAACGACTATTTCGAAGAAGATTAACCTCCGTACCTCGTTATTCCCCCGTCAACAACAACCGCTCGGTGCCGAGGGCTTGGCCATGGGAACGCAGGGTGAGCAGATAGACGCCTTTGGGCAGGGATTCGAGGTGGAGTTCGGCGCGTCCATTGACCGGCTGTAAGGGCGCCTGCTGCAAGAGCCTTCCGTTGAGGTCGGTCAGGGTGTAGTCCACTTTGTCGAGACCGGGTTCGACAAGGACTTCGAACAACCCCGAACCAGGATTGGGGAATATGCCGAAATTGGGTTTGTCGGTTTCCTCGGTGCCCAATCCCAAACCCGCTGTAAACCAATACACCAGTTCGGTGCCAAAATCGGCCTGGAAGAGTTTGAAAGGCACCGGAGAACCGATGGGCGTAAAACGCGCATAACCCGCGCCTTCGTTGTTGGCCCACCACGACAAGCCGTTCTTTCCTCGGTCGCCGATCGACAATTGATAGCAGCCTGGAGTTAGGTTCCAGTCGTAGGTAAACACGGTGTTCGAGGCGAGGTTGTCGCCTTGACCGATCACCGCCCCCGCGCCATCGGTCAGAGTCCAGAAGGTTTGTCCGCCTTGGGAATTGGTTTTCAGATTGAAGCGCAGATCCGAAGGGTGGACCGGTGGAGCCTGAAAACGGCTCGAAGCCGCATCGTTCAAGGCATTTTGATCGGTCCCCCCGTTGGGTGACCCAACCCGGGCAAAAAAGCGGTTCGAGCTTTGCCATTGCACCCATTGGGTCGAATCGCCCAAGGGCAATTCAACGATTTCGGACTCCATAAACCCGAGGTTGCCCGTCCACGCATAGGTCTGTTCGGGGGCGTTTTCATACCCATAGCGGATCTCCACGCTCTGCAAAGGCTGGGTGCCCTTGTTGCGGATCTGAACCACCGCCATGCCGCAAGCCGGGTTCATCCGCTTGTATTCGGTTTCGATCGAAGGGCTCAAAATGGCCTCGAGTTCGGCGTCGAGGGTGTGTGGATAATCCGAAAACTGCACGAGCAAGGTGCTCCAGTTGTAGCCTGCGGGGGTCTCGCCCGCGGGTACGGTATACGAATAGGGTTCGATGTCCAGATCGAGGTCAAAGGCCTGATTGGCGGTAAGAAAGGGGCTCAAATCGTGCTCGTGGGTCAAGGCCTTGGCGCCCGGGCACCAGTTCGCGCGGTCGTACAACCAGGTCCCACCTTGGGGATAGACCGGATTGGTTCCGCAGTCGTCCCTCCACATGCTCTGGGCATATTGCTGGGTTCCATTGACCTTGACGCGGTATTCCTTTTGACAGAATTCGGCGCAGTTGAGGGCGTTGACAAAACCGTGCCCCGAGGTGATCGTATGCACCACCGCTTTGTTGACCCCAGGCTCGAGCGATAGATTGACCGAGGGCAGGTATTGACTCTCTACGGCGGTAGAATTGAGATAGCTAAAACCCCGGTGCGGATAGACGTTCTGCACCTTGACGGGTCGGCGCGCGGGCACGCCCTCGATCATTTCGAAGTCGAGGGTAGCGGAAAATCCGCTCGAATAGCCTTGGTACACGATCTCAAATTCGACCGAGTCGCGGAGCAGGTTTTGGTAGTCGGTGGCATCCCAAACGAGGGTATGATTCCATTGGCTGTTGAAGCCGTTGGCCCCGGTGCGCATATAGCCGCCATAAGGGGTAATCATCCGCGCCATCTCGAACCGCTCTTGGACTTCAAACACATTCCAGTTGGTATCGATCACCAAAGGATTGGTGCTCAGGGTGTCGATGCTCGCAATGTTGGAATCGAGGGCACCGGTGGGGCGCAAAAGGTGGATCAGAACGGTATAGTCCCAATCGCTGCAACCGCCTGTGGCACAGCCAATGGTGAAGCGAAGATTCACGCGGTGGTACTCGGTTCCGGGGGCCGGAAAGCCGCCTGTGGCCTTGTAGCTACCATACCAGGTCATGTCGACGGCGTCGTGGACGCGGACGTGGGTGGTGTCTCCGGGGGCGGCTTGAAGCCCAAGGCCGATGCTACAAAGCAAAGCGAAAGCGAAGAAATATTTCATGGGGTACGGGTCTGAAGACAGGGTCTGGGTTTTGAGCTGCGTTTATTGTGGGCAACGGGCTACGTAATCCGAAAGGTAGGCAAAGCTGGGGGTGAGTTGTCCGTTGCGGGTCTGGGTGGCGCGTTCGATAATGCCTTCTCCATCGCGCACCAGCAGGGCGGGAAAGACGTTTTGCACGAGCTCTTCGCCGAACCCGACGGTGGCGTCGCGGGGGAGTTCGCAGGGCAGGTTATCGACGGCCATCACGCCCACCGAGCCGAGGGTGCCGAATTCGACTTCGGTATGGGTGGTCGGGTCGTAGCCGTAAAAGGGGTGGTCGATGGTCGAGGGGCGCAAAGTACTGGCCACGGGGCCGTTTCCGTCGGTATTGATGTCGCAGCTGATGTCGGCGACCAGCTGCAATCGGCGGTCCGATTCCAAGAGCAATGCGCGGTCGATAAAGGCGGGGGCGCCTTCTTCCCAAAAATGAGCGGCGATGTAGAGGTCCGATCGGCGAACAAAGGGGGCAAAGGCCGATTCGAAGCGCTCGGGGTGCTCGTAGAATTCGGTTTTGAGAAAGGGGCGTCCGTCGAGGGCGCGGACGTAGTCTTTGGAATCGAGTTGGGTATAGGCGGGGGCACCGTCTTGGCGCTGGAGGTATTCGAGGGGGGCGACTTCGCACAAGGCTTCGAGGGTGCAGAGGGTGTCGAGGATTTCGCGCACGCCGTGGCCGACGCGTCCTTTTCCGGTTACGGCGATGGAAAACCCTTGAGGCAGGCGGACGTGCTCGAGTTCGGTTTTGAGCTCGAGGAGGTCGTGGCAGTGGTGAGAGGGTTTAAGGGTATAGGTGTTGTGGAGTTCGCCCCAGGCCCTGAGCGCGTTGTAGGCGCCTACGAGCCCGGCATAGCGGCCAAACCCGGCCATGCGGACGCCTCGGGCGTTGGTGAGGAGTTCGTAGTCGACCAGCCGGATGTTCTTTTCGAGGATGGCGCGGAGCAGTCCACAGTTGTAGGGTTGCTCTTTGTGGGTATGTGAAAAGAAGAGGTAGGTTTTGTCGGGAATCAGGGCGTCTACGGGGACTTCTTTGACGCCCATCAGGACGTCGCAGGGGCTGAGGTCGTCTCGGACTTCGATGCCGGCTTCGCGGTATTCGTCGTCGCTAAAGGCGCGGATGGGGCTGCTTTCGACGATGATGCGCAACTTGGGGTATTCGTGGAGCAGGCGTTGGCATTGGAGGGGGCTGAGCGGGGCTCTCCGGTCGGGGTTTGTTTTGCGTTCGCGGATGAGTCCGAGGATCATAACGGGCGGATTTGGAAAAGGCGATTTAGGAGGTCACAAGATATTTCCGGGGAGAGATGTTTTTTCATGCAATTCAAGTTTCAATCTTTGGTTGGTATGGAGCCTGTAACTGATTGATTGAATTAGTGTCTTCTAAACTATTTCTGGGTCTTCGGTTCGATGTCGTCCGGCTACGCCGATGAGCATTCAAAGTTGGCCTGCGCTGTTCATTCACTCTCTACGACTCTAGTGTGCACTCCGCTCCCGCGGTGGGCTTCTTTCTTTGCTGCTCCAAAGAAAGAAGGAAAGAAACGAGCTTTTCAGTCCGGCGTGGCGCTCTCTTGTCCACCCCGTTCTTGATTTTTTTTTTTAGGAGCGCTTTGGCCGAGGTCGCGCCGCAAGGCTCACTGGCCGTTGCGGCTGGGTGCGACTCGGCGTCGCTGGCGGGTCCCGGAGTCGAGAGGCCTTAGACACCTTGTTAGCCGGGCAACTCGTTGATCTTTTGTGAAATTGAGTCATTGTAAGACTGTCACTTCTAAATGAACATCCTGAACTATCATGAGTTTGCCGTTAGGATTTCGCACTGAAAGAAAATCGCTACAGCTTAATTGCGCATTTTTCGCAAAGTCCCTAAAGATTTCCGTTCTCTCCTTTTTAGAAGGTTGTGCGAAGATAGCCGTATCTTTGCAGGGCATTTCGCTCTAGCAGTGCGCCAATGCGGTTGTTTCTGTCGAATTTCTCCGGATGTTCTTGGAGAAGTTCACCACACGGGGCTGACCGGTTTTGACAGCAGGCCGAGGCGGGTTGTAAGCATGTCGGGTCACGGAGGGTGCACCCGTTAAAAACGCGCTCCAAACAACAAACGGCGAATCTACTTTCGCACTTGCCGCCTAATCGAGCGATAGCCGATTAAGCTAATCCCACACAAGGTGTGGGAGCAGGTCATCCCTCAGCAGCCCCCGCCCGGTGGCGTCTGATCCAGGGGTGTCGTAAAAACCAGGCTGGGTCTGCGGCCGCCGTGTCCGCCGACCGAGAAACTACGGATAAGTTCTGTGTAGGCTGCCTTTCGCCGGCCCAGAATCGAAAACCAATGGAAGGATAAACATGTAGAAAGCACTTCGTGTCCCTGTTTGGACGCGGGTTCAATTCCCGCCAGCTCCACTCCTCCCCCGCTCCGCTTCGGTTGAGCGGGGTTTTTTATACGTTGTTCGCGCACATTTCAAAGCTTACATAAGGGATCAAGAGCACCTTAAGTAGGCTCAGCCCGGCTGGAATGCTTGCGGTGACTAAAATAAGTTCTGATTTTTTGACAAGATTTCAATTTGTATTACTTTTATTACATTATGGTTGGGTTTTGGTTTATTTCCACGACGCGATCCCATTTCTTTCAGCAGCCATGCCTAAGATTGCCGTCTTTAAATACCTGACGTTTTTTATTTTCGCTTATGACGCGCTCAACGAACCTCCTCATTTGCACGTAGTCAAAGAGAAAGGCAACCGTCAACGCTCTGCAAAAATTTGGATCGAAAGTCTAAAAATCGCTGAAAAAGGAACTTTGTCTGAAAAAGACCTCAAGAATGCCCTTCGCATCATCAAAATACACCAAACATTGTTGCTTGAGTCTTTTTATCAGATTCAAAAGGGCCTAAAAATCAATACCATACATTTACACTGAATGAAAGAAGTCCTGAAAAACCAAACACCTTCCGTTGAGCGAATCGATTTCGATTCCTCGAACAACATTCTTATTTTTCTTCTGGACGGCCGCGTCGTTTCGGTGCCCTTAAAATACTTTCCGGATCTCGAAAATCTCTCAGAGAAGGAACGCTCAAAAGTCACCATCGTAGACGACAGAACCATTCTCTTTTATCATTCTGACCAAATCTACCATCTCGAAGACTTTATGGGCTTGGAAGAAAAATGGAGAGAGCGGTAGATACCCCCCCTGCCCCCCCTTACCTCATCAACAACTCCAAACGCTCTCGAAGCCCAGAACGCAGTTCCGAAGGAAGCACGCCTAGCTTCTCCAACAAACGCCTTCGATCCAACGCCCGGATTTGGTCTACGAGCACATCGGAAGCAAACGCCAAACCCTGCACCCCCGCAGGGAGATGCACCCGGAGCCACTCCACCTCAGGTACGACCCGAGAAGTCAAAGGACAGACCACAATAGACGGGTGGAACCCATTCAACAAGTCAGAGATGGACACCATCGAGGATAAAACCCTAAAAAAAATCATCGCTGATTTACTGAACAAGTAAGCCATTTTCATAGACCGTAGGCTTCGTTCACCCCTCCTAACCAAATCACTTATCCTCAAAAACCACTCTGGCGCGAGCCTCCCGGCTCGTGCCATCCAAAACCTCAAAAACCACATTGGCGCGAGCCTCCCGGCTCGTGCCACTAAGAAACCAATCTACCTTTCAAGAGACCCAATCAGCTCAAATTTATCCCAAATCACCCTCAATCGGCTCAAAACATCACCCCATTTGAGCTCAAAACACTATCTTCCTGAGCCAATTCGATGAATATGCTCGACCCCAAAGGTGAAATAATCCTTCAACACCTTGAAAATCAAGAATCCCTATCCTCTCGGGAAATCTTTGAACAAGTAGCGCACGGCGTCAGTTACGCCACCCTCAAAAGAATCCTGGGCAAACTGGTTGACGAACAGATCCTGGTAGTCCAAGGTCAGGCCAAGGCCACGCGCTACACCCTATCCCCCTCCTATCGCCTTGTACGTCCCATCGACCTCGACGCCTATTTTCAACAAGAGACCGACGAAAGAACCGTTCGCTCGAGTTTCCAACATGAATTGATCCACGACATTCTCCCTCAAATACGCGTTTTTAACGACGCCGAAATCGAACACCTTCAAGCCATTCAACAACAGTTTACCGACAACATTGCCTCCTTGTCGCCCACCGAATACACCAGAGAATTCGAACGGCTGGCCATTGATCTGAGTTGGAAATCGTCTCAAATAGAAGGAAATACGTACTCCTTGCTCGAAACTGAAATGCTGCTGAAAGAAAAGGAAACAGCCCGGGGAAAAACACGAGAAGAAGCCACCATGCTGCTGAATCACAAAGAAGCCCTCGACTTTCTACTCACCCATCCCCATTTTATCTCCCCGCTTCGCGTTTCCAAAATCGAAGAAATACACAGCATCCTTGTCAAAGACCTGCCCATTGACCGAAACCTGCGCAAAAGACGCGTCGGCATCACCGGAACCAACTACACCCCGCTGGACAACGATTTTCAGATTCGCGAGGCCCTGGAGCAGATGTGCGAACTGATTGACTCCAAACCCAACGCATTTGAAAAGGCCCTGCTGGCGCTTGTGTTGATCTCGTACATCCAACCCTTTGCCGACGGAAACAAACGCACAGCGAGAATAATCAGCAATGCCCTATTAATCAGCGAACAACATTGTCCATTGTCCTATAGAACCGTCGATTCAATCGCCTATAAAAAAGCCATGTTGGTCTTTTACGAGCAAAACAATCTGTACCCCATCAAAGCACTATTCAAAGAACAATTTGAATTCGCAGTACAGACTTATTTCTAACCATATCTGGCGCGAGCCTCCCGGCTCGTGCCAATTTCAAACCAAGACATCATCACAGGCCCCAAAGAAAAATCTCGAATCTTTATCTTTATCCTATGAAAATTGCGCTTCAGTACGTCAGCGACAGCGACGGCAAAACCACAGCAGTCCAGCTATCCTTGGCCGAATGGAAAAAAGTTGTGGCGAGGCTGGTTAAGCTCGAGCAATCCTTAAAAATCCAATCTGATCTGCACGAAGCCTTCGACCAAGTCGAAGCGTTGAGAAAATCCACAAAGAAAAAAGAATCGTTGAGCGAATTTCTCAATGAGCTTTAGAGTAATTCCAGTAGATTGATTTAAGAAAGAAGCCAAACGACTGTCAAAAAAATACCCGTCGCTCAAAAGCGAACTCCTTGAACTCAACGAAGTTTTATCTCAAAATCCTGAAACGGGCACTCCTCTTGGGAGCAATGTCTTCAAAATTCGATTGGCTATTCGCAGTAAGGGAAAAGGAAAAAGTGGAGGAGCAAGGGTCATTACTTACTTGATTTCTGAGGAGCAAGAAATTTATCTCTTGACCCTCTATGACAAGTCTGAGATGAATACGATCGAGGATAACACCCTGAAAAAAATCATCGCTGATCTACTGAACAAGTAAGCCATTTACCTGGACGGTTGGCCTAGTTCTCCAGCCCGAGCCAAGCCACTTATCATCAAAACCCACCGGCGCGAGCCTCCCGGCTCGTGCCAAGTTCAAACCAAGTCGTCATCACAGGCTCGAGCCAATTTCAAACCAAGTCATCATCACATACTCGTGCCAGTTTCAAACCAAGACAAAATCGCCCGTAACAACCGTCTTATCCCTACTTTCGGAACCTTAACTCAGGATTAACAAACCCGGACCCCGAATGGAAGCCAAAACCCAGAACCACCCCAAAGGACTGTACGTGCTGTTTTTCACCGAGATGTGGGAACGCTTCGGCTACTACCTCATGCTCGGCATCTTCTCGCTCTACATGATCGACGGTTGGGACAATGGCGGAATGGGCTTCGACAAACTCAAGAAAAGCGACATCTACGGCACCTATATCGGTCTCGTCTACCTGACCCCCTTTCTCGGCGGACTCCTCGCCGACCGCATCCTCGGCTATCGCAAAAGCATCTTTATCGGCGGCGCATTGATGTCGGCCGGCTATTTCAGCCTCAGCATACACGACACCAACGCCTTTTACCTCGGGCTGCTGCTCATCATACTCGGGAACGGAATGTTTAAGCCGAACATTTCCACCCTCGTCGGCAACCTCTACAACAACGACACCTACCGCCCCAACAAAGACGCCGGTTACAACATCTTCTATATGGGGATCAACGTCGGGGCGTTTATCTGCAACTTCGTCGCTGCCTATATGCGCATCAACTACGGTTGGGGCTACGCCTTTGCCGCCGCCGGAGTCGGTATGCTCGTCGGGCTCGTCGTCTTTGCGCTCGGCACCAAGCACATTGCCCAAGCCGACGTCATCAAACCCACCCAGCCCGGCGATATGTCGCTGAGCCGCATTTTGACCGTTGTCCTGTTGCCCATGTTTGCCTTTGGCGTGCTCGGCTACCTGATTCCCGGCAACCTGCTCGGCACCGACACCAACGACGCCTTTATTTTCGGGTGCTTGCCCGTTATCGGGTTCTTTATCTACCTGTACATCAGCGCAAACTCCGAAGACAAACGCCCCATCGGCGCCCTGCTCGCCGTCTTTGCCTGTATCGTGGTGTTCTGGGCCATCTTTCACCAAAACGGCGACGCCCTGACCATTTGGGCAGAGGAATACACCGATCGCGAAATGCCGCTGGCGCTCGGAGGACCCGCCGACAACATCGGAATGGCCCAAGTGGTGACCAATGCCGGCGATTCCACCGATGCGAAAAGTGCCGCTTACTTCCACAACCTTGCCCCCGAAAAGCGCCCTGCCGAAGGTCAAAGCCTCAAGCTGTTTTCGACCGAACTCTACCAAAGCATCAACCCATTTTGGGTCGTATTGCTCACCCCCGTTATCGTGGGATTCTGGGGCTTTTTGCGCACCCGGAAACGCAACCTCGAACCCAGCACCCCGACCAAGATCGCCATCGGATTGGTCATCACCGCGCTTTCGGCCCTCGTGATGGTCGGCGCCGTGGCCTCCACCAACGGATTGAGCGACAAGGCCAGCAGTGGTTGGTTGATCGCGAGTTATGCGGTGATTACGCTCGGCGAACTCTGTCTTTCGCCCATGGGACTTTCGCTCGTTTCCAAACTCAGCCCCCCCCGGATTACTGCCCTGATGATGGGCGGCTTTTTCCTTTCCACCTCGGTCGGAAACAAACTCAGCGGAATGCTGAGCGGGCTGTGGGAAGGATTCGAAAACAAATCGAGCTTCTTTTTGATGAACTTCGGCCTCGTGATGGCCGCCGCCCTCATGTTGTTTTTCATGCTCCGCTGGCTCAATGCCGTGATGCGCGAAAAGAACGTTTTTTAACCCACCCTTTCGACAACCCCCTCTATGGAAGTCCCAGCACAACTCGAGCAAATTCGCTCGTTTAAAGGCAAATACCCCAAGCAACTGTGGTATCTGTTTACCATCGAAATGTGGGAGCGGTTTTGCTTCTACGGACTGCGCGGTATGCTCGTCGTGTTTATGGTCGATCAGCTCTTGCTGGCCGAGCGCGACGCCAACCTGCAATACGGTGCCATTCAAGCTTTTGTGTACGCCTTTACGTTTATTGGCGGGGTATTTGCCGACCGCATCCTCGGCTTTCGAAAATCGCTGTTTTGGGGCGCGCTGTTGATGATGGCCGGAGGCTTTACCATCGCCTTTGCCCCCCACGATTTGTTCTATATCGGCATTTGCTTTACCATTATCGGCACCGGGTTTTTTAAACCCAATATCTCGACCATGGTCGGGCAGCTCTACCACGAAGGCGACAGCCGCCGCGATGCCGGATTTAGTTTGTTCTATTCGGGCATCAATGTCGGCGCTTTGCTCGGGGGCGTGCTGATGGTCTATGTGGGCAAATATTCGAGCTGGAATTTGGCCTTTGCCTTGGTCGGGGTGGTGATGACCATTTCCTTGGTCATTTTGGCGCTGACCCAAAAGCATTTGGGCCCCATCGGACTCTCTCCCCTCCCGGCCAGTATGCCGCTCAACCGCAAGCGGATGTATGAAATCGCCACCTATGTGGGCTCGCTCGCCTCGATTCCGCTCATTCTGCTCATGGTGACCAACACCCGCTATACCGACTATTTTATGTACACCATCGGCCCCTTGACGCTGGTGTATCTCGGTCTGCAGATGCGGGCATTCAGCCAGGCCGAAAACCGGAAAATCATCGCCGCCTTGGTGTTCGTGTTTTTCTCGGTTTTGTTTTGGGGCATTTTTGAACAAGCCGGAGGCTCGCTGAGCCTGTTTGCGCTGAACAATTTGAAGGACACTTTTGTCGGTCTACCCCTCGACCCCAATGCCGCCAATAACTCGGCCAACTCTCTGTTTGTGATTGTGTTTGCCCCCTTGTTGGGACTGCTCTGGGTCTGGCTGAACCAGCGCAATAAAGAGCCGAATTCGGTGGTCAAATTTGGGTTGGGCTTTATCGGATTGGGATTGGGCTTTTTGGTGTTCTTCACCACCCGGTTTTTTGCTGACAGCCTCGGAATGACTTCTTTGGAGCTGTTCGTTTTCGGTTATTTCATCATTACGTTCGGGGAACTGTGTTTGTCGCCCATTGGGCTGTCGTTGATGACCAAACTCGCCCCTCAACCCATCCAAGGATTGATGATGGGACTGTGGTTCCTCGCCAGCGCCTACGGTCAATATGTGGCCGGATTGCTCGGCGCTTGGATTTCGTCTTCGAGCGCGGGCACGACGCCCATGGACAAGCTCTTGAGCTATACCGAAGGCTATCACCATTTTGGACTCGTAGCCATCGGAGCGGGCGTGGTGTTGATTGCGATTGCGCCTTTGGTCCGACGTTTGATGCAGGAGGTTAAATAACCCCCCACGATGAAGCGTCTTGTGTTGTTCGCCCTGCTGATCGCCCTTACGGGCTCCAATGCCTTGATCGCTCAAGAATCCGGAGTCCAATGGATGAGTTTTACCGAGGCGGTCGAAGCCCAAAAGCGAACTCCTCGCCCCGTGTTGATCGATTTCTATACGGTCTGGTGTGGGCCTTGTAAGATGCTGGAAAAGAATACTTTTCAGAATCCGATCATCGCCGAATACATTAACAAGCACTTCTATGCGGTCAAGTTCAATGCCGAAGGCAAAGACAGTATCGCGTTTAACGGGGCGGTTTTTGCCAACGCGGCTTACGATCCCGCCCGGGCCAGCGGCCGGAACAGCCCTCACGATCTGACCCGCGCCATGGCAGCGGTGCAAGGCAATATCGCCTATCCCACCGTGGTCTATCTGAACGCGAATTGGGAAATCATCACCCCAGTGCAAGGGTATTATGCCCCTAAAGACATCGAGCCCATTTTGCATTACGTGGCCGAAGAGGCCTACTTGACCCAGCCCTGGGAGGAATACACCCAAACCTTTCCCAGCAGTTTCTGATGGAACTTCGGTTGGCAGTTGGGATTTTGATGGTCGGGATGATCGGTTGTGGCAATCCCGAACCCTCGGAGTCGACCCCCAATGAATCAACGGAACAGGAAAACCGCCCCGGCTCTGATCGGGATGCGCACGGCTGCATTGGTTCGGCGGGCTACCAATGGTCCGAACTCCGCCAAAGTTGTGTGCGGCCTTTTGAGCTTCCGCTGCAGCTCCATTCCACCCCTGGCGATCCCGAGGCGTCTACCTCGATCGCGGGGGTGACTTTCGCTTCCGATAGTGCCGAGGCTGAGGTGTTTGCCAAGGAATGGAGCGGGGGCAAACGCCTCGTCCGGGTTTCGAAAAACCGCTGGACGTCCGAGGCCATCATCCTTGAGTCGGGTCCGTTTCGGTTGCGTTTGGACGGCCAAGAGGCGTACCACCAATAGCCCTACCAGGTGCAAGGCACCTACTTTCCCAGTGCGGATGGAGGGACTCGAACCCACACACCTCGCGGCGCCAGATCCTAAGTCTGGTGCGTCTACCAATTTCGCCACATCCGCGGGAGCTGGCAAAGGTACATTCGGGAGGATTCATGAAAGCGAAAGGGCGCTGAGTGCTTCGGAAGCTGGGACTACAACCCTTCCCCATCTGTCTTCTTATTGACTTCTTCTCCAGCATTATCCCATATTCGAATTGCGGATACAGAATTAAAAACAACGATGAATCAAGGACTACAACTTTCACGCGAAAATCCCCTTAACATCCTCGCCCACAGCATTGTTCCATATTCGAATTGCGGATAATGAATGGAGAACAACGCTAAATCACAGACTACAACTTTCACGCGAAAATCCCCTTAACCTCCTCGCCCACAACATGATTCCATATTCGAATTGCGAATACAGAATTGAAAACAACGCTGAATCAAGGACTACAACTTTCAAGCGAAAATCCCCTTAACCTCCTCGCCCACAGCATTATTCCATATTCGAATTGCGGATACAGAATAGAAGACAACCTTGAATCAAGGACTACAATTTTCACACGAAAACACCCTTAACCTTCTCGTAAACAGCTTTATTCCATATTCGGATTTCGGATGCAGAATCGAAAACAGTGCTAGAAGGGTGACTACAATTTTCATTCGAAAAATCCCTTAATCTTCTCACCCACAGCATGATTCCATATTCGAATTGCGGATACAGAATTAAGAACAACGCTGAATCAAGGACTACAATTTTCATGCGAAAATCCCCTTAACCTCCTCACCCACAGCATTATTCCATATTCGAATTGCGGATAATGAATGGAGAACAACGCTAAATCACAGACTACAACTTTCACACGAAAATCCCCTTAACCTCCTAGCCCACAGCATTATTCCAAATTCGAATTGCGAATACAGAATTAAGAACAACGCTGAATCAAGGACTACAATTTTCACGCGAAAATCCCCTTAACCTCCTCACCCACAGCATTATTCCAAATTCGAATTGCGAATACAGAATTAAGAACAACGCTGAATCAAGGACTACAATTTTCACGCGAAAATCCCCTTAACCTCCTCGCCCACAGCATTATTCCATATTCGAATTGCGAATACAGAATTAAGAACAACGCTGAATCACAGACTACAATTTTCAAGCGAAAATCCCCTTAACCTCCTCGCCCACAGCATTATTCCATATTCGAATTGCGAATACAGAATTAAGAACAACGCTGAATCAAGGACTACAACTTTCAAGCGAAAATCCCCTTAACCTCCTCACCCACAACATGATTCCATATTCGAATTGCGAATACAGAATTAAGAACAACGCTGAATCAAAGACTACAATTTTCACACGAAAACTCCCTTAACCTCCTCGCCCATAACATTATCCCATATCCGAATTTCGGATCCGGGATGAAAGGATTGGGTTAACCGATCGTTGTGATCAAAAACAGACTCGAAACGCATCCACTGAATAACCCGAATACAGAGATTCAAAAGGAATCCAGGGCCTTAAGTGTACCGAGTCGATGCTGCCTCCCTTCTACCTCCCCATGCTATTATTGAAATCCACCCAAACCCCACCCTTTTTCCCTCCCTGTCCCCGAGACCCCGTCCCAATCTTCGCGACCCCCATTGTGGAAAGAAAACCCGTTTTCCGGGTTGTTGGCCGCTTGAAATTCCGGCATCCTTCGTTCCTTCGTTGCTCCGAAGATCAATCGCCCTCTATGATTTCTATCGACCCCACCGAGCTCAGCACCCCTGAAGTGCAGCGCTGGCTTCAAGGCATGGTCGCCCCTCGCCCCATCGCCTTTGCCAGTACCGTCGATGCCCAAGGAAGGCCCAATTTGAGCCCCTTTAGTTTCTTCAATGTCTTTTCGAGCAACCCTCCCATTTTGGTGTTTTCTCCAGCCCGGAGAGTACGCGACAATACGCTCAAGCACACCCTGTTGAATTGCCAAGCCACGGGCGAAGTCGTCATCAACGCCGTCAACTATGCCATGGTGCAACAGGCCTCGCTCGCCAGTTGCGAATACCCCGAAGGCGTGGACGAATTCGTCAAAGCGGGCTTTACGCCCCTGCGCTCGGTCAAAGTGCGCCCGTTTCGCGTGGCCGAAGCGCCCGCAGCGGCCGAGTGCAAGGTGGTCGACATCATTTCGCTGGGAAATGAGGGTGGGGCCGGGAATATGATTGTTTGTCAGGTGGTTCAATTCCATTTCGACGAACGCGTGTTGGACGAACAAGGGCACATCGATCCCTACAAAATCGACTTGGTGGCTCGGATGGGGGGCGACTGGTATGCCCGCGCCCAAGGCGATGCGCTGTTTGAAGTTCCCAAACCCGCGCGCAAACTCGGGATCGGGGTCGATGCCCTGCCGAGAGCCATCCGCGAGAGTTTTATTCTGACCGGAAACGATTTGGGAATGCTCAGCAATGTCGAGGCCCTGCCCGAGGACGAAGCCGTAGAAGCCTATGACGCGAACCCCCGGGTGCGCGAAATCTTCGAAGGCAGTGCCGACGGTCTCGAGGCCCGAGAGCTTTTGCACCGATATGCCGCCGAATTGCTCTCGGAATCCAGAGTGGAAGAGGCGTGGAAAGCCTTACTTTGCGACAAGCTCAATCGGTTGTAATCGCAAGAACAACCGTCTTTTTATCAATCTGTTAAGTTCAGGTGCGGAATGGAAATTACCGGCAGTGTTAAGCTCGTCAACGAAATCAAGCAAATCACCCCTACGCTGCGCAAAGGGGAATTGGTCGTAACCACGGAAGAGAACTACCCCCAAACCCTGATGATTGAGTTCGTCAACGACCGGGCGGATTTGCTCAATACCGTCAAAGTGGGCGACCGGGTTACGGTGGCCATTAATTTGCGCGGACGCGAATGGACCAGCCCTCAAAACGAGGTTAAATATTTTGTCAGTCTCAGCGGCTGGAAAATCACAGCGGCGGGTGCTCCGAGCGTCCCCCCTCAAGGCAGTGGCTACAACGCCGGATCAGGTTCGAATCAAGGCAATGCCTCCAACCCTGCACCTTCGGCCACAGGAGGCTACGGAGACGGTGGGTTTGGTGGGGGTTCTTCCAATTCGGGTCCCGGATTGGACGACGATTTGCCGTTCTAAGCCATTTCAAAACGGCTGGGGTTGAACCCTCCCTTCGCCCTCGGCTCGGAATACCGGTTTCCGCCGGGATCCTTGGCCCGACCCGATGGGTTGTTGGCTTGGGGTGGCGACGTGCATCCCGATCGACTGATCGAAGCCTATCGAAATGGCATTTTTCCGTGGTATGACGAAGACAGCCCGATTCTGTGGTGGTCGCCCGAACCCCGGGGAGTGCTTCGGCCAGAACGAATCCAATTCAGCAAGAGTTTGGCGGTCTCGATTCGCAAACAAGGCTTTGAGGTGCGGGCCGATACCGCCTTTGAAGAGGTAATGGCCCATTGCCGAGCCGATCGGCGCACAGGTCCCTCGGGGAGTTGGATCAACGACGACATCGTGGCTGCGTTTGTGGAATTGCACCAGCGCGGCATTGCCCATTCGCTCGAAGTATACCGGTCAGGGGGATTGGTGGGTGGGCTTTATGGACTTTGGATGAACGGGGTTTTTTGCGGAGAATCGATGTTTAGCGTGGTGCCCGATGCGAGTAAAACCGCTTTGGTCGGCTTGGCGGGCTGGATGCGGACGGAAGGTCATCCGCTCATTGACACCCAACTCCTCAACCCCCACCTCGAGTCGATGGGGGCCGAACCCCTGCCCCGGGAAGACTTCGAACGGTATTTGCCCGAACCCCAAACAGCGCTCTGTCTCATTGACTTTCGGGCGGTCGATTGGAATGCGTTCCTCCGCCGAACGCCGGAAAACTGAACCCCCCGATCAGCGCCCCAACCGATGGTTGTTGAACCAAAGCGCCCCAGTTCCTGGTTCAATGCGACCGAGGTCGAGCGTTGTAGGTCGCACGAGCACTTCGTCGAGCAGTACCGTACCCCGAGAATCGTCTGGCCCTTTAAACATCAACCTATAGACCGCATCGCGGCGTTCAGGGCGTAGGGTAAGCGACAACCGCGACCAATCGCCATCGAGGGTTTGTGCCTGCCGCGGATCGACCGCGGGCTCCAACCATCGCTCTTGGAAATTGGGAGACGATTCGATCCAAAACAAGCGGCCAAACAATTGGTCTTGACCGTCTTTGGGACCTCCGTTAAAGATCCAAACGCTGGCTTCAACGGCTACCCCCTCCGGGAACTGAGACGCCTTGAAATCTGCCAATTGGTGCAATTCTCTGCGGGTCGCTTCGAAGGCCCCCATCCCGCTTCGCCCCCCCGGATGGTGACGCTCATCGAAACTGCGATGGATAAAAAAGGCCGCTGAATCGGAGGCATACCAATGTCCCGGAATCGCCTCAGCTCCGGCAAAGTCGCGAAAACGCGTGCGGATCGAATCGCCCCATTCCGGAGATCGAAACACCCCGATATCGATCGAGCGCAGTTCGAGTCCTTGTGCTGAATCGATGGGCCTAGATCGGTTGTAGTAATACTGTTCCTGAGGACTCAACGGTTCTCCGCTGCAGACCATAAGCAACGGCCTACCATCGTCGATCAGCGCCTGTGCCAGTCGAGGATAAAGGGGTTCGCTCATCCATTGCACTTGGGCCTTGGCTTCACTCAAGGCCGTTCGAGAGCCGCTGCCCCCCATCATCGGCATGCCGAGGGCTTCCGAGACCACAAACGCCCAGCGATGCACCTCGCTCCCCCCTAGGCGTTCAAAATTCTCCGAGCCGATGTGGAAAAAGGGCATGGGCAAAAGAGCCTGATGAAAACCGGGCGAAACTTGGGTCAACAGCGCGTTGACTTCTGCCGAGCGCTGACGGGCATCGAAGACATTCGCGGAACGAACGAGCTCCTGGCGTTTTACCCAATGGTATTCGAGCGATTCGGTGATCATCAGCGCGGGCACCAACGCCGTAACGAACTTCCGAAAACGCCCTTGCATGCTTCCGGGCACTCCGACCAAAGCGTGGAACAACGCGAGCTGCAGTACATAGTAAAACACCCAAGCAAAGCGCCCTAGCGCGCGAAATTGACGCAGGGGTCCCAGCGCATCGACCCAGGTGTCGGGCAACCACCGAAGTGGAATCGCCATGGCCCACAGCAAGACCAGAACCGAGGCACCGAGTAGGACGCGCACAAAGGGATCGGGCAAGGCATGGGCATGGGCTTCAAAGCGTTGACGGCGATTCTTGCGCAGCGAACACAGTTGCACCACCCCCCATCGAACGAGCATCCCAAGACTGAACAACACCGCACACAGCCCCACATACGACCAGCCTTCCCAAACTTGGTCCATATCGCGGTCTAGCATTCTCCCCAACTCGCGCAACGGCCGATGCGTGGGCAAGAACACCGTTTCGGGTTCGGCCATATGGCTCTTGATGCCCCAAGGACGATCGGTGCGGTGGGGATGGGTTTCGGTCATCGAAAGGGCCGCGAAAAAAACCAGCAACGGCCAAAGCGAAAAAACGGCCAAGGCTGCACTGGGTCCTATGCCCCTAAAACGAGGCTCGAAGGCTGACCCGGCCCAGCGCACCAGCGCATAAGACAAACCAACCAAGGCGGCCATCATGCCCAAGTAGGGGTGAATCAGCAGTCCAAAACCGATCCAAAGAGCAAAGCCGAACAAACGGAACCACGACTGCCCCTTGTGCTCCCAGTGCATCAACAGCAGCAGTGCCACCGGAATGTACCATGCGTGCGCCAGCGACAAATGTCCAGTCCAACGGTGAATCTGAGGCCCGAGGACTGCCGTACCCAAAGCAGCCAACACCGACAGCCAGGTCTTGAGCCCGAGACCTTGAAACAACCGCTGGAGCACCGCACAATTGAGCGGTATCGAAAACAAGATGAGCAGATTGAGGATACCAATGGCCTGGAGGCCAAAAATGGGATGCGCGGCGTTGAGTCTTTGAAGCATCCATGCGACAATCGGGTGATTGTCGGTATAGAGCGAGCGTTCCCCAAAGGGATAGTTCATCCCATCAAAGGCTTCGAAGCCTTGAAGATGCCGGATGGAATACAAATACGTATAATAGTTCTTGATGCCATCGCCTTGACCGCTAAAGAGCACGTCGTTGGGCGCTAACAAGACCTCGGAATAGAAACCAGAGACCCAGACAAGCCCTAGCACAAACGCCAAGACCCCTCCGGCCATGCCGTGTTGCGAACGGAGGCGATGAATCATCTGCGCAAAATACAAAACCCCTGCTCCCTGCTTGGGAACCGATGGGTCACGAAGCCGATGGGGTGTTGCGGACGTCGAGGACATCGCGCAACCGATTGCCGAGCATCATAAAAGCGAGCACCACCGACATTAGGCACAACCCGGGCCACAAGGCGAGCCAACCCTTGCCCATCATCAAATAGGCATAGTGGTCTTTGATGATGCCCCCCCATGTCGGAATGGGCGGTCGAGCCCCCAACCCGAGAAAACTCAATCCGCTTTCAATCAAAATGGCAGAGGCAAAGTTGGCTGCGCTCACTACGATCAGTGGGGCACTCACATTGGGCACAATGTGCCCAAAGAGAATCCGGCGATCGCCAAACCCCATTACCCGCGCCGCATCGACGTATTCCTTTTGCTTTTCGGCCATCACCTCGCCCCGGACAATCCGCGCCACCTCGACCCACATACTCAAACCCACGGCGACAAACACCTGCCAGAAACCCTTGCCCAGCGCGAGCGTTACGGCGATGACGAGCATAAGCCCCGGTAACGACCATACCACCTGGATGAGCCCCGAAATCCAGGCATCGGTTCGCCCCCCTTTGAAACCGGCCCAAGCACCCAATGGCAATCCGATGAGCAAAGACAGCGCCACCGCCACAAAACCGACCGAAAGCGAAACCCGAGAGCCGATCAAAAGCCGCGAAAACAAATCGCGTCCAAAGCGGTCGGTCCCCATCCAGAAACGCCGGTGAACAATGCGGTGGGGGATGTTGGAGCCCAAGGTTCGCCATTCGTCTGGGGGCGAACCGACCACCCGATAGCGAATGCCCTCTTCGGTGGTCTCCCATGCTTCGAGCGGCAACGCTTGGGCGGCATTGGGGCATCCTTTCCACAAACGCTCCAACCCACCGCATGGGGCGGGCTGAATTTCAAGCAAATCGAGCTCGAACCCCGGGGGGCGAAGCGCAATCGACGGAACAATGGTATTGGCGTTTTCGCTCGGATCCGCAGCCAATCCATAGGCGAACAGCGCCATAAACAACGCCATGGCCACTACCGACAACCCCCATAGTCCGCCCGCATCTGCGGCAAGGGTGCGCATCAACCGCATCAATGTCGGATCAAATGGCCAAGGCCAGCTCTCGGGCCCAATAGAGGTACAAATCGGTCGACAGCGCCTTTCGCCACTTATCGGCCTCTTCCTTTTTCGACGCTTCCAAACCGATTTCGTCTTGGGGCAGCGGATTTAACGTGGCAAAGGGCTCACGGAGTTTATACAGGTTCTTGAATTGCTTGCGCTCGGCTTCGCGCTCGCGTTCGTACTGGGTATACTCCTTGATACTCAATGGAATCGCACTCATGTTTCTCGAACTTTTGAGGTACTGAGCATGATTCCGAATGCTGTCGAATACCGGGGCTTGTTGGACCCGGATTCCGATGGCTTTGATGGCCTGTGGGTGCTGGCTCTGCCATTGCGTAGAAGGTGAAAACTGGGCCGGGGTGATTTGATCGTATCCCAGGGGATGCCGCTCTTCTTTTTCCCCATAGTCGATGTCCATATAGGCATCGGGCAACACCACATCCGAGAGTACCCCCTTGAGCTGGGTGGTTCCCCCGTTGACCCGATAGTATTTCTGAATCGTGAGTTTGAGCGCGCCGAGCGGGGCTTCGCTGGCATTTGAAGGCATAATGCTGCGGTTGCGGTCCAGATCGACGACATTTTGAACGGTTCCCTTTCCAAACGTGGTTTTGCTTCCGATCACCAATCCGCGGTTGTAGTCTTGGATGGCCGCGGCAAAAATCTCGGAAGCGCTGGCGCTAAATTCGTTGACCATCACTACCAAGGGACCGTCGTAGACCACAGCAGGGTCGCGGTCGATCAGGAGTTTGGCGGCCTTGCCGGGGGCCTTGACCTGGACCACGGGACCGGTGGGGATAAACAGTCCTACGATGTCGACCACGGCATCGAGCGAGCCCCCACCATTGTTGCGCAGGTCAAAAACGATGCTCTCGACCCCGGCAGCCTTGAGTTTGATGAGTTCTTTTCGGATATCGTCGGCGCAATTCCGGTTGCTGTTTTCGTAGAAGTCGACGTAAAAACGCGGAAGCCGCAAATAGCCCACCTTGCGCGCTCCATCGATCACAGCCGAACGGGCAAACGTGGCCTCGAGTTCAACCACATCGCGCACAATCGGGATGACCTTTTTACTCCCATCGAGCTTTTTTACGGTGAGTTGCACCTCGGTGCCCTTTTTGCCGCGAATCAGTTTGATGGCTTTGTTGATGCGCATACCGACCACATCTACCGGCTCTTCCGATCCCTGCCCCACTTTGAGAATAAGGTCGCCCTCTTCGAGTTCGCCCTGACGCCACGAAGCGCTGCCTGAAATAATCTTTTCTACTTTGATAAAATCGCCCTCTTGACTCAACTGGGCGCCAATGCCCTCGAACTGTCCGGACATTTCGATTTCAAAGGCCTCCTTGCGCTGGGGGGGGAAATATTCGGTGTGCGGATCGTAGTACCCCGCGATCGAATTGAGATAGACGCCCATCCAATCGATTTGGTCAAAATCGGCCATATCGGCAAACCATTCGTTGTGGAGTTCCAATTCCTTGGTGCGCGCCTCGGCTTCAATTTGTTCGAGGGTTTTGACCACATAGTCCGGATCTTTTTGGTTCTCGGGTTTGGCCTGATCTTCGAGCCGGTCGTAGACCCTGCGCAGCACACGCTCTTTTAGATAGTCGCGCCAATAAACGTACAGATCGGCCGAATCCGTACAATACGCCCTCCGTTCGGGATCGGTTTCAAACAACCCTCCTTGTTCGAGGTCAAACGGGCGGGAGAGCAAATCGGTATACATTTTCTGAGCTTGAACGGTGCGCGTCGTCAGCAAGGTTCGACTCAGTTCAAAAAACTCGCTCTTCCCTTTGATGAATTCGTCGTCGATTTTCTGGCGGTACTTCCCAAGGACTTTGAGGTCGGATTGGGTAAAAAATCGCTTGTTTCCATCGAGGTCTTCGAGGTATTCTTTAAAGACGATTTCCGAAAAGGAATCGTCGACTTTCTTGGGTTCTATGTGATTGGTATTCAGCAGACTGTAGACCATCTGCTGCAATACTTCACCCCGCTCTTTGCCCGTCGAAAAGGGCCTCCAAGCAAGGGTAAACAAGGTGAGTGGAACGAGGGCAATGAGCCAGAACCTGCTTCTTGAAGAGATGCGCATGGATGTATTGTGGATTGTAGCGAAGTTAAGATGGGGGCGCCCGTCAATCCCTATGTTCCCCTTCGGGGCCAGAAAAAGTCCCAAACGGTCCGACGCGGGCGCGTTGAGCAGAACGCTAGGGTTCGGGCTTTGTTTTATCAATGAAACGAATCCTGCTGAGTCCTTTTCTATCCTTTCGTGTACGCGAATGCGCTTTTCGGCGTTTCCGACTTTTAGCCCCTCCATGTCGCGTGGATTTAGACAAAGGTCCCTATGCACTTGGGCGGGCATTGACGAACTTCGCCCCCATGAAAAATCGCTGCTCCGTGTTGTTTGCCTTGGGGTTGGGAATGGCCCTTATTCCCGCCCAGGCCATCGCCCAATCGAAAATAACCCTGAGCGGAACCGTGCGCGAGGCCAAGACCGGCGAGGGACTGATCGGGGCAGCAGTGAGCTGCGAGGAACTCAAGGTGGCGGCCACGACCAACGCCTATGGCTTCTATTCGCTCAGTCTGCCTCCGGGCACCTGGACCATCCGAGTTCAGTTTATTGGATTTCAGGAACAAAAGTCTTCGATCAACTTGGGGAAAAGCGCCACCCGCGATTTTGATCTGGCCGAAGAAACGGTGCTCATCAACGAAATTGTCGTGACCGATAATACCGGCGACGACCCGGTGCGCAATACCGAAATGAGTGTTGCACGGCTGAATATCAAGGAGGTTAAGAAAATACCCCAATTGCTCGGTGAGGTCGATATAATCCGCACCTTGACACTTTTGCCCGGCGTATCGACCGTGGGCGAAGGCGCCAGCGGTTTTAACGTACGCGGCGGCAATGTCGACCAGAACTTGATTTTGCTCGACGAAGCCCCCGTGTTCAACTCCTCTCACCTGCTTGGGTTTTTCTCGGTGTTCAATCCCGATGCCGTCAAAGACCTCAAGCTTTTTAAAGGAGGAACCCCCGCCGAATACGGAGGGCGGCTTTCGTCGGTTTTGGACGTGCGCCAAAAGGAAGGCAACAACAAGTCTTTCTCGGGTCGGGGCGGTCTGGGCTTGCTCTCGAGCCGTTTGTTGCTCGAAGGACCGATCCTCAAAGACAAGCTCTCGTATATGGTCGCGGGGCGCCGCAGCTATGCCGACATTTTTCTCGCGCTGAGCAACGACCCGATGATCAATCGCAATGTGTTGTATTTCTATGACTTCAATGCGAAAATGAACTGGAAGATCGACGACAAAAACAGCCTTTTTGCCTCGGGTTATTATGGCAAAGACGTGTTTGGCATCGACAATCTGTTTTCGATCGATTGGGGGAATTCGACCACTACCCTTCGCTGGAACAGCATTTTATCGGATAAGTTGTTCTTCCACCTCACGGGGATTTATTCGGATTATCAATACAGCCTCGGCACTCCGCCCGATGACGACTTTGTGTTCCGGTGGAACTCTCGGATTCAAAACACCATTGGCAATGCCTCACTGCGCTGGTATTCGAGCCCGCAATTCGAGGCCGAGTTTGGGGTGCAGAACACCTACTACGTCTTTGATCCGGCCGAAATCACGGGCGACATTACCACCGAATTGGAGCGGCAGATTGCACTCGAACCGGCATTATACGTTTCGTTTCAGCAAAAAGTAGGGGTGCGCTGGAACTTTGAATACGGACTGCGTTCGTCGGCATTTTATCGACTCGGGCCGGGGACCGAAGAGTTGTACAACCCGGGCGAAGCGCGAGAAGACACCAGCATCGTGGGTTCGGTTACCTACGAATCGGGGGAATTGATCAAGGGATTCAACTTCTTGGAAGGGCTCGAACCCCGTTTTACGGCCACCTATTTGTTGGACGAAAACCAAAGTCTCAAATTGAGCTATCAACGGATGCGGCAATACATCCACTTGATTTCGAACACCACCTCTCCCACCCCGGTCGATATTTGGAGACCTGCGGGGATGCACATCGACCCGGCGACCTCCGATCAAATTGCCGCAGGGTGGTTTCGCAATTTTCAATGGAAAAAGGCCGCGATGGAATTTTCGCTGGAGGCGTTTTACAAAGACAGCCGCAACGTGCTCGACTACAAATACGGAGCCGAATTGCTTTTTAAGGAGAACATCGAAACCGAGTTGCTCCCGGGGCACGCTCGATCGTATGGTCTCGAAGTCCTGCTCCGCAAAAATTCGGGCAAGCTGACGGGATGGGTGGCCTATACCCTGTCCCGCTCTGAAATTCGGGTGTCGGGTCCCTACGAGGGCGAAACCATCAACGAAGGCGATTATTATGCAACCAACTACGATAAAACGCACGATATCACGATCGTAGCCACCTATACCTTCAGTCCGAAATGGGATGTGGGCGCCATATTCAGCTTCCAAACAGGGCGTCCGGCGACCTATCCTTCGGCTCGGGCCGAGTTCGAGACCGGCATAACCTATCCCGTCTACAACAACCGCAACCAGGACCGCATTCCCAATTACCACCGGCTTGATCTGAGCGCCAATTGGACCCCGAATCCGAAGCCCGATGGACGCTGGGAGTCGAGCTGGTCGTTTGGGGTCTACAACGCGTATGGACGGCGCAATGCCTTTTCGGTTTATCCGAGGCAAAACGAAGACAATCCCCAGATTACCGAATTGGTCCGCCTCTCGGTGTTTGGCAGCATCATTCCTTCGGTCACCTACAATTTTAAATTCTGATGCGTTCTTTCAATCCCATGGTGCGTTGGATGTTGGGTGTGGCCTGTGCCGGCGCAGTCGGCGGCTGCACCGATGTCATTCAGGTGGATCTTCCCGATTCCGAGCCGCTCGTAGTCATCGATGGCCGGATGACCGATCTCGACCCTGTCCTTGTCAAAGTGACCGCTACGGCCAATTATTTTTCCCAAACCCAAACCCCTAGAATTGCGGGGGCGCGGGTCTCGTTGTGGGCCGACGGGGTCGAGGTGGAAGTGCTGCAGGAAGACTCGGTGGGGTACTATTCTGGAACCACGCTCGCCCAAGAGAACATCTTCTATATGGTGCGGGTCGAAACCGACGAAAACGACCCCCAACTGGGTTCGGGCATCTGGGAAAGCCTGAGCGAACGGCTGCCGCGTTCCTTGGGCATCGATTCTTTTTATGTGGGTTACCTCGAAGACGATCCGCCTTTTGTCGACGGTTGGTATACCTATTTTGAATTCCGCGATCCCCCGGGTTCGGGAGACAAATACCGCTTGCGCAGAACGCGCAACGACAGTATTCTGGACAGCCCTTTCGATCTGAGCATTTTTCAGGACGATTTCTGGGATGGTCGGGCTTTCGACAACATTGACCTTCCCGCCATTCGCCTCGATGGCCCCCTCGACTCCGGCACCACCTTTGAGCTGGAAATGGCGGGGATTTCAGAGCGCTACTTTTCGTATGTCGCACTATTGGCGGAACAAACCGCACAAGTGGGCGGAACGTTCGACCCACCCCCGGCCCCACTTCAAGGGAACATTCGAGACCGATCGACCCCGGGCAAATTGGCCCTGGGCTATTTCTCGGTGCAGCGGGTTTCGAGGGCCAATACGGTGGTGCCCGAATAGGGTCCGTACTTTTGTGCCGTCAAGGGCTTCTATGGCCCTGAATGACTTTGTGTTATTATGGATGAATCGTCCTCCAATTGGCTTGACCGACTCCATGGGTCGCGCGCTTGGTTTGTTGAACGCGGAATAGACGAAGACTGGGCGGGGCTGGCGGTGTTGTTGACCGACTTGGCCGCCTTGATCGCTCTGGCATGGGTGGCCGACTTTATCGGACGGCAGATTATTCATTATTGGGTAGCCCGTGCCGTAAAGCGCAGCAAAAACGAATGGGACGATATTTTCTTCGAGCGCAAGGTGTTCAACGGCCTCGCGCACCTCATTCCGGCTTTGTTGATTTTTTACGCGGCCAGCCACATTTTCGGCGATTTTCCTACGGCCATTGCGCTGGTTCGCAAAGCGGCTTTGGCGTATTTCACCGTGTCCATTTTTGTCGTCACCCACCGGGTACTGAAAGCCTTAGAAGAAGTGGCTTTGCGCTATCGGTATTTCGAGGGCAAACCGGTGGGCAGCTTTATCCAACTCGGCGCCCTGTTGAATCTCCTGATCGCCTCGGTGTTGGTGTTGACCATTTTGATCGGGCAAAACCCGCTCCCGTTGCTCGGGGGCTTTGCGGCCTTGGCCGCGGTTTTTTCGCTCATTTTCAAAGACACCTTGCTCGGTCTGGTCGCGAGCATCCAGATGGCCATCAACGATATGGTGCGGATTGGCGACTGGATTTCGATGGACAAATATGGGGCCGACGGCGATGTAGAAGAAATCAAGCTCACCACTGTCAAAGTCCGCAACTTCGACAAGACCATCACCACCGTACCCACCTATGCCTTTGTATCGGACTCCTTTAAAAACTGGAGGGGTATGCAGAGTCAAGGTCGAAGGCGCATCAAACGGAGTCTGTTGATCGATCAAAGCACGGTCCAGTTGCTCAGCCGAGAGGATACACTCAAAATGCAGAAATACAGTCTCGTTCAAGAATACTTGCGCGAACGACAGGCCGAAATTGACGCCCACAATCGCGAAAAGGATGTCGACCGCAGCGAGGTGATCAACGGCCGGAATATGACCAATTTGGGGGTTTTTCGGCAATATGCCCTCGAATACATTCGGCACCACCCGAGGGTGGATATCCACGAAGTGACAATGGTCCGGCAATTGCAGCCTACGGCCGAGGGATTGCCCCTGGAAATCTATTGTTTTGTCGACGATACGCGCTGGGTCGAATACGAAACGATTATGGCAGACCTCTTCGACCACCTCATTGCCTCGGTGCCGCATTTTGGTCTGCAGCTCTTCCAAAACCCGAGCGGGAGCGATTTTCGGAAAATGATTTCTGAGGCATAAGCCCCCAAAGTCCGAGTACGACGATTGCCACCGGCTGAAACACCACGGCAAACGGCAAAGCGACTCTCCAACTCCGGGTTTCCCCACGGTCCGGATGCATCTGTTTTGCGCCCTGCAACAGGACGATGGCTTCCATGCCCGCTTTGACAATCCAATAGGCCCATCCCCAAACACCCACCCACACGGGGAGTGCTACGCAGGCCAAAGACCCCATCCAAACCGTCCACGCCATGCGCTTCAAGGGACCGGGGGCATAATAACGGGCCTTGCTGCCCCATCGGATGCGCTGTTCGACCCATTCGGACCAGCCCGCTGGCACCTCGGTAAAGACGCCTGCTTGGGGCATCATTCGAACCGCCCCCGCCCCGTTGCGCAACCGAGCCGCTTCGACCAAAAACACATCGTCTCCGGAGGCCAATTCGGGCTGGAGGGCGTCGGTTGGGAGCGCCTGCCGAAACGAACGGAGTACGGCCAAATTGGCGCCGCTCGACAGACCCGTATGTCCCTGTTCGGCCGAGCGGACCATGGCGAGCACCATCGAAAACTGCTCGAGCGCAAAAAAGGTCTGGGGGAATCGACCGTTGGAACGCGGCCATACGGGCCCAAGACGGACTACTTCTACGCCCCAAGGGGGTGCAAGCAAGGCATTCAACCAATGGGGTGGCAGGCCAACGTCGGCGTCGGTGGTGACGATCCAATGGCCCTGAGCGCATCGAAGTCCGGTTTCCAAAGCGGCCTTCTTTCCGCGTCCTTCGGATAGAATATAGCGGAAGCGATTGTCTTGGGCAGACCGTTCGCGGATCTTGTCGGCTGAACCGTCGGTGCTATGGTCGTCGATCAACCAAAATTCCAAAGAGGCAAACCCCGAAGTCTTTTGCTGGGCCAAGTCCTCCATGAGGCGTGGGAGGTGCAAAGCCTCGTTGTGCACAGGGACCAAGACCGAAAGCACCCCATGCATGGGCTCGGCCGAGGTGTGCGATCGGTTCTGGACGGGCTTGAGCAAACCGCTCAACCAATACAAATACCGAAGGGCCGAGCCCCACAGAACCACGGAAAGAAAACCGTGCAATACCGACATCATCCGGCTAAATTGGGCTTAATTTCCCGCAATGGAGAACGGTGTGCGGATTTTGGGCATCGACCCCGGATCTCGACTGATGGGTTTTGGGCTGATCGAGTGGAATGGACGCACTCCCATTTGCATCGAAGCCGGCACCTTGAAATTCAATACCGAAACCGATGCTTTGACGCGGCTGGGCGAGATTCAGCGGAGCATCCATGCTTTGATCGAACGGCTCGACCCCCAGGAATTGGCCGCCGAAGCACCGTTTCAAGGCAAAAGCGTCCAATCGATGCTCAAGTTGGGCCGGGTGCAGGGTGTCGTGATTGCCACGGCTATGGCGCGGGGTATTGCCTGTGCCGAATATCCGCCGGCCCGGGTCAAACAATCGCTGACGGGGCGCGGACGAGCCGGAAAAGAGCAGGTTGCGGCCATGGTTCGCCAATTGCTCAGCCCAGGTGTGCGGGCAGAAGAGCGCCCCGAATGGGGTCCCGATGCCACCGATGCGCTCGCGGTGGCCTTGTGTCATGGCTTTGGTCTCGGAACCAAACCGGGTTTGGTTCCGGAATCGACCTCGGTTCGCCCCATCCCCACATCGGGGGGCAAAAAATCGTCTTGGAGCGCGTTTCTCAAAGAAAACCCGAACCGGGTGCACCCTTCCGAAACCGAGATCCGAAATTCGACCCGAACCCAGCGGGACTAATTCGCCTGTTGCGCCCAGACCCGTCCCAAGGCTTCGGCCAAGGCGGTAAACTCCGCCGGCCCCATCGGCACCCTTGGATTGGTAAACAACAAATCGCTTTCGCAATCGATCGGAATCAAATGGATGTGCGCATGGGGTACTTCCATTCCGAGTACGGCCATTCCGACGCGCTCGCAGGGCACCACCTCGGCCAATACCCGTGCCAGTTTCCGTGCAAACTCCATGAGGTGGGCATACAATTCGGGGTCGAGATCGAACAGTAGGTCTACTTCTGCCTTGGGAACGACCAACATATGTCCGCGCTTGAGCGGATGAATGTCGAGAAAAGCCAATACGCGTTCGTCTTCGGCTACCTTATAGCACGGCAACTCGCCCCGAATAATGCGGGTAAAGACGGAAGCCATTCTAGCGCGAAATTTCGAGGACCTCGAATTTCAACGTGCCGTTGGGTACCGTGATCTCGGTCACCTCGCCCACTTTGAGCCCGAGCAATCCCTTACCGATCGGAGACCCAATTGAAATGCGTCCCGTCTTGAGATCGGCCTCGTTTTCCGAAACGAGCGTAAACTTTTGCTCGGTATTGTTCATGAGGTTCTTCAACCGCACGGTCGACAGAATCATCACCTTAGATGTATCGATTTGCGAATCTTCCAAAACCCGCGCATTGGCCACGAGGTCTTCCAATTTGGAAATGCGCATTTCGAGCAAGCCCTGGGCTTCTTTGGCCGCGTCGTATTCTGCGTTTTCAGACAGATCGCCCTTGTCGCGCGCCTCGGCAATCTGACCCGAAATACGGGGCCGTTCTATGTGTTTGAGCTGTTCGAGTTCCTCCTTCAGCTTCTTAAATCCCTCTGGGGTGTAATACGATACTTGAGCCATTCACTCGTTGAATTGAACAGACAAAAAAGACCGAGGCGAGGGCCCCGGTCCGTGTGCGAAATTAAAGGAATTTAAGACAACTCCGCAGTGGTCTCCTGATCGACCTTGGCTTAGAATTCGAGTCGGACCCCAACGCTGTGGACCCCGCTAAACGGATTCGTCGCCCGATAGGCATAGTCGATCCCGATTTTGCTCTCTTCGCCCAATTTGGTTTGAAAGGTCATTCCCGCGGTGAGTCCGGTCAAGGCCGAGGTGCGAGTGCCGTCGTCGCGATTGTCTTGAATGACATAGGCGCCGCGCAGCATCAACACTTCTTTCCAACTCACTTCCAAACCAGGCACATATTCGTCTTTCTGAAACGAATTCGACACAAAACTGATGCCCGGTGTAAAGCGAAAATCGTTCGCAAACTGCAGGTCATAGGTACCTCCCAAAGCCAATTGCACGGGCAGGTCAAAGGTGGCCGAGCGCTGTTCGTAGCTCTGGGTATAGTTGCCCTGGGGTACGGGAAGCGTAATCGACAGTCCGTCTCCGCTCATGCTGTAGCTCGAGCCCACATTGCGCAAGGTGATACCAAATTTGATGGTTTTGGTGACATACTGCACTCCAGCATCCGCGCACAGCGCCGTTCCCGATACGTTGTTGATCGATTGGTTGTACACTTTGACGTTGACCCCCCCATAAATGGTGTTGGTAAACTTTCGAGCATAACTGATACCGAGGGTTAAGGCACTGGGCGAAATCGTACCCGCTCCTCCATCCGGAAGGTCTTCGGTGGTGATTTCCCATTCGCCATAGTCGAACGACACCAGCGAAATGCCCAATACCCCGCCATTGCCCACCGATTGGTTCAACCCTGCGGCATTGATGCGGATGTCGCTGCCCGACAACCAATTGGTGTTGGAGAAATAAAACTCCGTTCCTTCGGTAAAGGCGGTGCCTGCAATATTGACAAAGCTGGCTTCGACTCCTTTAACTGTTGAAAGGTTCAGCGCCCCCCAACCCGCCGAGCGGGCCCAGGGGTTGATGAGCAATTCAGGGGCCGCGGCCGATCCCACGCGTTGGGGGTTGCCGGCAAAAACCGAGGGTGCGCTTGAGAGGATCCCGGCCATGGCCAACATCCGCAAAGTGAAAAAGCGTGGATTCATTCTTTAGAAAGCATTCAAATCAACCGGACGCAGGGTTCCGAACCACTTGATGACCTTTTCGCCGGCCTGCCCGGCATCGACGTGGATGAGGTACACCCCACTCGCGATCGGTACGTTGTAGTCGTTGCGCAAATCCCATTCGAGGAAGGTGAGCTTGGTGTCCTTGCGGAACTGACGGACGCGGGTACCATTGCTGGTGTAGATGGTCACGGTGCAACGATCGGGCAAGTTGGTAATCTTGACGATGTTGTCCAACTGGCTGTCTTCGTACAAAGAAGATCCGAAATAGGGATTCGGAACCGCACGGATCAGATCCATGGCCGTTTTGGCCGTGGGCAGATCGTTCTTTCCAGTGGCAATGCCCCGGGTTGAAAAGCGGTAGCTCGGGTTGCCGTTGTTCGAACCATCGGTCACAAAGGTCTCGAAGGGGCGGTCCATACGCAACTTGACCGTAATCTCGCTCGGCATAAACTCGTAGGGGTTGGCGGGCAATTGCTGTACAGCAATGGGAACCGATACCCACATAAGAGCAGTATTGATGGTTCGGCGGTTCTGAATGTTGTTGTTCAGATTGGTAATGGCGGTATACAAGGGGAAATCTTGAGGATTGTCGCCCCGGTAGGTCATATCGACGGGTTGACCGGAAACCCGGGTTTCGTCCGCAAACACATAGAGATAGTGTTGACCCCCGAAGACAAACCCGTTGTTGATGTTGTTGCCGGGCTGAATCACAATATTGCTCGTCGGATTCCAAAGCATATCGCGTCCGTTCTCGCCCACCAACCAACTGTTCTCTCCAAACATCATATTGAGGCGCTTTCCGGTCTCCACGTCGATGGCATAGCCCGGGAAGTAACTCCATCCCGTTTCGGTCGTGCTCCGCACCAAAGTGCCGTTGATGAGATCCCATGAGGACCCGCTGCGCAAGACCCACTTGGAAGTAAACCCTTCGCTCAATCCATTGTCTTCACAGAGCTCCAAGACAGGAACCCGCGTCCACAAACTCCGGTCGTTGGTCAGGTACACGTTGACCCCATGAATCGAGGAGACCAAGGGACGCGAACTGTTGCCTACCGGACTGGGGGCGCCGGGACCCATCCCCAGCGTAAAGGGGGTCAAGTTGAGGGTCAAATAGCTGGCGTAGGCATAAGGCCCCCAGCCGCTTTGATCCACGCTTCCATAAAAATTCAGCAAGTCGCCTGCAAAATCTTCATAGGTCTCTGCGGCCGATCCCGCCAATGCATTGCGGTTGGGACCCGCCAAAATGAAGTTGAAGGCATCGAAACTGCTCGCATCGGGCAAGAAGAACATCCAAGGCTTGGTCGGGTCGGAATAATCGACTTCCGCCCCAATCACCCCGTTGTCTCGGGTACCCAACGTATCGTTGCCGGGCGATAGGACGTTCTCGACCGTCATCGACATCCCCAATTCAGGGATGATTTGCTCTGCGATGGTTCCAATGGGGCTCAAGTTCTCGGCCACGGTGTCGAGGGTGTTCTCTTCATAGATCACCCATCCACTGGCATTCGAGGTGCCCGAAAAGTCGATGCGGTAGTCGCCGGCCGGCACTTTTTTGGGATCGACGACTTTGAGGTCAAAGGGACCAAAACCGGGCAAATAGGTCGGGTTGTCCATTTTAAAATTGCGCGCAATCTCTTCGAGCGATGCGGCATCAAAATCCGTAAAGCGACCCGAATTGCCCGTGCCTTCGATGCGCACAATCGGCACCCCATCTCCGTATTGGCTGCCCAACACCAGTCCCCCCTGTTCGGGCTGAACGAGGTGGGGTATAGCCAAGGAGACTTTGTTGTTCAAACGACCCGCCAAATAGGGCACTTTTTGTTCCGTTCCGCCGGGAGCGGCTGGGTAAGAACTGTAATCGTTGTGGGCATAAGCCACCACCGTATAATAATACTCGCGGTGGTTGACCAAGCGGCGATCGCCCGTGGCAAACGCGTCTTCTAGGATGCGGAACGAATTGAATACCCCTTGGTTGTTGTATTCCAAGGTCATTAACTGTGGCACGTCATCTTCGATTTCCTCGTCGGGAAAGTAGTTGACGATCTTCGTAATGCCGTTCTTCACATCGCACTGAGCCACCAAACGGGCTTGCTGGGGGTCGTAGATGTCGCTGACGCTCACTTGAGGTCCGGCCAACTGAAAGATTTGATATCCTTCAAAGGTGAAATTATAATAGCGCACAGAGTCCTCCGTGTTGGAAAAGCCTACGCTGTCTACATGGCGCGGAATGCTCGGATCGAACTCGCGGTAGTCTTGATTGGCGTTGTTCGAACTGCTGGGATTCACCAAATTGATAATGAGCTCCCGATCCAATTCGACAATTTCCATATTGGGCGCGGTGGGTCCATCGAGCACTTGGAAACAGTTGTCGAACAGGTTTTGCGCTTTGTCGTCGGCAATAATGACGCGCTCAACCGAAGCAAATAGATCGGCATTGTTGAAATCGCGAGCCCACACCACGCCCGTGGTGATGAAGTTCAAGGCACCCGGTGCCAAGGAGAAAGGACCCGCGCAGTGCAAACCGCGCTTGTCGGCGAGGTTGGCCGGAGATTCGTACCAGTTCACGGGGCTGGTGGGTGCGGAAACCCCGGTGGTGTCAAAGGTGTTGCCCGGATAGGCATACAAAGTTCTCAGACCTGAACCATCGGAGGTAAACCCATCACCATTGGCGCTGTTGGCGATACCGGAAGGATTCTCGACCACGAGCGGGTTGCCATTCTTCCACAAACTCCGCATGTAGTTGTAAAACTGGGCCGCGTTGTCCGGGTCGGTGGTTTGTTCGATGCCCTGGTTGTTGAAGTACATAAAACCCGACATAATGATGCGTTCGTTGATGCCCGATACCGGGTCTTCGGGAACACATAGACGGGTAATGGGGTCGCGCACGGCGTCGATACAACCGTCTCGGTCGTTGTCGCGACCGTCAAAATAGTCGGCAAAAGGACCTTGGAAAAAGTCAAAGCCCACGGCTGGCGGGTTGGCACCATATCCCAGCGGTCCCTGGTCGTCGAGGTCGCCGTTATAACAATAACCCAGACCCCTTGGAATATCACTGCCAATGATGTCGTCGATGGCGTTGCCCAAATCGGGGTCGAACCAGGTGCTGAAATAGGTGTCTGTGAGCCGGAAGGTCGAGCGATTGATGATTCGATAGTTGTTGAAGGTCATGTTGTTGACCTCGTCGTTGGTGCTAAAGGCAAACGCCTGGGCGCGAATTTCAAAACCCAAAGCGCCGGCTCCGGTCTCGGTGTGCACGTTGCCCCGGTCGTTGTAGACCCACCAAATGGTTTGGTCCCCATAGACCAAATCGACTTCTTTCAAACGGCAATCGAATGCTTTGTCGAGGTCATAAGCCGGATAGTCTTCGGCCGGATCGTAGAGCAAATCGCCATTGCGGTCAAAAAACGGCGCCAACATATAAGGCAATTCACCTTCAACCCCATTGCCCGGCCATTCGAGAATAGAGGTTGGAATGGTGTAGCCTGGAAACACCGTAGCCTCGTCGCAATCGGGATCGTTCTTACAATTGATCCAAGCGCGGTGGTTTTCAACCTGATCGCGGCGAATTTGCCAGTGGCGGTCGTATTTATCGCAGACCGATTTGTCGGTACTCGCAGTTCCATCGGTGGTTAGAGGACCGGTCCAATAGTCGTTGCCCCGCTGCCGATAGGTCATCGCGGCCAACTTGAGCTGGTTCCCCTCGTCCACCCCACCAAGCCACAATGCTCCGGCAAACATGGCGTGCTTGCCTTCGCCTTTGGGCACTTCGTAGCGCGCCTGGTTCAGGTCCCACCACATATCGCCCCCACCTAAAATCGTGGCGCGGACGTTGTTGATGTTCAAATCACTTTGGGCCGTGGCAGGTGCGCACAATTCCGCAGCGGCCTTGAGCGACTTTTGGGTTTTGCCCGGTTTGGGCAGCTTGTGGTTTTCCCGGGCCTCAGCGCTTACACTGAATGCCAAAACAAACAAGCCGACGAGATAGGGGGAGAAAGACTTCATGGAAGGATTCAAAACAATAAGGGGGTCCTGGGTTTAGAAGGAGAAAACAACTCCGAGTCGGAGGCGACGCGGCAGGGTGTAGTTTCCGGGACTGGCCATCCGGATGTTGTACAAGTCGGTATACGACTGGGCATCAACCTGAGAGGCAATCACATTTTGCGCTTGGGCTGAGGTGAGGTACCCATCGTCTTCGGCGCTGCCGGTAAAGGGATAGACGTTCAAGACGTTGCGGGTGTCGAACAAGTTCTGGATAAAGAGATAACCCTCCAGACTAAAACTCTTGGACTTGTCCTTGCCATAGGCGATGTCCCACACCTTGTTGATTCGCATATCCATACGGAACTGCCAAGGCAAACGCGAACCATTGACCTGTCCGTCGAGCTGCACGGAGTTGGCATCAGACGTAATCGGATACGCCTGAACCCGGCGCGAATAAGGGGTTCCCGAGAAGGAGAACAACGAGAAGTTGACCCCAGCGTTTTCAAACACCTTGGTATCCCACCACACCGGGCCTTTGTAGTTCGGTCCGCGCCCGTAGCGATAGTCGAGGTTGACGACGATTTGGTGGCGAGAGTCGTAGTCAAACGGCAAGATGTAGCGCAGGTTGGGCTGGCCAGAGCGGGCAATATTGGCCCCAGAATTGGGACCCGAGCCCGAACCCGCAGCGAACTGCAGGGTGTAGTTGGCCGTGATCGAGACGTTGTTGGTCCGGCGCAAATCGTAGGAGATGGTCATCCCCTTTACGGTGCCAAAGTCTTGGTTGCCGTAGGTGACGTACGTGATCGGGTATGCCTCGTTCAGCGATACCGTCTGCAACATATCGCGCAACTCGCGGTAGAACGCCGAAATGGTCAAACTCGAGCGTTCGTTGAGCTTTTGCTGGAAACCGAGCTCGTATTCGGTGGTCCGCTGGGGTTTCAAATTCGGATTGTTCAGCGTTCCCGAGTTGTTCTGAACCTGCAATTGGAGCAATTCAAGCATGTCCAAACGCGAAAGCGGTCCGTCGGGGCGCTGTACCAAGACGTCGTAGTGCGCGAGGAACAAGGCTTCGTCCGAAATCGGGAAGTTAAATGAGATCCGGGGCATGACGTTGATCTGGGGCGTATAGTCCACAAACGACTCTGCCGTAAGCACTTGCTGTTGGGGATCGGACTGATACAGATAGGGTTTAATACCCCCAGAGGCATCGGCAATGCGCTTGGGGTTGGCCTCGGGATTGCCCTCTGCATCGTACCAGTTGCTGCCGTCGCGATAGCCCACAATGCTCGTGGGGTTGGCAATATCATCGACATAGACCACATAGTCGCTGCCGATGTTGGAGGGAACGGCGGCATCCTGAAGCGGGGTTCCGCCCAAATCACCCACCGTGCGGCGCGGGAACAGCACGTACGGATCCTTCAATACGCTTTGGTTGGCGTCGTAGCGGTCTACGCGCAAGCCCACGCGGAAAAACAGGTCTTCAAAGGTGAACTGGTCTTGGATATAACCCGATATATAGATGGGCTCAAAGGCACCGATTTCGCGGGTCAAATTGCCGTTTTCGTCTCGTTTGGTAAAGAAGTCGTTGAGCGAAGGCTTGTTGGTCAACACTTTACCCGTATAGTCGTAGCCGTAGTAACTCACATATTGGGTACCGCCAAGGTTGATGAGTTCGTCGGCCGAGAACATATCGAGGCTAAAGAAATTGGGGTCGTAGCTGTTGACGTCGAGCCAATCCAAACCGTTGGGATCCAGTCCCAACTTGGTCCGCACATTGCGGTCGAAGGTCCGCGGTTTTTCGGCGTCGAACAAGCGCGGGTAGTTGATGGTGTCCTGAAACACCCCAAACTCATCATACACCGCTTGGGGCTGGCTAAAGTCCAATTCGCGGATGTGGTCGTTTTGAAGCAGGAACATTTGGCTCCACAAACCACGAGCGGCCAAACCATAGGCCCGGTCGGTGCGCTGCTCGTATTCAAAACCCACAATAAGCGAGTGGTCTTTGATGTCGAAGGTTGAACTGGCCGTTACGCGAAACTGCGAATTTTGGGTCAGGTTGTAGTTGGTGATCTGAGCGCCCACATTGGTCCACAAATCGTTGTAGACCGAAGCCGGGTTATCGCCGTTCACCAAGGCATTGCCGAGGCGAATAAAGTCGCGGCTGGCCGTGCTCCCGAAAATCTGACCGCTCTCGACCAAGTCGTAGTAGGTTTGGGTGTAGTTGCCGAGCACCGTATTGTACGGGCTGGGAGTAAACGAGGTGGCGGTGTCCTGCCAGACCACATGCCTCCATCCGACCAAACCTGTCGCAGTGTCTTGACCGTAGCCATACAACCGAGCCTGGTTGGTTTGAAAGGTGCCGACGTGTCCGTATTGAAAGAAATTGTCCTTAAAACGGCTGTCCTGATCCTTTCGATTGTTGCGGGTGTAGTCGAGTTGAATGGTATAGAACGCATTCGAAATGAGCGACTTTTCCGTACTTTCCTCGGGCTCTTCTCCCGGCACTGCCGAGCGAGCAAACGACTGCTGAAAGCGCACAAAGGTGGACCAGTCGCTGTCGCGATATTCGCCAAAATTGTTGTAATTAAATAGTGAACTCGCACGGCTGTAGTTGGTTCCTTCTCCCAGGATATAACGCCCCCCTGCAGTCAATACACTCTTGGAATTAAGTCGATAATTGACACTACCGTTGAGCCGGAGTTCATAGTTGGCCGCGTTGAGCCGGGCCTGCTGGGTTTCAAAATCGTCGAGGGTTACAAACTCCGAGCGGTTCAACACCCCTACGCCCGAAACGGCGGGACGCACCGGGGTTTGCTCCAAATCGGCGAGGACGTCGTCTTTGAGCTTGTAGACCGGAACCGCCGAAGGAGCTCCATCGTCTTGAAATTGGAATTCGCCCGCGAACAGAAAGCCCATTTTGGCCTGACCCTCCTTCTTAATGATGGGACCGCCAATAGTGGCATTGATCAAATTGTAGTTGTAGTCGTCAAACAGACTGGATGTGACATATTCAAAGGAGCCGAAATAGTCGGGCGAAGGACCGCGGGTCGTGGTGCTGATTACACCCCCGGTGGCGTCCCCGTATTGGGCGGGCAATCCGCCGGTAATGACTTCGACCGATCCAATGGCCGATTGGGGCAGACTGATCGAGCCCCGCACCTTGACCCCATCGATAAAGTAGACGTTGGTGTTGTCTCGGGCACCGCGGATGTTGATGCCTTGACCGGCATCGGTTTGAAATACCCCAGGCGTCAAGGCCGCGCCGGCGTTCAGGTCGCGGATACCGATATTGGCAAAAGACTCGCCTCCAATTTCTTTGGACGTTTTGGTTCCATCAATCAAAGGCGCTTCCGCGGTCACCACCACCTCATTCAAACCGGTTTGTTCGTCTTTCATCGAGACGTTCTGCACCCTCGGACGACCGGGCGGTACTTCGATCCCTTGGAAGACTTGGGTCTGATATCCCAAGCCGGAATACGTGACGGTGTATTTGCCGGGGGGAACAGGGTTGATGTTGTAGTTCCCTTCAAAATCGGTTACCCCACCTGCAATCAGCGTGGTTCCCTGTTTGATCTGAATCTGAACTCCGAACAGTTCTTCTTTGCTCTTGGCGCTGCTAATTTTCCCTTTAAGCGAACCCGGCTGGGTTTGCCCGAATGCGGACAAAGCGGTGGCGACAAAGGTTACGAGGAGTAGCCTTTTCAGCATAGACACAATTTTTGGGGTGCCAAATGTTAACGAAGGGCTAAAGATAGATACAAACACAGGCGTCCGTCCAAGGCTCATAGCGCATCATTGCAGGTTAGAGGTAATAATATTCTGGAACTGAACCGTTTTGTTTTTCTTTGCAAAACCTTCACATTCCCTTCTTATCCTCATTACGCACGCTTATGGGCACAGCGTTGGCTCAACCCCAAAGTCTTTTTACGCGATCGACCGTTGCATGGTTGCTCCTTGGGCTATGGGCGGGGGCTTGTTCGAAAGACAGCTTTGGGAATTTCCCGAATGTGGGGATCAACAAAAGCTATGTGTTGGCGGAACCTTCGAACTTTCCGCTGACGGTTCAAGGGGGGTGGATCGTCGACGATGGAGGGGTGCGCGGATTGATTGTGTATCGAAAAAGCTTTACCAATCAGGTCAATGACTTCAATTGCTACGACCGGGGCTGTACGCTGCACTACGAGCAAAACTGCGGTCAGTTGAGCGTGGTGAACGACATCTTTCTCGAGTGCGGATGCGACCAAGCGCGGTGGATTCTGCTCGATGGCAGCCCGACCGGGGGCAACCCCGCTCCCCCGCTCCGGGCCTACCAAACCGAATTTCTCGGAGGCGTGGTCGTGGTGCGGAATTGAATGCATTGGATGCGGTAACGCCGCGGTAGGGGCACGCCATGTCGTGCCCCTACCGCTTGGGACGGCAATCACACCGTTCGCTGAGGAGGATTTCGACCCCGGGGAATCGGGATTCCAATTCGGCTCGGTGGCGTTCGTCCAAATAGGTGTTGCGCACATCGAGCTTTTTGAGCCGCTCAAAGCCCTCGACATAGACCGGTACAGCATCGACATCGGTATCCCACATATCCCAATACTCCAAAGCGCCAAACCCCCTCAGCGTATCGGGCCAATCGAGCGGGTTGCTCCCCAAACGCAGCACTTTCAGCGAATCGCACTCCGCCAAAAACCGAGGAAACACGGCTATCTTGTTCGAACGCACATCGATTCCGACCCAATCGGTGCGTTGGGTAAGGGCCGTTGGAAGCGCGGTGAGTCGATCGCGCCGGGCGCGGTACACCCGATCGGGTTCGTGATTTTGGGCCGCGGCCATTGACCCCCATATACACAGGGCGCTCCCCAGCATCGCTCGGAGCATCAACCCGGTCTTCACCCCTCCATTTTAGCGATACGTCACCGCCTTGACCGCATCATACACCCGCTTGGCGTTGGGCAAATAGGCCTCGACCAAAACTGGGCTGTAGGCCATAGGGGTATCGGCCGAATTGACCCGAACCACAGGGGCGTCCAAATAGTCGAAGGCCCGCTTTTGAACCATATAGGCCAGTTCGCTCGAAATCGCGGCCAAAGGCCAGGCTTCTTCGACCACGACCATGCGGTTGGTTTTGCGCACGCTTTCGACCACCGTGTCGTAGTCGATGGGGCGCACGGTCCGCAAGTCGATCACCTCGCATTCAATGCCCTCCTTGGCGAGTTGTTCGGCGGCTTCATAGACCACTTTGATGATCTTGCCAAAGGAGACAATCGTTACATCGGTACCCGCGCGCTTTACTTCCGCTTTGCCGATCGGGATCAGGTATTCGCCCTCGGGAACTTCTCCCTTGTCTCCATACATCTGTTCCGACTCCATAAAAATGACCGGGTCGTCGTCGCGGATGGCCGTTTTCAACAAGCCTTTGGCATCGTAGGGGTTGGAAGGAACCACCACCTTGAGACCGGGGGTATTGGCATACCAGTTTTCGAGGGCCTGACTGTGCGTAGCCCCCAATTGACCCGCCGAAGCCGTAGGACCGCGAAACACAATCGGGATGTTGAACTGCCCCCCCGACATCTGCTTCATTTTGGCCGCGTTGCTGATGATCTGGTCAATGGCGACCAAACTGAAGTTGAACGTCATAAACTCCACGATGGGACGCAGACCATTCATGGCTGCCCCCACGCTGATGCCGGAAAAACCGAGTTCAGAAATCGGGGTGTCGAGCACGCGCTTGGGACCAAACTCGTCGAGCATGCCCTTGGACGCTTTGTAGGCCCCATTGTATTCCGCCACTTCTTCTCCACAGAGAAAAACCTTGGGATCGCGGCGCATCTCCTCGCTCATGGCCTCACATATCGCTTCGCGGAACTGAATGGTACGCATGGAAAAAAAGGGCAAAAGGTGAAGGCGCGAATTTATGACGGCAAAAGGGCTTTGCCCTCATGGCTTCGAAGAACAATAGGTACGGACATCGGGAGGCAGGGAAACCCCGAGGCTTTGGGCCTGGGCAAACGAAGCACAGGCGGCCCCCTTGGCCCCTTTGTCTTTGAGTGCCATACCCAACATGAGATGCCCGATGCCCAACTGGGGATCTGTCGCTACGCAGCGCTCAAAATCGCGCAAAGCCCCGTCCAAATCGCCCGACTGGGCTTTGTTGCTCCCGCTGTTGAGCCAGATGCGCGCATTGGTTGAGTCGAGTTTGAGTGCTTCGGCAAACAGCCGCTTGGCCTCGGGGAAACGACCTGCTTTAGCCAATTCGGTCGCCCTGCCAGACAAGACCGACGCTTTTTCGAGACGGACGGCTTGTTCGCGATCGGCCTCAGAAAGGACCTGCGTTTCGCCTGTCGGGACAGTCTCGTTGCCGATTCGGGCGCCCGACAAAGAGCGATACAGACTGCTGTCGGCCCGCTCGGGACCCAGCGAATCGAGGAGCGAAAGGGCGCGCCGGGTCTGCCCCCCTCGCGCATACAACGCCGCGGCCGTATTGTACAATTGGGCGGTTTCGGGGGCGCTGTCCATCGGATTCAATCGGCGAATGCCCTCGTTCAAGACGCGGAGTGCTTCGGCGGGCTGAGCCGTTTTGGCATACAATATGGCCAGATTGAGTCGGGCTTCGGTCCGGAGCGGATCGGTCTCCAAAGACGCCTTCCAATCGGCGGCGGCTTCGGCATTTCGACCATCGGCCACCCGAGCCAAGGCCCGCATATTCCGGGCGTGGAAATAGTCTGGACAGCGCTCGAGCACTTCGCTCCACAACGCTTCGCTGTGGCTCCAGGTCTCGATGCGGGGTTGAACGAGGATGGACATCCACAGCGCGATGGACCCTGCGATCCACGGCAACCCGTTTTCGCGACCCACCTTGCGCAGCAGCAACTGCAATTCCACAAACACGGCCAACCATAACCCAGCCAAAGGGATGTAGGAGTAGCGATCGGCCATCAGGTACTCGCCAAAGGGAATCGATCCGAATTTGAGGACCGGGAGCAGATTGAGGAGAAAAAAAGCCAGTCCAAAAGCCGTCGTCCGCCGGCCCATGGTGTACAACCGATAGAGCAAAAAACCATACCCCAGCAGAAACGGGATCCCCATCCACACCGCGCCAGCTCCACTCCCGCCACAATCGGTGGGGTAGGGATAATACGCACTCAAACCCAAGGGAATCAACCCTTTGAAAAAGTACAAAGCGAAGGCGTACAAGGCCAGCAGCGGACGTTCGATTCCCCCTGGGCCCTCGTGCATCGAAGCCCCCCATTGTTCGGTCTGGGCCTGAGCCGTTACGGCCACAAAACCGATAAAAATCAAGGTCAAAGGCAGTTTTTCCACCCAGGTTCGCATCGCTTTGAGCGGCCTTCCGTGGGCATAGTCCAAGAGGATCCACAAAGGCAGGAGCACTACGGCCTGCGCTTTCGAGAGCAACGATAGCAGCGCAAATCCATAGGCGGCCCACATCGCCCAACGCCCTCCTTTCCCCTCGAGGTGGTGGAGATAGCTGTACACACTCAACCCAAAAAAGAAGGCATACAAGACATTCTTTCGTTCGGTCATCCACACATAGCTCTCGGGCTGCATCGGGTGGGTCACGGGATATTTCTGGGGAGAGTCGTTGTTTAGGCAAAGATTTTTTGGAGCCGATAGAGGAAGAAACGGGTCTTGGTGACGCCTCTGAGGTTGGCCCGGAAGAGTTT
>Ga0247844_1000467_pt1 | contig 86354 bp, 62 predicted proteins | sample LaCtaG_FD_192421 | JGI IMG/M metagenome (GOLD analysis project Ga0247844, IMG submission 192421) | Freshwater microbial communities from meromictic Lake La Cruz, Castile-La Mancha, Spain - LaCruzMarch201714.5m_1 | ecosystem: Environmental > Aquatic > Freshwater > Lake | place: Spain: Castile-La... | reverse complement strand
CTGCGCTTCTCTCAATATCCCGATAATTTGCTCTTCACTAAATCGACTTCTTTTCATTTTGTTCTGCTCCCTTTTCTTTGAGCAGAACTCCACTTTTGTCACGTCCACTTTTTGGGGGGCAGGTCATCGGATTCCTTCAAAAATCAACAATCGTCATTCGGCAGGGAGGGATTTCTGAGTTAATCTTTATTGCCTGAGAGCGAGTAGGGGCTGTTGTGGGAGTGCCATGAGCGCCAGAGTTTTTGGAGGCGTTCGAGGTCCTCGGGGCGTTCGCTAGAGAGGTCGCGGGATTCGGTCAGATCGCTGCGCAGATCGAAAAGGCCGGCATCGGGTGCGACGCGGGTCCATTTGAGGTCGCCCGAGCGGACGGCAGACTGGGTGGGATAGAAGCGCCAGAAGAGGTCGCGGGGCGGGAGGGAATCGGTGGTGCCATCGAGGATCGGGAGGAGGCTGCGCCCGTCGAGGTTGGGGGGAAGGGCGATGCCGGCGAGCGAGGCGAGCGTGGGGAAGACATCGAGGGACGAGATCGGATCAGCGATCACCTGACCGGACGGCCACCGTCCGGGCCATGCGGCAAAGAGCGGGACGCGGATGCCGCCCTCCCAGAGTTCCGCCTTCGAGCCGCGGAGCGGGTCGTTCGAGCCGCCGTTGGGATCGGAGCCAGGGAGGATGGCCGCGCCATTGTCGCTGAGGAAAAGGATCACTGTCCGGTCGGCAACGCCTGCTGAACGGAGTGCCGCGAGGACACGGCCGGTGGCGTCGTCCATCGCCATGATCATCGCGGCGCAGAGGGCGCGAACGCGGGGCTTGATGTGGGCGGTTTTGGCCAGGTAATCGTCGGGGGCTTCCATCGGGCCATGCGGGGCACTGAAAGACAAAAAGACAAAGAACGGATCATCTTTTGATTCTTTGATGAAACCGATGGCTTCATCGGCGAGGGCGAAGGTGAGGTATTGGTTGAGGGCGGCGGGCTGATTGTCCTCGCGGACGATGGGGCCCCACTCGGGGTCGTCGGCCTTCCAGTAGGAATGTTTGCCGGAGAGAAACCCGTAGAACCGCTCGAATCCGTGGTCGGCGGGGCGGATGCCATCGGTCTCGCCGAGGTGCCACTTGCCGAAGAGGGCTGTGCGATAGCCCGCGTCGCGAAGGAGTTCGGCAAGGGTGACTTCCGAAGCGGGCAGCCCCCAGTGGGCACCGGGTTCGGGGTTGCCGCGGAAACCGAAGCGATCTTGGTAGCGTCCGGTGAGGAATCCGGCGCGCGAGGGGGCGCAGACCGGGCCGGTCACATAGGCGTCGGTGAAGCGGGTGCCTTTCGCAGCGATGGAATCAAGGTGCGGGGTCGGAAATTCCGCGCCCTGGCTGGCGACGTCGCCGTAGCCGAGGTCGTCGGCCATGATGACGAGGAAATTCGGACGTTCGGGGGCGTTGTCCGCCGCGTGGGCGGGGTAGAGTGAGACCGCGGCACAGGTGCCGAGGGCAAGATGTCGGACCGCGTGGAGGAACGGATGGGGCACGGTTACTGGGCGGGGTCGGTGCCGCGGCGGGCCCGGAGGATACGCTGGGTTTCCTGGGCACGTTCCCGGGTGATTGGGTAAAACTGGAGGAGAAAGAGACCGAGGAGGAGGACGACGACCTGGCCGACAACAAAGTAGATACGAATGCGGTCAATGACTTCCTGTGGTGCGCCGGTGGTCTCGGCGATCTCGGCGTCGAACCCGGCGGCTTTGAGGACGACACCCGTGCCGATGGCGGCGGCGGCCACGGCGAGTTTGCGGGAGAACCCGCCCACGGCACTGTAAATGCCCTCACGGCGGAGGCCGGTGCGGAGTTCGTCCTCCTCGCAGACGTCACCGATCATGGAAATGAAAAGCATCCAGCACCCTTGGAGGCCAAGGCCGATGAAGGCGGCGGAGATGAGTTGGAGGTACGGAGCGGCGGGGGTGAGTGTCCACCAGAGCGAGACCGAGCCGATCAGCGAGAGGACAAGGCCTACCTCGACCGCGCGGCGTTTGCCGAAGCGGGTTGAGATCATGGTGGCCATGAGGACACTCACGTAGGAAAGCGCGGCGGTGAGGCTGCCCGAGATGCCGCTCATCTTGGCGGCGGCCGCCTTGTCGCCGTCGAAGACGTGGTAGATGTTGATGTAAAGGCCAAGGGCAAACATCGTGGCGAGGCCGAGCAGGACGATCACATTGACCGAAAGGACGATGAAGTATGGGCGGTTGGTAAGGGTGGCTTTGATCGCATCCCAGAGTTTGATCTTTTCCTGCATCTGGGCGCGCGCTGGCTCGCGGAGCAAAACGGCCGGGATGAGCGCGCAGATAATGATAAGGACGGCAAGGATAACACTCACCCAGCGCGCGCCGACGACCTCGCTACCGAAAAAGGAAAGGAGGGCGATGCTGTAGAGCCACGGCATCGAGATGGAACCGAGGAGCCCGATGTAGTTCGGCCATGCGAGCAGGCGCGTGCGCTCATCGTAGTCGCCGGTGAGTTCAAAGCCGAGCGCGGCATACGGGATGGTGAACACCGTGTAAGTGGTGAAGTAAATGGTGCCCATCATCGCAAGGTAAAGGAACATCCCGTTTTGGCTGATCACAGGCGGCATCCAGATGAGAGGGAGAAGGATCGCGCTGAGCACGGCACCCGCAACGATGTAAGGACGGCGGCGTCCCCATCGCGAGCGTGTGTTGTCCGAGAGGTTGCCCATGATGGGATCCGTGATCGCATCAAAAACGCGGGGAATAGCGACGGCCAAGCCGAGGAGGACCGGGTCAAGTTTGAGACCGATGTTGTAGATCGGGGTCACCAGGGTCCCGAAGCCGTTCATAATGAAGTTGTCGGCCAGCGCTCCGAAGCCGTAGGCAATCCGCTTGTGCAGCGGGACTCTCTGGTCGGGCGGGGTTTGGTGGGGAGGGTGGCTCATGGGGTTATTCCTCGTCGTTTTGTCCGCTGCTGCGGTGCTTTTCTTCCGGTTCGCTCCACTGGCCTTCGCCCTTGTAGATGCGTCCCGTGTTCCTTCTGCGGCAAGCCAAACCTTCGGGGTTCATGGAGAGGCCAACGCCGCGGCGCTGGAGAGTTCGAGGAACTGAAAGTCCACGTGCATCGGACGCCCGAGGGACGGAGATTTGGCAGGCGTGTCGAGGTGAAAAAAGATCGCTTTGATTCCCAGATTGGTGAAATTCACACCCTCCCAATCGGCCAGTGCCTCGCCGCTCCCAAAAACGAACGGGGAAACCTCGCGGCCACGTCCGGTGATCTTGACAAGGTCCCGGGGAAACTCGATCCGGTAGTCGGTCCATTGGCCGTTCGCCGGCAGCGGCACGCGCTTGCCCCCACCCTCGCCCGCCTCGCCATAGGGTTTAAAAAAATACGAATTGCCAAACCGGTCGTTGCCGACGCCCGAGAGGAAGATGGGGGCATCGGACCGCATGCGCACCGCCAGCCGGTTGAACTGCAGAGGAGCCAGATCCCAGATCACCAACGCGCGCAGCCTGTCGGCCTGCGGGGTAAGGGTCACACGAAGAAACCGTCCGCCGCCGGGTTCCTCAAGCACTTCCCAGCCATCCGCTGCGGCGGCGGTCCGAATAAAACGGTGGGGGTTGTGGAATGCGGGGAAGGTCTCCCGGTAGGCGACGTGCGCGGAGTCACCGTCTTCGCCGCGCGCCATGGGCGCTTCCGCCACCAGCAAAACGGAGAAGACAGCCCCGAGCGGGGCAATACGCAGAGAGCGGAACGGGTGGCGGCTAGTCATGGCTTTCGACAACTTGTCCCTCCGGGGTGAGCAGCCATGTGCCGGAGGCGGGCACGGTGACCTCGCGTCCTTCGACATGGGGCTGTTTGGCGGTGCGGTCGGCGGTGATCTCCCACGACTTCCCGGAAAAATAAAAGTCGCTCACAGTGGCGGAGGGCATGCCCGTCGGCAAGGCCGGGGCGATGAGCATCCCGCGTGCTGCGGGGCGAAGCCCAAGCAACCCGTCCACAAAATAATACGGGACCAGCCCGGATTCCGGAAACTCGCGAAGGATGCCGACAACATCCGAGTTGCCGTTGGCGTTGGCCGGGTCGCGGCGGAGTTGGTCCTTGGCAAATTCCTCCCGGATGCCATCGAACCGACGGGCGGCATTGTCGGCCCCCGCGTAGCGACGCCTTCCGTGCAGATCGTAATACGAGACGTAGAAGATCGCCCCGCCGTTCTGGATCATCTTGCCAAAGGCGGAATTGCCGCCGGGCTCGATCTTGAGCGCGCCATTCCATGTGTTGACCGGCGGAGGTGTGCCATGGCGGGCGTCTCGGGTGTTGGCGCGCGGAGCGAACCCGAAGGCGTAGATGTCGGCACCGGTCGAGTCGTCGCCCTCGACCGTGCGGGTGCCGTCAAGCCACGCGAGAACTTCTGCGGCCTGCGCCTCATCGGGCAGACCGAAGGCGAGGGCCATCGCATTAACGAAAGTGAACCCGAAATCGTGCGAGACCCCCGCAGCATCAATCCAGCCGGTGTAACGCCCGGTGGCTGGATTCCAGAATTTGTCGTTGAAGGCGGCGCGGACTTTCGGGCGGAGGGCGCGGAGTTCCTCTGCGCGCGCGGTGTCGCCGAGCGCCTCTTCGAGTTCAGCCATGACGCGGAGAGACTCGTAGAAGAACGCATTGGTGTAGGCGCACTCGTAGCCGAAAAGCCAGAAATCCCAATAGTTGGTGCCAGCACTTTCGGGTGTGCCATCATGTTCTTTACCCGGAAGCGTGAGCAGCCCGGACCGTCCGCCAAGGGTCCCTAGTTGGTAATCCATAGCCCGCCGCGCCTTGGAGAGGATGGTTTCGCCGGTCTTCGGGTCCTTCCTGTCGAGGAACGCACGGTCGCGCCGGACGAGGTAATGGTGGGCTACCGCCGTGGCATAGAGGGCATTGGTGGTGAAGTGACGGGAATGTCCTAGGTGCTTGTCCGAACCGCCGGACGGCCAGGCGAACCCCTCAGCATCCACTGGGTTGCGGGCGATGAGTTCCTCGAGCCGGTCCGGGTTGGCTTCGGCCTCAAGCCAGCTCACCTTCAGGGCACCCCATGCAAACCACTCGCAGCTCCCGATGCAGACCATCCCGCCATCAAGCGGGCGGTCGGTCTCCCACCATGGATCAAATTTTTGATGCACCTCATTGGCGGCAACCCCGAAATTCAGCCAGAGGTTGTTCCATGTCGCGAGGTCGCCAGCGCCAGTTCCCCCGGGCTGAAGCAGCGGCTCGCCGCCCCCAAACACCTCCACACCCGCCAAAGTCCATCCTGCCGCAGGCGCGTCCACCCGCGGCACCACCACGCGCAATGCCCCCGCCACCAGCCCGCGCAAAGGAATCCAGACCTCAACGCCTGCAGGATCAGGAAAGAACGGGAAGTTGGCACTCACGACCGGATACCACGGGCCGGTGGGTGCAACGGCGGACTCGATGAGAAAATGCCGGGGGAAAGGCAGGCCGTCCGTGGCAGGCCGGAGCACCAGCCACTCGACGGTCTGCGGTTTACCGAGATCCACCACAAGGAAAGATGGCTCCCACTCCCCGCCCGGGCGCAGGCCATCCCAGACGATGCTTTCCCCGGGCTTGGCACTGAGAGATTGGGATTTCCCGCCGGCCGACGCGGTGAGTGTGACGGGTAAAGCGGGAGGCCGGGCGGAGGGTTCGGCAATAGTGACAGCGCGGACCGGCTGCGAATCCGATGTGAATCCGGAGAGCCCGACGGACCGCCATGCGGGCGAAAAGCGGCCCTTCTCAAACCACGGAATTTCGATCTTTGCGCTGGCTTCTGCAAACCCCTGTGCAGTCGGGACAAGCCGCCCGTCCCCGGTGTTCCAAACGTAATAGACCATCTCCTTGCGGGTGGCTTCACTCGCCGTGAGCGTTGCCATGCCCGGTTTTGGGGAGGCCAGCAAACACGGCGCGGGAAGGCAAATCAGGACGAGGGTCATAAGCAGGGCAAAGGACCCCCTCATCGAACCCCACAGGTTCCACGCAGAACCGCACCCCGTCCACCGGTCAAAGTTCTCTTCAGTCGCAGGCATGTTCATATCTGGTGCTGGCCAATTCATTCCCCGGCTTCCGATTTTTTCTTCGTTTTTCCCGGCGGATTGCGCTCACGCCCCTCGTTCACAGCCTTAAAACCGGAAACCAACTCCTCGTAGCGTTTGCCGAAGGCAGGATCGAGAAAGGGATCCTTCGTGGATTCGCGCCATTGGGTGATGGCCGAGGAGAGACGGCGGAGATCCTCCGCACGGGCCGGGTCATCGGCCAGATTCTTGAGCTCGAAGGGATCCGCCGACAGGTCGAACAGTTCCAAACGCGGCGGCTTCGAAACCCGCTCGTAAACGGCTCGGATCGGGGTCCCGTCATAACGGGGATCCTGCACTTCCCACCACGCTTCGCAAAAATTGACGCCTTTGAGCGGGTTTTCGCGTTCGCCGCCAAAGACGTTTTCGATGAGGTGGTAACGCCCGTCGAATACGGTGTAACGCGGATAGTAAAACCAGGGAACATGTGCGATGAACTCGGTGAAGAGCATCCCGCGCCACTCGACCTTGCCCGGTTTGAGCAATGGCAACAGTGACAAGCCGGTCTGCCGCGGGTCAGGCGTCGGATCCGGCGAGCCCGCCGCCGCAAGGAAAGTCGGGAAGAGGTCAATCGTCGAAACCAATTCATCGCGCACCAACCCCGGCTCGGCCCGCCCGGGCCACCGCACCAGCATCGGGATATGAGTCGCGGACGCGTAGGAGGAGATTTTGCCCCGAGTGAGATCCGGCCCATGGTCGCCGATAACAATAACCAGCGTGTTCTCGGCCAACCCGCGCGCAGCCAGCATGTCGAGGAATTCCCCCACCCCCGTGTCCAACCGGCTCACGGCAGAATAATAATCCGAATTTTCGAACCGCACACGCTCGCCATCCATGGCCAGAAAATCCACCGGGATTGTCGCTTCCGGCGCGGGAGGATTTTCGGGCAGCCCGAGCTTCACGCGCGGGAATTTCAAATTCCTGTCCGGCCCGTAACGTCCGCTGTCGCCGCCCCCGCGGTGCGGGTCCACATAACTCATCACCAGAAAAACCGGCTGATCCTTGCCAACCGAGTCGAGGAAATCCGCCGCGCGTTTATTCATCCACCGCACATCACGATCCTTGGAGGTCTTTTGACCGTTCAACTCGCTGAAGTCCCATTGAAAGTCGCTTTTCTCGCCGTAGTGCGTCTTGCCAATGATGCCCGTGCTGTAGCCGAGCGCCTTGAGCGCGTTGGGCAGGATGGGCACATCGGGATGCATTTCAGCCCAGTTCTGTTGGGCGAGGCTGAACATCCCGTGCTGGTGGGGATAAAGCCCGGTGAACATGCTGCCGCGTGATGGTGAACACGACGCCGCTGTGACATGCGCATTGGCGAAGCGCACTCCCTCCCCGGCCAGCCGGTCCAGCCGTGGCGTGAGCGCCATCTTGTCTCCGTAACACCCGAGCTGGGTTCCAAGATCGTCGGCGATGACCAATACGAGGTTCGGCTTGGCCGGCGGCGCCGCATGGGCTGCCGAACAAAGGGCCACACCGGCCGCAAGGAGAGAGAGATGCATTTTCACGGTTGCCAGGACAAGAGGTTCATTTCTTGGGGGGAAGCCGGGGCTCAATCGGCTGTGATCACGACCTTCTTCAGCACCGGCGGCAGCGCATGTTCATCGTAAGTCAGGGAGGTCAGGTCGATTTTGAAGGAGCTGAATCCGCCAGCCTCGGGTGCGTCGTCCGTGAGTTCCGCAAGGGGACTGCCCTCCGCATCCTCAAGGGTCGCCCCGACCGTGCCCGCGGCGGGGTCCACCCGCAGAACCAGCCGGTGCAACACGGTGGGATCGATCTGAAACACCTTGCTATTGGCCGGCTTCTTGGCGGAACCCGAAGAGGAGTTCAACCGCAGAAGAGCGCGCCCGCCAATGTCCGAAACGGCGAACCGCACGAGGACCAAGTTCGCTCCGTCGATGTTGGCCAGGAGCCCGCGCGGATCACTCTCGTCCACAAAACCCACCCACAGCCCCATGATGCCGCTCCGGTCCTCCTTCCCCCAAAGCGTGCCGGGGAGAAATTCCACGACAGCTTCCAAGGCCTTGCCGTCCGCCTCCGAAGGCAGCGTGGTGCGAAAGGATGCGTTGCCGCGATCCTGATGCGGAACATAGCTGATGCCTCCTCCCTCCACATACTCGAACGAGTTCCCCTTCTTGCTCTTTCCGCTGTTGGAAACTTTCCACTCGCTCTCGCCCTCCTGAACCGGCCCGGACTCAAAGCCGTCGCCGGTCTTGACCTCCGCACGATGCGCGACTTCCGGGCCAAATTGGAAAGACTCGGAAATCACCGTCCCGGCACCAGCGGCAGAGAGGCCCAAGCCCAGGCCGAGGCCGGCCAGCAGCACAACGAAAAAATGACGGGGGAGAAGGAGCGATGTATTCATAGTGGTGGGTGGTCTGGACAGGAAACCTGCCGAACATCACCAAACTTGGCATTGGCGGGTAAATTCGGCAAGACATTTTGAACAGCAAATTATGCAGGCTTAACTTTCGATACGAAAGTGTCCGTCGTGTCACGCGGCGGGAGATTTTATGAATAAAAATATTAATTGTATTAACGCCATGTTTCGTGTTTCTTTTACCCGTGCACAACCGAAACTTACTCCCGTTCTTGCTGCTGGCCCTTTCGCTCGTGGGCGCGGACACTTCGACCGCCGCTGGCGGCATCGACGTAGCTCCGCCCAACATCGTTCTGATCATGGCGGACGACATGGGGTATTCGGACATGGGCTGCTATGGGGGGGAGATCGCGACGCCGAATATGGACCGCCTGGCCGCCGAGGGCGTGCGATTCACCCAGGCCTACAACATGGCGAAATGCGAGCCCACGCGGAACAGCCTGATTGCAGGGCAACGCAACACACCGCGCATCGGCTTTTATGTTGAGAAATCCGAGATCTGGCTGCCTGAGCTTCTCGCCGATCTGGGCTACTCGACGATTCTCGCCGGCAAATGGCATGTCTCCCGGCATCCGTTGGACCGGGGGTTCGCAAAATTTTTCGGCCACGAGGAAGGCGGCTCGAACTACTTCACCGGTTCGGACGTGATCCAGCTCGGACGCGAGAAGTACGCGGTCCCGGAGGGGTTCTATTCGACCGACGCCTTCACGGATTTCGCCATCCGTTTTGTCGATGAGGCCCGGGCGGATAAGAAGCCATTTTTTCTATTTCTGGCCTACACGGCTCCGCACGATCCGTTGCAGGCACCCGAGGAGGATATCGCAAAATACCGGGGGAAGTATGCGGCCGGATGGGAGGAGATCCAGCGGCGGCGTTTCGGGCGGCTCAAGGAGCTGGGCATCCTGCCGCAGGAGGCGAACCAACCCGACTGGCCGGAGAACCTCCCGCGCTGGGACGAATTGACCCCCGGCCAGAAAAAGATGGAGGAGTTGCGGATGGAAACCTATGCGGCGATGGTGGACCGCATGGATCAGAACATCGGACGTTTGCTCGCGCACTTGGACCAGGCGGGCGAGGCGGACAACACGATGGTTCTTTTGCTGAGCGACAACGGGGCCAATCCCTTCGATCGCGGGGTGGACAAAATGGTCAAGGCCGGCATCCTGCCGGGAGGCCCCGACTCGCATTGGAGCACCGGCCCCGCCTGGGCCCATGTCTCGAACACGCCGTTCCGCATGTATAAACGCAACAAGCACGAGGGAGGCATCTGCACGCCGCTCATCCTGCGCGGGCCGGGCCTCGGCTACCCGGCGGGAAGTCTCTCGTCCCTGCCAGTCCATATCCTCGACTTCCTGCCCACCTTCCTCGGATGGGCCGGAGCGAAGGAAATCCCGCCGCAGGCCGAGGGCGACGACCTCTCCAAAGCCTTTGCCGCCGGGGAGCAAACACGGGCGGACTTCCGGGCCGTGGATTACCTTGTGGACCACCGCTACATCCGGAAAGGCGACTGGAAGCTGGTCTCCGTGGATGGCGAACCATGGGAGCTCTTCGACCTCTCGAAGGACCGGACCGAGACAAAGAATCTCGCCACAGAAGCCCCGGAGAAAGCGGCCGCGCTGGAAGCGGAGTGGCAGTCGTTTTCGCAAAAGCCTTTCGCCACCGAAGAGCGCACCAATGCCAAACTGCGCATGGGCGACCGCGGCAGCGGCGTCCGCTACACGCCCGTGGAAGCACCGACACCTGAGCAATAGCCGTCACACCCTCGAAGATTCCCCATGAACACCAACCGCCTCCTCACCTCACTCCTCATCGGCACCTGTCTGGCCACCGGACTCTCCGCACGGGCCGGGGAAACGAAACCCGGGCGCCCGAACATCCTGTTCCTGCTCACCGACGACCAGCGCTACGACACCCTCGGGGTGACCGGCAACACGCTCCTGCCGACCCCGCAGCTCGACCGTCTCGCTGCGGATGGTATCCTCTTCGACAAATCGTTTGTCGTCAGCTCAGCGTGTTCGCCGAATCGTGCCGCCATCCTCAGCGGCATGTTCAACCGGAGCATGGGCGTGCGCGATTTCAGCGCGGACTTCCCGCCCGAGGTCGCAGGAGATCTCTACCCGTTTGTGATCCGCCGCGCGGGCTACACGATCGGGTTTATCGGCAAGTGGGGGGTCGCAGCGACCATTGACTCCACCATCGAACCCTACGCAAAGCAGTTTGACTTCTGGCGCGGATTCACCGGTCAGGGCGATTATTACACCAAGGAACGCCAGGACCGGCACCTCACGCAGGTCATGGCCGACCAAGTCGGCGAGTTCCTTGATTTCACGGCGAAAGAAAAGCCAGGCCAGCCGTGGTGCCTCTCGGTGAGTTTCAAAGCCCCCCACGGCCCGTGGGATCAATTCGACCGGCGCTTCAGCGAGTTGCTTGCCGACACCCGCATACCGCCTCCACCCACCCTCACCGAGGAGGAAGTTGCCAAACTCCCGCCCTTCCTGCGCACCTACCGGCTCATGCTCAACGGGCGTTCGATCCAGCAGGTCAGGAAGGCCCATGCAGAATTCACCCGCGCCTACCAACGGCTCATCGCGGGTATTGACGAGGCAGTCGGACGCATCCGGGCCGATCTCGAAGCACGCGGTCTCGCCGACAACACCGTCATACTCTTCTCCAGCGACAACGGGCACTTTTTGCACGAATGGGGATTCTACGGCAAATGGCTCATGTACGAACCCAGCATCCGCGTCCCACTCATCGCGGTGGACCCTCGGCTGCCGCAGGATCTACGCGGTCGCCGCTCGGAAGCGCTGACGCTGAGCATCGACTACGCGCCGACGATGATCCAATGGGCCGGCGCTGATATTCCCTCCCGCATGCAGGGGCGCTCGCTGGTGCCGCTCATCGAGGGGAAAACGCCCGCCGACGCCGACTGGCGCACCGACATTTTTTACGACTACATCTTCGAGATGTTCCCGGGGGACATTCCGAAGAGCATCGGCGTCCGCGATGCGCGCTGGAAATACGTCCGCTACACCGCGCCGCGCCCGCAGTTCGAGCAACTCTTCGACCTCGAGAATGACCCGCTGGAGCTCGTCAACCTCGCCGACGACCCCGCCCATACCGGGACGCTGGACCGCCTCCGCGGGCGACTCGAGGATTATCGCAAGTCGCTCCCCGACATCCGACCCGACTTCCAGGAATACGCCGACCAATACGATGTGGTCGGCATCGGGGCGGATTTCCCCGATGGCGAGATCGCCTTCGGTCCTGTGGGTTCGGTCGGGCAGACGTTCCGCGCCAAATCCACCCACCTCGCCGCTGTCGAGTGGCGCTGGCCGTTTTTCATGATGCACAAGCCAAAGACCGGCGTGATCGCCACCCTGCGCGAGGATGGTCCGGACGGCAAAGTCCTGGCCTCCGCTTCCATCCCCGGGGATGCCCTCTACAACCTCAACCTCGCGCGCGCCGCCTTCGACACCGCCGTCACACCCGGGCGCACCTACTACGTCGAAATCGCGCCCGACGGAAAACCGCGCCGCCGCGAGATCGGTCTCTGGCACTACAAGGCGGATTCCTATGCCGACGGAGAAGCCTTCATTGATGGCAAGCCGGTCGAGGGGGACATCCCGCTCAGCTTTGTCTTCAAGAAAGAGAACGCCCGCTAGGCGCGGAACATGCACCTTCCCCCAACCGTGCTCTGCGCGCTTCTCCTTTCTCTCTGCGGCGTTCCCCGGTCCATAGCCGCAACGCCGCTACGGCCGAACATCATCCTCATCTTCGCCGACGATCTCGGCTGGAAGGATGTCGGCTACAACGGCAGCGAGTTCATTGAGACACCGGTCCTCGACCGTTTGGCCAAGGAGGGCATGGTCTTCACTGAGGCCTATGCGACCGGGGCCAACTGCGCCCCGAGCCGGGCGAGTCTGATGTCGGGGACCTACACCCCGCGCCACGGCCTGTTCGCGGTGGGAGCAACCGACCGGGGTCCGAAGAATCACCAGCGTCTCGTGGCGGTCCCGAAGCAGGACTGGCTGGAGCAGAATGTTCTCACCATCGCCGATGCGCTCAAGGGTGCCGGTTATGCCACCGGCCACTTCGGCAAATGGCATCTCGCGGGTAATCCGACCGACCAGGGCTTCGATCTGTCGTTCAATTCCTTCGGCGACGGCGAGGTGGCGGAAGGAGTTCAGGAAAACCGGGCCGGGCCGCCGTCCGACCCGAAGGGAGTGTTCGTGCTGACGCGCAAGGCGGGGGAGTTCATGGAAGCCAGCAAGGGCAGGCCGTTCTTCTGCTACCTTGCGCACCACGCGCCCCACGTGCCCCTGCAGGCGCGACCGGAAACCCTGGAGAAATTCCAGGCCAAGGCCCCCGGCGGAAAGGACAACGACATCCTCTACGCCGCATGCGTTTACGACTTCGACGAGAGCGTGGGCATCCTCCTGGCGAAATTGAAAGAGCTCGGCATCGAGGAAAACACCCATCTTGTCTTCACCAGCGACAACGGCGCGGCACCGGGAGTCGCGCAGGAGCCGCTGCGCGGCGCCAAGGGCAGCCTCTACGAGGGAGGCATCCGCGTGCCGTTCATCGTACGCTGGCCCGGTGTGACCAAACCGGGGAGCACATCCGACGTGCCGGTGACCAATGTCGATCTGTTCCCGACGTTTCTCGCCGCTGCCGGCACGCCCGTGCCGGACGGCAAGGTGCTCGATGGCGAGAACCTGCGGCCCCTGCTCGACGGCAGCGGCACCCTTCAGCGCAACGCGATCTTCTGGCACTTCCCCTGCTACCTCAACGGCCCGGTCAACCGCGGACGCAAACTCGACGTGCTCACCGGTTTCCGTTCGCGGCCCGTCAGCGTGATCCGCAAAGGCGACTGGAAGCTGCACCTCTTCCACGAGGAGTGGCAACTCGACGGCGGACGCGACAAGCTCGACACCAACCACGCGGTGGAACTCTACAACCTCGCCGGGGATATCGGTGAGCAGAACGATCTCGCGAACACCCAAACCGCCAAGCGCGACGAACTGCTCGACGACCTCCTCGCGTGGTTCAAAGCCACCGACGCGCCCCTGCCCTCGGAACCGAACCCGCAGTATGACCCCGCAGCCGTGGCACCGGGCGGCGGAGATAAGACCAAAAAATCCAGACAAGCCAACCAAACAACCCATGAATAATCCGTTCCACCCGCATCTCGCCGCCGCAGCGTGCCTGCTCGCCGCCCTCACCTGCAGCCATGCCGCCGAAACTGACAGGCCAGAAACGCAAACCTTCCTGTTCATCGGCAACAGCTTCACTTACCGTCATGAGCTGAAGGACATTTTCAAGGCGCTCGCGCAGCAGGGCAACCCCGGGGTGAACTTCGTCACCGAGCGCGTCACCTACGGAGGGCGGGATCTCTTCCGCCACATTGAACTCTGCCGCAGCCAGAATCTACTGCGCCTGTCGGCGCTCTCCGATGAGGAGATCAAGAAGTCCATCACGGAGATGGATCAGCTCGCCCTGTCCGACAATGAACCCGGCTTCTACTCCGATTATTGGAAATCCGTGGATTCCTCCGCCCTGAGGCCGTGGGAGGAATACGAGGCGAACAGCGGGAAACCAAAGGAAAAGAAACCGAGGGGCAGACTCAAGCAGTGGACGACAGACCGCCAACTCATTCGCCTGGCAATCGAAAACCAGGAAAATTGGATGGCCAACCGAGGCAACTTTCCCAAGGCATGGAATTACCTTGTCCTCCAAAGCTGGCAGGACATGAAGGCCGACCCTGAAACCGGCTACCTGAAATACGCGGCGAAATTCGCGGAGATCGCTAAGTCCCAGAACACGAAGGTCGTTCTCTATGTCACCGCCCCCTATTCCCAGAACAAGACTCCAGTGACCGAGCCGATCGAGAAGGAGCGGGCTCTCATGGAGGTGCGCCTGGCTGCCGGGTTGGCCGAAAAGATCGGGGCTCTGGTCGTCCCCGTGCCGCTCGCCGTCTATCGCCTGCAAACAAACGGGACCGACCTGACGCTCCGCTACAAGAACGACGGCCACCCGAACCAAGTCGGTGCCTACCTGACCGCCTGCCTGCTCTACGCGGCCGTCTTCAACAAGAGCCCCGAGGGGCTCGGCCTCTCCGAAGTGGTCGATACCATTATCGTGGATCCGGAGAACCCGACCAACGACCCGGATGGCAATCCTATCAAGCGCGTTTTCACCGACGCCGAGCGCACGCTGCTGCAGCGCACCGCATGGGAGACCATGCAGGCATTCCATAAGGGGGAATACTAGCATGCCATGAGAAGCGGCTCCGCCATCCTAGCCAAGGTTCAGGCCTGCCTGACACCCGGCGTCACGCGGACGGAGAGTCCTTCCGCGCCTTCCGGCAGGCCATGGAATTTTGTTGTGCTTCTGCTTGATGACGCAGGATGGCGGCACCTTAGATTTGCCGGCAAGATCGTCTCGCCCGGCTCAATCACCGGCCTGGGCGTCAACCAAGCCACCGGCTCCGGGAACGAACATGAATAACGCCGCAAATCACCAGCTCATTTTTCACCTCAACATTGTCAGACGATAACTTATGAAAAGATACCTCCTGTTTCTGCTCGCCCACGCCCTGCTGCCGCTGAGCGGCTGGGCAGCACTCAGCTTTGCCCCGATTTTCAACGATGGCGCGGTGCTGCAATGTCAAATGAAATGCAACCTCTGGGGCGTGGCCGCACCCGGGGCGCGGGTAGACATAACGGTGGACGGAGCCGCGGCGGCCTCGACCACAGCCGATGCGGCAGGTGCCTGGCAGGCCGTCCTCGATCCCCGCGAGCCCGGCGGCCCCCACGGGATAGAGGTGAAGTCCGGCACGGAATCCGCGAAGCTCGCCGACGTCTGGTTCGGCGAGGTCTGGATCGCCTCCGGTCAGTCGAACATGAAATGGGCCCTCGATAAGACTGCTGGTGGCCCGGAGGCCCTGCTGCGGACGGAGCCGGGGATCCGCTTTGTGATCGTGCCCCGGCGCACTCATTCCCAGAAGCCGCCCACTTTGCGGGATTTGCAATGGTCGTCGTTTGCGCCCGCCACGTCCGCGAATTTTTCAGCCGTGGCATTTCATTTCGCCGACCGTCTCCAGACGGAGACCGGCCGCAAGGTCGGAATCGTTCAAAGCGCCGTCGGCGGAACGCCTGCGCAAGCCTGGACCCCGCTCGCCGCGTTGGAGGCTGCCCCGGAATTAAGCCATTACGCCGAGGAGGCCAGGAAAGCGGCCTCCAGTCCCCCCGCCGCGCAGACGACGGCGGAGCCGGACGAGCCGGATGCGCCCGGCGACAACACGTCCAACGCCGACGGGGCGAGGCAGGCCAAGCGCGAAGATCAACGAGAGGCCGCCAGATTGCCTGCCGTGCTTTTCGACAACATGATCCGCCCGATCATTCCCTACACCGCGCGCGGCGTCATTTGGTATCAAGGCGAGGCAAATGCCATAGCGCCGGAGGAATACCGCGTTCTGTTCCCGGCCATGATCACCGCGTGGAGATCGGCATGGAACCTCCCGGACTGGCCGTTTCTCTTCGTCCAACTCGCGGCCTTCAATGAGACAAGGAATCAAGGCTGGCCCGATCTGCGGGCCGCACAGTCATTCACCCGGGACTCACTGCCGCACACCGGGATGGTCTTGGCCATTGATTGCGGCGCGAAGGGCAACATCCATCCGCCCGACAAGAAAACGGTCGGAGACCGGCTCGCCTTGCTTGCCCTCAACCAAGTTTATGGCAAGGACCTCCTCGCGCGGAGCCCCAAGGCGAACCGGATCGAGAGAGTGGATGGCAAATGGCGGATCCACTTTGATCACGTCGGCACGGGCCTGAAATCCTCCGACGGCCAGCCGGATGTCCCGGCGTTCGAGGTTGCGGGGGCCGACAAGGTTTTTCACAAGGCGCGGGCCACGATTTCTGCCAAAGATACCGTCGACATCTCCTGCGACGCAGTGACGGAGCCGTCGGCTGTCCGCTATGCATGGAGCGGCTGGATCGAGCCGCCCGTGACGCTGCAGAATTCCGCGAGTCTCCCGGCCGAACCGTTCATGATCCAAACATCCGCAGGCCGATGAAGCATTCCTTGAAATTTGAGCACGAGACCATCCGATGAAGCACCTCCTCTCCAACCTTTGCGGTCTCTTCCTTTTTTGTAATTTCTGCCATGCAGCAGAACCCGCCAAACCAAATATCATCGTCATCCTCGTTGACGACATGGGCTACGAATGCATCGGCGCCAACGGTGGCACCTCCTACCAGACACCCGAGATCGACAAACTCGCCGCCACCGGCGTGCGCTTCGAACATTGCTACGTGCAGCCGGTTTGCACCCCCACGCGCGTGCAGTTGATGACCGGGATCTACAATGTCCGCAACTACATTGGTTTCGGCGAGATGGATCCCAAAGCCACCACCTTTGCCAACATCCTCAAAAATGCGGGTTACGCGACCTGCGTGGCCGGAAAATGGCAGCTCGGCACAGACCCCGAACTGCCAAAAACATTCGGCTTCGACGAATATTGCCTTTGGCAGCACACGCGGGCGGGTGCCGGAAAGGCGCCCGGTCGCTTCATGAACCCAGGCCTCGAAATCAACGGCGTCGCCAAGGACTACACCAACAAGGAATACGGCCCGGATCTTGTCAGCGATTACGCGCTCGATTTTATCCAGCGCAAAAAATATCAGCCCTTTTTCCTCTACTACCCGATGATGCTCACACACGGGCCATTCCAGCCGACGCCAGACAGCCCCGGCTATGGAAAAAAAGGAGAGAAAGGAGTTATTCAGGCTGACGGCATCAACAGGAATTTTGCCGACATGGTGGCCTACACCGACAAACTCACCGGCAAACTGGTCTCCAAACTGGAGGAGCTCGGCATCCGCGACAACACCCTCATTATTTTCCTCGGCGACAACGGCACACAGGGCGGCATGGTGACCATGATGGGCGACAGGAAAGTTCTCGGCGGCAAGGGTGCCCCGAAGAAGGCCGGGATGCATGTCCCCCTCATCGTGAACTGGCCAGGCAAGGCGGCAACGGGGAAAGTGTCCGCCGACCTTGTTGACTGCTCTGACATCCTGCCGACGATCTGCTCCGCCGCCGGGGTGACGGTTCCGGCAGAATTAAAAATCGACGGACGCAGTTTTCTTCCCCAGATCCTTGGCGAAAAGGGCAACCCGCGTGACTGGTATTACTGCTGGTATGCCCCCCACACAGACGACGGGATCATCGCGGAGTTTGCCGCCACTGCGGATTACAAATTGTCCCGCACCGGGGCCTTCTTCGATCTGCGCACCGACATCGAAGAAAAGAACCCTCTTCAAGTGACGGATCTGACGGGCGAGGCCGCCGCAACGGCAAAAGTCCTGCAAGGCGTGCTCGACCAATACAAGGACGCCCGCCCCGCCGAACTCGCGATACCTTTCCTCGGTCCCAAGGTGAAAGGCGACGGTCGGCACGGGAAAAGCAAAAAAAGCCCGCAAAGCCGGTGGAAAGCACCAACAACGCGAACGAAGGGCAGTGAGCCATGTTGAGCCGGGTCGTTAAATTATTTTTGTCCGTTTTTTCCTGCCTGCTGGGGCTGGAATTGACGCATGCATGGGCGGCAGACGCGGCGCGGCCCAACGTGATTCTCATCTGCACCGACCAGCAGCACGCGGGGATGCTGAGTTGTGCGGGCAATCCGTGGGTGAAGACGCCGGCGATGGACAGCATCGCCGCGAACGGCATGAGGTTTGAGCGGGCGTATTCGGTGAACCCGGTGTGCGTGCCGTCGCGCACCGGCATGCTCACGGGCTACCCGCCCAGCCGGTTTGGGATGCAGGATAACGGGGCTCTGGCCACGACTCGTATCCCGGACGCCATTCAAAAGCAGACGATGGGCTGGCTCTTCCGCAATGCGGGTTACGAGACGGCCTACGGCGGCAAGACCCATGTGCCGGGAAAGATCGAAACCTACGGCTTCGACCAGAACCTGACCCGCGACGCCCGCTCCGAACTCGCCGCGCAGTGCGAGTCGTTCCTGAAAACAAAGCGCGACAAGCCGTTTCTGCTCGTCGCCTCGTTCATCAATCCGCACGACATCTGCTACATGGCCATCAACGATCTCGCCCGCGCCCGCGCGGCGGCTGGCGACAAAAAGAGGGTGAAGATGGCCGACCCGGAAAACGAACCGTCCCGCTATCTCGCCAAAGCGCTGCAACGTCCCGCCGGCGTTTCCGACGAGGAGTTTTTTGCGAAATATTGCCCGCCGTTGCCCGCAAATTTTGAAGAGCCGGCGAACGCGTCCGACGCGCTGCGGTTCGGTCTTTCCAAGCATGGAGGAACCCCGCGTGAGCATGCCTTCAAGAACTGGGATGAAAAAACGTGGCGGATGCACCGTTGGGCGTATTGCCGCCTGACGGAGGTTGCTGACGGCGAGATCGTCCGGTTGCTGCGGGCGTTGCGCGAGGCAGGGCTTGAGGACAACACGCTCATCGTTTTCACCAGCGACCACGGCGACATGGACGGCTCGCACCGGCTGGAACAAAAATCCATGTTCTACGAAGAGTCGGCGCGCGTGCCGTTCATCGTGAGCTTCAAGGGCGTCACCCAGGCGGGAGGCGTGGACAAGGCGCATCTCGTTTCCAGCGGCATGGATTTGATCCCGACGATGTGCGATTTCGCAGGCATCCAGCCGCCTGCGGGATTGATGGGGCGCAGCGTGCGGGCACTGGCCGAGGGCAAGGCCGTGCCCGCGTGGCGGCCGTATGTGGCTTCCGAAACGCATAACGGGCGTATGGTCTGTTCCGGTCGTTACAAGTATTGCGTCTTTGAAACCGGAGAACAGCGCGAGCAACTTGTGGATTTGGAGAGAGACCCCGGCGAGATGAAGAACCTCGCGCCAGATCCCGCCTACGCGGACATCTTGAAGCAGCACCGGCAGTTTATGTGCGAATGGGTCGAGGCCAACCACGACACCATTGCCGCCGGGTATGTGATCAAATAACCCCCCGCTCGTTATGAAAAAAATCAAAACCATATTGCTCATTCAGTCACTCTGCGCGCCACTGGTATTCGCCGCAGAACAACCAAAGCCCAACATCGTTTTTATCCTCGCCGACGATTTGGGCTATGCGGACGTGGGATTCACCGGCCCGGACATCAAGACGCCCAACCTCGACAAGCTGCGGGCGGCGGGCGCGAAGCTGGAGGCGTTATACACGCTGCCGGTCTGCACGCCGTCGCGCAGCGCGCTCATGACGGGGCGATATCCGATTCGTTATGGACGCCAGTTCAACGTGCTGCGGGCCAATTCCAAGGTGGGCCTGTCCTTGAAAGAACGCCTCTTGCCGCAGGCCCTGCGCGAGGCCGGCTACGCCACCGCCCACGTCGGCAAGTGGCATCTGGGGGAATTTGATCCCTCCTACTGGCCCGCGCAGCGCGGCTTCGACCATGCCTACGGACTGGTCCCCAAAAACAAAAAAACTTCCCATCAGGTGGTGAGCGGTGACTTGCAGCGGAACGGAAAACCCAGCGACGATGCGGGCTGGCTGGCGGATCTTTACACGCAGGAAGCCGTGCGGGTGATCGAGCAACACGATCCGTCCAAACCACTCTTCCTCTACCTGGCCTATTATTCCCCGCACACCCCGCTGGAATGTCCACCGCAATACTCGGAGCCGTATGCGCACCTGGGGGAAACCCGCGGCACCTATGCGGGCATGATCACCCAGATGGACGAGGGCATCGGGCGCATCCTCGACGCCGTGCAAAAAGCGGGCATGTCGAAAAACACGCTTTTCGTTTTCGCCAGCGACAACGGCGGTATGACCACGAAGGGCGACATTGCGCGCAACACCCCGTTCCGGGCCGGAAAGGGCAGCCTCTACGAGGGAGGTGTCCGTGTGGTGGCCTGCGCCGCCTGGGAAGGACACATCCCCGCTGGTTCGACCGTCAAAGCACCCTTGCACATGGTGGACTGGTATCCCACGTTGCTCGGGCTCGCGGGCGCATCACCGGACCAACCTCTTCCCCTTGACGGTCTCGACGCCTGGCCGACCATCGCGCAGGGCAAGCCCTCGCCGCACGACGTGATTCTCATCAACTCCGTTGGCCGCGAAGGCGCGGTTCGCTCCGGCGACTGGAAGCTGGTCCGCAACGGCGAGTCCGGTGATGAGGAAAAAGAGGACGCTGATGCGGGTAAAAAGAACCGCTCTGAGAAACGCCAGGAACGGGGAAATGCCCCCGACACGTATGAGTTGTTCAATCTGGCCAGCGATGAGTCGGAAACCAACAATCTCGCCTCCGCCGAGCCTGACAAGGTTGCAGAACTGACCGCAAAGCTGGATATTTTCGCGCAGGAAGCGGTTCCTCCGATTCTGAAGCCGGAACCCGCCGGCACTCCGGAAACGGATACGCCATCATCGAAACCAAATCACGATTAAAAAAACTGAAAGTAAAAACACCATGAAAAAAAACCTTACGTTTTGCGGGCTGGTCGCCGGCCTGCTGTTGGTCAGCGGACCGTCCATGCTGGCCGCGCCGGAACAGCCCAACATCGTCCTCATCCTGACCGACGACCTTGGCTTTTCCGACCTCGGCTCTTACGGCAGCGAAATTGCCACGCCAAACCTCGACAATCTCGCGGCGAACGGGGTTCGCTTCACGCAATTTTACAACACCGCCAAGTGCCATTCCTCGCGCGTCAGTCTGCTCACCGGTCGCTGGTGCCGGCAGGCGGGGGATGTGGCGCTGACCCGCGCGGTGACCATCCCGGAAGTGCTTGCGCCCGCTGGCTACTTCACCGCCATGTCCGGCAAATGGCAACTGGACAAGGAGCCGACCGACTTCGGGTTTCAGCGCTTTTTCGGGCATCTCTCCGGCGCGACCAGCTATTACAAAGGCGACAAAACCTTCCGGCTTAATGGCCAGCCGTGGACTGTGCCGGACACCGGCTTTTACACCACCGTGGCAAAAATGGATTACGCGTTGAAATTTCTGGACGAAGCGCGGGAGGCAAAAAAACCGTGGTTTCTCTACCTCGCCTTCAATGCTCCACACGGGCCGCTCCAGCCGCTGGAGGCCGATTACAAAAAATACCTCGGGAAATACAATGTTGGCTGGGACGAGATGCGCGCCGCGCGCCTCGCAAAGCAAAAAGAACTCGGTCTCTTCGGCGCGGACGTCGAGGCCGGTCCACGCCCTGACCACATTCCCGCGTGGGATTCGATGTCGCCGGAAATGCGGACATGGGAGGAGCGGCGCATGGCGGCTTACGCGGGCCTGATCGACCGCTTGGATCAGGAACTCGGGCGGCTCATCGCCGACCTGAAGGCCCGGGGCGAGTTCGACAACACAATCATCATCTTTTTGTCCGACAACGGCGCCTGCCCCTACGACCGCCGCACCACCGGACGCGACCTCGAACCCTACAATCCCGAATCGGTCTGGAGCGACAGCACCGGCTGGGCATGGGCGCGCAACTCGCCCTTCCGCTTCTACAAGCAGAACCAGTTCGAGGGCGGCATCGCCACGCCTGCCATCGTGCATTGGCCTGCCGGGTTGAAGGCGAAGCCAGGATCGATCGTGCATTTCCCCGCGCACCTCGTGGATGTGCTGCCCACGCTGGCCGAACTCGGCGGCGCGAAGATCCCGCAAAGCTTCCCTGGCCGCGACCTCTCGCCGCTGGCGGGCATTTCCCTCGCGCCGATTCTCGCGGGGCAGGAAATCAAGAGCCGCCCGCCGATTCATCTGCTGTTCTCCAGCGACCGCGGGCTGCGCGATGGGGATTGGAAGCTGGTGAGTTTTCAAGGCCAGCCGTGGGAGCTTTACAACATCGCCGGGGATCGCGCCGAGCTGCACAACGTCGCCGCGCAACATCCCGAAATCGTCAGCCGCATGGAGAAGCAATGGACGGACATGGCAAGGGATGTCCTCCAGGCTCCGGCCAAGGAATATAGGCCGGTGGCCACCACCACCGAGCCACACTGGAATTCCCAGTGGACGGATTTCTCCTCGCTGGATGCCAGCGCGGCGCGCCACGACGCAGCCAAGGACGCAAAACGGCAGAAAAATTCCTCCGCTCGTGATGCAGAGGATGAGGCTGTGGACGAACCGGCGGATGGAAAGCCGCAGGCACCCACCTCCGCCCCAGCAGGCATGCGCGCACGCGCTGGTACGAAACTCACCGTTGAAGGCGGCCAACTTGTGCTCGATTGCGATGGCGATGACCCCGGCCTTGCCTTCGACGACCTCTCCGGGCTGGCAGCCACCGGCCCTTATACGCTGGAGTTTCGCGTCCAAAGCGGCGCCAGCGGCGAGGGCGAGCTTTACTGGACGACTGACGCCGCGACCAAGTTACCCAAGGGCGGGCATCTCACCTTCCCCGTGAACCACGACGGCCAATGGCAGACCGTGACATTAAAAATCCCAGAAACACAACCCATCCACGCCCTGCGCCTCGATCCATGCGCTGGCCCCGGTGAGGTGCGGATCGACGATCTGCGTCTAAAAGACGCCGGAGGAAAAACCCTCATGTCCTGGCCATAGAAAGCAGCTTTATTACGCTACCCCGAAAGTCGATGAATACTTCCCCCGCTGACGCGCCTCCCGAGCACGCTTTTCATCGCACCGCAAGATGAGAGGCCCACTCACACTCCCCGCATTCCTCTTGGCATGCGTTTGTGCGCCCGCTTCTTCGATCCTCGCGGAGCGTCCGGAGCCGCGTCCGGTGCGCCCCGCTTACGAGCCGCTCCCGCTCGGTGCCGTGAAGCCCGGGGGCTGGATTTTGGAGCAAATCGCCAACGACGCAACGCATGGCATCGCCGGGAACTTCCAGAAATACCGTCCGCAATACACTTCAGCCACCTGGGTCAAGAAGGACGGCTCCGCCGGCGCGGCCGAGTTGGTCGGCAACTGGCTGGAAGGCTATCTGCGCATGGCCTATTTCACCGGGAATCCGAGCGCGAAAGAGAAGGCCGTCGGCTTCGTGCGCGACATCCTCGGGGCGCAGGAACCCAACGGCTACATAGGCAACATGCCGTCCGACATGCGCTACAAGCGGCGCAGCCGCGAGATGTTCAACGAGGCACGGACCGGGGTAGCGCTGCTCACCTATTACGAACTCTCGGGCGACCGCCGGGCTCTCGACGCAGTCATCGCCGGGGCGGAACTTCTGATGAAGCATTACAACCGGGAGAACAGGCCATTCGCGTTCATGCCGGGAGATCCAGAATTCACGGGAGCCTCCGGAAAAATGCCAGGCGACGCGGACGAGCTCGTGGACGAGCTGGAGCCCGCCGGACCGAAGCAGAAGCGTCCGATGATTAATGGCCACGGCCTGATGTATGTCGACGTCTGCGAGTGGCTTTACCGCATCACCAGCGACCCCAGATATATCTCCTTTGCTGCCTTTCTCTACGACGACTACTCGAACTCGGACGACGTCGCCCCCGACGACATCAAGCTCCGCACCCTCCTCGATCCCAACGCCCCTTTCACCGGCCACGGCGCCCACATCGCCGAGCAGCTGCGCGTCCCGATGTTCCTCGCGGTAGCCGACAACCGGGACCCCTACCCGCGCGCCGCGCGGAACGCGTTCGACAGGCTGAAACGCTACATCGTCCCAAGCGGCGCGCTCGTCAGCGGCGAAGGCGTCCACGACCTGCCGCCGCTGCCGTTCCAAGGATACGAATACTGTGCCACGACGGAACTCGCGGCGAGCCTCGCGTCGGCCATGCAGAAGACCGGGGAGATGCAGTTCGCCGACATGGTCGAGCGCCTCGTTTTCAACGCAGGCCAGGGGGCGCGGACCCCTGACGGCCGGATGATAGGCTACGTCTCTTCATCGACGCTCCCTCGCGCGCTCGAGAAGATGAATCTCCCCCGGCCCCACAACTCCTCCGGCCGCTGGCAATATTCGCCCGCGCACCAGGTGGGAGGGTCGTGCTGTTCCGCCAACGCCGTGAAGCTGATGCCCGCCTACGTCTCGTCGATGTGGATGAAAACAGGGGACGGCAAGGGCCTTGCGGCGCTGCTGCTCGGCCCCTCCCGGGTACGCACCGAAATCGCAGGAGTTCCGGTGTCCATCGAAGAGAAAACAGACTATCCATTCGCCGACACCATCGACTTCCAGGTGCACGTGGCGAAGCCGGTCCGCTTCCCTCTGCTCATACGTGTACCGTCATGGGCAGGCAGAACCTCGATCAAGGCGGAGGGAGCGACTGTCGGGAAGACCAAGGGTCTGAGCGTCATCGAGAAGGTTTGGCGGGGCGGCGAAGTGGTGACAGTCCGCTTCGAACACCCCGTCGTGACTGAGAAATGCGTGAACGGAGAGTTTGCCATCTATCGCGGACCACTGCTTTACTCGTTGCCGTGGCCTTCCACAAAAACCATCTTGGAGAAATCGCGCGGTGGTGTTCCTTCGTTCATCGAGTGGGACGTGGTGCCGGTCAATCCCGCCGACTCCCCCGGCTACTTCATTGACCTCGCGCAACCCGGAGGCGGCTTCCGCCCGGTGCTGAATCCGAAATTCAACCCGCACCTCCCGTGGTCGGAGCCGCGCATCCTCCTGACGGGAGCAATGTATATCCGCCCCGACAAATCGACCCCCGGCGAGGCGGTACTGCTTCGCCCCATCGGATCGACTTTGCTGCGCTTCGCCGCATTTCCACCCACGCAATGACCATGATCCCACCTCACGTAACCCACCCAGCCAAAATGATGAAACCTGCCCTGATCCCACTCGCGGCCTTGCTCTGCGGCTTTCCGTGCCTTGCGGACGACAAGCCCAATGCCTACGAGAAGCCGAACTTCATCGTCATCAACATCGACGACCTCGGCTATGGCGACATCGGGCCGTTTGGATCCAAGCTGAACCGCACGCCCAATCTTGATCGCATGGCTGGCGAAGGGCGCAAGCTGACGAGTTTTTATGCGGCACCGGTGTGCTCGCCGTCACGAGCGGCGCTGATGACCGGCTGTTATCCCAAACGCGTCCTGCCGCTCAAGGGGGTGCTGTTTCCCAGCGCCGCCGTCGGCTTGAATCCGGAGGAACACACGGTGGCGGAACTGTTGAAGCAAGCCGGCTATGCGACCGCATGCATCGGCAAGTGGCACCTCGGCGACCAGCCGGAGTTTTTGCCGCGACGCCACGGGTTTGATTACTTTCTCGGCACGCCATATTCCAACGACATGGGGCCGGCGGCGGACGGGGCCAAGAGCAGTCTCGGCGATCCCCTGCGCATACAAAAGGAAGCGAAGAGCAATAGCAGCGGCGGCACGCCCGCCGTGAATATCGGCCTGGGAGGCGCCTTCCAGCCTCCGCTGCCGCTGGTGGAAAACGAAACCGTCATCGCCCGTGTGGGGCCGGACGAACAGCAGGGCATCGTGGAGCGTTACACCGACGCGGCCGTGAAGTTCATCACTGAAAACCGGGGCAAACCGTTCTTTCTTTATATGCCGCACAATGCCATCCACTTCCCGTTCTACCCCGGCAAGAAGTTTCATAAGCAATCGGCCAACGGCATCTATGGCGACTGGGTGGAGGAAGTGGATTGGAGCGTCGGGCGGGTGCTGGACACCGTGCGCGAACTGAAGCTGGAGGGCAGGACGATTGTGGTCTTCACCTCCGACAACGGCGCAAGCAAGCGCGGGCTGAATACTCCGCTGCGCGGCCACAAAGGAAGCACCTGGGAGGGCGGCATCCGCGTGCCCACGATTGTGTGGTGCCCGGGGAAAATTCCCGCCGGTACCGAGACGGATACCATCACCGGTATGTTCGATATCCTGCCCACTTTCGTGAAACTCGCAGGCGGGAAAGTGCCGACCGACCGCAAGATCGACGGCGGCGACATCTGGCCGGTGATCACCGGCAAGCCCGGTGCGAAATCTCCCCATGAAGTGTTTTACTATTTCCGTGGCCTCGACCTCCAGGCCGTCCGTAGCGGCGCGTGGAAACTGCATCTCGCGAACAACGAACTTTACAACCTCGCCGACGATCCCGGCGAATCGTTGGACGTGGCCGCCGCCAACCCCGACGAGGTGAGCCGGCTTCAAGCATTTGTTGGCCCTATGGACGACGACCTCGGCACCAAGGGCAGCGGCCGCGGCGTCCGCCCACTCGGACAGGTGACCGATCCGCAACCTCTCATCGGTGCCGATGGAACCATTCGCCCCGGTTTTGAGCCCAAGTAAATTGCCCACCACAAAATGAAGCATCACAAAATGAAACATCACAAAATGAAGTTCCTCCATCGGCTACCCCTCCATGCCGCCGCCCTGTCCATTTTCGGGTGTTCAACCCTTCTGAGCCCGACACCGTGTTCTGCCGCTCCTCCTCAGAAAAGCGAACGCCCGAACATCCTCGTGATCCTCGCTGACGACCTCGGATACGGCGACCTGAGTTGCTACGGGGCGACCGAAATCCAGACGCCGAACATCGACCGCCTGGCCGCGGATGGCCTCCGGTTCACCCGGGGCTATGCGACATCTGCCACCTGCACCCCCTCGCGATTCGGCCTGCTCACCGGCGAATATCCTTGGCGGCAGGCGGGCGCGACTGTCCTGCCGGGAGACGCCCGGATGCTCATTGAGCCGGGCCGGCGCACCCTCGCCGCAGTCCTGCAGGCGGCGGGATACCGGACAAGCGTGATTGGAAAATGGCATCTCGGGCTCGGCGACGGCACACTGGATTGGAACGCCGACATCAAACCCGGCCCGCTCGAGATCGGGTTCGACGACGCTTTTATCCTCCCGGCGACCGGCGACCGCGTCCCATGCGTTTATGTCGAAAACCACCGAGTGCGCGGCCTCGACCCGGCTGACCCGATCCAGGTCTCCTACGGTGAGAAGGTGGGAGACGAACCAACCGGGAAAGATCGTCCGGATCTCCTGAGGCTCAAATTAAGCCATGGGCACGACGGCACGATCGTCAACGGCGTCAGCCGGATCGGGTTCATGGAGGGAGGGCAGGCTGCCCGCTGGAACGACGAGGAGATGTCCGACACGCTGGCTGCACGGGCTGCCAAGTTCATCGAGGCGAACCGGGAGCAGCCGTTCTTCCTCTACTTCGCCCCCCACGACCCGCATGTCCCCCGGTTGCCTCACCCGCGCTTCGCGGAAAAGAGCGGCATGGGCACACGCGGAGATGCGATCTTGCAGCTCGACGATTGCGTCGGGCAGCTCCTGGACGCTCTCGAGAAGAACGGCTTGAAGGAAAAAACCCTCGTAATTTTCTCCAGCGACAACGGGCCGGTGCTCGGAGACGGCTACCGCGATGAGGCAGGCGAGAGGCTCGGCAAACACAAGCCTGCGGGCCCCCTGCGCGGCACCAAATACAGCGTCTATGAGGGCGGAGCGCGGGTGCCGTTCATCACGAGCTGGCCGGGCCGGGTCAAGCCCGGCACGAGCGACGCCCTGATCTCCCAAGTCGATCTGGTTGCCTCGCTCGCAGCTCTGACCGGGGCGGAGGTCGATCGGGCGGCGAGCCCGGACAGCCAGAACCAGATCGGAGCGCTTTTGGGGGACTCCGCCAAGGGCCGGGATTCGCTCGTCACCAATGGCAAGTCGCTGAGCCTCGTCACCACGGACTGGAAATATGTGGCCCCCGTCGCCGGGGATACAACCCTTTCGAAACACGAACTCGCGCGCGGATTGTCCAAAGCACCCCAGCTCTTTAACTTGAAGGAAGACCCAAAGGAAACGAACAACCTCGCCGACAAGCTCCCGGAGATCGTCGAAGACCTCGCCTACCAGCTCGAGCGGATCGAAGCCGGGAAAGCGCCCGTGCCGCCCCCCAATGCAGGGCAGACCCCCAATTCCCGGGAGGCTTGGGAAGACGAGCTCGTGTTCCGGATCAACAAGGAAGAACCGCACGCCGATTTCGTGGCCTACCCCGACCAAAAATCTGCCGAGACGACCATCGACCCGCTCGCCCCCTACGCCGGCTCGAGCTTTTACCTCTCGCTCAACGGAAAATGGAAGCTCCGCTGGACTGAGGGTGTGGACGCGCGCCCCGTCGATTTTTTCAAGCCGGAATACGACGTCGCCGACTGGGGGACCATCGACGTCCCGTCCTGCCTCGAAATCAAGGGCAACGGGAAAATCTGGTATACCAACACACAGCCCGGTTTCATGTTCGACGAGAAAGGGAAGGTCCGCCCCGAGTTCCGCGACCAGGAGCAGCTCGCAACCAACCCGGTGGTGCCGAGGGACAACAACTCGGTCGGTTCTTATCGACGGACTTTTGAGGTGCCCGAGGGATGGCGCGACATGAACGTGTTCCTGCGGTTTGACGGGGTTCTCTCGGCCTTCTACGTCTGGGTGAACGGCCAGAAGGTCGGCTACAGCGAGGACAGCTTCACTCCCGCGGAGTTCGATATCACCCCCTACTTGCGTCCGGGGGAAAACACCTTGGCTGTCGAGGTTTACCGCTACTCCACCGGGACCTACATGGAACTTCAGGACATGCTCCAGTTCAGCGGGATTTTCCGCGATGTCTGGCTCGTTGCGCGCCCACCGCTCCACCTCCGCGACTTCCAAGCCATCACCACACTCGCTCCGGACTTCACCTCGGCGGAGTTGGAGGTCAACGCCGAGTTCGTCAACCGCAGCGAGAAGGCTGCCTCCGGTCAGACTGTGGCGATGCGGGTGGTGGGGCCCGGCGGCGAAGACGTGCCCGAGCTTGCCGCCTCCGCCGGACTGGCGCCCTTGGCCGCAGGGGGGACTGAGACCGCAAAATTGGCCGCCAAAATTTCCCACCCGAAACTCTGGTCTCCCGACCGCCCGGATCTCTACCAGATCCTGTTGGAACTCAAGGACGGCTCAGGCCGCACCCTCGAAGTCGTCAAGGCCGACCTCGGCTTCCGGAAGCTCGAGATCGTCAACCGGAACCTCATGCTCAACGGCGTGCGATATTACGTGAAAGGCGTCAACCGGCACGACATCGACCCGGACAATGGCAGAACCGTCTCGCCTGAGTGGATGCTCCGCGACGCGCTGCTCATGAAGCAGGCGAACATCAACAGCGTGCGCACCGCCCATTACCCGAACGACTTCCGCTGGTATCTGCTCTGCAACCGGCTCGGGCTGGCGTTGATGAACGAGGCGAATCACGAGACCCACGGGTTTAACAAAGTCATCCCGACCGACTACGAGAACTGGATCCCGTCGGGCGTGGATCGGATGCGCAACATGGTCGCCCGTGCCCGGAACCACCCGAGCGTCCTGATCTGGTCAACCGGCAACGAAAACGGCCAATATTTTAACCGGACCCTCAGCGCGATGGCCGATGCGGCTCGGGCGATGGACCCGACCCGGCCCATCTTTTCGGAACCCCCCGCACGACCGCGGGTGAGGAAAGGGCAGCGGCAGCCGGAGGACACCTCGGATTTCGTCGGGCCGATGTATCACGCGATTGAGCGGATGGGCCGCTACATCAACGACTGGAAGGACGAGACCCGACCGTTCCTCATGTGCGAATACAGTCATGCGATGGGCAACGCTGTCGGTGCCCTCGATGAGATGTGGCAGATGGTCCGATCCCACGACGGACTCAACGGCGGGTATATCTGGGACTGGGTGGATCAGGCGATCCGCAAGCCGGTGCCGGGCCGCGCGGGCGAGACCTTTTTCTCTTGGGGCAGCGACTTCGGCGCACCATTCACGCAAGGGCCGTTCTCGATGAACGGACTGGTGTTTGCAGACCGGGGCATCACCCCGAAGATCCCCGAGGTGAAACATGTTTACCAAGACATCCGGGTCGCCTCCTCCGACCCGGCCACGGGCCGCTTCGAACTCGGCAACGAGTTCCTTTCCACCTCGCTCGACGCCTTTGTTTGTTTCTGGCAGATCACGGAGGACGGCGAGACGGTGGCTTCCGGCGAATTGCCAGTTCCAGCCGTTCCGCCGGGCGGCAAAGGGACGATGGAGATTCCCCTCAAGGTGCCTGCGGCCAAACCGGGCAGAGAGCTTTTCGTCGACCTCCAATTCCGGTATCGGCAGACGCCCGCATGGGCCGAGGAAGCCCACGTGGCTGCGACCGCGCAGTTCCCACTTGGGGTGGGCAAGGGCGGCGCGGCTCCTCGCGTTGACAGCAAGCTCGCGGAGGTGACGGAAACCGACGAGGCGATCCGGATCGCGGGGAAGGGTTTCGAGGCGGTGTTCGGCAAGCAATCAGGGACGCTCGAATCGCTCAAGTATGACGGCCAGGCAGTGCTGGCCTCACCCCTCCGCTTCGATATCAGCGAGGCGTGGATCGACAACCGCGACCAACTGAAAACGGACAAGATGAAATTGGTTTATGAGACCCTTGGTCTCAACCGCTTGGCGGCAGGCCCGGCCTCCGCGAAGCTTGCAAGCCGGGAGGAGGGACTCGCTAGGGTCGAGTGCGCTCGGACTTTCCTCGCGAAAGATGGCAACGGCTTCGAGGAAACCGTCCTGTTCACCGTATCCGCCAACGGTGCGATCCGCGCCGACGTTCGCGTCCGGGCGGTAGGCGAACTTCCAAAGGATCTTGTCATCGCCCGGCTCGGTACCGCTTTCGAGATGCCGCCGCAATTCGGGCATTGCGAGTATCTGGGGCGCGGACCGCACGAGAACTACATTGATCGCTCGGCCGGCGCTCAAGTTGGACGATATGCCTCACGGGTCGCAGACAACTTCACGCCGTATCCCAAGGTCCAGGACTGCGGCAACCGGGAGCAAGTCCGGTGGATGGCTCTAGCGGACAAAGAAGGCCGGGGGTTGATCGTGTCGGGCGAAAAGCTGCTCTCCATGTCCGCGCTGCCATGGACGACGGAACAGCTTCTCGCAGCCACGCGGCCTTATGAGTTGCCCGCTCCGGCAGCCACGGCAGTCAGGCTGGCGACGATGGTCACCGGCGTCGGCAACGGTGCCTGCGGCCCGGGCCCGCTCCCGCAGCACGAGCTCGTTTTCGCCGGGGAGAACGCCTACAGCTTCTCGCTCCGTCCGCTACGTTCGGGGCAAGACCCCGGCGATGTGGCGAGGGGCGTGCACTAGCGGACGTGGGCGAGGTGTCCCCGCTGTTTCAAACCCACCGATAAATACACCCAAGCACTCATGAACCAACCCCGTGAAACAATCCCACGCGCTCCTGCTGGCCATCGCTCTCCTGGCCTGTGCAGCCGCCTCGGCGCATGCCGGACCAGCACCTTCGGATCCTCCGGACTACTTCGGCCCGGCCACCGGCGGACGTGCGGCGACCAATCGCACTGTGACGGTGGCGCCCAGTCTGGCCGCCGTGCCGAACGGCCGACTCTGGTCAACATGGTATGCGGGACCCACCCCGCGCGAAGACAAAAACAACTACGCGGTTTTAGCCACGAGCGGGGACAACGGCCGGACATGGACGGAAGCGCTGGTCATCGATCCCGATGGCCCGGGACCTGTCCGCGCCTTTGATCCAGAGGTCTGGCTCGACCCGGAGGGGCGGCTTTGGCTGTTCTGGGCGCAGGCGGTCGGGGGAGGAAAGGACGCCGAAACCTGGGCGATGGTCAACGGAAACCCCGGGGCGAAGAATCCTGAGTGGAGCGCGCCGCGCATGCTTGCCCCCGGGGTCATGATGTGCAAACCGATCGTCCTGAACGATGGAACATGGACCTTTCCCATCTCCGACTGGGAGGGGCGGCGATTGAAAACGCCGGGAGCCGCCACCGCCGGATTCTGGGTATCGGAGGACAAGGGCAAGACGTTCACCCGGCGGGGTGCGGCCCATGTGCCGGTCGAGTTCCGCGAATACGATGAGCACATGCTCATCGAGCGCCAAGACGGCACCCTGTGGATGCTGGTGCGCACCAATTACGGGATCGGCGAGAGCATCTCCAAGGATGGTGGCCGGACGTGGACCGAGGTGGTGCCTTCGCAAATTCCCCACACGAACTCCCGCTTCTTCATCTCCCGTCTGCAATCGGGAAACCTTCTGCTCGTCAAGCATGGGGCGATGGACCAACGGACCGGGCGTTCCCACTTGATGGCGTTCATCTCGACCGATGACGGACATTCGTGGGAGGGAGGTCTGTTGCTCGACGAGCGCGCGGGCATTTCCTATCCCGACGGCCAGCAGACCGGGGATGGAAGCATCCACGTCACTTATGATTTCGACCGGACCGGTGAGCGGCAGATCTTTTTTGCCACCTTCCGCGAGGAGGATGCGAGGGCCGGGGCGGCAGTGACCGACGCCGTGCGGTTGCGCCAAATGGTCAGCCAGGGCTCAGGCGGCCAACCGCCCAAGCCCAAGCCGAAGGGACAACCGCGCGACAATGCCGATGGTGCCCGCTTGATCAAAGAGCCGTCCGGAGCCTTCGAGCCCGGTGGTTATGAGGCTGCACCTTTTTCCATCGGCGAACGGCTCTTCACCGACCGCGCCTACACGGTGGCCGAAGACCCGGATGCGCTGGGCGATGCCATGTTTCTGCGTGTGCCGCTTGAGGGTGAAAAGCAGCTCGTTTGCCGTCGCCCGGGCATGCTCTTTTTTCTCACTCCCCAACTGGACCGCAACAAGGACAGTCAAGCAGAGCAACTCGAAGCCAAGGGATTCCAGAAAGTTGCGCTGGCGGAGATTGCATTGTTCGACCCCGCCAATCCCCGTAACTGGGCCACGCTTTACCAGAAAGAGGTCGTCGCCGGAGAATCCGTCTCCTTCGGCCAATGGGCCGTGCCGGTGTTCTGGCCTTGATGGGGGTCCTAGATCGCCGTGGTCCACTCCGTCCGCATGCAGGGTGTCGAGGATCTTGCCGCCCCGATGTTGTTTCCATCTGCCAGCCCGGGCTTATGGGCTGCCTTCTTTGTCGAAGTGAATACTGTAGGTCTGCTTCTGCGAAGCTTGGAAATAGTCGCCCGACAGGCGGGTCCCCTCGGCGTTCAAGGAAAGCGTGTAAGTGCTGCCGGGATATCCTTCGTCCTGCAGCTTGACAAAAAGCGTCGTGACACCTTCCTTCACCACCGCCTTCGCCTCGGCCACATGGATGGGAGACGGATTGAGGTAACTCGCCTTGACCTCGCCGTCGGCGGCCACTGACTCGATCACAAGTTGGTAGCCGCCATCGGGACGGACCCACGTTCCCACAAGTTTCTCCAAGGCCGGTTCGGCCGCATCAGAGACGGCGATGATCGCAAGCAAAATCCCGAGGAAACACGCAGTGAGGCAGGGATGGCACTTTTTCATATCGAGGAGAGCAAGTCTGTTGGTAGAGGGATCAAAGAATCAGACCGGTGCCGATGTTTGGTGATCAGTCTTCCGTCGTGGGTTTCACGTCGTCCTGCTTTGGTTTTGCGTCGCCCTTCTTGGCTTTCATCGCCTTGACCTCTGCAGACGAGAGTTTGCCGTCGCCATCCGTGTCGGCGGCCTTGAACTGCTTTGCGGCCTTTTTGGGCGGAAGTTTTTTCTTCGCTGCGGTGAACTCCTCTGAGCTAACAAAACCGTCGCCATCGGAGTCCATGCTTGCAGGTTTGGCGTGAGCCGGGGTGGACCAGAGCAGGGCCAGTGCCGCAGTGGTTGGAATGAGCAGTCGGATCGAGTGGAGGTTGGATTTCATAGATTAAGTGGGAATCATAATCCGGTTCAGGCCATTGGTCAAGGACAATATGTGAAGAAGCTCACACGCATTACTCTATGCGTCCCTTCAGCCTGCCTTTTGCTTGCCATCCAGGCTACCTACAAGGTTGTGAGGTTTATCGGAAGCACGATAAATATTCTGGCGCCGCTTACCTCAGCGTCTTGGGCTTGGGATGCGCCGGCCTATACTGTGAAGCTCATCCTATACGCAATGCTCTCCCCTCGCAGCTGCACGGTAAATGCAACGCCTTATGTCGGCGAGTGAGCCGCCGTGTTTGGGTCATGCGGCTGAATCCCATGGGTGGCCTGCACGGCCTATTGGTCGAGCGGGCGGATGCGGATATTGCGCCAAGCGACCTGAAAGGGTCCCTTGCCCTTGGGGATGGAGTGGACTTGGAGGCCGATGTGTCCCTTGGGATGCGTGGCGTAGCCGGTTTCATCGATCAGATCGGCTACGGGCTGGCCGTTGATCCATGTCTGAATGCGGGGCCCCTTGGCGACGATGCGATAGCTGTTCCATTCGCCATTCTTGAAGTGGCTGTGCTGGCTGACTGCGGTATCTTTGGAGCGGGGTTCTTCAGAAATCCACCCGCGCCCTGTGGCTTCACCGTAGATGTAGCCGGATTGGCCTGGCGAGGTTTCAATTTCGACTTGAGGTCCGAATAATCTGCCCAGCGGAAGGCCCTTTTTCTTCTTGTTGGTTGGAGCGGGAGCGGTTGTTGCCTCGGGGGCCGCTTGTCCTGCGCCATCGACGTCCGCCTGCGTGGCTTCGCGGGAGCGAATTTGAACCCCGCTATTGAGGCCTTCATCCACTTTGACGTCGAACTCGAGTTCGAAGTCGCCGTATTCGCCGTTGTTGCAGAGGAAGGAGTTGGGGCTACCAACCGCCGTGCGTCCGACGATGGCAGCATCCTCAATGGTGTACGTGGCGCTGCCGTTTTGGACGGTCCAACCGTCGAGTGTCTTGCCGTCAAAGAGCACCTGCCAGTCTTCGGCAGCGGAGACAGGGGGTGCAATGCAGAACAAACCCACGGCGATGAACGCCGCAGCCGAAAATTGGGATGTTTGGATTTTCATCAAAGCGCACACCCGGCGTGTATTCCGGGGCAGGAGGAGTTGCTAGCAGGTGTATTTAATACTCCCAGCAACCAGTCCTCGCAACTCTCTTTTAAAAATCGTGTTGTCAGGTCGTGATCCCGACGACCAGAGAAAACCCGACGACCTCTGTTGGCCCGCGAATAGGCACCAAGTTATCGGCTTGACCACGTCGCAAGCCGGGTGCTATGCGTCGGACAGTGCCCCACGGTTACTCAAATGCTCCTCGTTTCATGGGCCATTCCCTTGGCCTGCTCTTCGGCTCCTTCAGGGCGGAGTCCAAGCTCCCATGAAACGTGCGCTTCTCGTGATTTGCTCCCTAGCGGTTTTTGGCGGGGGGAGGTTCGCTTCGGCTGCGGGAAGCCCGGAACCGACACTGGCCGGCGTCGCCTATGGCAGTCACCCGAAACAGGCGCTGGATTTTTGGAAGGGAAAATCCGATCAACCCACTCCGGTTCTGCTTTACATCCACGGCGGTGGCTGGAGGAACGGAGATCGCACGAGAATCGGCATTTTGAAGCCACTGGAGGAGATCCTTGATGCCGGTATCTCAGTGGTTTCGATCGACTACCGCCATATCCCAGAGGCGACCGCCGACAACGAGGTGCCTCCGGTCAAAGGACCTCTCAGCGACGCAGCCCGTGCGCTGCAGTTTGTGCGCAGCAAGGCGGCTGAGTGGGGAATCGACAAAGAACGGATCGGGGCCACGGGCGGATCGGCGGGCGCTTGTTCCAGCCTTTGGCTCGCTTTCCATCCCGACATGGCCGACCTCGATAGCCCTGACCCTGTGGCTCGCGAATCGACTCGCCTCTGGTGTGCTGCGGTGCTCGATGCTCAAACCACACTCGACCCACAGCAGATGAAGGAATGGACACCGAACAGCCGATACGGCGGCCATGCGTTCGGATTCGAGGCTGACCCCGAAAAGAACCTTTCGGAATTTCAGCAGTTTCTCGCAGGCCGGGACAAAATCCTGCATTGGATCGCGGAATACTCTCCCTATGCACTGGTCACGGAAGACGACCCGCCCATCTATCTAGTTTATTCCAATGCGCCCGCCCTGGGTCAAAATCAAAAAGACCCGACGCACACTGCCAACTTCGGGGTGAAACTGCAGGAAAAATGCCATCTTGAGGGAGTCGAATGCGGGCTGGCCTATCCCGGCGCGACCAGCGTCCAGCATGCCACGGCGAGAGAGTATCTCATCGAGAGACTCAAGTCCCCCACGCAGCGTTCCAATAAATAAACCAAAATCGCGCAATCAAAGCCCGCGAATAGCTCGGGATGAAGAGCGCGGCCAACGCAAGCCAGTAAATTCGGCAACGGCGGGGAGATGGCACCCGCCGGTCTCAAGCGGGGAGCCGTCACCTTCACCCGCGCCTACTGCACGGAGAATCTTCCTTGGTCGTTTGTGTTCTCGATCCATTCCAGCATCACTTTGCGCAATCGCTCGAGGGTGGTGCGATGCTCCGGGTTGTCGGAGGATACGAGGTTCAGAATCTGGTGAGGGTCGTTGTCCAGATCATACAACTCCTCTTCCGGTTGACGGGGTGCGCAGAGTGCGGCCTGCGGGGGAGTAAGCTTTCCTTCCGCGTACAACTCCTTGAGCAGGTTCCAGACGGGGTATTGACGCTCCTTGTAGGCATTGGGAGCAAGGAATGGCACTTCCGGCGTGAAGTTGCGGATGTAACGGTAGCGGGTGTCGCGCACGGTGCGCAGGCGCATGGTTGTATCGTCACACCGGTCACGTGCTCCAAAAACATATTGCTTCGGTTGCCCGACCCGATCTCCAAGAAATGCCACGCCCTGCATTTTCGGCGGGACGGGAGCGCCGACGATTTCGAGAAGGGTCGGAGCCAGATCGATGGCCTCGAGCAATCGGTCATCCACCGAACCCGGGGAGAAATGCTTCGGCGGAGGGAAGGCTGTCGGCCAACGGATGAGGAGCGGGACATGCAGGCCTTCCTCGTAACAAAATTGCTTACCCCGGACATGAGCTTCTCCATTGTCGGCCATGAAGATGACGACGGTATTGGACGCGAGACCGTCCTTCTCGAGTTGATCGAGAACGAGGCCGATCTTGCGGTCAAGCTCCGTCGCGGAATCGAGGTAACTGGCGTAATCCTGCCGGGCAATGGGATGATCGGGATAATAAGGAGGCAGGTCGATTTTGCTTGGATCTGCCGCGCCGGAAGTGGGAAAACCACGATGCGTTTCAAAGAAATTGATCTGTGCCATGAAGGGCTGGTGCGCCTTCAAATCCGCCCACTCCGCCGAGTCGAATCCTCTGTCGGTGTGGGTAAAGTTCCAATCTTGCTTGCCTTTGAAAGTGAAGCCGAAGGCCTCCGGAAAATTCCGCAGATTCGCAGTGAAATACCCGGCATCCCTGAACCACGCGGGCAGAACTCGAACACCCTCAGGCAAGGGCTTTTTATCCGGCCCGGGCGTGCGGTGCATGTGTGCTCCGATTGTGGTCGCATACATGCCGGTCATGAAGGCTGAGCGCGACGGCGAACAAACAGGTGACGTGGTGTAGAAGTGCGTGTAGCGCACGCCCTCGGACGCCAGCTTGTCCAGATTCGGCGTCGAAACGTTCTCCTGGCCGTAGCACCCGAGAGCGGGCCCCATGTCCTCCGCAATCAGCCAGAGGATGTTGGGGCTTCGCACGGGATCTTCCAACGCGTTCAGATTTGTGGACAGCGCAAGGAGGCCGATGACGGCCGTCAGTTTCATTGTTGGCAGTTTCGTCGGGGGTTTCATAGTTGTATGTTTCGTTGGAAAGAGCTTAGGCGGTAGGGAAACGGATCGCAACGGTCACCAGAAGATGACACACATCAGGAAGGTGACGGCGAAGACGACGATGCCCCACGAGAGGAACCAGCCAGGCAAAAAATAGCCTGCCGTTGATTTTTCACCGTGCTGAACCTCACCCACCGCATCCCTGCTTGTCCAGATGCCGAGGGCGATGACGCCAACGACGGCCACAATATAAAGAATCAGATCGAGAATGCTCATTTTAGCAAATTAGCGGGATGTGCCCTGCTGCCAATGTTGAGGGTGAAGGATCGTCTGGTTGCTTCTTGGCGGGTAAACAACGGCCCCGCATGAGGTAAACCGCCAAATATCAACCGTGGAACCAATTGCCGGACAATTTGGTTCAAATTTCATGGACGAGAAATTAAAACTGTAATAGTTTCTTAGCAATGCATTTTTTAGAAGACTCCCCCTTTTTTTCTGTTTGTCTTGGCGTTACGGGTGGTGTTTTCGGGCAAGGACTGCGACTTGGAATGGATGCGCTCCGTAGTCAAGCACCCGAAGATCCCTCCCATGTGCTGGGCTCCTTCTCCCGCCTGCTGCGGGAGTTAAAAAGCTTCGATACACCCGACCTTCCCGTGCTTTGTGCCAAAACGGGCTTGTCAATACCGGAAGGTTCACCTCGGGGACCCCGGAAAGATCATCTCATGAAAAATATCCTGCCCATCCTCCTAATCATGGCGGGCGCACTCACGCTCAACGCCGCAACGCCGGAGAAGCCCAACATTATCCTCATCCTCGCCGACGATCTCGGATATGGCGACGTCGGCTTCACTGGCGGCAAAGCGGCCCGCACGCCCGAGTTGGACAAACTCGCCGCCGAAGGCCTCGTGCTCTCCGATTTCCACACCAACGGGGTGGCCTGCACCCCGACACGAGCGGCGCTAATGACCGGACGCTACCAGCAGCGCTCAGGCCTGAGCAACGTGCTATTTGTAGGCAGAGAATCGCAGAAGGGAACGGGCATGGCTCCGCACGAGGTCCTGATTCCAGAGAGGCTGCGCGAAGCGGGCTACAAGTCGGCGCTGATGGGAAAATGGCATTTGGGCAGCCAACCCGGGGCGCACCCGATGCAGCAAGGGTTCGACGAGTTTATCGGCTTCCTTGAGGGCCACGTGGATTACACCAACAAATGGAACAGATTGTGGCCGGACTGGAACCGCGGCTACGAAAAGTTCACCGAGGACGGCTACCTCACCCACCTGCTCACCCGCCACACCATCGACTTCATTGAGGCGAACAAGGACCGCCCGTTTTTCATTTATCTGGCCCACGCGTGCCCGCACACCCCCCACATGCTACCGGGCGATCCGCCTGTCTACGGCAGCGATGCCAAGGGCAAAGCCGAGAACGTGCAACCGGAGAAGTATGTGCCGATGATCACCGAAATGGACAAGGGAATCGGCGAGATCGCCAACAAGCTGCGGGAACTCGGGATCGACAAAAAGACGCTGGTCATCTTCACCTCCGACAACGGGCAAGTCGCGGATCTGGCACCGGTCGCATCGGCCGGGCCCTATCGCGGAGGCAAGGGCGACATGTATGAAGGCGGTCACCGCGTTCCGTTCCTCGCATGGTGGCCCGGTTCGATCTCCCCCGGAACGATTTCGAGTCAAACCGCGATGACGGCCGACCTCTTCCCGACATTCCTCGACCTTGCCGGCCTGCCCATGCCCTCCGAACGCCCGCTCGATGGACTCTCCCTCAAAGAGACCCTTCTATCCGGCAAACCGCTCCCCGAACGCATCCTCTTCTGGGATAATGCCCGAGAGAAGGCCGTGCGCGACGGCAAGTGGAAGCTGGTGGACATCAACGACCGGAAAAAAAATATCCACGCCCGCGAGCTCTACGACCTCGAAGCCGACCCCGGCGAAACCAACGACCTCGCCGCGAGCCAACCGGAAATCGCCGCCCGGCTCTTTCGCGAATTGGAGAAATGGAGCGCGGATGTCGCCGAGGGCGCCACCCCGCAACCCCACTACGAGATCTCGTCGGACGAAGTGTCGAAAAAAACAAAACATCAGAAAGCCCCATGAACTTCCGCCTCCTCGTCAACCTGCTTTGCGCCGGGCCGTCAGGCCCGTCGCGGCAATATCCCAACCGATGCCGCAAACCGGAAAGCTGCCAGCAGACAGCAACACCAAAGCCGGCGATTGCAGACTCCCACCTGCGGAATTTCCCCGAGCCTATGAAATTGGCAATACTTCTCTTCTGCCACTGCTGCTTGTTCGGTGCGCTGACCCACGCGGCGGACAAACCCAATGTGATCGTCATTTTCACCGACGATCACGGTTGGGCCGATCTTGGAGTCCAGGGGGTGGACAAAAACATTCAGACCCCGCACACCGATCGTTTAGCCAGGGATGGGGTTCGCTTCAGCCGTGGGTATGTGACAGGCCCTCAGTGTGTCCCCTCGCGGGCAGGGTTGATTTCCGGCACGCACCAAAATCGTTTCGGCGTGGATGACAACAACAAAGGACCCCTTCCTCTTGAGGTAACCACCCTACCCGAGCGTCTCAAAAAGGCTGGCTACGTGACCGGCATGAGTGGGAAGTGGCACCTCGATCTGAAGCGCGAAACCAAAGGAAATAATAGGACCCAGCGGGTGGATCCGCTGTTCCTTCCCCATGCGCATGGTTTCGACGAATATTGGTGCGGAAGCAACCGGAGCTATTTTGCGTCTCATAGTCTGGATGGGAAGGTGCTCAAGGATGCACCGCAGTTGATCGAGGACGCGCGCTTCCGTATCAGCGTGCAGACGGAAGCGGCATTGGGCTTTCTGGACCGCCGCGGTGAAAGTCCAGAGCAACCCTGGTTTCTCTATCTTCCTTGGTTTGCGCCGCACACCCCGCTGGAGTCGCCGGAGCCATGGTTTTCCAAAACCCCCGCGCACCTTCCCTTGGAGCGTCGCCAGGCGCTGGCTATGATCGCCGCGATGGATGACGGATTGGCCGCCATCCGGGCCAAACTCAAGGAGATGAAACAGGAAGACAGAACCCTGATTATCTACCTCAGTGACAACGGGGCACCGCTTAAAGAGCGGGCATGGAATGGGTCTTTGAATCTGCCCATGGTGGGAGAGAAGGGAATGCTCACAGATGGAGGGGTGCGGGTGCCATTTGTTATGGCGTGGCCAGGAAAACTTCCAGCCGGTCAGGTCTTTGATCATCCGGTGAGTTCCCTAGATGTGGCCGCTACGGCGGTTGCCCTAGCGGGTCTGCCCCATGATGATGAGCTCGATGGGGTAAACCTCATGCCTCATCTGTTGGGTGAAACGAAACAACCTCCTCACGACGCCCTCTTCTGGCGTTGGCGCTCACAGGCGGCAGTGCTCGAACAGCCTTGGAAATTGATTCACTTGGGCGAGCATCAACGTTTTCTTTTTGATGTCACCCAACCCGACGGGGAATTGACCAATCTGATTGCGGAACATCCTGAGATTGCCGAGCGGCTGGAAAAAAAACTTCTCGCTTGGCAGGCCACACTTCATCAACCGGGCAGGCAAGAGCCTTTGCACGAGGCAGATCGCAAATTCTTTGAGGAATACATCCCTGATGCCACGCCACACCCCGTGAAGCCAGATGCCGATGAAGACCAAACCCAAGGCTGGCCGGTAGGGAACTCCACACAAACTCCTTGAAATTCATTCATGAAAGCAGCCGTTTTTGCATTCTCTGCATATCTCTGCCTGGTTCTTGCAGGGGTGGCCCAAAGCTCACCCAACATCACAAGCGAGAGCCGGTCTGAAGATCACCTGTTTCTGGATAACGGCACCGTGAAAGTCGGATTAAACCGCACCAAAGGCGCCTCGATTACCTGGCTTTCATGGGCGGCGCATCCCAAGAACACGGTAAACCACTCAGACCCCGGCCGTCTTGTCCAGCAGTCCTACTACGCCGGCCAAAGGCTTGATCGCAAAGCCGAAGGCCAAAGCCCGTCGTGGAGCCCCTGGTCATGGAATCCCATCCAAGGCGGAGGCGTTGGTTCTTGGGCGCGGGTGACCAAGCTGGAGCGTCAGGACGACAATACGCTTGTTGGTGAAACCATTCCCAAACTCTGGGATATGCCTGATGAAGATGCCGCCGCCGTCATGCACCAATGGACTTCGTTCGAGCCCGATATGCCGAACGTCATCATGGTACGCTGCGAGTTTGTGGCGCTGCGGGATGAAGGGGACCGATGGGGTCCGGCCCGACTCACTCCGCAAGAGGTGCCGGCTTGTTACTTCACCCGAAACTTTCATCGCTTTCGCAGCTATTTGGGCGACGGTCAATGGCGGGACGAAACCCAGCCTCCCGGTCCCCCTTGGGGCAAGACCAAGCCCCCACGCAATATCATGGCCTGCTTTGCCAAGAGCGGTCAAGGGATTGCCGTTTTCAGCCCTTCCGCCACACAACCCTGGAATTTCGGACCCCACGGGGCCGGTGCCACCGAAGATTCGTCAGCCGGACCCTGCGTGCACGTGGCCCCGATTGATCGCGTCCACCTCGGCCCCCGCAGCACATACCGATACCGCTATTGGCTGGTCGTTGGCACAGAGGAGGAGATCATCAAGAGTCTAGATCAACTCTGGGAAAAATATGCCCATGAGAAAGCAGAAATCACTGATCCTTAAATCCGTGCCCATGGAGATATCCCCGGCAGGAGATGCACCGCATCGTTTGGGCCATAAGACTTCACGCCCTGCACCTTGGACCCGGTATTGACGCGCTGGAATGAGGCTTCTTCTTCACATTCTCACCGCGCTGGGGTTCGCCGGCGCAACCCTAGCCGTGGAAGAACCAGTGCGCGTCGGAGCCATCCGCTGGGATGCCTGGTATGGCGAAACCGGTCCCGTGGAAAATGTCGAGCACACGCTCGGACAGCCGAAGTATCACTTTCGCCTGCCGTGGTTTGCCCGTGTGGAGGATGGCATCGCGGTGGACATCAACGGCGATTCCGAGGCCACCATGCGTGCGGAGCTGAACTACGCCGCTTCCGCAGGACTCGATTACTGGGCCTTTCTCGACTACGGTCCCGGTTCTCCGATGACGCGTGCTCTGGATCGTTATCTCGCAGCCGACGACAAGCGGGGGCTGAGTTACTGCTTTATCGAAGAAGGAAAACAGATTGACTCAAGGGGTGCCGGGGACTGGGCTCGTGTAATAGGGCACTTCAAGAGCCCGCACTACCTCAAGGTGCTGGATGGCCGACCGCTGCTTTATGTCTTTGAGCAACCGAAGAAGCATGGCCGGGAAATTTTTGATGAACTCCGCCGGCTAACCGTGGCTGCAGGCATGAAGGAGCCGTATCTCGTGCTCATGGGCTGGAACGCGGGTGAACACCGCACGGCGTTCGGCTTCGATGCCATATCCGAGTATGCCTGCGCAGGCACGGGCTACACGAACGATCCAGAGTCCTACGAGCAACTCACCTCGCATCATGTAAAAGAGAAGCTTTGGGACAAATGGGAGCTTGAGCGCACGCCCTGCATCACCTTTGCCACCACAGGCTGGGATACTCGTCCACGTCAGGAACGCCCGCCACCATGGGTCACGTGGGTAGAGGCCGCGCCCGATCTCACACCGCCTGCGCAGCAAAAGCCCTTGCGTGATGACGCCACTGCAACGCCCGAGCAGATAGCACAGCACCTTCGCGAGGCTGTCGTTTGGACAAAGACGCATCGTGACCTCAACCCCACCCAATGCATCATCATTTACGGCTGGAACGAAAACGACGAAGGAGGCTGGATCATCCCCACCCTCGGCGCCAATGGCCAGCCGGATGACTCGCGAATCCAAGCCCTCGGCAGCGTGCTGCGCCCGCGATGACGCAGCAACGCCACCACTCCCTCAATGATGAAGCGGCGCGACCACGCCCGGCTTGGCAGAACTTTGGATGAGATTCGCCTGGGTTAGTCACCTTTTTCGATCTTTTGAATCGCGCCTTCGTGGGCTTCAACAAAGACGGAGATCAGCCCGGGCGGGTGGAGTTGGCGGAGTTGGTAATGTTCCAGCAGGAGGCAGGCGGTGGAGAGGGCGTCGGCCTGGGCTGCGGTCGTGGCCACGGTCCAGGCCCGCCGGTGCGGGTAGCTCGTGGGCGGAATCCCTCCCGGTCCGAGGACGTGATTTCCCTGCACGCCCGTGCCCGAGGCCGAGAGGGCGGCGTTCTGCAATTCGATGGGAAGGGACATCCCGTCACCGGTGAGTGCGAGCGCCCAACGGTCCGGTCCCATGGCCAGATGCGTGCTGGCCCCGGCGGAGAGCAGGGCGCAAGGGACATCGTGATCCCCAAGCACCTGCGCCATCCGGTCGAGGGCATACCCTTTGCCGATCGCGCCGAGATCGAGATGCCTTCCGACTTCGAGGCAGGTCACCATCGGGCGAGTGGGATCAAGGGCGAGGCTGCCGGTGAGCGGAGGAATTTCTCCTCCCTGCGCGTTGTTCCGGTGCAGGGTTTGCCGCCCCATCGTGATGTCAAACACTCCGCCGGTCTGAACGTGGAGCGTGAGGGCGGTCTGAAGAACGGCGTGCGTGGCCTCGTCGATAAAAATTGACTCCCCAGAGGAAAGGAGATTGATCCGTGCAATGTCGCTGTCGGGCCGATAGCGGCTGAGCAAACCCTCGAGGCGCTCCAACTCAAGGAAACATGCGCTGGCGGCCACGGCACCATGAGCCCCGGGCGGGAGGCGGAGGTGGAAAAGCGTCTTCATCGCCTCATGCTCGAACGAGACGAACGCAGGATTCCTAGAGGCCCCTGTGGTCACTCCCGGCCTCCGCGCGTTTGGGACTCCCAGACATCATGGCGGAAAAATACCAGAACGGGGGTATCGGTTCGCAGACCCTCGAGCACGGATTCGTGGGTCTTGGCAAGAGCCGTCGTTGCGGCCTCCGCCGCCTCGGGCAGTGCGATCACAAGGGGCATCGAGGCCGCATCCGGCGGAAGCGTGTTCCAATAACCCACCCGCTCGAGCGTACGCAGATACCACGGGAGCGGCCAGTAGCGCGGGCCGACCACGGCCACGTTTTCGTGCGCGACTCCGGACGCCCGCAGCCATTCGATGCAGCGGGTGGTCCAGAGCTCAACGCCGGGTGCCGTTGGCACATAGGCGAAGGGATTCCGCGGGTCGGAAGGATACCGAAAGACCAGAGTCACCGATTGTCGGAGATCGAAAATGAACAAGGCCAGAGCGGCCGCGATGGCAAGAAGACGCCAGCGCGGAAGCACCGCCCACCCCGCAGCCGAAAATCCGGCAGCAAAAACAAATTGGATCCACGGAACCACCATGAGCCAGGGGACCTTGTAGGGAATGAGCGAATAGACAGCGGCCTGTGCCAACGCGGCCACAAAGAGAAAGCGTGCGGCGCGTGCAGCCTTGCTCTCGGGCAGGAGGAAGGAAAGCGCGCCGAGGATCACGACCCCACCTGACCACCAGAAGAGTCGGCCGTAGCGCTCCGGCCATAGGAACAGCTCCGCATAGTAGCCCGCGGGCTTTTCGTGGCCCGGCGTCGTCGCGTAGCTCCAATAGGTGGAAAGAAAATCCCACGCCCCCGAGGGGCGCCCGAGAAACTCCGAGTAAAACACGAAGGCCACACCCGCAGCCAGACCAGCGGCCAATCCGGCTTGGCGCAGGGTGGCCCGCCAGCCCATCGGCGGCGGAATCCGCAAAAGGACGGCGGCTACAACCCACCCGAAAAGCGCGATGAAAAACGTCTCCCGCGTGGCTGCCGCCAGCCCAACCAAAACACCGACTGCCGCTGCCAGCCCGACCGAGGGACGCTGCCACCAGAACGCAACCGCCAGGCCGGTTCCAGCCAAGCCCAGTGCGAAGAGGGGCTCATGAATAAACAAACGGCTGGTGTGAACAAGAAAAGGGGAAACGGCGAGCAGGGCCGCCGCGACGAGCGAGGCTGTCCGCCCGACAAGCGGCGCAGCCAGCAACGCAAGAAACACAACCAGCAGGCCGGAGAGGGCCGACACCGCGCGCAGGCTCGCCGCCGTCAACTCATGCCACCCGCTCTCGCCGCGCAGCGATGCAAGCGCAGCGCCCGCGTAGGCCAGCGTGGGCCCATGAAAATGTTGGGGATCGAACTTGTATTCCCCCTGGTCGAGCAAGGCCCCGACCATGCGGGCTCCGGTCGATTCGTCAAAATGAAAGGCGGGACACCCCAAGTCGGCAAAACGCAACCAACCGGCCAGCACAAGAATCGCGACCGCGCAGGCAAGATGGGCCGCACGCATCGTCGATGCGGCTCAGGTCGCCGGTGTCCCGTAGACCTCGACCTCGATGTAATTGTTGGAGTCGGTAGACGTGTTACCCTGGCTCCACAGCCGAACATAGCGCCCCTTCGCCCCTTTCGCATCGACAAGGAGGCCGAAGCGCGTCTCGACATAAGGCTTGTCGTCGCCTTTGCCCTTGTCCAAGGAATTGTCATAGTCGTTGTTATAGACCGTGGTCACCCCCGATTGGAATTCCGGATCATCGGAGATTTGAACCACTACGTCGTGGTAGGCGCGCAGTTGGCTGTGGTAATGCCAGACCCAAAGGGCGGCAATCGAGGCTGATTCTTCCAGATCGATCTGGACCCATTGCGGGCCGTCCATGAGTTCGACAAAGTAGCCCTCGCCACCCTCCTTGTCTCCGTCAGTGATGAGCGAGACCTCGCCAATGACGGGAAATGTGTCGCTCGACGTCACCGTCTTCCCCTTGGACAGCAGGGCGGTCCCATCGGGCACCATCATCTTGGCCGCTTCTTTGGGCGCCGGGACAAGATTGGGCACATCAATCGGCATCGGGGTCCCCTCGATGACTTCCGGTGGAATCTCCGTGGTCAAGGGCATCTGGCCGAAGGCATTAACGGTGGAAAGCGTAAGGGTTAGGAGCAGGACTGGGATGGTTGTAGTTTTCATGTGTGGAGATGGCCTGGGGTGAAGATGATGGTTTGGCCGCTCTCGGCGGCCGGATTGACCCAGTAAATCGGGGCCTCCGACTCAAGCGCGTGGCGGGCGTCACAAGTAAGTTTTTCGGTTCCGCGCATGGCGGCAAAGAAATTTTCGAGGTGCGGCTGGTGGGGAGGTTTACTCAGTCCGCCGGGCAGTTCGTAGGCCTCGGGCGCAGCGGACTCATAGGAGGCAATCACGTCCGAGGAATCGGTGACCGGGGCGGGAGCACTGGCTTTTTTCAGGTAGCCCCTCTGAACCAGACTGTCCCACTCGGGAGCGGTGCCAGCCTCGCGGTAGATGCGTGTGTAGGCCGCCCGCTCGGAAATATTGATCGTGCCGTGGATGCCCATGAAGGATTCAAAATACCCGCCACCGGAACTGGTCGTGGTCAGCACTTGGTAGAACGCCCGCGCCCCGCCATCCGGCGTGTCGTAGTCAAAAATGCACATCACGTTGTCGAAGTGCTCGCGGTCCTTGAAGTAATTGCGTCCTCCGGAGGCCATGACACGCGAAGGAGGCATACCGAAAAACCAGTTGAAGATATCGATTTGGTGGGCGCCAAGGTCGGAGATCGGGCCGCCAGAAAGATCCTTGTAAAAGCGCCAATTCAAAAACCGATGCTGCAATTGCTCGAGCGAGAGGTCCTGCCCGGGGCGCCCGTAGCCGTATTTAAGCAGCGTTTCCTTGTCGGGCAGGATCGAGGGCTTGACCTGAATATCCTGAGATGAGCCGACTGCGCGGTTCCATTGGGCATTTGCGTTGACGATCTGGCCGCAAATGTTTTGTTTTCTCAGAAGCTCATTGAGAGTGAAAATGTATCGCGGGTTGCTGCGGCGCTGGTGGCCGATCTGACAGAGTTTCCCGGTTTGATCCATGGCCGCAACCATCGCCCGGGCTCCCCCGATCGTGTCCGCCATCATCTTCTCGCAGTAAACCGCCTTGCCCGCCTGGAGCGACCAGACCGTGTGGCGGGAGTGCCAGAAATCCGGCGTGGACACGATGACCGCATCCAGATCTGGCTCCTTCTCGAGCATCTCTTGCGCGTCGATATAGCGGGCGGGCTCGTTACCAAAAGTGTTCTTGATCCGGGAAAAGGCGCTGCCCACCCGATTTTTCATGATGTCGCAGACAGCGGAATACTCGAGCCCGGGAATGTTCTTCATCGCGTTGAAGAGCACTTCGTGCTGCTTGCCCAGCCCGATGAAACCAACTTTGATCGCGTCCGACGGGGCTGTGGTGGCCCGCAGGATCGCGGGGGCCCCAAGCACCAACCCGGCGGCGGCGAGGCCACCGGCTCTGATAAAGTCGCGGCGGGAGGTGCCGCCGGGAGTGGGGAGGTCAAGATTCATATCAGAAGCTACCACTTTTTGCCCCAAAGCAAAAACTTATCGCGGTCGGAAAAGAGCAGGGCAAGCGCCACGAGGGTGAGATGCGCGGCGAGCCACGCGACTCCGCCATCCTGCTTAATGAGAATGAGCCCGACGGTCAGGCTGGTGTAAACCAAAGCCATGAGGAAAAGCGAGACGCGCGGGGCAATTCCGAGAAGCACGGTCAGCCCGAGAGCGAGGAGGGCGGGACCCAGCACGAGACCGTAAATTTGCAAAGCCCACCCCGGCAGCAGTGGCTCGGCCTCGAAGGACTTTTGCAGTGCGGCGGGAATCCCCTGGTAGTTCGAGAGGGCGTAAAACTTTGTCGCAGCCGCATCGGTCAATCCGTAGCTGTTGGCTTCTCCGTCAATAATGACTGCGGCATCGGAAGACCTCGTGCCGGCGAATTTTTCCACCCCGGTTAAAATGGCGCGTAATCCGAGCCAGATCCGGATGGCCAGAAGCCCGAGGGCCGGACCCAAATCTGTGGAAGGAGATGAACTGGTGGAAGCGGTATTCATTGGGAGGAATTGCTGAGATGATGACTCTTGGATAAATAAGCATTTTCCATCACACAGTCAATTTATTTTAGCACGGACTTTGCTACTGATTAAAACGGAATGCCCAGATGGTCGGCAGGCCGCATTCTTCTGAACTCGTCTTCACCAGACGATCTGCAGGACTTTTCCATTGGACGTCCAAGCCCATGTCTCCGGAACACTCCACAATACGATGCCCTCCATTCTTCTAGAATTATTGTCAAATCTCGTCATTTTGTATTGCACTTCAGCCGACACTGAGATATCCCTAGTCAATGTCGCCAACGGAAATCAGTCTTCGCTTCCTGGATTCCCTCCGGCCAGGCCAAGTTATGGCGGAGCTTTTTGACGCCGTGCCGGGCGTCTACTTTTTCGTCAAAGACCGCGAGTCGAAGTTTATGGCTGCCGGGAAAAGTTTTGTGCGACAATTGGGAGTTGACGACGTGAAAGAGATCATCGGGAAGACCGACCATGATTTCAGCGCCGATTTTTTGGCCGATGGTTTTCTGGCCGATGACCGCGAGGTGATCCGCACGAGGAAGCCACTGCTGAACAAGATCGAACTCGTGCCCACGGAAGATTCCCTTGACTGGCTGACAACAACAAAAATTCCATTATTTGACCGCAAGGGCGCAGTGACCGGATTGGCGGGATTGACGCGAATCACTCGAGACAGTGAGGCCCTCTACCGCGACCACCCGGAAATGCACAGGATCATTGACCACATCCGGGCAAACTTTCGGCGGAAGATCGTCGCGGCGGATCTCGCCGAACTGGTGGAGATCTCGGTCAGCTCGGTCGAGCGCCTATTCAAAAAAACCTTCGGGGTCAGCCCCAACAAATACCTGCGTCGGACGCGACTCCACGCCGCGTGCCAGGCCCTGCGGACGACGGAACGAGCGATTGCGCAGATCGCAACCGACTGCGGGTTTGCGGATCAGACGAGCATGACCCGTGATTTTCGCAGCGAACTCAACCTGACCCCGGCCCGCTACCGGATGCGTTTTCAGAAAAATGGGCGGAAGTTGCGCCGCGCCGCCTAACCCCCCCGCCCCCCAGCCCACGCCACCCCCATGACCACATCCTCTCCCGACTTGCGCCCCTCGGTCCATCCGCGCCGCCTCTTTACCGCCAGTTGCTTCGCGTTGATTGCGACCTCCGTTTGTTTCGGGGTCATCGGGGCCTCGATGGGGGGCTTGAAGCAAGAGTTCCTGCTGAGCAACGAAATGGTGGGATGGATCGGCGGGGCAGCCCTCTGGGGCTTCACTATTTCGATCTTCCTCCTCGGCCCCTTGGTGGACTCGATGGGCATGCGGAACCAAATGTGGTTCGCCTTCGCCTGCCATCTGGCTGGCGCGCTCACCATGATCTTCGCACAGAATTTTACATTCCTGTTCCTCGGGGCTCTCGTGCTCTCGCTGGGCAACGGAACGGTCGAGGCGGTCTGCAATCCGCTGGTTGCCACGATTTACCCGGATAAAAAAACCGAGAAGCTCAATCAATTCCATGTCTGGTTTCCCGGAGGCATCGTGATCGGGGCGCTGGCCTCGTATTTTCTCGATGGGATTGGGCTGACCGACTGGCGGCTGAAGATCGGGCTGATCATGGTGCCGACCCTGGTCTATGGCTATCTGATGAGCGGGCAGGTCTTTCCCGAGACGGAGCGCAAGGCCTCGGGCATCAGCTTTGGCGGCATGTTGCAGGGCGCTTTCGGCCGGCCGCTCTTTTGGGTTCTCCTCTTCTGCATGGCCCTCACCGCCTCGATCGAGCTCGGGCCGAACCGGTGGATCCCGGCCGTGCTTGAAGCCGGTGGAATCCCGGGTATCCTTGTGCTGGCCTACATCAGCGGACTCATGGCCGTGCTGCGGTATTTTGCCGGGCCGGTGGTCGACCGGTTTTCCCCGACCGGCCTTTTGTTGATTTCGGCCATCCTTTCCGGCGTCGGGCTCTATTGGTTCAGCTTTGCGGAAACCCTCGTGGTCGCCTTCCTCTCCGCGACCGTCTTTGCCGTGGGCGTCTGCTATTTCTGGCCCACCATGCTCGGCGTCACGAGCGAGAGGATCCCCCGCAGCGGGGCTCTGGGACTCTCGATGATGGGTGGCATGGGGATGCTGGCTGTCGGGCTGCTGACTTCGCCCATGATGGGAAAAATCGCCGACGGCCACCTTCATCAAGCCCTCCCGCCCGGGGAAACCCTCGCTGCTCTCGGCCCCGTTTCCGTCGAATACCCGAAGCTCGCAGCCGACCTTCCCGCGGTTCGCCAGCAGGAAGTCGCCGGGGCGGCCGAACTGGCCGGACGGGTTTTGAGCGACCATGCCTCAACCGGAAAGCTGCCCGAGGGCACCACGGCCGCGGCCCTGCGCGCCGCCCTGGTGAACATGCCGCCCGGCGCGGAACCGCTGGTGGCCGCAATCAAACCCTTGCTGGGACAAGCCGACAACCTCGGCGGTAGAATGGCCTTCCGCTATGTCGCGCCGTTCTCGTTGATCCTCGTGGCCACCTTCGGATTCCTCTTCCTGCGCGACCTGCGCACGGGCGGGTATCGTCAGGAAAAAATTCTCGATCAAAAAAACTAACGACCATGACCCCCCGCCTCCCTCTGCACACTCTGATCCTGTTTTCGCTTCTGGCCGCAGGTTTCGGGGAACCCGGCCATGCCGCCGAAACCGGCTTCACACCGATCTTCGATGGCCAAACCCTCGCAGGTTGGAACAAGGGATCCGGGGACGGCGTCCGTCCCAAATACCGGGGAGGAAAGTGGACGGTGCAGGACGGTGCAATCGTTGGCTGTCAGGATCCCCCTTTGATCGGGTCGTTTTTGCAGACGGACAAAAAGTATGAAAACTTCGAATTGCTCATCGATGTGAATCCCGACTGGGGCTGCGACAGCGGCGTCTTCCTTCGCACCAATGACAAGGGTCAGTGCATTCAGATCTTCCTCGACTACCTACCGGACGGGAACATCGGATTTCTCTACGGTCAGAGCACGGGAGGCTATACCTCCATGCCATGGACACTCGAAGCCGTCATGGAGGGCGATAATGTCGTCGGGGTCAGGGCGGTCGACCGGTATGATGGTGTGGCTGTGGACGGACTCCTCTACTCGGCCAAGGCGGACGAGTTCAACAAGGTCTGGAAACACGGGGAATTCAATACGCTACGAATCCGTTGCGAGGGCAAACAACCGCGCATCACCACATGGGTCAATGGGGTAAAAATGATGGAAATGGACGGCTCCACATTTCGCGCCCGCGATCTCGCAGGAATGAGGAAGGGTGACCTGAAGGCCCCCAGTGCCTGGGACCAGGCAAAAGTTCTCGAGGTGACCAGCGGCAACGGAACGATTGCGTTGCAGGTCCACCCCGGCCCCCGATGGAACGGCGTGCAGCGCTACAAAAACATCCAAATCAAAGAGCTCCCCTAAAAAAAACCATGAAAAAACTCACCCGCCGCAGCTTCTTGAAGACTTCCGCTCTTCTTGGGGCCTCAACCTTCATCTCCCCCCGCTTCAGCATCGCCCAATCTGGAGCGGCTGCGAACAGCAAAGTTAACCTCGCCTTCATCGGCTGCGGGGGCAACGTCGTCAAGGGAGACCTCATCGCCGCCATGGGGGAAAACCTCGTCGCGCTCTGCGATGTGAACGAGACGGACCTGACGATCCATGCCGAGGTCAACCCGCAGATCGCCACGGCCGCGAAGTTCCGTGATTTCCGCGTGATGCTCGACAAGATGGGAAAGGAGATCGATGCGGTGGTGATCACGACACCTGACCACACGCATTTCGCCGCGACCATGGAGGCCATGCAACGCGGCAAACATGTCCTCACGCAGAAACCACTCACGCACAATGTCTGGCAGGCACGCACACTGCGCAAGGCGAAGGAGAAATACGGCGTGATCACCAACATGGGCAACCAAGGCCACATGAGGAATGGCATCCGGCAGATGAGGGAATGGGTGGAGGCCGGCGTGCTGGGGACAGTGCACGAGGTGGACTCGTGGTATCCCGGACCGAAGTGGGCTGATCCAGGGTCAACGAAACCTGCCATTTGGAGAAAGCCCGACAGCTTCCCGCCGGGGGTCATGCCTATTCCGGCAGATCTGGACTGGCCGCTCTGGCTGGGTCCGGTGCCCGACCCCGGATACAACTCGGTTTACGCGCCGAGATCATGGCGCGGGTTTTCTCAATTCGGCACCGGCATGATCGGCGACTGGTTCTGCCACATCTGCGACGGCGCGGTCTGGACCCTCGACCTTTACGAACCCACGGTCATTGAGGCGGAAAAAATCGATGGCCCAAATCCCGGTATGTGTCCGGACGGATCAATCATCCGCTGGGATTTCGGCGCACGCGGAGACAAGCCGCCTTGCACGCTGCGCTGGTATGATGGCGGTAACGTGCCACCGTCGCCAGCCGAATGGTCATGGGGTGCTTTGCCGAAATTCGGCTCCTTCTTCCGGGGATCGAAAAACTGCGTCTTCCTTGACGAACGCTCGAACAACCCGCGCTTGGTCAATAAGGAGGAAATGGAGGCCTTCAAAGAAGCGGGCTTTCCGCCGGAGAGGTTTCCCCGGTTGCAGCAAGGAAAGCCGATCGACGAATGGCTGCGCGCCATCAAGGGCACGGGACCGGAACCCGGTTCAAATTTCGACTATGCTGCCCGCCTCACCGAGGTCGCCTGCCTTGGGGCCATCGCCCAGTTCCATGGTGGGCGCATCGAATGGGACTCCGCCAACATGAAAATCACCAACCGCCCGGAACTCAATGCCTTCATCAAGCAACCCATGCCCGCCGGCTGGGCCTACGGGGAAGATCTCTGGTCGCCCAACGAGCCTGAGGGCCGCGTTTAGGACCAGAAAACCGTCCCCCTCCTTATCACAAAACGTCCCACATGAAACCACACTTGCTTCTCATTGCCACCCTGATTGCCTGCACCCTCCCAGTCCTGGGTTCGGAAGTTCCCTCGCCCATCATGGGACGCTGGCAGAGTCCACCCGACGCTGCCCCCGAGGCGAACATTTGCGCGGAAGTCGTCAGCTTGGGTGGCGAGTCATATCGTGTGCAATTCTTCCAGGAATTCTTCAAGCGGGCGCATGTCCTCAACGAATTCACCGCCACCGCCAAGGATGGGAAAATCGCATTTGACCAGGATGGCTGGAATGGTGAAATCGCGCCGGACGCGATCACGGGTAATTTCCAGCGCAAGGACAAGCCGCCAATCCGGTTTTCGCTCACCAAGTCGGATTTCCGTTCCCCCACACTCGGTCTCGCGCCGCCCGCCGGAGCCACGGTTCTCTTTGACGGAAAAACCCTCGAGGCATGGGAGAGCAAGAAGGGAGGCACGCCTGAATGGAAGATTCTCCCCGGTGGCGTCGCGGAGGTTGTCTCCGGTCGGGGGGGAGCTGGCACGATCACGACAAAGGAGAATTTTGGCGACATCCAGCTTCACCTGGAGTTTCGCCTCCCCTACCAGTCCGAGCGTTCCGGCCAAGGCCGGTCCAACAGCGGCGTCTTCCTTCAGGGGCTTTACGAGGTGCAGATTTTGGACAGCTTTGGTTCGAGCGGACTCTGGAACGATTGCGGAGCCCTCTACGAACTGGCCCCCCCGAAGGTGAATGCCTCCCTGCCTCCGGCAGAATGGCAGACTTACGATATTTTCTTTCGCGCCGCACGGTTCAAGCCGGATGGTTCGGTCGCGGATCTCCCGCGCGTGACTGTTCGTCACAACGGTGTCCTGATCCATCACAATGAGGAAATCTCCAGACCCACCAAGGGTAACCCGGTCCCTCCCCCCCTGACCGGTCCCATCATACTTCAAGACCACGGCAATCCCGTGCAATTCCGCAATATCTGGGTCGCCCCGCTCGAGGGCGCCGAGGCGAGCTGATCTCTCGGGGAAAGGTTCCTGCGATTTGTCCTACTCCTCCTCATTGCGCGCTTTCCTTTTGCCGGGCTTCGGCAAGTCCTTCAGGGATGCCGACTTCATGTATTCAGTCCACTCGGAGGGCTTGAAGCTGCCGAGATCGTAGCACCCGGTGGTTCCGGGGCACTGTCCGCCCATCAAAGCGGTTCTCTAGGGAAGGCAGGCCGGCGGGCGGCGCAGTAGGCGCGGGTGAAGGTGACGCCCCGCCCGGCGAGCCGGTCGATGTTCGGCGTTTGCGCCTGGGGGTTGCGGTTGGTTTGGAGGTCGGGAACGACGATGCGCATGTGGCGGCCTGTGCGGGGAACGTCGAAGGGAATGGTAAAAACCACTTTATTGTTTTCGTTCTCACCGAGGCATCGCCGGATTCCCGGGTTCAAGCCTGGGGAACACGACCCGTCCGGGGAGCTCAGGGTTGGGTGCTGATTTCTGCCGCGGTCCGCAATGTCACCGGCCCGAGCAGGCCGGACGGCAGCCGGTCATCCTTGTTGTTCTTCTTGATGGTCTGCAATGAACCCCAGCCGTTATAGGCCTCGGGCCATGTTGTGCCGTAATGCGCGTGCAACTCGGCCGGGATCGGGTTGGGTTCCTTCATCCCGGCGGCGTGATTCCACAGCAGGTTCGCCACGGTGACTTGGATGGTGTTTTTGCCCGGACGGAGGAGGCCGGTCACCTCCACCCGCTGCGGCTGCATCCAAACCTTCCCGGCGTCCTTGCCGTTGACATGGACGTGGGCGACTTCGTGGACCTTTCCCAGGTCGAGGAACATGGCATGGGACGGTTCCGAAAGATCCTCCGGTAATTCGAATTCGAGGGTGTATTGCGCCTCGCCGGAAAAATCCCGCAAGCCCGGCAGCGTCGTCCAATCCGCAAGCTCCGCCAACTCGATCCGCTTTTCCGCACCACCCAGCCCGTTGAATTGAACCGTCCATGAGCCGGCCACGGGATACGATTTTTCCGGGCCCAATTCGCGGGCCGGACGCAGCGACGCATCCGGCTGCGCGCTGAGAAGCACGAAGCGGGATTCCCATGGCTGCAAGTCCACGGGCAGGGCGATGCGTCCGTCGTCCGTCACGCGGGACTTCGTCACGGCGTTGATCTCTCCGGTCATCGGATTCCAGATCTGGGCATGATGTTTCTTGGAGTTCAGAATGACCTCCGTGCGCGTCGCGTGGGGCTGCAGGTTGGTGATGAACCACGCGTCCACTCCGCCGATGCGGGTGCGGCGGAAGGTCAGTCCGTCGCTCAACGGTTTGTCCGCGATCTCGAAGTCGGGCGTCAGCCGGGTGCGCAGCGCGGCGATGAACTCCGCCCAGGCCGGCGAGAGGGGTTCGGTGGCGGCCCATTCCACCGCGCCGGGTGCCCATTTGGTCAGGTAGTCGAAGCCGTCGCAGGAAGGGAGGAAAAACGTTTTGCCGTCACCGACGGCTTTTTCGCCGCCTTTCGTGTTGAACAGCGCCTCGATCATCTTGGCGAGTTGCTTCTCGCGTTCGGCGTGTTCGAGCAGGCCGGTGGTCTGTTGCGGGAGCGTGTTCAGTGCGAAGACGGTGCCGCCGCTGCGGACGAAGCGGTCGAGAACGGCGAGGGTTTCCGGCGTGAGGAAAAGAACACGCGGCAGGATCAACACGGAAAACGACGAGCCGTTGATGATGATTTGGCCGTCGCGGACTTCGCTGTGGTGTTGCAGCAGATCGTCGTTCACGCAGGCGAAATCGTAGCCGCTGGCAATGAGCGTTTTCATGAGATTTCCGAAAGGCAAATCACGCACATGTTTGACGGGGAAATCCGCCCGCTCCGACCAGACCGAAGGCATCGGCGAATAGACCAGGACATTCGACTGCGGGCGGCCCTGGCGGCTGAGAAAGCTCGCGCGGGCCTGATAATCGGCCAGCCCGCGATACCACGGCCACCAAGTATTCACGTGGCTGATGCGGTTCATCCAGATGAGGTCGCGGGCGGGCGCGAGTTCCTTTTCCGGCGTGTAGAAGTAGCCGTGGTTGTAGAATTGGGTGATCCCGTCGCGCAGGAAGAGGTCCGTCCCGCGTTTGATCTGCTCCATCGTTGTGCGGTATTTGGTGTTGATGAAGGTGAACGCCTCGGCGGACACCCAGCGTTTGTCTTTCGAGGGATACAGGTCCGCGCCAGCGGCCGCGAGTTTGTGCCAGAACATGGGATCGAAACTCGTCTTGGTATTTTCCGTTTCCGGTCGCTGGAATCGGCCCGAAGCCTCGATCATCTCGGTGGGGAAGCGGTAATGCGGCTGCTGCCGCATCTGCACGCCGACCTCGTCGCAATAATCCACCAGCGTGTCGGTGGCTGCCTCCATGCCGAGGAGGTGCAGGAAGTGGTTGAAGTCGTGGCGCACATAGGGCGTCTCCGGCGCGCCGTCGAATTTCAACAGCGGCAGATACGGTCGGAGGTCGTAGCCCTTCACCTTCTCAAAACGCTCGAACAGGTCACGGCTTGAGAAGAAATCCTCCTGCCGCAACTCGTAGCTGTCGCCAAAAAACGAATCGACCGTCTGGCCGAAGTGCTCGCCGAAGAGGCCGCGATAGCGGTCGCCCATGAATTCCACGTATCTCCGCACGGCTTCCTTGTCGAAGTGGTCCACCAGGGCCGAGCGCGGCTCGTTGTTCTCCGCGGCGCATTTCTCCCCGGTGTAGCCGGTCCAGAAGCCCATGATTTTCCACCGCCCGGCGGGCAGATCCGCGCTGACCAGGTTGTTCGGAGCGGCGGAATAGTCCCGCGCCCCCTTGATCAGCGCGGTCAGATCCACGCGCTGGCTGAAATCAGGCTGGCCCGCATCATCCAACTTGACCGCGACCACGGCATCGATGCGTTTTTCCCTTTCGCCAAACTCTTTCGGTGGCTCGAGCGTGGCCTCGACCGCCTCTCCGCCACGGATTTCCTGTTCGGAAACTTTCAGGTTTTTGGCGCGATCGGGTTCCGGCACCCAGGCGTGACCGTGATTCCAGCCCGGCCCGAGGGGGGGAGTGACGAGCATTCCCAGTTCGTGCGCCTTCGTAACCGTGTAGTGCACGATGTCGAAAAATTCCGGCGTGCCAAACTCGATGTTCCCCTTGTCGTAAACCTTGCTAAAGCTCATGATTTCGACGCCGCCGAGACCCTGCTCCTTCATCTGTTCCAACTGCCAGTCGATGCCCTCCTTGGTTACCGCGTTGCCCGGCCACCACCAGCGGGTGTGCGGGCGGTAGCTCGACGGCGGATTCTTCCATCCCTCGCGCAGAGCGGCGAAGACTTCGGCATCCGACTTCGCCCCGTCAATGCGCGCTTCGAGTTCGCGTCCGCGCTGGACCTCGGCATTCGTCCGCGATCCCAAAGGCAGCCCCGGCTTCGCCACCGGCGGTGGCTGGGCTCCGACCGGCGCAGCAAGCTCGCCGCCATCGCTCTCGATTTTTATCGACTCGATCCCTCCCGGCGTCGAGTCCGTGCCCGGCTGCATCCGGCGCATCGTGCTTCCGGCCAGCGCGGAGAACTTCACCTGCGCCGTGAACCGGATTCGCTCCGGCCCGGCGGGAAGGGGCAACTCCCTTTTGACAAAGCCATCAGGCTTGCTCAGTCCGGCCAGTCCCTTGCCATCAAGGTGAACCGCGTCGTCCCGGCCCACCCATCCCTCGCGTCCGGCCAACGGTCCGTCCGCACCGGAAAAATCCGTCTCCAACAGCACGTTCGCCTGGACGGTCAGGGCCGTCGCCAGCAGGAGGATTCCGGTCTTTAGTAGCAGCGTATTTTTCATCAGCGGTTTAGTCGGTTTAGTGGTTCTGTGGGTTGGCTATGGCAACCAGGGACAGTTCATTCAGGGTGAAGATCGGCCCGCCCGAACGAAGCTGCCTCCGTGCTGCTGTCGTGTCCGGCCGCCAAGCGCCCGGCCTCACGAAGCCCGGTGCCTGCGCGTTCGCTCAGCGTGTCCCCGAGTTCGGCCCGCGCCTTCTCGGCCTCGGCTTCGAGAAGCTGAACGATATCCGGGTGCTTCTCCACGACATTGGCGGCCTCGCCCGGATCGTTGAGCAGGTCGTAGAGTTCGGGTTTCAGGATTTCGCCGCGTGTCATCCGCCCGCGGATGCCGTTCTGGCCCGGCGTTCCTCCGACCACCGACGGATAAGTGTGCGGAAACTGCAGCTTCCAGCGCCCATCGCCCGTGACGACGGCACGGAGCTCCGACGGTTGCCAGTAATACCAGTAGGAAGAATGAGGGTTCTTCGCGTCCTTCTGGCCGGAAATGATCGGCCAGACATCGCGTCCGTCAATCGGGTGGTCCGGAAGCTTGGCATCGACCAACTGGGCGACCGTGGGCATGAGGTCGATCGTCATGAGCATGGCATCCGAAGTCGTCGCGGCGGGGATCTGTCCCGGCCAGCGCATGATGCAGGGCACGCGGGTGCCCCCTTCCCAGTTGGTGGCCTTGCCTTCGCGCAGAGGCTTGGCCGAGCCGCCGTGCTCGCCGTAGAGCAGCCATGGCCCGTTGTCCGAGGTGAAGATCACCCAGGTCCTCTCGTCCAGCCCGTTGCGCTTGAGCGCATCAAGGATCTGGCCGACCGACCAGTCGATCTCCATGATCACGTCGCCGTAAAGTCCGCGCTTGGATTTGCCTTTGAACTTGTCGCTCACGAACAGGGGCACATGCGGCATCGTGTGGGCGACATAAAGGAAGAATGGATGCTCCTTGTTTTTCTCGATGAACTTCACCGCCCGTTCGGTATACCAAGTCGTGAGTTGCGCTTGGTCGTCGGCCGTGACGCCCGCGATGACAACTTCATCGTTCTCAAACATCGGGAGTGGCGGCGAGTCGCTTCGTTTTCCGAGCGGCCACATATCGTTCGAGTAGGGAAGCCCGAACCATTCGTCGAACCCGTGACGGGTGGGCAGGAATTCGGGATGGTGCCCCAGATGCCATTTGCCGACCATGCCGGTCGTGTAGCCGCGGTCCTTGAGCAATTCCGCGAGGGTCCGTTCCCCGCTGCTCAACCCGAACCTGCTCCGCGGATTCAAGGCGCCTTCGATGCCGACGCGCGTGGGATAACACCCGGTCATCAAGGCCGCCCTCGAAGCCGAGCACACCGGCTGCGGCACGTGGAAATTCGTGAATCGGGTCCCCTCCTCCGCCATCCGGTCGAGATGGGGCGTTTCGAACCCTTCCGCCCCGAAACAACCGACATCCGCGTAACCCTGATCGTCGGTAAAAATCAGCACGATGTTCGGCAGAGGTGCGGCCATCACAGCACTCGCGCAAAACATTGCGGTGGCAGGCAGAGGCAGTCGAAGTAAGTTTTTGTTCATGAGGCGGGAGACACAACGGCTTTCAGCCTGGTGAAGAGCCGCCCGGTGGAAGCGAGGGATTTCGGGAGCAGGGTGGTAATGGTGTCCGGTTCACCGGCGTTTTCGGTGACTTCGACGATTGCGCCGTTGGGCCCGATGGAGCCGGTGGCTCCGGCGGACACCTCGGTCCATCCATCGGCGGAAAACAGTCCATGGCAGATTTAACGGTAAGACGGAAATGTTAATTGTCAAACTTTCCACGCATATTTTGTCTTCACGAAGTCCGGCCGCACGTCAACTGATCAACCAAAATCCGCAACGATAGAATTGACAATAATTTGCATGCCCATATCCTCATTGTCCAATGTCCCCCACCCGCTTCCACATTGCGGCCATTCTTTGCGCCCTCCATGCGTCCGCGTCCCTCGGCGGGAGTTCCGAGCCTGCGCGTCCGCCGAACATCATCTTCATTTTGGCCGACGACCTCGGCTGGAACGGCGTCGGATGTCAGGGGAATCAAGATGTCTCCACCCCGAATATCGACCGGTTGGCGGCGCAAGGCATGCGGTTTACCCGTGCTTACGCGGATCCGCAATGTTCACCGACCCGCGCCGCTCTCCTGAGTGGCCAATGGGGCGCGCGGACCGGTGTCCACAAAGTCATTGGTGAAAAAGACCCGCCGTTTGCCCCACTCGTACCGGCACCGGCAAGCGAACTCCCGCCGGACACCGGCAACCTCGCAGTCATGCTCCAGAAGGCCGGATACACCACCGGCATCAGCGGCAAATGGCATGTCGCTGACAGTGGCTTCGCCGCGAATTTGAAGAAACGCCCCGGCTATTTCGACTCCTACGGTTTTGATTACATCGGTGATTCCCAGAAGTCGGCGGCGGAACCGGACAAAATGGTGACCGCAATCACGGGCGACATCCTGGCGTTTATCGAGGCGAACAAGAACCGGCCGTTCTTCGCCTACGTCTCGCATCTTTCGCCGCACGCGCCGTTGGAAGCTCCCATGGCGCTCATCGAAAAATATGTGGCCAAGGGATTCAAGAAGAGCAGCACACCCCGCGGAACATTCAGCGAAATCCCGACGGCCGACTACCTTGCGATGATCGAACACCTCGATGCCGGCGTCGGACTCCTGCTGGACAAGCTGGATGAACTCGGCATAGCGGACAAAACCATTGTAATCTTTACAAGTGATAACGGCGGGCTGGACCGTGTTGCCAACATGGCACCCAAGCGCATGGCCAAGGGATCGTCCTATGAAGGGGGCGTCAGCGTTCCCCTCGTGGTGCGCTGGCCCGGTCATGTGAAAGCCGGAAGCGTGTGTGACACGCCGACGCATACCGTTGACTGGTATCCGACGTTCGCCTCTATCACCGGCGGTGCTGCCCCCGAAGGACACAAGCTCGACGGGCTGAGCATTCTTCCCCTGCTGACGGAATCCGGCGCACTCGACCGCGATGCGCTTTACTGGCACGCTCCGAGTTACACGGTCAATTACGGTCGGACGCCATGCAGTTTCATGATCAAGGACGGCTGGAAGCTCATCCACTATTTTGGTGATTATCTCGATGTGACCGGCGCGACGCCGCCAGACAAGAACGTCCCGTTCGGCAAGCTGGTGCTCGGCCCTCGCACCGAGCTTTATCATCTCGACGACGACCCTTCCGAGACACGCGACCTTGCTGCAGAACAGCCTGAGCGGGTGAAAGCACTCTCCGCAGAACTTGAAGCCTGGTGGAAAGATACCGGCGCAAAGTTCCCGGAAAAGAATCCAAACTTCGACGCATCAAAATGGGGTCAACTCGGCACCAAGGATAGGTGATCCTGGACGCTCAAATAAGTAACAATCGTCGTCACCGACGCCGGTCCGCATTGAACAGAAGAAAGTATGACTGACTCGAATCGATATGCATCTTTGATTCTGGCGGGGCTCGGTTCTGCAGCATCCGGCTGACCAACCGCTCAAGATTGATTACACCACGGCTGACAAAGAATAGGATCAGATGAAAACATCGAAGCCGCATGCACTGGCCATGGCCATCCTGTCGCTGGGCACCGGAGCCGTCCTAGCCGCCGATCCGCCGCCATCGCCGAAACCGAACTTCGTCATCTTCATCGCCGACGACATGGGATGGGACGACTCAGGCCCCTACGGGAATCCGACGATCCGCACGCCGAACATCGACCGGCTGGCGCGCGATGGGATGCGATTCGATCATGCGTGGCTGACGGCCAGCTCATGCAGCCCGAGCCGCGCCAGCATCCTGACCGGTCGCTATCCGCATTCAACCGGCTGCGGCGAACTGCATCTTCCGTGGCCGGAGGACGCGGTGCTGATGACCACCCCGCTGCGCGAAGCGGGGTATTGGACCGCCAGTGTCGGCAAATGGCACCCAAAGGGTGAGGCCGGCATCAGGCAGTTCGATCTCGTGGAGGAGGGCGGCCACCCCGGCGGAACCGGGAAGTGGCTCGAGGTCCTGCGGAACCGGCCGAAGGACAACCCGTTTTTCCTCTGGCTCGCGGCCCACGACCCCCATCGGCCGTATGCCCCCAATACCTTCGACCCCCCGCACTCGCCGGATGATGTCGTCGTGCCCCCCTATCTGCCCGACACCCTGGAAGTGCGCCAGGATCTGGCGATGTATTACGACGAGATCGCCCGCCTGGACAGCGTCATCGGGCGGGCGCTCGGTGAACTCGAAGCCCAAGGGGTACTGGAGAACACGTTCGTGCTGCTTCTCTCCGACAATGGACGCCCGTTCCCGCGGGACAAGACCACGGTTTACGACAGCGGTGTCAGGACACCTTTCATCGTGCGCTATCCGGAGATCGTGCAGCCCGGATCGCACACGGCCAGCCTAGCCAGCGCCGTGGACGTCGCGCCCACCGTCTTGGAAGTGGCCGGTCTTGCTCCGCTGCCGACCTTTCAGGGAAAAAGCCTCGCGCCGATCCTGCGCGATCCCAAAGCCGTGGTACGCACCCACGCGTTTGCCGAACGCAACTGGCACGATCTGGCCGGCTGCGAACGCGGAATCCGCAGCGAGCAGTTCAACTATATCCGGAACTGGCGGCCCGATCTTTCGGGATCCCCCCCCGCCGATGCCGCCAGAGGGCCGACCTGGCAGGCGATGATCAAGCTGCACGAGGCCGGGAAACTACCGCCTCACCAGGCCACCTGCTTTGTGACACCTCGCCCGAAGGAGGAGTTGTATGACACACAGAAAGATCCCTTCGCCTTGAACAACCTGGCGGGTGATCCCGCCTACGAACCGGTCATGCAGCAGATGCGGGCCGCCCTCGACGAGTGGCAGCGCGAGACCAAGGACATCATCGACCCGCAGAACATCACGCCCGACGGGTTTGACAGAAATACCTATAAAAAACTGATCAAGACATCCAATCCTTCACTGACAAAAGGGGGACGCTGACGTGGCGTTTAGTGCACCATTGCAAGAACAAGGAAGCGAAGCATGAACAAGCGACACACTTCCTGGAAACTGGCGGGCGTCAGTTTGACCGTAATGTGCCTGCCCCTGATTGCCAACGCGGAAACCGCCAGAACAGCCCGGCCCAACATCATCTTCATCCTCGCCGATGATCTCGGGGCCGAAGCGCTGGGCTGCTACGGTGGAAAAAACTACAAGGGGCTGGGTTCGGTGCGGACACCCAACCTCGATGCGCTGGCCCGGGATGGGATGCGGTTCCAGCAGTTCTTTTCCACACCAAATTGCTCGCCGACGCGGGCGCAGTTTCTCACGGGCCAATACAATTTTCGCACCGGTTTTACCGACATCCTCGGGCGAAACGGCGCAACCACCAGCCTCGATACCAAGGCGCACCCCACGGTTGCCGTGCTGTTGAAAGAGGCGGGTTACGCCACGGCAGTGGTCGGCAAATGGCATGTCGGCCCGCCGGAAGGCATGGCGGAGATTCCCCGGTCGGCGGAGGAGGACACGGCCTATCCGCATCCGCGCGATGGCGGCTTCGACCGCCAGTGTCTGATCGCGGGCGCGCACCTGCGGCTGTATGGCAAACCCGAGCCCGAGTCAGCCTATACCCCCGCCCTCCTGCAGGACTGGGCCTTGCGGTTCATCGAAAGCCGGGAGGGCAAACCCGAACCATTTTTCCTCTATTACGCGTCCCCCATTCCGCACGTCCCGCTCTTTCCCACGCCGTTGAATGCAGAGGATGCGAAGGGACAGGCAGGTGGATACGGATCCGCGCAGAAGGGCGACAATAAGAATTTTCCCTTCCTAATCGAATACCTTGACCGGCAGGTCGGGGAAATCCTGGCCAAGCTCGACGAAACAGGGCTACGCGACAGCACCCTAGTTCTCTTTGCCGGCGACAATGGGACGCATCGCAGCATCTCGACGGAAATGGCCGATGGCCGCGTGGTTCGCGGCGGCAAGGGCACGATGTTGGACACCGGGTCCTGGGTGCCGCTGCTGGCCAACTGGCCCGGCGTGGTTCCTGCGGGCAGCGTCTATGAAGGCTTGGTCGATTTCACCGATCTTTTCCCCACCTTCCTTGACCTGGCTGGAGTTCCCGTGCCCGAAGGGATCGACGGCATCAGCTTCGCCCCGCAGTTGCAGGGCTTGCCGGGCACGCCTAGGGCCTGGGTCCATTCCCTCAAACACGATGAGTATTTTGTGCGGGATGCCCGCTGGAAGCTTCGTGAGGACGGCGCGCTCTACGATGTGAGCGATTCCCCCCATTCCGAAACTTTGGCGGATGCGGCCACGGATGAGGCCAAGGCGGCGCGTGCTCGCCTGCAAGCGGTCACGGAGCACCTGCATCCCAGCGAGCCCGTTGGCAAACAATAAACTGGAGCGCTCGGACCATTTATGAAAACGAAATCATACCTGTTGTTGATGGCTCTCCTGGGCGGGGTGGCCGCACGCGCCGCTGGAAGCTCCGAAGGCGCTCATCGACAAGTATGTGGCCGGGGATTCAAGAAGAACAGCACACCCCGCGAAACATTCAGCGAAATCCCGACGGCCAGAGCATTATTCCCCTGCTGACGCAATCCGGAGCACTCGACCGCGATGCTCTTTACTGGCGCGCACCGAGTTACACGGTCAATTACAGTCACACACCCTGCAGTTTCATGATCAAGGACGGCTGGAAGCTGATCCACTACTTTGGGGATTATCTCGACACGACCGGTGCGACGCCGCCGGACAAGAACGTCCCGTTCGGCAAGCTGGTCCTCGGCCCTCGCACCGAACTTTACCATCTCACCGATGCCCCCTCCGAAACACGCGACCTCGCTGCAGAACAGCCCGGGCGGGTCAAAGTGGGGTCAGCCCGGTGCCAAGGATCGGTGATCATGGCTGCTGGAATTGCCCCGATATGCGGGCGCACCGCAATCACGTAAACAGCCTTGAGGATTAATGATCCTTGAAGGGGGGCTTGCCTTGCCGGGTTCACGGCTTTTCCAGCCAGAACATCCGGGTTTCACCGCGTTTCATCGGGAACTCCAGCCGGTCGTTTGAGGGGATGGCTGCTCCGGTCATGACATCGAGGGCAGCAGCCTTTTCCGGAAGCAGGAGGGATTTCCTGCCGTCGCTCGCGGCGTGGATGCCGAGAAAATCCCCCCCTCCCATGATCGTGTCTCCGGATTCCTCATAGAGCCAGACGCCCGCCTCACGAGCCAGACGCCGGAGGAATTCCGCCGGTGCGGCTGGTGATGCGATGTAGACCGAGCGCCAGCCGTCACAACGCACCGAAGCCGAGCCGATCCGTCCCGGGGTGCCCTCATAAAGGGCGAGAGGCTCAACGCCCGGCGACGGCATGACCTGCCAGCGCTGGAGGATTCCGTTTTTTTCCTTTGCGGACGGATCTTCCCATGTGCACGGGTGGCCGGAGGTGAGGCGGAGAGTTTTTCCTTCGGAGGAGCCCATGGGCTGGATGTCCATTCCGGTGAGTTCGCGCATGGTCTCTGTTCCGCCGGTCCGGGTGGAAGGATCAATGAACCCGGGGGCGTAAAACCAGACCGCCGTCGCCTTTTGCGCCCGAAGGATCTCCCGGGCTTTAGAACGTTGATCCGTTGTCAGGGCGAATGCGTTCGGGAAAATGTAGAGCTTTGCCGGCGGCACTTTGCCGTCCAGAAACGCGCTCAGGAGCGACCAGCCTACCGGCGCGCCGATCTGCGAGATCGGGCGGGGCATCTCGGACAGAAGCAGGCGGTGTAGAAGCGTGTCGCTGCGGAGGTAGAGCGGGCTGACCTCGTCGGCGAGGCAGACGATTTCCGGGCGGTAGGGTTGGGGGTTTTTCAGGTGTTCCTTCCAGAAACGGTTCATCGTGCCGATGCCCTGCCATAATGAGTCATTGAGCAGCCACCCGGCATTTTGCAGATCCATATACCAGCAGCCGAAACCGCGGGGAAAATCCTGCGCGAAGTTCCTGCGCTGGACATCCGCAACCTCGCGGTCCGTTCGGCATCGGCCCTTGGGAAACGTCGTTATCGGAGCAGCGAGGGTGAGCGTGTCATCCTCGCAGAACCAGAATTTTCCATAGGGAGCGAGCGCATCCACCGGGCCGTGAAACACGCCCGGGCCGCCGGGTTCGCGGTTGTTGTAGGCATTCGGGCCGCAGAACATGTCGATGTTCGGGTCGCGCAGGAGGCGACTCCACTTCAGATGCCCGCTGTGGGCAAGCCCCGCGCGCGATCCGGCCAGCGCATGCAGGTATCCGTAGAAGGCCATGACAGGCTTGTTGCCACCGCAGGCATCCTTGACGACCGCTGCCAGTTGGGAGATCGCGTCCGCCATCGCGTCATTGTAAAAATCAAAGAAGTCAATCCGGTCGGCATCCCTGCGCGGATCGAAAAATTCGCCGAGCGAGGCCGTCCGCCGCGCGGATGCATCGGGAACTTCGATCCCGTTGAATCCCGCAACCGGCCGACCCCAAGCTTCGGCGAGTGCCCCGGGGGTCCGGTATTTCCTCTCCAGCCAGCGCTGGAAATCGTCGCGCGTGGCGGGCGCAAAACCCGGAAGCTGGCCGGGTTCCCAGACGGGGTAAAACCACTCCCCCGTATTTTTCCCGGAGAGCATGTACACCGCCACATGGTCGCCCCATTTTTCCTCGAGGTGCCGGACGGCAATTTTGAGTTCGGGAACGATCTGCTCGCGCCATTTTTGTGATGACGGGGACGGGAACAATTTCGTGCCATCGCTGAGCGTCTCACACTCATCCGGAAGTTGAGTGCGCCAGGTCCCGCCGTCATCGACTCCGAGCCGGACCATGATCATCGCCTGCGGATCTTCGCGGAGCGTGACGGCCATCGCGCGGTCCAGCGCGTCATAAATCGCCGTCCGGCTGAGATTGTCAGCCAGGGGAACCGGGAAGGAAAACTGGTGCATGTGAACGCCATGCCCAGCAGCCATGCGAACCTGTCTGGCGTAAAGCGATTCCTCGGGATTCCGAGTCCCGCTGGTCCGTCGTCCGCTCACCAGAGGAACCACTTCGGCATAGCCGGGCATCGTCGATCTGACCTGGAACGCAACGGTGAAAACTACCCCCTTGTCCAGATGAAGCTCTCTGACTTCCAGACCAAGCCAGCCCGGGGGAGGGTTCTTCCGGATGTCAATCCGCAGCGACTTGGTCCCGGAAGCAGACACGTTTCCATCGTATTCCCACGAGGCATCGACACCCGCGTTGCGCCCGAATGTGAGGGCCCATCCGGCGGGGAGTTCTGTGCCGCAATGCTCCATCGGATCCGCCCGGGCAGAAGGCTCCACGGATTCGCTGCCGGCTGACACACGCAGGTCGTCGATCCAAAGGCTCCCGGGAACCCCTTCGTCAATCCGGTTGAAGAGGATGATAAAGCCGTCGGTGTTCTCCTCGGCGACGAACCGGAGGTTCACCTCCCGCCAACCGGCATCCACGGCCGTGCGCTGGCGTTGATCCAGCGCCCAGCCAAAAAACGAAAGCGGCACCTGCGGTTCGCCGTTGACCACCAGTTGCGGCTGACCGCCGGCCGACTTGATCGTCACGTCCAAGGCGGATATCTCCGACTGCAGCACCATAATCCCAATGAGCAGCGCCGCCGCGCATCTACCCGGACGCAGAGAATCCCAATTCCGGATCTCGCGGGTTTGCGGATGGGCAGGAGGTTTTAACTTGTGCACGCTTTGTCAATTTATTTCTACCTCAAGAGGAAATCTTGTCAATGCAGGCCGGATGGATAGTTTAAAATATCTCCGTCATTATGCGTGATGTCTTCTACTTATGTCGGCGGTCCTCCTGCCTGGTCCAGTGGCTAACGCACAGAACTGTCCGCACTTGATTTTGATTATTGCCGACGACCTCGGCCAGACAAAGCCCGCCCCCCGGAAACCACATGCGAAAACGGTCCCCCAACGCATGATTCCAGACAGGGGGGTAGGTGCCCGGCACGTATGACTGCTAGTATCTCACCGGCACCACGCACAACCCCGGCGATCCCCGCGAACAGTCCGATCCATACAACACCGGCTTCGGCGCAGAATCCATAGTGGGCGTCACCGTGCAGGTCTGGCGCCGCACATCTTTTCGACTGGGAGTATCTCGGCGCATGCTGGAAGCCCCCCCTACCGGTTCAATGTGACCGACACCCTGCGCGAGGGCACTAATGAGTTGCACGTCCAAGTGACGGGAAGCTGGCGCAAACGCCTCATCGGCGAAGTGCGTGAACCGCAGGCGTTCGAAGGCACCGTCTTCCACCCGCACCTCTTTGCCGTCAAGGATGCCAAACTGCACCGCGACGAAGCATTGCTGCCGTCCGGTCTGCTCGGCCCGGTCCGCCTGGTTTTCTCGGAAAGGATCGTGTTGAAAACTCCGTGAATAGGAGTGCTTACTTGAGCGGCTGTTCGACGGTGCTATGCACCCGAACTGGCCCGAAAAGGCCGGAGGGCTGCAAGGAATCGTCTTGGGTCCAGTGGTGCCACGTGGTGAAAGTGAACCGCCCGGTGGGGCTGGGCTTTCCTTCCAGCACCCACTGCGGCCATTCCTTGAGTTGTTTGTTGGTTTTCCACTCGCGGTCCGGGGGCAGCAGCTCGTCGCCGATCAGCCGGTTGGCCCAGAGATTGGTGACCTTGATTTCCAGATCGTTCGTGCCCGGCTTGGCAGCCGCAGTGATGTCGGCCCGGAAGGGCTGCTTCCACAGGATCCCGCAGGGTTTCCCGTTGACCGAAACCTCGGCGATGTTCCTGATCAAGCCGAGGTCCAGCCAAATGGAACGGCCGTTCCCGAACATTTCCGGCGGGAGTTGGATGGTTTTCCGGTAGGCGGCGGTGCCGGAGAAATACTTCACACCGGGGTCCTCATGCTCGGTCCAGCAAAGCAGCGCGGGAAAAGCGATTTTTTCGGGAGCGCCCCAGCCCGCGGGGAACGACAGTTCCCATCCGCCAGTTGCCTCCACCGGTTGCGGCATGTCGGCGATTTCCGCAGTGAGGGTTTTGCCGGCGACGTTGGTGGCTTCCACTTTGCAGGGCTGCCAAGCGCGCAACCGTGGCTGCCCGTCGGCGGTGCTAATGAAGACCTCACCCACCGGGGGCGGAGAAACGTCGGATCCATCGGCAGGCAAGTTGAGCATTTCGTGCTCGGCAACGCGCAGCATGCGGCGCACTCCCCGGTGACGATAGTCAACGGCCAGTTCCTTTTTGATGCCGTAGGCCAGGTCAGTCCCGGCGAGCTTGTTTGTCGCCATGACGGAAAGTCTTCCGTCGCGGACTTGCGAGGTCAGCAGTTCAGTAACATCGACCGTCACCGGTTCAGTGGTGACCGTTGCGGGCAGCACCCCGAAGTGGGCGCGGGCGATCCTGGCATTTTCAGGAAGATCAACGGATTTGCCTTCTGCGACAACCATGGCTTCGGGTTCTCCGCCCTCGAACTCAATGCGGAGTTGTTTTGGGGTCCCCGGGGCGGGATCTCCCGCCAGTTGGTTGCCCGCGCGGATGCGTGTCGTGCCTGCGGCGGCCAGTTGCCTCACCTTTGCCGTGACATCCGCGCAGCCCAGGGGGGCGGCGGGGAACACTCCGTATTCGGCCTTGAGGACGGTTAGCTCGGGCGGAGGGGATTGGAGCGCGGGTTCGGTGGGAGTGATGCGGGCGGAAACCAGTGAGTCCGGGCGAGCCGGTTTGCGGAAGACCACGAAGACCGAGCCGGCCGGATCGAGCCGGAGGGAAACGACCGTGCCTCCATTCTCCTGATGCCACACCGGGGCTTCCTCGATCCGTCCGGTGTCGGGATGCCACAATTCCGGCGTGCGTCCGGCGGTGCGGAAGGCGCCTTGCACCTCCACCACCCGATGTTCCTGGTTGGAAACGAAGTATATCTCTGCCCCCTCGAGCGTGCGGTGAATGTAATCCAAGCGCGCGCCGCCCGGGGCAAGTGCGGCAAAATCCGGAGTCAGCTCCAGTGACTTGAGTATTTGCTCCGCCGGTTGGCCCCAAATCACGCGGCCCTTGCCGAAGGCATGCTCGGTCACGGACTTGCCGTCGCACGGTCCCCAAAGCTCGGAGGCCAGCGCCTTGACGTCGGCATCAGCTTGCGGATAGCCCGACAGGCCCGGGGCGTGTTGCGGGGGCGGGCCGACGAGGATCAAGCCTTCCGCCACCCAGTCGCGCAACTGGCGCAGCAACCCGGGGGACATAATGCTGTCGGGCTGCGAAAGGACCAGCATCCGGTAGCGCATGCCGCTATCGAGGACAAGGCTGCCGTCCTGCACCCTCGCGGTGCGCAACACATCCGCACCGACGGCGTCGTAATCATGACCCGGCGGAAGCTCAAGCGCTATCTCCGGGGTGCCAACGGGGGCGCTCTCACCGCCAAAGGAGGCGGCGTCGGCCACATAGCGGCCTTGCTGCAGCAGGAACTGGCAGCGCGTAACGTAGGCCAGCCACGCGCGCCCCTGTTCCCACCAAGTGTTAGTGCGGTCGAAATGGGAGCCCCACTGGCCCATGGTCATGCCGGGCAGCCGGTTGGTCCAAGGTTGGTGGGCGTAGCGGTGGAAGATGTAGCGGTTGATGCCCCGGCAAAACACCTGGTCGCCCAGAGCTTTGATGGAATACGGATCCTCCAGCCAGCGACCGCTGGTCTCGGAGGGCGCGGCGGTGAAGGATTCCGCGCCGATGATGGGGCGTCCATAGATGTGGCCGACGCTGGATGCTAGTTTCAGCGAGGAATGCGCGTTGGAGACATTGCCCTTGCCGGTCCAGAATTCCCCCATGGGCAGGTCCGCGCTGGCGCCGGACTGAAGCGAATCGAAGGGCCCGGTGTAGGGCTCGATGGAGGCGGTGATCCCCCGCTCCTGACAGAGCTGCTGGAAGCGTCCGTAGTAATTGTCCGCAAACAGGTCGGCTATGGTGCGGCGCATGTCCCAGAGGAATCGCTCGGTTAAATCGGGATTGTCCACGACTTTGCCTGTTACGGCGACCAGCCACGATAGGGGATCGTATCCGCGGCGTTTCTGGAATTCTGCGCGGAACCGCGGCGTCCAATTCGTGCCGCCGACCTCATAGCTGTCGATGAGCACGTTGTTGAGGGCTTTGCCCTTGCCCGCCAAGGGACCAGCCCCATCGAGAACCTTCTGGACATGCCCGGCCCAGAAGGCGTCAAAAACGCTTGCGTCCATTTTGTCACACTCCAACCCGCGTCCGGAGTCCTGGGCGGGATGGTTTTCCTTGCCAGTGGGAGTATGGCCGATACGCAAAATGGTCCACTCCCCCGACGGGACGTCCCATTGGAGTTTTCCTGCTGCGTCCATTTTATCGGAGAGATTGACGATGGAGGAGGATTTGACCTCGTAGCCCGGTGGTGGAGCCTCGGCGGCGGCGGTGTCCGCTCCCATCGAACCACTGTTGATGCCGCTCTTGGCATGAACATCGCCGGTTCGCGATGCCGAACTGAACGACACGTCGGCCACGACGATGGAAGCTGCCCTCAGTCCGCCCGCGGTGAAGGCAACACGGTAGAAACGCGCTGGGTCAGGCTGGTTGTTCAGCGAAATGAAAAGTGTCTCCCCGGCATCTCGGGGAAGGAAAAACGCACGAACATTCCGGAATGTTTTGCCGTCGTCAGAAGCCTCAATGATGCCACGCGCACCGCCTCCGCCCGGCCCCAGGACCAGTTCAGCGGAGCGGGCTGCCAGTGGCTCGGCGAATTCGAATTGGACATGGGGACGCTGTCCGCGGCCGGGAAGCGGCAGAACCAGGGATGTCTTGTTGTCGTTATCGAAAAGATGGGTTCCATCCCTGACCGGAACGGTGGCGGTGACCTTGGGGGCCAGGGATTTCATGGTGGCTTCCTCCCCCTGCGGCGTGGGGAACGCGAGCACTGCAATGTCGCGGTAATGATCGAGCTTGGCGGGAGGCTGAGGAAGAGCGCCATGGAAGACCGACGGTCCGGTAACTTTGGTCTCGGTAAACGTCAGGCGTTGCATCGCCTGCTCCGGGGTGACCCAAGGGCCGCCGCTGGAGGACCATCCGGCGCAGTTGTGCAAGCAAAGCTCGATGCCCAAGCGCGACGCCTCCTTGATGGCGTGCTGCACGAGGCCGAACCATTCGGGACTGGCAAAAGCAACCGGACCGGCGGGAATCCCGCAATCGACATTGAAAATCTGCGCGCCGCCGATGCCCACCCGTGCCATGGCTTCGAGGTCGGCGGTGATGCCCTCCTTGGTGATGTTGCCGTTCATCCAATGCCACCATGTATGCGGCTTGGCGGAGGCCGGAGGGTTCCGGAAGCCGGCGGCCAGGTCGGCATCCGCCGGGGAAGCGCTGCTGTCGTCCGAAGCACTCAACGACGATGCGATCACGAGAAACAGTCCGGCCCAAAGCAGCTTGAGCAACCGAACAGCCGATGATCCGGCGGGCTTGATCTGTGCTGTTAGGCCTTCCAAAGATCCTCGCCGTACTCCCAGCCTTTGGGCGTTGGCTCCTTAATGAAAACGTTGAGTTCGGGCCGGTTGGTGATTTTCATGTTGGCGGAATCCCACTCGATGCGTCCGCCGTGGAACTGCGCCAGCGCACCGAGGCAGGCCACTTCAGTGAGGCGGGCCGAGTAATCGAAATTTGATCCCGGCTCCGGGCCTTCGCCTTTGATCGCCAGGATCCACTCCGCCATCGGGCCGTTTTTTACGCGGGGATACTTCTCCGGAGGAAATCCCGCCTCTTTGAATGCCCGCATTTCCTCGCGATTGACGAGGCGGGGGTTGTCCGAGAGTTCGTCGAGAAAGACTGTTTTTTTTGAGCCACGGAAGAAAGAGCCAAATCTCGGTTGGGCACCCCATGACCAATCTTCCGGCACGGACGGACGATTACCCCCATCATACCAGCGCAGGCTGCAGGGCGGCATCTCTCCGCGAGCAGCAAAATCCCAGCGAAGAATCGAGCCGTCCGGGCACATGCCGGGGTTCGGGCCATCAATCTTCTCCGCCTCGATCACGGTGGGTTCGTAAAGATCGAGCGTCCAGACCGGGCCGTCACAGATGTGGCAAAACCAATCGCCGATCATGCCGGTTCCAAACTGGGGAAATCCGCGCCAGCTTTTGCTTTCATAAATGGTGTTAAAACCGGGGTCCGCCACCGGACCCAGCCAAAGCGTCCAGTCGAGTTCGGGAGGGACTGCCGAGGGTGTCGGGGGAAAGCTGTCCGGCTTTCTAAAGGCGGGGCCTTTCCAGTTCGGGCCAGGATACCAAGAGTCCACTTGGGCGACCGACCCCATGACTCCCGCCTCGAACCATTCCCGCATCTGGCGGATGCCCCCGGAGGTGTGTCCTTGGTTTGCCATATTTGTCACCACGCCATATTTTTGCTTCGCTTTGCGCAGGGTTCGCGCCTGCCAGACATTATGGGTGAGCGGTTTTTGCGTATGCACATGCTTGCCGCGCTGCATCGCCTCCATGGTTGTCGCAAAATGCGTGTGGTCGGGCGTACAGATGACAACGGCGTCGATCTCCTTATCCATTTTGTCCAACATCACGCGAAAATCCTTGAATTTGGCAGCCGTGGCCATCTGCGGGTTGCGGCCGGCGTGGACGCTCAGATTGGGTTCATTCACATCGCAAATGGCGACGAGATTTTCGCCCTCGGCACCTTTCACTGCGACTCCAGCGATTCCCCCGGTACCGATGATCGCGAGGTTGAGTTTGCTGTTCGCACTCGCGCCAGACTTGGCGATGGAAAAGCGCGGCAGCATAAACGCTCCCGCGCCAAGGATGGCAGAATTTTTCAGAAAAGCACGGCGGGATGTTTTTTTCAATTTTTTCCGGGGGTTGATGTTAATGAAGGGATGTTTCTTTCGCACTATTATCCACGCGTTCTCATACCTCGGCAAGCTGTTTTGTGAACAAAGTTTGAAGCGATTGCCTTTTTGTGCATATTTCCAATGACAGAGCCATGAAAGTGTTGTTCCTTGCGGCGGGCCGAGATGCGATGGCAAGCGCGCCTGCCCCGGTTGGTCGATGCGGTCGTGCTGTTTTTAGCGGCTTTCCGGTCCGTATTTTTCCACAAGTCATCGAGGCGCGGGAGGCGTCGCCTTGGCCTTCTTGTTTGGGGCCTGCACGCCTTCGAGTTCGGGGCGGTATTTGGCGGGGTCGAAGGCCGGGTTCGGGATCGGCAGGACGGCCTGCGTGTCGGTGAGGAACTGCGTGATGAGCGCGTCGAACTCATGAACCAGCTCCGAATTCCGGGCCGCGAGGTTGTTCTTCTCCCCGAGGTCGTCGCGGAGGTTGAAGAGGAGATACCGGTGCGCACCGGCGTCACCGCCATGGAAGATACGGATGAGCTTCCAGTCGCCGCGATGGACGGAGACGGAGGCCGGAAGCCAGTCCGGCACGCCGGGGTTGTGCGGGAAGTATTGGAAGATGGCCTTGCGGGCGAGGTCTTTCCCTTCCAGCGCGGGGAGGATGCTGATGCCGTCGAACTTTTGATCCGGAGCAGGCTTGAGCGCGAGGCCCGCGAGAATCGTGGGATAGAAATCCTCGCTCTGGATGATCGCATCGCTGCGAGAGCCGGGGGCGGTCACGCCCGGCCAGCCGATGACGCAGGGGACGCGCGTACCACCTTCGAACAAGGTGGCTTTGCCCCCGCGCAGTGGTGCGTTGCTGGTCGGTGTGGTGCCGTCCACTTCGTTATACATATTCCCCCCGTTGTCGGAGGTGAAGACGATGATCGTATGGTCCGCGATCTTCAGGCGGTCGAGCGTGTCGAGCAGGGTTCCCACGGCATCGTCCATGCTTTCGACCATCGCCGCGTAGGTGGGGCTGCGCTGGGGATCGGCGGGATCCACGCGGGCGCGGTGCTTCTCAATGAGATCCTTCTTCGCATCAAACGGCGCATGGACGCTGAACATCCAATAGTTCAGAAAAAACGGCTCGTCCTTGTGTTTCTCCATGAAGGCGACGGCCTCACTGGCCATGCGATCTTCGAGATGCTGATTCGGCTCTGAGGAGTCGGCATCGAAGTCCTTGAACTTCCACGGCGCGACATAGCTGCCAGCCGGCCCGGGTCCCGGCCAATGCGGCACGTCCACATCGAACCCGTGCTGCAGCGGCGAATACGGTTCCGGCCCCAGATGCCATTTGCCGAAATGCCCGGTGGCATAGCCCGCGTCTTTGAGCGATTCCGCCAGCGTGCGATAATTGGTTTTTAGCCGCGTCACCGGATTGGGCATGATCTCTTTCTTGTTCGGTGGTGCCTTCGTGCCCGGCGTGGCAGCGAGCACGACCTGCGGCAGATGGCAGCCCGGCGTGGTGATGCCGGTGCGGGCCGGGCTCAGGCCGGTGAGGATGGCCGAGCGCGTGGGCGAACAGAGCGGGCTCGCCGAATATGCGCGCGTGAACGTCATTCCCCGCTTGGCCAGCCGCTCGATATTCGGAGTCTGGTAGAGCTTGGTGTGCCCGTAGAGCGTGGTGTCCGCCCAGCCGAGGTCGTCGGCGAGGATGAAGACGATGTTGGGCTGCTTCGCGGGGGTGGCGGCGAAGGTGACGGAGTGAAGCCAGAAAAAGAAGAGGGTGAGGAGGCATTTCATGTTCGGATTGAAATCCGCGGTCCCGCCCAGCCACCGTGATGGGAGCGCACCTTTCAAGGAAGTTGGGGACGCAGTTCGCGGCCGTCTTTGATCGGATAGAGCGCGCCCTTGGCTTCGAGTTCGCCGACCAGCTCCTTCATCATCGCCTGGAGTTTTTCCGGATTCTTGTCCGCGAGGTTCGTGGTCTCGAAGGGATCATTTTTCAGGTCATAAAGCTCGTAGCGCACCGGGGAGACGAATCCCCTATTCTTCTGTTTTGTCCCGGTTCCCTTGCCGCCCTCCTTTGGGGCGTCCGTGTCTCCAGTGAAAAAATAGTGATAAACAACCTTCCAATCGCCGCTGACCAGATTGGAAAAATAGCTACTGCGGTGCATATGCGGCATGTGGTTGAGGAAAGATTCCGCGCGGGTGTCATTGCGACTGCCGGCGAGTTGCGGCTTGAGGTCGACGCCATCGACGGCGTGGCCGGGGGCATCGGGCGTTCCGGTGAGCGCCAGCAGGGTCGGGTATAAATCCATGATCGAGCCCACCTGCTGCTGGAGCGCCCCCGCCGCGATGGGCAGCTTCTGCTGCCAGGGATTGGCCGGATCGGGCTTGAGCCAAGCGGCGAGGAACGGCACGCGCGTTCCGCCTTCATAACAGGTGCCTTTCATGCCGCGCAACGGCGCCGAGCTGGCATGGGCGAACATGTCGCCCAAAGGCGCATCCGACCCGTTGTCGCCCAGAAAAATGAGCAAGGTATTCTCCGCCTGCCCCAGCGAGGCAATCTTGTCCATCACGTCGCCAAGGGATTTATCCATGCCCTCGATCATGGTGGCGAAGGCCTGCGCTTTCTTCGGTTTGCCGGAACTCTGGTAATGCGCGAGAAAGCGCGGATCGGCCTCGAAAGGGCTGTGGACCGCATAGTGTGAGAGATGGAGGAAGAACGGCTTCTTTTCCCCGACGGCACCAGCCATCTGGTCGTTGGCTTCGAGGGTCAGCGCCTCGGTCAGATACGTGTCTGTTCCGTGATACTTCTCCAAGCCCGGAAGGGCATTGGCCTCGTTCCCCGCACGGACGAAATTGCTGGAACCATAATACGAGTCCGGCTGGCCCATGGCGGCACCGGCAATGTTCACATCGAAGCCGAGGTTGCGCGGGTCCTCGCCCTCGCTGCCTATGGGGCCGAAGTGCGCCTTGCCGACATGGATCGTTTTGTATCCGGCGGTTTGAAGCAGGCGCGGCAGGGTGACGCTCTCCTTTTTCAGCCCCTTCCAGTTCCAATCGGGAGGCCCGTAGGTGCCCTTGTTGTCGGCCTGGGGACTGATCCAGCATGTTGTGCCGTGGCGGGCGGAATTCTGCCCTGTAAGGATCGAGACGCGCGACGGCGAGCACATGTTATGCGCGTAGAAGTTGCTGAAGCGGATGCCCTGCGCGGCCAGCTTCTCCATGTTGGGCGTGCGATACCAATCGTTGAGCGGGTGGCGCTCCGGCTGCCCCTTGGCATCTGACAGCATCGGCACAGAGGTGTCCATCAAGCCCATGTCGTCGACTAGGAAGATGACGATGTTGGGGCGGTCGGCGGCTTGGGATGCGCCGCAGAGGACGCAGAAAGCACAGAGGAGGATGAGTTTTTTCATTTCGTATCGACGGTATTTGGTTGGATTTATTTTTAGAATGGAAGGAGTCAGAAGGGACGCGCGACGGTATCACTTCACCGACTGAGGTTGACTGGTGATGAATTCAGCCGTGGACTGGAAGTCGGTGCCAAGGAAAGCGTTGAAGGTGATGCGCTGGCCGCTTTGTCCAACGGGGATGGTGAAGCGGACCTCGGCGGTTCCGGCACCCACGGCATCGATGGTCTGTCGGTCGATGCGTTGGTTTCCCGACTTGAGGGTCACGGTGATTTTTTGTGTGCCGGGGAGTTTGTGGCGGATTTTCAGGAGCGCGGGCTGACCGGCGATAAGTGCAGCGGGCAGTTCGAAGGCGAGCGAGGGGGGATCACCGGAGGGCGGGGCGGCCTCGTGGGCGGGTTCTGCACCCGCCCCCTTCTGTGGCAGGTTGGCGTCGTTGTATTCGGCGGCGAGTTTGGCCTTCTCGGCGGCGACAAAGACGGGGTCGTCGCGGCGGGCGAAGGCTTCAGCCATCGGGTCACCGATCCGCCGCAGCTCGGCAAGCAGTTGGGCGCGGGCGGCCTCGACCTCGGGCTGGCGGGCGGGATCGGTGATGAGGTTGACCCTTTCGTAGCGGTCGCCCGTCAGGTCGTAAAACTCCTCGGGCACGCGGTGGAGGTAGAAATCGGTGCGCGCTTGGATTTGCGGATCGGTTGCGGCTGCGGCGAGCATGGCCTGCCAAGTCAGGCCGGACATGTTCTCGGCGGAGTATTTCATTTTACCATCGCTCCACGCGTTCCAGATGTAGCTCCGGGTGGGCGTGCGGAGGCAGCGCATGGGCAGCCAGTTCCGCCCGGAGGATGAGTTGTAGAAAGTAACGAGGTGGTCGCGGCCATCCTGACCACCACCTTCAAGCAACGGGAGGAAGCTGCGGCCATCCATGCCGGGGATGGGGGGCACCTGCGCGGCATCCAGCAGCGTGGGTGTGAAGTCGAGCGTGCTGACAAAGTGCCGCGCATCCACTTTCCCGGCGGCGACGCGGCCTGGCCAGCGCACGATGAGGGATCCGCGCGAGCTGTCCTCGTAGCAGTTCGTTTTGGCAAAGGGAAAGGCCATGCCGTGGTCGCCGCCGTAGAAGAGCACGAGCGTGTCATCCCGCAGGCCCATCTCATCGAGCACGCCCAGCACCGCACCGACGCAGTCATCGAGGCGGCGGACGTTGGTGAAATACTGCGCCAACTCGCGACGGATGTCGGGCAGGTCCTCGAGGAAGCCGGGTACGTTTCGGACCTCCTCCTCGCGGATGTAGCGGCTCGGTGGTGCGCCGTGGGCGGGGTCATCGGGACCGGTGATGAAGGGCCGGTGCGGGTCGGTGCAGTTGACAAAGTGCAGGAACGGTTTGTTTTGCTCCCGTGCCATGCCGATGAACTGCCGCGTGGCCCCGGCGAGCTTTGCGGGGTCGCGGCTGATGCCGGAGACCTCCAGATCCAGCACGAACTGGCTGCGCGGCTGGTAGTGGCTGCTTTTGCCGAGCATGGCCATGAGATAACCCGCCTCACGCATCTGCTGGTTGAGCGTGCGCACACCGGGCTTGATGGGAAAAAAGCCCATGCTGCCGCTGCGGTGCGGGTAGAGGCCGGTGAGCATGGTCTGCCGCACCGGCTGGCAAACGGCGACAGTCGAGTAGGCGCGGTCAAAACGCATCCCCTCCCCCGCGAGCCGGTCAAGATGTGGAGTGATGTCCGCAATGGGGCAGCCGTAGCAGCCGAGCGAATCGAAGTTCAGGTCATCGGCGGTGATGAAGACGATATTGAGATGCTTTGCGGGCTCGGCAGCATGGGCTTGACCGCAAAAGGTCGCGAGCAGGGCGAAGAGGAGGGAGTAGAGTTTCACGGCCTGGGCGGGGTCGGCGGCTACGAGCAGCGGACGCTGGAGGATTTCTTTCAACGTAGTGATTGAACGCCGCTCAATCGGAGGAATCGTCTTCTGCCGATCTCGTGCGAGCGGCATTCTTTTTTCCCGGAGCGGGTTGGTCCGGAGCCGTGTCCGGGACCTGATATTGCTTCCGAAGGCGGGCCAGTTCCTGCTTCATCTCCTGCACCATGCCCGCCTGCTCGGGGTTGCCATAGACATTGTTCATTTCGGACGGATCGCTTTTGAGGTCATAGAATTCCCACTCTTCGCCGTTGGGGACATCCAGGCCGTAAAACCGGATGAGCTTGTAACGCCCGTTGAAGGCACCCTCGTGGCGGCGCACGCTGTGCGTGCCGGGATACTCGTAATAGTGATAATAAAGCGACTTGCGCCAATCCGGCAGCGTCTCACCCTTGAGCAAGGGAACGAGGCTCCGGCCCTGCATGTCGTCGGGGGCGGGGATGCCGGCCAAATCAAGAAAGGTCTCCGCGAAGTCGATGTTCTGGACGAGGTCCGCGTTGACCGAGCCCGGTTTGATCTTGCCGGGCCACCGGGCCAGCAGCGGCGTGCGGAAGGACTCCTCATACATGAAGCGCTTGTCGAACCACCCATGCTCGCCCATGTAGAAGCCTTGGTCCGAAGAATACATCACGATGGTGTTCTCCTCCAACCCCATCTCCTTCAACGCCTCGAGGACACGACCCACGTTCTCATCAACCGCCCAGACACAGCGAAGGAAATCCTTCATGTATTGCTGGTATTTCCAGCGAACCAGATCTTTGCCTTCCGGTTTGTTTTCCTCATAAAACTTGTTGCGGCTCGCAAACTGCGGAGGCGCTTTCGGACCGACTTTCAAATCTTCTGCCAACCGCATCGTTTTCGCGATCGACATGTCCTGCTCCCATGCGGCGGTGGTCCGGGTGGCATAATCATCAAAAAGGTTCGCCGGTTCGGGAATTTCCACATCTTCGTAGCGCGCCATATCGCGTTCCGCCGGCATGAATTCGCGGTGCGGTGCCTTGTGATGAATCATCAGCATGAAAGGCTTCTCCGGGTTCCGCTTGTTTTTCAGCCAGTCCAGCGCCTTGTCCGTGATGATATCGGTCACATAGCCCTTGACAACGCTCTTCCCGTTCTCGGAGAGGAAATCGGGGTCGTTGTATTTCCCCTGGCCGGGCAGGACATCCCAGTAGTCGAATCCCTGCATCTTGCCGTTCAGATGGATCTTGCCGACCATGACGGTCTGGTATCCGTTCGTCTGAAGGATTTTTTGGAACTGCTGCTGGTCGTGGTTGAAGTCGTCCCGATTGGTCAGCTTCCCGTTCATGTGGCTGTGCTTGCCGGTCAACAGCGTGGCTCGGCTCGGTGCGCAGATCGAGTTGCCGACGTAGCATCGGTCAAACCGGATCCCCTCCTTGGCCAGCCGGTCGATATTCGGCGTCGGGTTCAGCGACTCCAACCGTCCACCGTAGGCCCCGATGGTTTGCTGGGTGTGGTCATCCGAAAAAATCCAGACGATATTCGGACGTGCGGACGGTTCCGTGGCCCCGTCCGCGCTCTGCTGCACAGTGATCAGGCCGAATGTTATTAAAAAAGACAAGCCAAGTTTTTGCGACATCGATTTTTTATCTGTTCGTTTGATTGTATCTCTGTGCGGTATTGTGGAGAAGTCCAACCATCCGGGTTTGTCTGCTGATCACCGTGCATAAGCCACCAGCTTGCCCAAACCACCGCAATGTCGAATCCTCGACGGATTCCCGAGTTTCCGCAAGTTGTTTTGTCAATAATGTCAGAACAGGTTGTCATTTTGAACAATTCTTGCGACAGGAGAGCGGTGGAGGTGACTGCAACCCGCCCACGGCGGGCATGGCAAATTTTCGCATGAAGGGCAAAATTCCACCTTTGCCGAAATAGGCGCTGTGAGGTGAGCAGTTTTGGAAGCCGTGGTTGTTCGACAGGGTCAGGGGAGTCTATAAGGAGTCTAGGCTCCTAACCCTCTTTCTTTTTGGAGGCGAAGCCGGGGCTCAATTGGCTGTGATCACGACCTTCTTCAGCACCGGCGGCAGCGCATGTTCATCGTTAATCAGGGAGGTCATGTCGATTTTGAAGGAGCTGAATCCGCCAACCTCAGGTGCGCCGCCCGTGAGTTCCGTAATGGGACCACCCTCCACATCCTCAAGGGTCGCCCCGGACGTGCCCGCGGCAGGATCCACCCGCAAAACCAACCGGTGCAACGCGGTGGGATCGATCTGAAACATTTTGCTCTTGGCCGGGTTCTTGGCGGCATATGAATCGGAGCTCAACTCCAGGAGGGCGCGGCCGTCGGTGCTGAAGACGGACAATCGCGCATAAACAAGGTTCGCCCCGTCGATGTTGGCCAGGAGATCGCGCGCATCGTTCTTGTCCACAAAACCGATCCACAGCCCCCTGACGCCGCTCCGCTCCTCATTCCCCCAAAGCGTGCCGGGAATGAATTCCACGACAGCTTCCAAGGCCTTGCCGTCCGCCTCCGAGGGCAGCGTGGCGCCGAGGGATGCAACACCACGCTCCGGATGGGGCACAAAGCGGATGCCTCCTCCCTCCACATACTCGAACTCCGTCATCAGCTTCCGCCCTTTGCGGACGTTGTCGTTCCACTCGCCGTCACCCTCCTGAACGGCCCCACGCTCGAAGGCGTCTCCGGCCTTGACCTCCGCACGATGCGCGACTTCCGGACCAAATTGGAAAGACTCGGAAATCACCGTCCCGGCACCAGCGGCAGAGAGGCCCAAGCCCGAGCCGGTCAGCAGCACAACGAAAAAATGACGGGGGAGAAGGAGCGATGTATTCATAGTGGTGGGTGGTCTGGACAGGAAACCTGCCGAACATCACCAAACTTGGCATTGGCTGGTAAATTCGGCAAGACATTTTGAACAGCAAATTATGCAGGCTTAACTTTCGATACGAAAGTGTCCGTCGTGTCACGCGGCGGGAGAGTTTATGAATAAAAATATTAATTGTATTAACGCCATGTTTCGTGTTTCTTTTACCCGTGCGCAACCGAAACGTACTCCCGTTCTTGCTGCTGGCCCTTTCGCTCCGGGGCGCGGACACGTTGACCGCCGCCGGCGGCACCGACGCAGCTCTGCCCAACATCGTTCTGATCATGGCGGACGACATGGGGTATTCGGACATGGGCTGCTATGGGGGGGGAGATCGCGACGCCCAATATGGACCGCTTGGCCGCCGAGGGCGTGCGATTCACCCAGGCCTACAACATGGCGAAATGCGAGCCCACGCGGAACAGCCTGATTGCAGGGCAACGCAACACGCCGCGCCTCGGCTTTTATGTAGAGAATTACGCGATCCCGGAGGAGTTCTATTCGACCGACGGCTTCACGGATTTCGCCATCCGCTTTGTCGGTGAGGCCCGGGCGGAGACCACAAAAATACATATGACATGAAACGCCTCGATCAGAAAATTGCCAACATCCACGCAGGATCCACCTCGAACAAGGACTTCATCATCGCAGACGCCAAAGATACCGATATGGCGTTCGGGGTGACGGCTCCCGGCCCACACAGTGGTTCCCGCCGCCACGCCTACGATGAATCCGAGGGATGCTGGAAAACGCTTGATCAATACATTGACCAGATCCGTGCGGTGCTTAAATAGGATACCGTTGATATCATGCTCCTTTCGGCTTCGAATCTTGAGCGGCTTGCCATGGAATAAAAGCTGTTCACCAACTCGGCAATCACCCCGGCTACGCGGGCAAATGACACCTCGGATGTGTGGGTGGTGCGTGATGGAAAGTATCCCACCGAATCCCCGCCGGGATGCGACCGACTTCGCTTTGGGATTCTGGAGCAAAAGCTGTCTCGTTGTGGTGAACCTTGCTGAGCATCCGGAGTATTGCGAAAAACTCATGTATACACGGCAGGGAATGGTGACTCCCGAGCATTGCCATCACAAAAAAGGAGGGCATCATCAGCCGCTGGGGCACGCTGCGTGTGAATGTGTGGCCTGGGATCCCCGGTAAGACAATGCCTCCTTAGTTCGAAGTGCTGCTTAACAATGAAAAGAAAATTGTTCCAGCGGGTGCTTCAATTGATCCTATAGGGGGAAACGAATTGGCTGTGCTCCTCCGCGACTGGGTGGGTGCCCCCGCCCGTAGTAAAAGCTCGTTTCCAGCCGGCTGCCCGCCCTTCGGAGCAAATTTGCTTGCCGGGAGCTTTGGAAGTTTCGTAAAGCCATCCTTGGCATTCGCCATAATTATCCACACCTCCTGATTCTCCCATGACCAACCCCCTCCTCGGCGTTCTCTATCACTGGCTCGGTGGTCTCGCTTCCGCCAGTTTCTACATCCCTTACCGAGGTGTCCGGCGGTGGTCCTGGGAAACATACTGGTTGGTTGGCGGCTTTTTTAGTTGGATAATCGCACCGCTCGTATTTGCCCAGTTGCTCGTCCCGGACTTCTGGTCTTTGATCTCCTCAGCCCCCCGCAGCTCCCTCTGGTGGTCATACATTTTTGGTGTCATGTGGGGAATGGGCGGGCTGACCTTTGGTCTGACCATGCGTTACCTTGGCATTGCCCTGGGCATGGCGGTGGCGCTGGGATTCTGCGCAGCCTTCGGGACACTTGTTCCGCCGGTCTTCGCCGGTGAGTTCGGAGAAATTCTTGGCACCACGTCTGGTCAGATCATCCTCTTCGGGGTGTTTGCCTGCCTTGTTGGTATCGCCATCAGCGGCGCAGCCGGCATGTCGAAAGAGCAAGAGCTTTCGACCGAGCAGAAGACTGCCACCGTCAAGGAATTTCATTTCAAGAAGGGCATGCTCGTGGCGATTTTCGCGGGGGTGATGAGTTCATGTTTTGCCTACGGGCTCGCTGCGGGCAAGCCGCTGGGTGACCTGACCCGTGAATCCCTGCTCGCGCGGGGGGGCAGCGACCTTTGGCAAAACCTCCCTGTGCTTGTCCTCGTGCTTTGGGGCGGGTTCACCACCAACTTCATCTGGTGCGTCATCCTCAACATCCGCAACCGTTCAAGCCACGAATACTTGAATATGCGGGGGGATAGCGTAGGCGAAATGAGCGCGGTGGAAGGGGTCATGATGTCGGGGGCCGCAGGCGAGGCAATCAACCAGGATCCGGTGGCACCCGGCACCCCCATTCCTGCCGGAGTCCAGCCGCACCGGGCTCCACTCCTGCGCAATTACCTTCTCTGCGCCCTCGCCGGCGTCACCTGGTATCTGCAGTTTTTCTTTTACAGCATGGGATCAACCAAGATGGGGGCCTACGATTTCTCGAGTTGGACATTGCACATGGCCAGCATCATCATTTTCAGCACACTCTGGGGCATCGTTCTCCATGAATGGCGCGGGTCCAGCCGCCGCACACTCGTCCTTGTTGTTCTCGGGCTGGCCGTGCTTGTCGGATCAACCGTGATCGTCGGCTACGGCAATTTCCTCGGCAACAGCCCGTCCGGGCATTAGGAGCCCTCAAGCAATAATGGCAGCAATCTGGCTTGTTATTTGGCCTCTGGCTGCGTTGCTCCTCAGTCCCAGAGGCTTTGGCTGTGTTCCATCGTCGCGCCTTGTCTAGGGCCAAAACCTCTGTGCGCGAATATCTTCAGATCGATTCTCCATCACAATCCATCCCGGATAGGTTGGACATTCCTAGGCAGAGGTGTTTCCGGTTCTCTTTTCATGAGCGGATTCCACCCGAGGACATTCATGCCGGCCAGTCCGAAAAGAAACACCGGGAGCGGCCAGAAGAATGCGGAGTAGGCCTTGATCACAAGCTGCATGGGCACCAGGAGAATGGTCACCAGCCAGATCAGCGCGAAGGGAAGGGTCATGATGTTGGTGAAGTTCTCGCGGTCGATCGCCTTGCGCTCGCCCCCCTGGAACTCCCAGCGCAGCGGCCGACACAAGCCGAACGGACGCGTCGTGCGGTAAAGATTAGTCAAATCCGTCCGCGACGTCGGCGCGGTGATTGAGCGCAAACCAGCGCCGGACCTTATCGGATGCATGACGGCGGGCCGGGAGCGGTTCGAGAGGGAGCTTGCACGAAGCCGATACTCCAATCGTTTCGTCGTTGTGGTAGAAGCGAGCTTGGCAGACGTTCTGAAAGCATCACGCGGGATGAGTGAGGCAAGCGTAATCGGCACCATTGCGGCATGGCAAAGGCGCTACACCGGGTTTCTATTCGCTGGGAGCATCAACAACAGCGGCAAACTTTTTCTTTTGCTTCCTTGGCGGGCAGGTTGAAAAAACAGCAACGAAACGCCCGCGCATTGGAGAAATTCTGAAGAAGACAAAAGAAACAACGACCATCGGGCGACCAACGCTCTACACACCAGAAATTGCAAATCGACTTGCCGAACATATTTCAACCGGGTTGACGGATGAACAGGCGGCGGTGCTTCGATTGAAAGACCGTCTAGCAAGGAGCGAAGCCGGGGAGCAAGGATGGCAGGGCACGGCATGGGCGCTTGAGCGCATCTACCCACAACGCTTTTCCAGACCGGACATTCAACTTGCCCAGCAGATCAATGTCGGTCCTACCGATACCCTAACTGAATTCCCTCAGCGCCTTCGGGTAGGCAAGGAACCCCAAATCGAAATGCTAAAGTGAACGAAAAAGAAACGTCTAGAAACATCGGGGAATCTGACTGACAAAACGGGCGCATTTTAGCGGTCTCCGGAAGGATAAAACCCGCAAACACCGACTAATAAAGACTCTGCGGAGAAGAGAGCGGGTGAAGGGAATCGAACCCTCGTATGAAGCTTGGAAGGCTTCCGTTCTACCATTGAACTACACCCGCGTTGACAAACTGGTCTTAGGGTATATCCGAATGCACTACTTTCGGTCAAGAGCAGG